>ENA-ORNY01001665-ORNY01001665.1-human-gut-metagenome-genome-assembly--contig:-NODE-1665-length-12443-cov-3.721020_pt1 | contig 12443 bp, 10 predicted proteins | sample MGYA00242122_ERZ509036 | MGnify/ENA primary metagenome ERZ509036 (study PRJEB26280, sample SAMEA2338696) | human gut metagenome | biome: human gut; feature: human-associated habitat; material: faeces...
CGGTGCGAAGAATCCAGAACACTCCGTTGATAAATCTGCGGTTGTCCTCCGCGATGCCGCCCCATTGCCCTCGCTGTCCCGGCAGCATTGGCTCTAAAATGGCCCATGCTTTGTCACTGATATCATGCCGATGCTGTGATTTCTCCATGATGACACCCTCTTCGTTGTGATAGTGCCATTATACCACTTAACTCGTGTAGACACAACCTAATAAAAACACCCATGGCAACGAAAATCAGCTAATGCTTGATTTGGAAGGGTCTGGAGAAATCACGACCTTAACGGACGAATCATGCTTTAATGTCCACGATATCGTCAAGTATATTCAGGAGTGCTTTGAGGGACAGAGCAATGTGCTGCTCGAAGATATCTATCGTCCTCTCGAAAGCCATCCTATATTCCCAGCTGATGGGTATCGGCCTCAGATAAAAGAGGCTCTAAAGTCAGAGTATGGAGCGAAGTTTGTTATTATAAAGAACCCAGAAACCAGAAAAAAAGAAACGAGGGTTTCTTTCTCGAAAGGCAGTAAATTGTATGAGTAAAGTTGCGGGATATGTACAGCGTAAGACTATGCTGTACCAGACCGGCGTAGAGTATGGCGACTATACGATGAACTTTGTCCAAGGCTGCTCTCACGGCTGCAAATTTCCATGCTATGCTTTTATGATGAAGAAGCGCTTTGGACAGATAAAATCATATGAGGAATGGTGTCATCCGTATTTGGTCTCCAATACGCTGGAACTGCTTGATAAGGAGATCCCGCGTTTGAAGGCTAAGATCAAGTCCGTGCAGCTTTGCTTTTCGACCGATCCCTTTATGTACGGGTATCCAGAAATCGAAGCGATGGCGTTGAAATCTATCAAGAAGCTCAATGCAGCAGGAATTAAATGCACAGCACTAACAAAGGGGATTCTTCCAGCGAGCTTGGCACAGTTGTCGCCCGAGAATGAATATGGCATTACGCTGATCTCATTGGACGAAGAGTATCGGAAAAGAATGGAACCCGGTGCAGCATCTTATCGTGAACGTTTGGTGGCTTTGAGAACTCTGCATGATGCAGGCTGCCAGACGTGGGTAAGCATAGAACCGTATCCCACTCCCAACCTTATCGAGCAGTCACTAGCCGAATTGCTCAACGCTGTGGCTTTCGTCGATAAAATCATCTTCGGACGCACCAACTACAGCAAAGAAGTAACTGCCTATACCGGGCACAAAGACTTTTATAATAAAACAGCCGCAGAAGTGATTCAATATTGTGAACAGCACCATATTGCCTATCACATCAAAGACGGCACGATTACAGACTGAGGAGGATATAACTAATGGATGCCCATATGCTCAATACAATCGCCAATTTCATCTGGGGTATCGCCGATGATTGCTTGCGCGATGTTTATGTTCGCGGTAAGTACCGCGATGTTATTCTTCCTATGACTGTAATCCGCCGTCTGGATGCTGTGCTGGAGGATACCAAGCCGCAGGTGCTCGAAATGAAAAAGACGCTGGATACCGCAGGGATTACCAACCAGTGGGGCGCGCTTTGCAATGTTGCCGGTCAGGCTTTCTGCAACGCTTCTCCTTTCTGCCTGCGCGACTTAACCAGCCGCCCGACGGCACAGAAGCTGAAGGTAGACTTCGAGGCATACCTTGATGGTTTCTCTCCGAATGTGCAGGAGATTCTGGAAAAGTTCAAGTTCCGCAATCAGATCGACACAATGATCGAAGCCGATATTCTCGGCGCGGTCATTCAGAAATTCGTCAGCAAGGATATCAATCTGAGCCCGAAGCAGAACGGAAACCTGCCGGGTTTGGATAATCACGCCATGGGCACAATCTTCGAGGAGCTTGTCCGCCGCTTCAATGAAGCAAACAACGAAGAAGCTGGTGAACACTGGACGCCCCGCGATGTCGTTGAACTGATGGCTGACCTCGTTTTCGCGCCCGTGGCGGACAAGATCATGGATGCGACCTATTCCTGCTATGACGGAGCTTGCGGCACGGGCGGTATGCTGACCGTTGCACAGGACAGACTTCAGAAGATCGCGGCGCAGACCGGCAAAAAGGTCTCTATCCATCTGTTTGGACAGGAGCTTCAGCCGGAAACCTACGCTATCGCAAAGGCTGATATGATGCTCAAGGGTGACGGTGAAGAAGCTATGCATATTGCATTCGGTTCTACGCTGTCGAGTGATCAGCACGCGACGCGCTCCTTTGATTTCATGATGGCAAATCCGCCCTACGGCAAGAGCTGGAAAACCGACGCGGAGCGCATGGCCAGCGGCAAGAAGAAGGAAATCCTCGACACCCGCTTCAACGTTGCCACCGCAGATGGCGAGCCGCTTTCGATGATTCCCCGTTCCTCCGACGGTCAGCTGCTGTTCCTGCTCAACAACATCAGCAAGATGAAGCAGGATACGCCGCTGGGCAGCCGCATTGTCGAGGTGCATAACGGTTCCAGCCTGTTTACGGGCGATGCAGGCAGCGGCGAGAGCAATGCCCGCCGCTATATGATCGAAAACGACCTGGTGGAGGCCATCATCGCGCTGCCGGAAAAGATGTTCTACAACACGGGCATTGGCACGTTCATCTGGGTGCTGTCCAACCGCAAAGAGGAGCGCCGCAAGGGCAAGATTCAGCTGATCGATGCTACAGGCATCAAGACGCCCCTGCGCAAGAACATGGGCGAAAAGAACTGCGAGCTTTCCCCGGCGCAGCGTGCTGAGATTGTGCGCATCTTCATGGCGTTTGAGGAGAGCGAGGTCAGCCGGATTTTCCCGAACAGCGAGTTCGGCTACTGGAAGGTGTCCGTACAGCAGCCCCTGCTGGATGAGCAGGGCAACCCTGTCCGCGACAAGAAGGGGCGTATCCAGCCGGACAAGGCGAAGGCCGACACGGAAATCATCCCGTTCCGCTACGAGGGCGGCATCGAGGCCTTTATGGACGCCGAGGTGCGCCCCTATGCCCCCGGCGCGTACATAGACCCCAAGGCGACGAAGATCGGCTATGAGCTGAGCTTCACCAAGTATTTCTACAAGCCGGTGCAGCTGCGCCCGATGGAGGACATTGTTGCCGATCTGAAAGCGCTGGAAAAGGAAACGGACGGCATGCTGGCGGAGATTCTTGGAGGGATTCAGGGATGAAGCGGTACAGCAATTATGAATTTATCAGTGCAAGATGGTATAATCAAATACCTATACATTGGCACTTAATACGGATAAAAGACTTAATATCTCAAAGTAATGCTGGAGCTTGGGGTGATGACCCCGAAACAGATAACGGAACCATTTGCCTCCGTGTTGCAGATATGGATTTCAATTTAGGGGTGTTTAAAAACAAACCTGTTTCAGTATTAACTAAACGTTTGTATACAGAAGAACAAATAGAAAAACTGACGCTTGAACAAGGGGATATTCTTATCGAAAAATCAGGTGGAGGAGAAAAGTCACCCGTTGGTCGAAGTGTGTATTTCGACAAGAGTTATCCTGCACTCTTTGCAAACTTCATGCAAAGAATTCGCTTCAAGCATAAATTGATTGATGCTCATTTTGCTTCTTATTTGTTGCGAACTATGTATTATCGTGGAGCTACTTGGTATTATGTAAAGCAAACTACTGGAATACAGAACCTAGACTTAAATAGTATGCTTGCGCAAGAGCGTTTTCCCGTCCCTCCTCGCGAGGAGCAAGACCAGATTGTGCGCTACCTCGACTGGCAGGTGTCGAAAATCAATCGGCTCATTGCGGCAAAGAGGAAGCAGATTAAGCTTTTGGAGGCTACAACAGCGCACTACTTAGAAAATACTATCCATAAAGGAACTCATAATGAGCAACTTGTTGAAACTGGAAATCCGTGGATAAATTCTGCACCCATATCCTGGAAGAAGGTTCGCCATAAGAATGTTCTGACGGAAAAGAAAGAAGTGGTTGGTGAAAACCATAGCCAATACACGCTTCTATCATTGACCACAAAGGGTGTGATTATTCGGGATACAAGCAGTGGCAAAGGAAAATACCCGTCCGATTTCTCTACGTATCAAGTAGTGAACCCATCCAATATGGTATTCTGCTTGTTTGATGTTGATGAAACGCCAAGAACCGTTGGTTTGTCTACTCACACTGGTATGATAACAGGTGCATATACAGTATATGAGACGCATGATGCACTACCTGAGTATTTGCTATATTACTTTCTATCTGTTGACAATAAAAAAGGCTTTAAGCCGTTGTATTCCGGACTACGAAAAGTGATCGGCAAAGACGTGTTTTCGCGTCAAGCAATCTATCTTCCGTCGATAGAAGAGCAGAAAGAAATTGTTGATGCGATCCAAATACGACAAGCAAAAAGTCGCAATGCAATTGATTTGTTAGAACGAGAAATTGAGTCCCTTCACGACCTCCGCACCCGCCTGATCTCCGATGTAGTCACCGGGCAGGTGGATGTGCGGGATATAAAAGTACCCGATGGTGAATATACATATACCGAAACACTTGAGGAGGAGACTGAAGAAGAACCAGTGGCTGACGGGGAGGAATAAAATATGGATACTGCCGGAAGAAGAGCATTTTGGGATACGCTGTGTTCTCTGCATGCCTACGACCATGAAAGCGCACGGAAGCTTGTTGAGACCTCGCCGTGGCCGCAAGAACTATGCCGTTTTCGAGCCGTTAATGAGAATTCTCTATTGCAGTTGCAGAATAATGAGCAGTTCTTTTCAACGGCAGATTATTACGATGATCCATTTGACACCTTCTTTTCCATCGACTTCAAGGCACTACAGCAGAATGGCAGCGCTGTAATGCAAATGCTTGAGCAGAACGATACGGGCAGAATTCGGAATTTGCTAATGACATTCGGCTTTGGAGATAATATTGATTCAATCATCCGAGAACTAAAGGTAGCCAAGTTCGATATGGATTGGTTGAAGCTCTCTCTAAAGGATGTGCGCAGCCTTCTGCAAAAGCAAATTTATTCGATCTGCTTTTGCGAAGATCCATTGAATGAAACCGTGTGGTTGAAATATGCGGATCAGCACAAAGGATTCGCCCAAGTGTATAATTTCAACGATCCAGATACAAAGCTGTGTGGGAAGGAAACCAAGTGCGCAGAATGTGGCGTGGCAAAGTATCCGCCGGTGCTTTTTCCGATCTACTACAGCAGCGAGATGTACGATGCAACGGCATATGCCTTGAATGTTCTCGCTCGCGAAGTATTCAAGGAAAAGCTGCCGTTTTTACCGCCAGAAGTAGTCAATGCGTTTATCTATAATGCTTCATGGCAAGCCGAAAGGGTTTCGCTGATAAAGAAAGAATGCCATCAGTACGATCAGGAATGGCGAATGCTTCTGCCAACACAGTATACAAATCGTCCTCGCATAAAGCTCAAGCCCCAAAGCGTGCTGATTGGTCTACGCACTCCAGAGTATGAAAAGCAGCTTATTCTCTCTGCTGCACGGATTGCAGGAATACGGGAAATATATCAGGTAGTTATCAACGATGATAACCTGCTCGGGAAACAGAGAATCTCGGAGGAATAGAGCATGTCATATACCAACACGAAAGAATCCGGCCTTGAATCCCTCCTCGTCAACTGGCTGGTCAATCACAACGGCTACGAGCAGGGGCACAGCCACGACTTCAACACGGAATACGCCCTTGATACCGCGCGTCTGTTCCGCTTCCTAAAAAACACTCAGCCGGACGCGGTGAAAAAGCTCCAGTTGGAAACCAATCCACAAAAAATGGCGCAGTTTCTCGCTCGTGTCCGCGATGAAATCACCAAGCGCGGCATTGTTGACGTGCTGCGCAAAGGCATCAAGGCATATCCGGCCAGCCTGATCACCTTCTACATGACACCCAGCGTGCGTAACCCCAGTGCAGCGACGTTGTTTGCAAAAAACATTTTCAGCGTCACCCGTCAGCTTCATTTCTCGCCAGACGAGACCAAGCTGGCGCTCGACCTGTGTGTGTTTATCAATGGCCTGCCCGTTATTACCTTTGAGTTGAAGAATCAACTGACCAAGCAGAATGTGGATGACGCGGTCTACCAATATCAGACCGACCGCAATCCGAAGGAACTGATTTTCCAGTTTACCCGCTGCATGGTGCATTTCGCTGTTGACGATGCACAGGTCAAATTCTGCACAAAGCTGGACGGCAAGAGCAGCTGGTTCCTGCCCTTCAACAAAGGCTGGAATGATGGCGCAGGCAATCCGCCGAATCCCAATGGACTGATGACCGACTATCTGTGGAAAGAGATTCTCACTAAAGAGATGCTTGCCCGCATCATCGAGAACTACGCACAGGTCGTCGAAGAAAAAGACGAGGAAACCGGCAAGAAGAAATACAAGCAGATTTTCCCGCGCTATCATCAGTTGGTCGCTGTAGAGAACCTCTTGCATGATGTCAAGCAGAATGGCGTGGGCAAGCGCTATCTGATCCAGCATAGCGCGGGCAGCGGCAAGTCCAACTCCATCGCTTGGCTGGCACACCAGCTTACCAATCTGGAAGATGATCAGGGCAATCTGCTGGTAGATTCTGTGCTCGTCATCACCGACCGTGTGATCCTTGATAAGCAGATCCGCGACAATATCAAGCAGTTTGCACAGGTCGGCAGCTTTGTCGCATGGGCAGAGCACTCCGGCGATCTGCGGAAAGCCATCGAGGATGGCCGCCGTATCATCATTACGACCATCGAGAAGTTCCCTTATGTGCTTCCGGAGATCGGTGAAGACCACAAGGACAGGCATTTTGCCATCATTATCGACGAAGCACACTCCAGCCAGAACGGAAAGACCGCTGGCACCATGAATATGACCTTGTCCGCAATCATGTCCGACCCGGATATGGACAATGAGGATAAGATCAACGCCATGTGCGAGGGCAAGAAGCTGCTGACCAACGCCAGCTATTTTGCCTTTACCGCTACACCCAAGAACAAGACGCTGGAAACATTCGGCACGGCGTATATGGATGCCGGTGAGGTCAAACACCGTCCGTTCCATGTGTATACGATGAAGCAGGCCATTCAGGAAGGCTTCATTCTGGATGTGCTCAAATACTATACGCCCATCGACAGCTTCTATCGCCTGAAGAAGACCATCGAAGAAGACCCGGAATTCGATAAGAAGAAAGCACAGAAGAAGCTCCGTGCCTTTGTGGAAGGTCAGTCCTTCACGATTGCCGAAAAGGCAAACATGATGGTCGATCATTTCCATGAGCAGGTCATTGCCAAGGGCAAGATTGGCGGCGAGGCGCGTGCAATGGTTATTACGCAGAGCATTGAGCGCTGCATCGAGTATTACTATGCGATTAATCAGTGCCTTGCAAACCGGCACAGCCCTTATAAAGCCATCATTGCGTTTTCCGGTGAAAAGCAGCTGGAGAAGGATGGCCCGGTCTTGACGTCTGCAGGCATGAACGGATTCCCGGATGCTGCGATTCCCAAGACATTCAAGAAAGACCCATATCGTTTCCTGATTGTTGCGGATATGTTCCAGACCGGCTATGACGAGCCGTTGCTGCATACAATGTACGTCGATAAGATGCTTTATGACATCAAAGCCGTACAAACGCTCAGCCGCCTGAACCGTGCCTGCCCGAAGAAGTATGATACTGCGGTGCTCGACTTCTTCAATGACCCAGAAGAAATCATCGCATCCTTCTCTCGGTACTACAAGACCACGCTTCTTTCCGGCGAGACCGATCCCAATAAGCTGTATGATCTACTGGCAGAAATGGAACCTTATCAGGTTTATACCGACGACCATGTCGAAGTACTGGTTGATCGCTATCTGAATGGCGCTGGTCGTGATCAGCTCGATCCGATTCTGGATGCATGTGCTGCAGTATATAAGCAGCTGGATACTGACGGACAGATCAAGTTCAAGAGCGCGGCAAAGGGCTTTGTTCGCACATATGGATTCCTGAGCGCTATTCTGCCTTATGGGAATCCTGAATGGGAAAAGCTGTCCATCTTCCTGAACATGCTCCTCCCGAAGCTCCCGTCTCCGCAGGAAGAAGATCTGTCGCAGGGCATCCTTGATGCTATTGATCTGGACAGCTATCGTATCGAAAAGCGGGACACCATTTCTCTTGTCCTCCCGGATGAGGATGCAGAGGTTGGGCCGGTGCCGACTGGCATGGCCACTGGCAAGCGCGACCCGGAGATGGATTTGCTGTCGGCAATTCTGTCGGAGTTCAATGATATGTTCGGCAATATCGACTGGAATGATGCTGATAACGTCCGTCGCCAGATTATGGAGATTCCCGGTATGGTAAGCCGCGATGAGCAGTATCAGAATGCTATGCGCAACAGCGACAAGCAGGAAGCCCGTACCGAAAGCGACCGTGTGCTACAGAAGGTCATTTTCTCCATCATGGCCGACAACATGGAACTGTTCAAGCAGTATACGGATAATCCGGAATTCAAGAAGTGGCTGAGCGATCTGGTGTTCAACCTGACTTATAACAAGGACGGAAAACCGTATCAGGCTAAGAAAGAATAAGGATACACGATCAATAGGCTTCAAAAGCTCATACGCTGGAGGCAGAAAAGCAAGATTGTTTTTCTTGTACCCCTTGATGTGGATGGAGCTTAAATCCTCTGTGAAATCACTTGATTATCGGGATAGCAATGGAGGAAAAGATGGCAGTGATTAATGAGACAATTAGTGGAAGACTCACTTTATGGAAAGTGGCATGCCATTTTGTGCTTACAAAAGGGTGCTTTCTTGAAATAACCCCAGACAACGATGGTGTAGAAAAGCTCCGTGATGACTGTAGAGAACGGGGCAATAACTTTGACAATCTGGGCGCGCTTCATGGCAAAGACAAATTTGAGCATGACTATGCATTTATTCCTGCAAAAGTGCAAGGCCCTTTTTGTTTCTATCGAGGAGTAATAACGCTTGTTATAGATATTGTTATTACTACCATAAATACCAAAAAAAGCGACGGAAGTTATTTGCACAAATACGAAGATCTGAATGGATTCACGGCAATTGATTTTTCGGGAGAAGCTGTCGATTCAATACTAAATCCAAAGGCAATAATAGATCGGCAGCATGGATTAGGAAATAGAATTGAGTGGAAAGCAAATTCTGAAGTTGCAAAATCATTTTCGACGAGTATTAGCGGTCATAAATGCCAGCTTATATTTACAGTTGTATCTGACCAATTTTTCTCATCACTTGATCGGAATACGATAGCTACACTCAAAACAATTATGAGGATTGAGTTTGAGGAAAGACAGAGTACTGACAAGATAATAGATTGTTGGCGGGCGGCTTGTTATTTTCTGTCGTTTTGCACAGGCTGTTTCAATGTTACTGATTTGCAGATTGGTCTTTGGGATACAGATGATTGTATCGGAACACAGCCTTGGCATAGTACTATTGATTGTTTTATAAATTCACAGAAAATCGAGAGTGTCCATTTTGAAGAAGATCCATATTATCGTTTCTTGATTGCATCGTTAGGAGACAAAACTGGAAATGTATTCAGCATACTAAATAACGATGAGACAAAACCCTCAATTGGATTCTTGCGCAAAACAAACGATGATGTGATGGTTGATCGAGATAAAATTCGAGATTTATGCACAGCATTTGAAGTGGAGTTTGAATATCAAAAAGGGCAAATCAAGGATGTGAATATTGAATTGCTTGTCGGAAGGTTAAAAGAAACTGTTAAGACCTTTCGCAGCGAAAATCCAACTTCTATTAGTGAACGGGATTATGGCTATATCTTCGGAACCCTGAATTTCATCAGTATGCCAGCGCGTAAAAAAATAGGATATATCTATCAGAAGTATTCATCAATGATAGATGAACGGATAAAGCATCATGCCTATGGGATTGATGTTTCTCCGGAAAAGACCGAAGAGGATATAGGCTGGTTAGTGAAATCCCGGAATAATATTACTCATTCGACTGGCATTTCAGAGGATGCAATTCCTAATGCGATATTCGCGCGCTTGAAGATAGCTGTATATTGTTCGGTGTTAGAAAGAGCCGGATATTCACTGGATGAGATAAAAGTGGTATTGAATATGTACTTCAAATATGAATGAGTTTAGTTTACCCCGTAAACGGCCGTGCCCCCCTGCTAATGAAAGAATTTTACTTGTAGATCGCATCAACTACTGCTGACAAGGAAGTGGCATTTCCATCCTCTGGCGGTGACCAGCCGCTGTTCATAAGATAGTCCATCGTCATTTTCACAAGGGTAGCAGCTGTTTCAGGCGGTATGGACTGTAGCACCTCCCGGTTGATTTCGTATTCGGTAGTGCCCTTTTGAGAATGGTAGCGGTCAGTATAGAAGCATTGCTTCGAGCAGTAAACCTGCTTCGGCTGACGGAGCTCAAATGGCTTTCCACACGTTTTGCAGAGGCGTAGTATATCCTGCTCATCAGCGCTGTGGATTTCATACCATCTGGCTCGGCAGTCATCCGAGCAGAAGTGATCAGCTGTTTTGATTTCAGCATTGCAAAACAGGCATGTCCGAATAAGCCGCGGAGCCGGTATGCCATGTCTGGAAAAGTGGGACTTGATGGTGTTTATGGAGATGCCGGTTTCTTGGGCTATGACTGACAGTCCTTTGCCTTCGCGCCGGAGCCATTCGACCGTTGCGATCTCTGCTTTGTTCATTTCTCCCACAGCCTCCTGCATTCAGGGCGAAGGATGCTTTTACCGCTGAAGCCGTATTTCTTGATCAGTACCTTGTCCATGCGTCGGTAATCAGCAGGACTGATCAATTCCTGCTCAAGCCATTTCCTCAGATAGTGAACAGAGAGCAGATAGTGGCTCAGCCGTGTATAAGCGTCATGACGCTCTTTTGTCGTCAAGTGTTGGATGCGGAGTTCTTCGCCACCCATGAGCACGGTCGGTTTCTTCTTTCTGGGCACACGACCACCTCCTTCAGGGGATGATCTTAGCTCTGAAAGGCGCAAAAGTCAAATCACTTTCTGTAAAAGGTACGGGTGCAAAAGGGTACACTCTAAAACGGAGAGTGTTTCAGAGTGCACCCGTGGCAGATTGTATCAATATCAATCTGTTGCGCCACAAAGGAACTCGGATATTGATACAATGTCCGGGTTCTTTCTTTTTTGCATATAATTGTAGTGCGGTCGCTGTAAAATCAATTATTATCGTATAGTTTCGGAGGCAAGTGCAAGTAAATATTCATCCAATATAAATAATTATGCATTATATAGTTCGCTCGTCCAAGAGGTGCAGGGTGTTTTCGAGCGTGATTTTCGACTTTTTCCCTTGATTTTAAAGCGTGAACCGCCGAACCTGCTTCAAAGACAACCGTCACGTAATTCGTGACGCTTACTCGGCGTAACGTTTGCGGGTTTGATGGAAGTAATATAAAGAACTTTCAGGAGGAACAAAAGCGCGTGAACCGAAAGCTAAATGTTCACATCATTCCCGTACAGCAAACGCGTTATTCTCGTGAGGTTTCAATTCTCCGTTGATATAAACAAAGGGGCCTGGCTCTTCTTCTTCGCCAAAATATTCCGCCCTTTGGGAAAGCATATCCAGCAATTCGGTCAGGTCGTAATTCTTCGTCGCCTGATATAGTTTCTCGAACGCTTTTTTTCTATAAAAAGCATAACTATGCCAGAGTTCCTCTCCTGTCCTGCGCATAGCTGTCTGACGCGGACTGCTGGCGTTTCCGCTTGAATACGCAGAATAAGTTTTCATATATTTGTTTCCATATATCCGTCAAAAACTCGTTGTATTGCAATGAATTGGCTGCGGAAAACGGTTTCCTTTTTTCCTGTTGACTTGCCTGTTGTTTACGATATACTGAAATTACCAAGATGACGTTCGGACTTTGAAAAGGAGGAGACTCTCAATGATGAAGAAGCTATTTGCACTGCTGCTCTGTCTTATGCTGCTGCCCATCCTGCCCGCGATGGCGGAAACGACTGATATGCTGGTGGTGTACGCATCCGTTCCGGATGATTGGAGCTGGCCCTGCGTGTGGGCGTGGAACGCCGAGGGCGCGAACGCCTTCGCGGCCTGGCCGGGCGAGCAGATGGAGCCCGATCCCGCCAACAAGGGCTGGTACTACCTCTATCTGCCCGCCGGCATGGAAAGCGTGATCATCAACGCCAACGACGGTGGCGTGCAGACGGATGAAATCAAGATCGACAAACAGTCCGCGTGGATTGCCGTGGCGAAGGACAAAACGGCTTCCGTGTCCTTCGAGGCGCAGACCGCCGGCGAAACGCCCGCCTACACCGAGCGCTTCACCGTATACGCGCAGGTGGACGGCTCGTGGGAAAACCCCGGCGTCTGGGCGTGGGAGGATCCCTCAGGCAAGAATGCATTCGAAGCCTGGCCGGGCCGCATGATGAAGGCGAATGAAAACGGCTGGCACTCCGCGAAGGTTCCCGTCTGGTGCAACAGCATTATCATCAACGCCAACGGCGGCGCC
>ENA-ORNY01001671-ORNY01001671.1-human-gut-metagenome-genome-assembly--contig:-NODE-1671-length-12406-cov-5.332362_pt1 | contig 12406 bp, 10 predicted proteins | sample MGYA00242122_ERZ509036 | MGnify/ENA primary metagenome ERZ509036 (study PRJEB26280, sample SAMEA2338696) | human gut metagenome | biome: human gut; feature: human-associated habitat; material: faeces...
CCCCTGCCGGCAGAACCACCTGTTCCCGTTCGTGCACTACTGGCGCATTCAGGACGAGAACCGCTTCTGGAATAAGAGCGAGCTCTCCGCGGTGCTCGATCTTGTAGACGCCGCGGACCGCAAGCTCGCCTCGGCGCTTTTGAACGACAGCTTTCTCTCCAACGACATCCTGCTCGTGGAGGACGGCGCCCTGGCCGACGGTGAGGAGCTTACGAACGAGCCGGGCGCCATCGTGCATCTCAAGCAGGGACGCATGGGCGGTGTGCAGCGCCTCGGCGGACTGCAGAGCGTCGGCAAGGCGGCGATGGAGATCACCTGGTTCAAGGAGCAGATCGAGCGCGCCAGCCGCAGCTACGACACCGGCACCGGCAAGGAGACGGCGCGCGTCACGACCGCCTCGGGCCTTTCCATGCTCCGCGCCGACGGACGCGAGCAGGCAGACATCAAACGCGCCGACCGAAACGCCGGGTTTGAACGGCTCTATGAGCTGCTGGACTGGCTCTGCCTGGAATTTTTCGACGACGACCGGATGCTGTATCTCGGCGCGCCGGAGGGAATGAGAGCGCCGGGACAGCGCATGATCTACAACAGCGCCGACTTTGCCCGCACGCTGCCGGAAGTCCGCGCTCTCACCGGCGAGGTGGTGCGCCCGTCCCGGGAATTTTTCCCGCGGGTGGATATCACGGTGCAGGCCGCCGACGGCGCGCGGCGTGACCGGCAGACGACGCTGCAGGCGCTCGACAGTCTGACACGGGCGAACGTCACGGCGGAAAACTGGCGCATCTTCGCCGCCGAGCTCGAAATTCTCGACATTCCCGACCGGCAGGAGATCGTCGGGGAGTGGGAGCGGAGGTTCGCGCCGACGGGGGAGACGGTTCCCACCGTCGACGGCTATGCCGCATACGCCTCCCGCGAAGAGGGCGGCGCTGAAGGAGGCGAGCCGGTATGAAATGTCCGTGCTGCGGCATTGAAATGCTGCGCAAAACGGCGGCGCAATGGGTGTGCCGCAATCCGAAATGCATCAAATACGATAAGGAGAAGAAGAAATGAAGGCAGTACGACTTGAGAATCTTGGAACAAAGACCCCGCCCGGCAAGAGCGCGGAGGAATGGCGCAGAAAGAAGAAAAACCTGATGGGTACGGGCTGGAGCAGCGCCCCGGCGGAAAGCGGGGAGACCGGCGGAAAGGACACGGGAGCGGCCGGAACGCCGCCCGAACGCCGCCCAACGTACAGCGAAACCATGCAGGGCTACTATGGCGACCGGTACGCCGACGCGCTTGCCGAAAATAAAACCGCCGCCGATGCCGCCGCAGAGACGGCCGAGCGGGACGCGCAGGACACGCTCGAGCGCATTCGCGGCGGATATAAGAACACCGACCGTCAGCTTTACCGCGAGTATATGGAGAGCAAGCGCACGCTGCCGCAGCGTCTTGCCGCACAGGGCATCACCGGCGGCCTGACGGAATCCTCGCAGGTGCGCCTTGCCAATTCCTACGGCGAGGAGCTCGCCGAAAACGAGAGAGCGCGTCTTGCCGAGGAAGCGAAGACATATTCTGCGCGCGACGCCCGGCTCGCCGCGGCGAGAGCCGAGCAAAGCCGCGCTGACGCCGAGGCGAAAAGAATGCATGGCGAGAGTCTTGCCAAGCTCTGGCAGGAGGCGGAAAAGCACCGGCGCGAGGACGCCGCCAAGACTGCCGCGCTGCTCGCCGCGGCGGGCGATTACTCCGGCTATGTCGGCATGGGGCTCACGCAGGAGCAGGCGGACTATCTCGCGGAGATCTGGATGGGGCGGAACGGCGCTCTTGCGTCGCTGCGCCGCGCGCGGAACGCCGGAAATGCCGGAAACTCCGGCTCCGGCTCAAGTCTCGCCGACACGCTTTCCGAGTCACTTCTCATCAAAGCCGAGCGCGGCGCGGACGCCGCCGTGGAGTATATCGCCGCGCAGCTCGCCTCCGGCACCATCCGGAGCGACGAGGCGGAGGAGATCTGGAAGCTGCTCCGCGCTTCGGGGGAGAGTGATATTTAATTTTCAAATTAATCCTTGACAGAAGAGAATGATTGCGCTAATATCATAATGGTGGGGAAGTTGGGCTTTCAATAAAAAAGCCGTCTCTCCGACCTCCGGCTGCCCAGCACAGCAGCCCGGAAGGTCCCATACTTTTCTCCTCGGAGGATCGACCCCAACAGGGCGGGGACGATCCTCCTTTCTATTGTCCAACGGGAGATCTGCTTAGCGGGTCTGGGGCCGAAAGGTGTTTTTGCCGACGTACATGCCGCCGGAGAAAATGATTAAAACTTTATTTGCGTCTGCGGGCGCAAACGCTGGCGAGGCCTTCTGACAGCTCGTTTTTATTGAAAAACAATGGAAAAATGAGAAAAATCTCTTTTCATATAGAATGCACTGTGATATAATACTTCGCTGGTTTTGAATCGGATTTACATTTGGAGATGGATATTATGGAATTACGCAATATCGCAATCATTGCCCACGTTGACCACGGCAAGACGACGCTCGTGGACGAAATGCTCAAGCAGTCGGGCGTGTACCGCGAAAATCAGGAGGTCGTCGACCGTGTGATGGACTCCGGCGATCTCGAGCGCGAGCGCGGCATCACCATTCTCGCGAAGAATACCGCCGTCACCTACAAGGGCGTCAAGATCAACATCGTCGATACGCCGGGCCACGCCGACTTCGGCGGCGAGGTCGAGCGCGTGCTCAAAATGGTCAACGGCGTTATCCTGCTCGTGGACGCCGCCGAAGGCCCCATGCCGCAGACGCGCTTCGTGCTGGGCCGCGCGTTGGAGCTCGGCCACCGCGTGATCGTTGTCGTCAACAAGATCGACCGCCCCGACCAGCGCATCCACGAGGTCGTGGACGAGGTGCTCGAGCTGCTGATGGATCTCAACGCCACGGACGAGCAGCTTGACTCCCCGATGCTGTTCTGCTCCGGCCGCCAGGGAACGGCGTCCTATTCGCCGGACGTGCCGGGCACCGATCTTCAGCCGCTGTTCGACACGATCCTCGAGTATATCCCCGAACCGGCGCAGGACACCGCCGCGCCGTTCCAGATGCTCGTTTCCTCGCTCGACTATAACGAGTTCGTCGGCCGCATCGCCGTCGGGCGCATTGAGCGCGGCACGATCCGCCAGAACGAGGAGATCGCCGTGTGCAACTACCATTCGCCGGACGCCGCGCCGCGCAAGGCGAAGGCCGTTTCGCTCTACGAGTTCAGCGGCCTTGCCAAGGTCCCCGTGACGGAGGCCACAGCGGGCAATATCATCGCCATGAGCGGCATCGGCGACGTTACCATCGGCGACACGATCTGCGCCGCCGGCGCGGTCGAGCCGCTGCCGTTCGTGAAGATCTCCGCGCCGACGATGGAAATGACGTTCTCCGTCAACAACTCCCCCTTCGCCGGACGCGAGGGCAAGTTTGTTACGAGCCGCCAGATCCGCGACCGCCTTTACCGCGAAACTCTCAAGGACGTTTCCCTGCGCGTCACGGACGTCGAGGGCAGCACCGACAGCTTCAACGTTGCCGGACGCGGCGAAATGTCGCTCTCGATCCTCATCGAGACGATGCGCCGCGAAGGGTATGAGTTCCAGGTCTCGCCCCCGCGCGTGCTCATGCAGCGCGACGAGAAGGGCAATCTCATGGAGCCGATGGAAGAGCTCGTGGCGGATGTGCCGCAGGAGTATGTCGGCTCGGTCATCGAAAAGCTCGGCACGCGCAAGGCCGAGCTCAAGGAAATGACCCCTGTGGGCGCGCGCATGCGTCTCATCTTCCTCGTGCCGAGCCGCGGTCTCTTCGGCTATCGGAACGAATTCCTCACCGACACCCACGGCGAGGGCATTATGGCCTCCGTGTTTGACAGCTACGCCCCCTATAAGGGTGAGCTGACCCGCCGCAATACCGGCTCTCTGGTGGCCAGCGAGACCGGTGAGTCCATCACCTACGGTCTGTTCAACGCGCAGGAGCGCGGCGTGCTGTTCATCGGCCCCAACGTGGGCGTGTACGAGGGCATGGTAGTGGGCATCAGCCCCAAGCAGGAGGACATCGCGGTCAACGTCTGCAAGAAGAAACAGCTGACCAACACCCGTGCCGCCGGCAGCGATGACGCCCTGCGTCTGGTGCCGCCCCGGAAGATGAGCCTGGAGCAGTGCCTGGAATTCCTGGCGGATGACGAGCTGCTGGAGGTCACCCCCAAGAACCTCCGCATCCGCAAGACCATCCTGAACCACGAGCGGCGCATGAAGGCGCAGCACGGGAAGAAAAACTAAATTATGTAAACCAAAAGACCGGCGAAAGCCGGTCTTTTGGTTTATGTGGGGGAGATGTAATGTCTGGCTGCGGCGATTGTAAGCAGTGCTGTATGACCCGGTGCGGAAATTCTGGTACGGTAAGGTCGTGGACACAGAGGATAGGTTAACATAATAAAAACGTTATGTGCCCAACCCATTGACATTTCCCGGCGGGTGTGGTAAAAGAATAGAGACGCGTAGCGCACAGAAGTGCCTGCGAAGCGTATCGCCCTCGGGCGGTGCGCTTTTTATTTTTATGGAGGAAACTGCAATGCCAAAGAACAAAACACAGGGGATCATTTTCGGTATCATCATGTCGTACAGCATGGCTGTCGGCATGGAGATATACAACAACGCTATCCAGCAGGGGGTACATTTGCAGCCGGGAGGGTTTACCAACCTGACCTACGGTATCGTGGGCAAGGCGCTGGTGGAGGCGCTGTTCATGGGGCTCATCGTCATCATCGTGTCGGAGCTGTGGGGCAACCGGCTGGGCGCCCGCTTTGCCGCCAAAGTCAGCGACCCGCAGCGGGATAACCCCTATTTCTGTCGGTTGATGCGGCAGGCGGGCACCGTGTCCGTTATGTGCCCCACCATGAGTCTGGCGGCCACCATTATTTTCAGCATGATCTTAGGCGGTGCGCCGGTGTGGCAGCTGCCCGCCATCTGGGCGGGGACGCTTATCAAGAACTTCCCCATGGCGTTTTTCTGGAATATGTTTGCCGCCGCACCCTTTACCAACTGGGCCTGCGGAAAGCTGTTCGAATAAAAGAGCGCTCCCCCGGCGGGGGAGCGCTCTTGCTTACATTACCGGCACGAACTCCACGTTCAGGTCCACGATCTCGTTGACGCCGTCCAGCCGTGCGCCGTGGTCATACTGCCACACATCGAAGCGGTAGTAGAAGTCCGGATAGTCGCCGGGATCAGCGATCCACAGGGCGATGTTCCTCATAGAGGGCAGATCATAGCGGTAGTAGCCCTGCTGGCGGTTCATGTACACCCCGGCCTCATAGCCGCCCTGTTCGATCAAGGCGCAGAAAGTCCGGGCCTGGGAGGTCAGCAGGAATTCGTTGTTGTGCAGTGTGCGGGAGTCCTCCTGCTGTACCGGCTCCCAGTCGTAGTACACCGGCAGGTCCAGGTCGCGGCCATCCAGCAGCTGCAGGGCGTACAGGGCCTCCTGGGCGGCCTCCTGCACGGTGGCGGCCTGGGAGAAGAAATACACGCCCACTTCGATGCCGGCGGCCCTGGCCCCGCTGTAATAGCTGTCGAAGGACCGGTCCGGGTACAGGGAGCCCTTCTCGCCGTAGCCCCGCAGACCCAGGCGCAGATAGGCAAAGTCGATGCCCTGCCGCTTCAGCGCCGCCCAGTCGATGGTGCCCTGGTGGTTAGACACGTCCACGCCCCAGCGGGTGGCGTATTCCGCGCCCAGATAGCGGACGCGGACGCCGTCGCTGCCGTCGTCGTTGGTGTCCCGGCGGAAGTCCTCCTGCGCCAGGCCGCTGGCGGGGATACCCTCATGGGGCGTCATCCACACCATGTTAAATCCGTCGTTGATATATACCTGCCCCGCGTGGGGATCGGCCTCCGGCTCCTGCCGGGCGCTGCCGCCCCGCAGGGACAGAACGACCGCTGTCAGCAGTCCGCCAACCACCAGCACCGCCGCGATCAGCAGCAGCACCGGCAGCAGACGCCGCCGCGGCCGGCGGCGGGGCGGGGAAATTCGGTCCATAGTTACCTCTCCTTTTCGAAAACGTGTATGTCAAAGGCAATGCGGCAGTCCAGCTGTGTGAGTTTACATAATTTTTCAACGCCGGCCTTCGGCGTTTTCCAGCAGTAGGGCGTCATGCCGAACAGCGCCTGTATGTCCGCCGGGTCCTCCAGATGGATAACGTCCGTTATGTGCCGGATACTCACATACCGGAAGCCCTCATAGGGCGTCTCCTTCACCTCATTGACATAGGGGTGGTCATAGAGCACCTGCTTCATCTCCCACAGGTGCATTTCACCGGGCACCACATAGATAAAGTGCCCGCCGGGCCGCAGCACACGGCGGAATTCCTCGATGGCCAGCGGCGAGAAGCAGTTGATGAGCAGGTCTACGGACCCGTCTGCCGCCGGCAGGCGGTAGGAGGAGGCCACAGCGAACTGCACATTTTTCTCCCGCTTAGCCGCCAGACGCAGTATGGGCTTGGAGATATCGATCCCGGCCATCACCGGCGTCTTCCCGGCCTCACACAGGGCACGATAGATGCCCGCGGTGTAGTAGCCCTCGCCGCAGCCGTTGTCCAGCACCGCCGGGGCATCGCCGGTCAGCTCCACAGCGAGTTGACATAATTCTTCACATAGCGGGGCGTAGTAGCCCTTTTCCAGAAAGGCGTGCCGCGCCGCGGCCATAGCCTTGTCGTCGCCGGGGGTTTTGGAGTGCTTCCGGTTCACCGGCAGCAGATAGGTATAGCCCTCCCTGGCGATGTCGAAGCAGTGGCCGGCGGGGCAGAGATAGCTGCCCTCCCGCCGCGTCAGCGCGCCGCCGCACAGGGGACAGACGAACAGACTGCTCATCGCTCACCCTCCGGCAGTGTCACGTCGTGTATCCATTTACGGGACCGGATGCGCCACAGGCAGATGGGACACTTGATAAAGCTCTCCGCCTGTATGGCCAGCGACACGAACCAGGGATCCGCGTCCAGCACCAGCGCCAGCAGGGCCGTCAGCGGCAGCGCCCCCAGCCACTGGGGTGCCAGATCCAGCGCCGTGGACCAGAACACATCGCCGCCTGCCCGCAGGATACCGGTGACGGCGGAGATGGAGTAGGCGTGGAAGGGGATGCAGGCGAAGCCCGTCACCGCAAGGGTGGTGGCAAGATGGGCACTGAGGTCGTACAGCTTGAACAGTGGGAAGACCACCGGCTGGAACAGCAGCGGCACCAGCGCCAGGGCGATAACGGCCAGTGCGGCGCCCACCAGTATCGTCACCCAGGACAGCGTCCTGGACAGGTCCATCAGCTCATCGTGGCTCTGTCCCTCACCGATGGCCTTGCCGATCATCACGGCGGTAGCGGCGCCCAGACCAAAGCACACCACCAGGAACAGGCGGTTCAGGTTGCCCATGACGGCGTTGGCCGCCAGAAACTCTACCGAGATGGTCATGTGTCCCAGAATGACGGTGAGCAGGCTGTTGCCCAGTCCCCAGAACAGCTCGTTGGCCATCACCGGCGAGGCGTATTTCACGAACCGGCGCAGCATCTCCCAGCCCGGACGGAGGAGCGCCTTCAGGTCCAGGGGGATGACCCGGCTCCGCAGGGCGCAGAACAGGCACACGGCGAACTCCGCCACGCGGGAGAGCAGTGTGGCGATGGCCGCGCCCTCCACGCCCAGCATGGGAAAGCCGCACTTGCCGAAGATCAGCAGGTAGTTCATGCCGGTATTCAGCACCGTGGACATACCAAACAGCTTCATGCCGAAGCTGGCGTTCTCCACGCTGCGCTGCGCGCTGACGTAGATAGACGAGAGCATATTGAACACATAGGAGAAGCCGATGACCCGCAGATACGGCGCGCCCAGCAGGGACAGATGATGCTTGTTGCTCATCAGGTCCATGATCTGCACCGGCCACAGGAACAGCGCCAGCGCGATGACCAGCGCCAGGGCCACGCCCAGCCCCGCTGCCACGCCGATGGCACGGCTGATGCTGGGCAGGTCCTTTTTGCCCCAGTACTGGCTGATCAGGATGCCTACGCCGGACTGGACGCCGAACACGATGGAGATCAGCAGGAACACCGGCACGTTGGCCGCCGTTACCGCCGCCATCTCATTGTTGCCCAGCTGGCTGACCATCAGCGTGTCGATCAGGCCCAGAGAGAAAGTGATCAGGTTTTGCAGGGCGATAGGGCCGGTCAACCGGAGCAGATATCCGTAAAAGGCCCTGTCGCGCTTAAGAGCTTTGAACATAGTCCACCTCAAAATATCGTTGTGCCCGCGCCGCGGGCGTATATCACAGCATGGGGAAGCGGGAGTCCCGGTGGGCGAGCAGCGCCTGGCACAGGACATCCACGTCCTCCCGTGTATTGTCGGGGGAGAAGGAGATTCGGATCACGCCAGCGGCAGTCTTTTTGTCCAGCCCCAGAGCGGAGACCACATGGCTCGCCTTCCCCTGATGGCAGGCAGAGCCTGCGGAGATGCAGATGCCCTGCGCACCCAGGTCCGTTACGATGTTGGCGCTGGGATACCCTACCAGCGACACCGCCAGAATGTGGGGGGCCGTACCCTCGCCCACGGGGACCACGCCGCCCATGGCCAGCAGCTTCTCCCGGCAATAGGCCTTCAGCCCGGCCATGTGGGCCAGCTTGGCGTCATAATCGGCCAGCCGCAGCTCCACCGCCTTGGCAAAGCCGGCGATCTGGGCCGTGGCCTCGGTGCCGGAGCGCGCGCCGCGCTCCTGTCCGCCGCCGGGCAGCAGGGGGCGGGGGTTCCGCACCCGGGGACCGATGTACAGCGCGCCCACGCCCTTGGGCCCGCCGATCTTGTGGCCGGACAGGCTCATCAGGTCTACGCCCCAGCCCTCCGGGTCGCAGGGGACCTTCAAAAAGCCCTGCACCGCGTCGCAGTGCAGCAGGGCAGGGGAGCCCTTCTCCCGCAGCAGGGCAGCGATGTCCGCCGCGGGAAATACGCAGCCCGTTTCGTTGTTCACCAACATCACGGACACCAGGGCGGTGTCCTCCCGCAGGGCGCCGGCCACCTGCTCGGCGGTGACATTGCCGTCCCGTCCTGGCTTCAGATAGGTGACCTCATACCCCTGCTGGGCCAGCAGCTTGCAGGGCTCCAGAACGGCGCTGTGCTCCACGGCGGTGGTGATGATGTGTCTGCCCCTGTGCCGGTTCTGCCACAGGGCGGCCTGTATGGCCCAGTTGTCGCTCTCCGTGCCGCAGGAGGTGAAGTACAGGCGCTCCGCGGGGCAGCCCAGCGCCCCGGCGATGACGGCCCGCCAGCCCTCCACGGCTTTTTTCATCTCCACCCCTATGGGGTATTGGGAGGAGGGATTGCCAAAGTGCGCCGTCAGCACCTCGTACATGGTGTCGGCCACGGCTTTGGGCACCGGCGTGGTGGCGGCGTTATCAAAATAGACCATAGAGAGCCTCCTGTTTCACGAACGGGTCTTGAAAGACACGGTAAAATACAGTATAATAAACCGATCAAAAAGCGGGAGTGAAAAACACCTTCACCCGTGAAACCTTATTATACGATAGAATAGGGGAAAGTGCAAGATGCGTGTTGCCATCTATACCTTGGGCTGCAAGGTGAACCAATACGAGACACAGGCCATGGAGCAGGAGCTGCTGCGCCGCGGTCATACGCTGGTGCCCGCCGAGACAGAGGCCGACGGCTATATCGTCAACACCTGCTCCGTCACCGCCATCAGTGACAAGAAATCCCGGCAGATGATCCGCCGGTGTCATAAGCTGAACCCCAACGCGGTGGTGGCCGCCTGCGGCTGTTATGTGCAGACCCACCCGGAGGTGGTGGCGGCACTGGACGTGGACCTGCTGGCCGGTACCGGTGACCGCATGGCGTTTCTGGACCTGTTCGAGCAGGCAGCCCACGAAAAGGAGCCGGTGAGACTGTTGGACGACGCCCTGCGCCGCCGGGAATTCGAGGTGCTGCCCGCCGGCGGCATGGCCGAGCGCACCCGGGCCATGCTGAAGGTAGAGGACGGCTGTGTGAATTTCTGCACCTACTGCATCATCCCCTACGCCCGCGGTCCGGTGCGCTCCCTGCCGCTGGCGACGGCCGTGGCCCAGACGGAGCAGCTGCGGCGCGAGGGCTACCGTGAGCTGGTGCTCACCGGTATCGAGATATCCTCCTGGGGCCACGATCTGAAAAACGGCCAAAGCCTCATCGACCTGCTGGAGGCGGTATCCGCCGCCGCGGGGGATATGCGTCTGCGGCTGGGGAGCCTGGAGCCCCGTACCATCACCGAGGACTTCTGCCGCCGGGCGTCGAAGCTGCCCAACCTGTGCCCCCACTTCCACCTATCCCTGCAGTCCGGCTGTGACGAGACGCTGCGCCGCATGAACCGGAAGTATGACACGGCACGGTTTTACGAGTCCGTCACACTGCTGCGGCAGTATTTCCACCGGCCCGCCGTCACCACCGACCTGATCTGCGGCTTCCCCGACGAGACGAACCGGGAATTCGAGCAGACCATGGCCTTTATCGAAACGTGCGCCTTCGCGGATATGCACATTTTCCCCTATTCCGTCCGTCCCGGCACCAAGGCGGCGGAGCTGGTGCAGTTCAGCGCCGCGGTAAAGGAGGAACGGACCCGCCGCGCCGTGGCCGTGGCCCGGACTATGCACCGCGCCTATCTGGAGGGCTGCGTGGGGCAGACCTACCCGGTGCTCTATGAGCAGGAGAAGGACGGCCTCTACACCGGCCACGCCCCCAACTACTGTGAGGTGTGCGTCCGCGCCGAAGATTTACATAATAAAATTATCGATACAAAAATAGTCGGTATAGATGGTGATGTACTGATAGGAGAGTTGACATAACATGAACCACTTTTTCGCCTATATCAACCGTATGCGCTTCATCCAGCGCTGGTCGCTCATGCGGAACAGCTACACGGAGAACATCCAGGAGCACAGCCACCAGACAGCGGTGCTGGCCCACGCGCTGGCGGTGCTGCGCAACGAGCGCTTCGGCGGCCAGGTGGATGTCGGCGCTGTGGCCGTGGCGGCGCTGTACCACGACGCCGGCGAGATCCTCACCGGCGATATGCCCACCCCCATCAAGTATTACAATCCCGGTATCCGCGAGGCCTACAAGGCCGTGGAGCAGGTGGCGGAGGACAAGCTTCTCTCCATGCTGCCGGAGGACCTGCGTCCCGCCTACGAGGACGCCCTCCGTCCCGCCGACCCGGAGATCGAGCAGCTGGTCAGGGCGGCGGATAAGCTCTCCGCCCACATCAAGTGCATCGAGGAGCTGAAGGCCGGCAACACCGAGTTCCGTCAGGCCGCCGCCCAGACCGCCGCCGCCATGGACGCCATGGCCCTGCCGGAGCTGGACTATTTCCGCGAGCACTTCCTGCCCAGCTATTCGCTGACATTAGACGAGCTGGAGTGAAAACCGCGTCTCCTGCGCCCTGTCCTCGTCAAGCCTCCTCGACGTATACCCGATACGCCGTCGTCGGCCTGCCATCGGCAGGACACGGGATCCATCGGTTTTCGGCAAACCGCGTTTCCTGCGCCAAAACAAAAAACCATCCGAAAGGAGTATATAGTTATGAAAGCGATCGTTACCGTTGTGGGTAAGGACCAGGTGGGCATCATCGCCGGTGTGTGCAATACCCTGGCGACCAGCCGCATCAACGTTCTGGACATCAGCCAGACCATCATGGAGGGCTACTTCACCATGATGATGGTGGTGGACCTGACCGAGTGTCAGGCGCCCTTCGACGCCCTGCGCGCCGATCTGAAGGCCTACGGCGAGGGCCGCGGCCTGTCCATCCGCATCCAGCGGGAGGACATCTTCGACGCCATGCACAAGCTGTAAGCGGAGGCGGAACCATGCTGAATCTGCAAAACATTTTTGACACCATCGACATGATCGACAAGCAGCATCTGGACATCCGGACCATCACCATGGGCATCTCGCTTGCCAGCTGCGCCGACGAGGACATGGGCCGCATGTGCGACAAAATCTATGACCGCATCACGCACCAGGCGGAGCACCTCGTCTCCGTGGCCGACGACCTTGCGGCAGAGTACGGCATCCCCATCGCCAACAAGCGCGTCTCGGTGACCCCGGTCGCGCAGGTGGCCGCGTGCTGCGCAGACGAGGACCTCTCCCCCATCGCGCACGCCATGGACCGCGCCGCGCAGACGCTCGGCATCGACTTCATGGGCGGCTTCTCCGCGCTGGTCCAGAAGGGCATCGGCGACGCCGACCGGCGCCTCATCAACTCGGTGCCCGAGGCGCTCGCCACCACAGAGCGCGTGTGCTCGTCGCTGAACATCGCCTCTACCAGGGCCGGCATCAACATGGATGCCGTGCTCCTCTCGGCGCAGACCATCCTCGAGTGCGCGCGGCGCACCACCGACATCGACTG
>ENA-ORNY01001675-ORNY01001675.1-human-gut-metagenome-genome-assembly--contig:-NODE-1675-length-12387-cov-3.293789_pt1 | contig 12387 bp, 8 predicted proteins | sample MGYA00242122_ERZ509036 | MGnify/ENA primary metagenome ERZ509036 (study PRJEB26280, sample SAMEA2338696) | human gut metagenome | biome: human gut; feature: human-associated habitat; material: faeces...
GCCGGCTGGCTTGCTCTGCTGGATGCCCGCAATCAGACCTCCCACCTCTATGATGACGAGGTGGCCTCTGCCGTCTATCAGGCTATCGAGGGTACCTATCTGCCCCTATTGCGCGCCCTGAGCGAGAAACTGTCCGCCGCTGTCTGATCTCCTGCCACTATCTTCTGTCCCCGGAAAATCTGCTTTCCTGACACTCAAGGAGGTTCCTGCCAATGCCCCGCCAAACGCTCAAGCAACGCCCCGATGGACGCTATGCCTGCAAGTACAAAGGCAGGTTCTTCTACGGCGCCACGCAGGCTGAGGCATACCGCAAGCGTGACGAATACAGGCGGGCGCTGGAGGCCGGCGTTCGTGCCGAACTGACGGGCCTGTCATTCTCCGATTATGCCGCCCGTTGGCTGCATGCCTACAAAACTGACTGCAATGAAGCGACATTCAAGGCGTACATCCATTATATCGAGGACGCCGGACACATGATCGGCGGTAAAGCATTGCGGGACATCACGGCGACCGACATGCAGCTCGTATATAACGCTCAGGCAGGAAAAAGTGCCTCCCATATCAAGAAGTACTGCGCAACGATGAAGTCGATTTTCGAGTCGGCGGTGGAAGATGGCGCGGTCCAACGCAATCCCTGCTGCAAGCTCAAGAGGCCCATGGGGGAGAGCGGAACACATCGCGCTCTTGAACAATGGGAGATCAGTGCCGTCGAAGCCATGGTAGGACACCATGATTTTGACCTTGCTGCCATGTTCATGCTTTACGCAGGTCTGCGACGTGGGGAAGTTCTGGCGCTTGATATAGACCGGGATGTTGATTTCGACAGGGGCGTGATCCACGTTCGCGGTGCCATATCATTCGATGAGGGAAATCAACCAAGGCAAAAAAAGACGGCTAAGACTGAGGCAGGCCTGCGCGATGTACCGCTGCTGGAGCCGCTCCGGCGTGCCCTGACCGGCCGTCACGGTCTCGTAGCGACGGGGGAGAATGGCAGTATCATGTCAAAGAGTGCTGTCACACGGAAATGGGAGAGCTATACCCTGGCCATCGAAGAAATGGTGAACGGCCGGAAAAAGCGATGGTATGGCAAGACCAAAGCTGACAAGGCTCTGCTCGCTGCGGGTGGTACACTTCCCCCATGGAGAAAATGTACGGTCAGGATGCACGACTTTCGGCATACTTTCTGCACGTTCTGCTGGGAGGCAGGTATCGACATCAAAACCGTCATGGAGTGGATGGGTCATGCTGACGAGCAGATGGTTCTTAAGATCTACGCTCACCTTACAGAAAAGAAAAAACGCGAGAACGCCTTGGCTCTCGCGAAGGTAGTCATCAAAGGTGATGGTAGTCAAAAGGGTAGTCAACCGAATACTGAAGTATCAAAAATTGTTGATTTTTCAGTGTAGAGCATTGATCCGAATGCCTGAATGGGGTTCAAGAGGCCGGAGGTTCAAATCCTCTCACCCAGACCATAAAAGGACTGAAACTTTGATACAAGGTTTCAGTCCTTTTCTTTATATTCTTGCAGAATCCTAATGCAAAATGGCAAATGCACCCGGGAATATGAATGATTCCGGCATATTTCCTTCGCCGCCATCCCCGGGATGAATTTCCGCTGAAAAACTGTATAGATAGAATGCACCCACACTCTCTGGAGGGTGCATAACAAAACGATTGCTCATGCTTTCGTTTTGACATTAGGGCTTTTATTTTGCGAATAGCCCTTTCGTTTTGTTTTGGGTGCAAAATGCTTATTTTTGACAGAATTCTCTTATTTTATCGATGTAAAGCTTGAAGTGATCAATGAGAGCCGCAGGATATTGTGCCCCCAGCGCTTCTAGCATGCTTTCGACTTCTTCATTTGGAATAGACAAAAATCGGGAACACATATCATCCAGAGCAGCGTCAAAAAAAGCCTTATCACATACCTGCTGATCAATAACAAGCAATTCATACGCCGCAAGCGTGCTGGGGTAATAATCTAAGGACGATGTTGCCAGCTGAGCAACTAAATCTTTGGAAAACAAATGTGAGAGTTGCTCCTGGTGCTCCATAACCATAATAGTAAAATCTGATGAACGGAAGCCTTCTGCAAAGTCAAATGTGAAAAGAGTTCCATCCGAAAACAGAAAATCCGTTTTATCTCGGTCTTCGAACAGACAGTGCGCAATCACTCCGTGAACATAGGCGTGCAGCAATTGTTCAGAGTCTTTCACCTGTTCCAAACATGGCTTTGGTTGAGAGATAAGATACTCGATTGCTACGGCATAATCACCTTCTTTAGGCGACACCAGATAAGCCCACGGTACATTTACCCCCATAAGCTTTGCAAGGCGCAATCCGATAAACTCGTTGCATGCACACTCCCTGCTACCACCCTTAATGACATAAGCCACACCATCGCCTTGTTTCGGTATAGCAAATTGCTTATTGCCGCTCAAACCGCCATCAGTAAATGGTCTGAATTTATAGTCCTTACGATTGAGAAAAAACGAATTCCTCACAAGATTCACCGCCCGCTTGCATCGCTTTTTTCGAACTGTATTTGCTGTTCTTACGGTGGCTTCCATTTTCATCAACAACAATATTACTTCTCCGGGCACGTTCAGCCTGCACTTCAGAAAACTGCTCACCGGTAATAATCGCTGGATGGGATGCCGTTGCAAGATATGTTATGTGTGAAACCGAATCAACCGGCTTGGTTGTGTCCGCATATTTTTTTAGTATGACCACGTCGCCAGTGTATTTTTTATTTTTGAGCATGACTTCGATACTACGTTTGGACCATTTTTCTTTCCCCGTGGGCGAAGGTATTTTCAACTCATAGAGTGATGCAATGATTCCGACCACGCTTTTTCCGGAAAGATACATCGAAAAAATCAACCGAACGACATCCGCCTGCTGTTCGTTGATGGTCAGTTCCCCAGCAGCATCGTTCTCATATCCATAGCATGGGCGGGAGTACAGACGCGAGGAACCATTTTCCAGTCGCCGCTGGATACCCCAATTTACATTCTGACGCCGGATCTCATTTTCGGCTTCGGAAACACTGCTCATAATCGAAATAAGCAAAGTGTGCTCTGGATCGCTGCTGTCGAGGTTTTCCTGTTCAAAAATGACATGCACGCCAGACTGATGAAGTAGTTTTATCATTTGCAGTGCTTCGGTTACATTTCGGCCGAACCGACTGATGCTTTTGCAGAGAACAATATCAAACTTTCGATTGGCTGCATCGTCCAGAAGGCGCATGAACTCTGTGCGTCCAGCGATTGTTGATCCACTCCGGAAATCCAAGTAAATGTCGCACAGTGTCCACATCGGATTCTCTGCAACCAGCTGTGTGAGCTTAGAAACTTGATTCGTCATGCTATTCAGTTGTTCCTGCGTATGTGTGCTGGTTCTGCAATAAATCACTACTCGGTGCAAATCGAATGCTAGACGTTGGGGCAGTATCTTTGTGATGGCACGGCTGGGCATCGGCTATTTCCTTTCATGCTTTATTACCACGTCTGTTTTACAAAAGAAATCTTAGCTTTTTTTAAAGCAACCCAGTCGCCTTTCAGTTCTGTTGCGTCCAATGCTTCATATGCAAAAACCCATAGAGGATCGAACGTATTAGGATCTTTAGAAGAAAGTCCCAGAGCATACGTATGTAGCGTATTAATATCGGATTGCATATTCCAATGCTTGCAATAAAGATACGCCATCAACATATAAATGCAGTCTTGGCTAGTAATAATGTCATTGATGTTAATGCTAGTAATTTGGCAGTTGTGCAATAAGGCATAGTATAAAACATAAGCAGTGGTTTCATAATTATGGGTTTGCCTGCCAACATCATACAGGATTTCAAGAATATTTTTGATTGCACTATCGGAAACAGAAAATGCCTGAAAAACATATTCCTCCAACAACGGAACTAGATATGGATAAATCACAGTAAGATGGAAGATCGTTTTTTCGCAGCAACGTTTAGCATTTTCTGTTAACGGCATATCCTTTAGAACCTTGATGGCATACTTCAGTATGGAAGAATTCATACCATTCTTTTGCATTAGCTCGACCGCAAAATCCAAATATCCTTGTGCAGATTTGTAATTTACCTTGCCATAACTTGCAAGCAAACTAACCGAATTGAGTTGGCGATCCCATTGTTCAATAGTCGCTTGAGGCAGTTCTGCAATTTGTGTCTTCTTGGTATTTAATGTCAGTTCGTATGTGCGTAGATGCTTCTCCAATTCATAAAGGAAATTCTGTGCTTCGTCATAGGTTTTTACATAACAAGTATAGTCATCGATATTACGGACATATTTCCAATGCGGAGAAAGTTCTGCGTCGATGGCACAAAGTGTCATCTCGGCAAGCAGATTCGAGGCATGCGGTCCTATAAGCAAACCATGAGTCTGACCATCTTTCATCCGCGACGCACAACTATCTATTCTATTAAACCATTTTGAATTGTGTCCGGGGCCCATTTGCTGACGGGCATTATCCTTGCCGACGAGAGCCCAGGGTAATGCATGTGTATATATGCTCGGGAAACATTGAGATATATCGGCATGCACAACATATCTGCTTCCAATAAGAAAATCAGGATTGGGAGATCCATCAGTTTTCCAAACAGGATAGTTCATTTCAAATAAATGCTTTTTCCCTTTAATCTTGCGGATGTGAATCCTACTTACCTTGACAGACGAACTCTGTGTTTTGTTGCGGAAGTATTGCTGTATATCTGCCCAATTGTTTTTTAATAGAGAGCACATTGCATAGTACGACATGGGGGTTGGAATGCCCAAGATACGGGGTACGTTTGTATTACGAATATTTGAATATATTGCAAATTGATGCCATTTCTTTTGATCATATGTCGGGTTGTGAGTTTTACAATAGGAATAATATGCTTCCGAGGAAAGGCACGGAGGCATTTTGTCAGCAAACAGCCCATATCCAAGTAGACCTTCAAATAATTCATCAGCGGAAATTTCATCCATATAGTCAGCGTACGTTTTATACATGACATATCTCTCCTCAGAAATAGCCTAATGAATTTTATCCTGTGAAGATGTGTGATTCATACACATTATATTCGAAAAATGCTGAAAATACAAGGAAAAACTGGATGAACCCAAACGTTTTGGTTATTAGCCTAATGAAAGCAAATAAGGACTGCAACTTTGATACAAGGTTGTAGTCCTTTTTCTTTTTATCCTGCAAATTTCTGCTGCAAAACGGCAAATGCATCCGGGGATTTGCAGTTTTTCGGCTCACCACCGTCTCCGCTATGTCCGGAGCAATTTCTCTCTCAAAAACCGCACAGAAAAAATGCACCCACTGTCCTCGTTGGGTGCATAACAAAACGATTGCCCGGCTTTCGTTTTGCAGTTGGGGGCTATCGTTTTGCGAATAGCCCTTTCGTTTTGTTTTGGGTGCAAAAGGCAGAAAATCATGGGACATGGACCACCCATTATTCCCGGCAGAATTTACGAATCTCCTCTGCATAGCGCCCATAATGGGTTGCCAGTTCTGGCGGGTATATTTTTATAAGGGCATCGAACAATTCCTTGATTTTTGTATCAGGAATTAGTTATCCACCCACGTTTCACATTGACTGATGACCGTGTCGATAGCGTTTTCATATTCATCCGGCGGGTACTTGTATTTTTTCAGCAACCGTTTGACCATTTTGCGCATTGACGCTCGTGCGGTTTCTTTTTGCTGCCAATCAATAGTGCGGTTCTTGCGCAACATCTCGGTCAGCTCGCGGGTCATCTTGATCAGCTCGTCGTTTTCGTAAAAATCCTTGATGGCGGCGGGCTTGGTCAAGGCGTCATAGAAAGCCAGCTCTTCCTGGGTTAGCCCCAACTGATCACCGGCCTGATGTGCTTTGGCAATCATCTCAGCGGCTTCCAGCAGTTCTTTGATGACCTCGTCGTTCGTGATATGCCCATTATAGTAGGCATTCATAATCCGGGCAATCATTTCAGAGAATCTCTGAGACTGAACCACATTGGTACGCTTATACAGGGAAACCTGCTCAGCCAGCAACTTCTTCAAAATCTCGACAGCAATGTTTTTCTGTTTCATCTTGGAGATTTCCTCCAGAACAGAAGGGTCGAACAGCGAGAAATGGTCGCCGATATTGCGGCTGTCGAACAGGCTGATTACACCTTCACTCTGGATGCTGGCCTTTAGGAGTTCGTTGATCTGTGCATTGATCTCGTTTAGGGACAGTGGTTTGCCGCCGCTGCCGCCGTAGGTCAGCTTGACCACGGTTGATCTTACCGCTTCAAAATAGGCAGATTCCCGACGCTCCTTCTCCGTAGTCATGCTGGAGCAGAGGGACATGGCCTGCTTCATCAGCATAGCTTCTTTCAGGAACAGATCCTTTCGTTCCGCATCACCTGGGTCCAGAACGAAGTTGGCGCCATCGGCGATCAGCTTGGCCATTGTGAGCGGAGAGCCATTGATAAATGCACTGTAGTCGAAACGATGGAACAGATCCCGGCATACTTGCAGCTTCTCTTGAAACTTGGGATATGCGGTTTGGGCAATATTCATATTGCCATAGTTGGCGCGGTCACGGACGGTGTATTCGTTCATCGCCGCCTTAAGAGCAGATGCAATGCCCACATAGTCCACGATCAGGCCGCCTTCTTTGTCTTTGAACACACGGTTGACTCGCGCGATAGCCTGCATCAGATTATACCCATGCATCGGTTTATAAATGTACATGGTGGCCATGGAAGGAACATCGAAACCGGTGAGCCACATGTCCACAACGATGGCTATTTTCAAAGGATCATCATTATCCTTGAATTTTCTTGCCATCTCTTCCTTGTGGGACTTGGTGCCGATGATTTGCTTCCAGTCTTCCGGATCATTGTTGCCGCCGGTCATCACGACTCCGACCTTTTCTTTCCAATCGGGGCGGATTTCAAGGATGCGTCTGTAAATCTTCATTGCAATAGGGCGAGAATAGGCCACGATCATTGCCTTGCCGGTGAGCAGATTAGCCCGATTGGTTTCATAATGGGTGACGATGTCATCGACCAGAGACCTTATCGTGGAGTCAGCACCGAGAACGCTCTCCATTTGGCCCATCATTTTTTTGCTCTTATTGATGGTTTCAGCGTCTGCCTGCTGTTCCAGCAGGTCATAGGTGGAGTCGATCAGCCGGAGCGTGTTCTCATCTAATTTCAAATGAATAACACGGCTTTCGTAGTAAACGGGGCGGGTTGCGCCGTCCTCGACAGCCTGTGTCATATCGTAAATATCGATGTAGTCACCGAACACCTCGCGCGTGTTGCGGTCTTTGGAGGATATGGGGGTGCCGGTAAAGCCGATAAAGGTAGCATTGGGCAGCGCATCACGAATGATGCGCGCATTCCCGACTACGATCCGGGCTTCGGTCTCTCCTTGATCGTTTTCCCTGAGCACGACTCGCTCATCCATGCCATACTGGCCACGATGGGCTTCATCCGCCATAACCACAATGTTGCGGCGGGTGGACAGCGGTTCTTCACTTTCCTCAAACTTGAACATCGTCGTGAAGATGATGCCATTTGCGGTCCTGTTAGCCAGAAGCTCCTTCAGATGTGCCTTGCTTTCAGCCTGCACAGGCGTCTGCCGCAAGAAACCGGCGCACTTGGAGAACTGAGCGTAAAGCTGGTCGTCTAGGTCGATACGGTCGGTCATCACGACGATGGTGGGGCTGTCCAATGCTTCTTGCAGCAAGTGGGCATAGAACACCATGGACAGGGACTTTCCGCTGCCCTGGGTATGCCAGAAAACGCCGCCCTTGCCATCTGTTGCTGTGGCCACTTTGGCCTTTTCAATGGCACGACGAACGGCAAAGTACTGATGATACCCGGCCAGGATCTTGAAAGATTTTGCCTGTTCTACGGAGAAGCAGATGAAGTTCTTGATGATATCCAGCATCCGTGCCTTCTGGAACATCCCCTCATAGAAGGTGTCGAACTGGGCAAAGGCCGTATTTTCATAATTGCCGTCTTTGGTTTTCCACTCCATAAAGCGGTCGAGGCCAGAGGTGATCGTGCCAGCTTTATTGGTGGTCAGGTCGCTGATTACGCAGATGGCATTGTAATAAAACATGGACGGGATGTCCTGCATGTAATTGCGGATTTGGTGATAAGCATTTTCTGCCCCAACTTCATCCTTTGAGGGGCTTTTCAGCTCCATCAGCACGAGCGGCAGGCCGTTGATAAACAGAATGATGTCCGGGCGGCGGTTGTTCCCGTTTTCGACGTAAGTAAACTGGTTGACCACATAGAATGTATTGCGATCCGTATTCTTGTAGTCGATGAGATAGACGAGCGTGCTGCGCTCCTCGCCCTTGTCAAAATACTTGACGGGTATGCCGCTTTGCAGATAGTCCATAAACACAGCGTTCTTTTGAAGCAGACTGCCTGCATCAAAATTGCGCAGCTTGGAAATCGCCTCGTTGATTGCATCAAGAGGCAGCCCACGATTGAGTTTCACAAGGCTGTCCATGAGGGCAGATTCCAGCAGCGGGCTGGAATAATCCCGCTCCATGTCGGGCGCATAAATATGGGTGTATCCCATATTGACAAACAGCTCGATGACAGCCTGCTCGAACATATCCTCGGTGAAATGCATTGCGATGTCCCCTTTAGAGATCAAGTAGCATTTGACAGTGAATTTCTGAAATAATTTCGCTGTTCATCGTTATTCTCCTTCGGTTATTAAGAACGATTTACAGCAACTTTTCTTTTAATTCTTACCCTCGTCGCTGTTGAGATTTTCGCATTAATGCATTAACAAATTTTTAGCGCAATAAAATAAACCGGAAAATCATATCCATCTCTTGAGAGGATCATCTCTGCAACCCTTGTCGCAGCGTCTGGAAACGCCCTGATTCTAAGGTCGCGTTTTACCTGTATTGGGAAAGCGTACTCTTTAATGTAATTAGAATACTTCGTCCAAAACTGCTCAAAATCAGCAACGGATACATAAGCTACAACAAACGTTGCTGTGCCCAATGCATTATAGTTAGTAATCGCTTTGACAATGTGGTCGTTAATATATGATGTATTCACGCTCTCTAATTTCAATCCCTCATAGATTGCGACCTCCTTGCTTTCCTTTGTGATTAGTATATCTACTTCGCCAGCATCTTTTCCTCTCTTTGAGATTCCATGGCGGGTTTGATCTTTGACTTCATTATATCCCATAAACAGAAGTGCGTCTCTAAAGTAGTCGTTAATGCTGTCTTCAGGAGTATTTCTTCGATATAAAGCGTTTGATGCTAATTGCTGTCCTATCTTTATCAAGTCGCTTAGAACAGAATTTGCAGTTTCAATATCCGCATTTAGTCTTTCTTCATTAGATGCAGGGAAATCAGCTATATCATTAGGCAAAAATATTAGTTTTCTGAGCAAAAAGCCAGTTGTACTCGAACGTAATGCCATTTCAACAGCGTCTTTAAGAGTTTGATTCTTGCGTTGTAAAATAGCAATATCATTTTGAGGGCCCACTATTGTAAAATCAAGCGCCATTTTATCCCAATTATTGCCTATCATTCCCGCATAGTAAGCAAGTCCCTTATCATCATACTCATAATTGCAGTGCTGAAAGGCAGTCGCAATTTGACCACCGCCTTGATTCTGCTGCAGGATTTGTAGGACTCTCTTTTTAAAGTCTTTGGGGAAAACATATGTGAAGTTCATAATAAACCTCCTTCAAATCCGTTGTTCAAAGCTAAACGATAATTTACACCAACAAGCGCAGGCCTTGTTCTCCCATTTCTATGAGAGGGCAACCAATTGCATTACGTTTACCTCAATCATTCAAGTTCTCGGTGGGGGCACGCCCAAAACTAGTGAGCCCACCTATTGGAACGGAAGAATTCCTTTCTTTACGCCCAAAGATGTAGGCTGTCCATATACACTCATGACCGAGAAAACCATTACAGAAGATGGTTTGAATCACTGCAATAGCCGCTTATACCCGGTAAATACAGTATTCGTGACAGCGAGAGGCACAGTAGGCAAAGTTGGATTGTCCGGTTATCCGATGGCGATGAATCAATCATGTTATGCCCTTGTTGGTAATGGCATCGATCAGTTACTAGTATACTTCTATACGCTTGAAACAGTGAACGCACTCAAGCATAAAGCCAGCGGAGCTGTGTTCGATGCCATCACCACGAAAGACTTTAGTTCAGAGAACGTGATGCAGTTATCTGAAAGCGATGCCTGCATCTTTCTGAGCATTGCTTCTCCTTTATTTGCGACGATCCTGAGCAATTGTTTAGAAAACCAAAGACTTGTATCGCTGAGAGACACACTTCTCCCCAAGCTTATGTCCGGCGAGATTGACGTCTCCAACATCCAGCTCTAAGCCGCTAAATTATCGTTTACCGTTTTAGAACTCTCACCAGTGGCGAGGGTGGTATACCAAAGGAACGCCACTGCTTGTCGTTCTCTTAATTTCAAAAGGAGATGCGACAATGACCAAGAAACTGATAGCCGAGATACAGCGGCGAATGCTGCCATATCTCAACAACGAACAACTGGCTCAGCTTGCCGTTGTTTTGAACGACACTCTTCACAGCTTGACGATCGCGGATGAGCAAATACCGGTGACGACCGATGATCTTAACCCGACCGAAGCCTTTATCTCTGCCAAACGGATTGAGGGATGCTCTGAGAAGACGCTGGACTATTACCGGAAAACCATTGAGACCATGCTTTCCGGCATAGGCAAAACCGCTCAGCAAATTACTACAGACGATCTTCGCCAGTACCTGACTGCGTATCGGGCTCAAAGAAAGTCCAGCAAGGTGACAATCGACAATATCCGTCGGATTCTGTCCAGCTTCTTCTCTTGGCTTGAGGATGAGGACTTTATCATCAAGAGTCCTGTTCGCAGGATTCACAAGGTGAAAACTGCGAAGGTCATCAAGGACACCTATACGGATGAAGCATTGGAGCTAATGCGTGACAACTGCTCTACTGCTCGGGATTTGGCCATTATTGATCTACTTGCATCTTCCGGGATGCGCGTTGGCGAAATGGTGACATTGAATCGGGAGGACATCAACTTCAACGAACGCGAATGTGTGGTTTTCGGGAAGGGCGACAAGGAACGGCTGGCCTACTTTGATGCCAGAACAAAAATTCACCTGCAGAACTATCTCGAAAGCCGCACAGACGATAATCCTGCCCTCTTTGTCTCGCTCAAGGCTCCCTATGATCGCTTGCAGATCGGCGGTGTCGAGGTACGGTTACGGAAGCTAGGAGAGCGGCTGAATATCGCAAAAGTACATCCGCACAAATTTCGGCGGACACTGGCCACCTCAGCTATAGACAAAGGAATGCCCATTGAGCAAGTCCAGCAGCTCTTGGGGCATCAGAAAATTGATACCACCATGCACTACGCTATGGTGAAACAGCAAAATGTGAAGCTGGCACACAGAAAATACATCGGTTAGGAGAGTGAGCCTTTTGACTTGGACACAGACAACTCTCTCAGCAGTATCAGATATTCAGACCGGTCCTTTTGGAAGTCAATTGCATGCTGCTGACTATGTCGTTTCGGGTACACCTGCAATCATGCCTCAGAACATTGTCAACGGTCGCATTAGCACGAACGGCATAGCGCGCGTTTCGAATAAAGATATAAAACGCCTGGTTAAATATTGTGTTCAACCGGGAGATATCGTTTTCAGCAGGAGAGGGGATGTCGAAAGGCACGCGCTTATCACTGCGAATGAATCTACTTGGCTATGTGGGACAGGATGCTTGCGTGTAAGGCCTAATTCGAGTCTAATTAAACCGGAATATCTCCATTATTACCTTTCGACTCCTGCTTCATGTGCTTGGATTAGTGGGCATGCGCACGGTTCAACGATGCCAAACCTCAATACCACGATATTGGGAGAAACACCCATAAAATTTCCAAATCGGGATATGCAGATACGTATATGTGGTATACTAACCGCACTAGATGCAAAGATTGATTGTAATAGCCGAATAAACGATAATTTAGAGCAGCAAACACAGGCGCTTTTCGAGCTGCTTTTCGTTGAAAACGCAGATCCCAGTTGGCGGCTTGGTACCATAGAAGACCTTGGCGCAGTTGTCGGCGGTAGCACCCCATCGAAAGCCAAGCCTGAATACTATACCGATAACGGAATTGCGTGGATTACCCCCAAGGACTTGTCCATTGATAAATCCAAATTCATAAGTCACGGTGAAAATGACATTACTGAACTGGGATTGAAGAATAGTAGTGCTACTATCATGCCTGAAGGTACCGTGCTATTCTCATCACGCGCACCCATTGGCTACATTGCAATCGCCGGTGGTGATGTGACCACGAATCAGGGCTTCAAATCAGTGGTGC
>ENA-ORNY01001678-ORNY01001678.1-human-gut-metagenome-genome-assembly--contig:-NODE-1678-length-12381-cov-6.699497_pt1 | contig 12381 bp, 12 predicted proteins | sample MGYA00242122_ERZ509036 | MGnify/ENA primary metagenome ERZ509036 (study PRJEB26280, sample SAMEA2338696) | human gut metagenome | biome: human gut; feature: human-associated habitat; material: faeces...
CGGCCGCGACCCCAAGGAGATCGCCGACGAGATCATGGAGGAGGTGGAGCGGGGCGTTACGGCCATCGAGGCCACCGGGATGTTCTCCGGGCAGGGAAAAAAGGTCCTCATGTGCGCCTGTACCCGGGCGGAGGCCTGCCGCATCCGCGCCATCGCCAACCGCCACGACAAGGCGTCCTTCGTGGTGCTCTGTCCTTACGATACCGCCTACGGACTGGGCTTCCAGCCGGCGGACAACTGAGCTATTTCAGAGAAAAAGAGACCTCCGCGCCGGGCTGGCGCGGAGGTTTTTTGCTGCGTTGCGTTAGAGAGAATATTTCTGCGCGTATTGGTCGTAGATCTCGTTGAAAACGCTGTTGCCGTATTTCACGCCGTTTAAGTAGCGGTGGGTGTCGAAGCTGTTGTGCTCCACCTCGATGATGGCCACGGCGATGTTGGAGCAGTGGTCGGCCACGCGCTCGTAGTTGGTCAGCAGGTCGTTGAACACGAACCCCAGGTTCAGCGTGCAGCTGCCGGACTGCAATCGGTCCACGTGGTGGGACTTCATCTCGTCGCACAGGCCGTCAATGATCTCCTCCAGCGGCTCCACCCGGGCGGCTCGCTGGGGATCGTTTTCCACAAAGGCGCCCACGGCGATGGATAGTATCTCCCGGACGGCGGACTCTATCACGTCCAGCTCATGACAGGCCTCAGGGGAGAATTGCAGATCCTTGTCGTGTATCTCCTTGGCGGCCTCCGAGATGTTCAGTGCGTGGTCGGAGATACGCTCAAAGTCGGAGATGGTGTGCAGGTATTTGCTGACCTCCTCGCTCTGGGATTGAGACAGGGACTTGCTGGTGATCTTCATCAGATAGGTGCCCAGCTTGTCCTCGTAGCGGTCGATAACGGACTCCGTTTCACCCACCATGCGGAAATCCTTGTCGGACCAGCGGTTCCGCAGGCCAACGGCCATCAGCAGGTTGCCCTCGGCCCGTTCGGCCATGGAGTTGGTCACCAGCCGGCTCTGCTCGATGGACAGCGCCGGGTGCTGCAAAAAGCGCTCCTCCAGCCGGTCCATCTCCTGCTCCTCGGCGGCGGAGCCGTCGTCGGGGAACAGCAGCTCCACCATGTGCTCCATCAGCCCGATGCAGGGCAGCAGCACGATCACGGTGGCCAGGCGGAACAGGGTGTTCATCAGTGCGATGGACACAGAGGACATGACCGCGTCCAAAAAGGTGAAGTGGATAATGGCGTTGGTGCCGTAGAACAGCAGCGCCCAGATCAGCACGCCCAGCACGTCGATCAGCAGATAGATAAAGGCGGTGCGCTTGCCGTTGAGGTTGGCGCCCAGGGCGGACAGCAGCACAGGCACCGCCGCGCCGATGGCGATGCCCATGACGATGGGCAGAGCCACCTCAAAGGTGACAGCGCCGGTAATGGCCAGCGCCTGCAAAATACCCACCGCGGCGGAGGCGCTCTGCAAAACGCTGGTGAACGCCAGACCCACCAGAATACCTAAAATGGGGTTGGAGAAGCTGGTCAGGATGCGGATAAAGGCCTCGCTCTCCCGCAGGGGAGACACCGCGCCGGACATGGCGGACATACCGTACATCAGCACCGCGAAGCCCAGCAGGATCTCGCCCACATAGCGGTTGCTGGTCTTGCCGGTGAACATCCGCAGGATGATGCCGACCACGGCCACGATGCCGGTGAGCACCTCGGTGCTCAGCAGCTGCACCACGCCGCTGCCGCCCTCCAGGGAAGACAGGCACAGGATCCACCCGGTGACGCTGGTGCCCAGTATGGCGCCCATGATCACGCCGATGGCCTGCTTGACCTTCATCATGCCGGAGTTGACGAAGCCCACCACCATCACAGAGGTGGCGGAGGAGGACTGGATCACGGCGGTGACGCCGGTGCCCAGCAGTACGCCCTTCAGCGGTGTGCTGCTCAGCTTATAGAGCACCAGCTCCAGGCGGCTGCCGGCGACCTTTTTCAGGCCCTCGCCCATCAGGGACATACCGAACAAAAACAGTGCGATACCGCCCAGCAGCGATATGACGTCTGCAACGCTCATGGCCCATTCCCTCCCATGATAAAATCTTCTTATAGGTAGTATAACAGGTACAGGGGGGATTTGTCGACTGAAACTGTAAAAAAGCCGGTAGAAATTTTAGGTTTTTCTTAAACAGCCCTTGTGGTTCTTGTCAAAGAGAGCAGCTTCGGGTATAATGACAGTTACAAAAAAAGCACAGTAAGGATACAATAAGGTATACAATGAAGTAAAGTGAAGGAACGTATATGTTTAAGCATTGTGTCATCGTTTTTTTCGTCTCCATGGTGCCGTTGATCGAGCTGCGGGGCGCGATCCCCTACGGCGTGGCCTTCGGTTTGCCCCTGTGGCTGACGTATCTGATCGCCATCGCGGGCAATATGCTGCCGGTTCCCATCATTTATTTTTTTGCACGAAAAGTACTTGTATGGGGGAGAGATAAGAGGTATATCGGAAAATTCTTCACTTTTTGCCTGGAAAAAGGGGAGAAAGCCGGGCGTAAGCTCCAGGCCAAAGCCGGCCGCGGACTGTACTGGGCGCTGCTGCTGTTTGTGGGCATTCCCCTGCCGGGCACCGGCGCCTGGACGGGCACTCTTGCCGCCAGCCTGCTCGATATGGATTTCAAAAAAAGCACCCTCGCCTGCGCCGCCGGCGTCCTCCTGGCCGGTGCCATCATGGGCGGCTTGAGCCTGTTGGGCGTCAGTGCTTTCGGCGGGTAAATTTGTCTTGCAATCGCCGGCCATTTACGGTATAATGTGCGGGTAATATCTGCCGGTGTGATGGAATTGGTAGACGTAGTGGACTCAAAATCCACCGCTGGCGACAGCGTACCGGTTCGAGTCCGGTCACCGGCACCAAAAAAGAGACATCCGTGAGGATGTCTCTTTTTTTGCCGCTGATAGAATGGGATATACGAATTTGGTAAAAATTACCAATATATCAATAGCTGCTTGACATTTCGCCGTAAGAATATATAATAGATACACGAACCAGCAGTGGTACCACTGCTCTTTGTTTCAATGCACAATTGAAACAAAGCGGTCTGTACAATGGGAAAGGAGGAGAAAATGAGGAGGATAAGCTGTTTTTTACTAATGCTTACCCTGCTGCTGACAACGGTCGTTGTTGCGTGGGGGACAGTGCCGACTGATGGGGAGGTGACTCCGAGTTTGGTGAATGTGTCTCGATCCAAGACAGCCACCGTACTGGATAAGGACTATCGGTCCACCGTTACGTTGTCGCTTCCCAGCGCAGAGGAAAAACTGGCCAGCGATGTGGTCTTTGTGCTGGACAAATCTACAAGCGCAGAATTGGAGGATAAGGCGTTAGCGCTTCTTGCCGACCTGAAGGAAGAGGTGAGGGAACGCGGTGTGATGGTCAAGGTCGGCGTTGTTATTTTCAATCGGGAGGCAAATGTTGCGTTCCCGCTTACGGAGCTTACAAAGGAAAACTATGCTACCATTGAGGCTGCGATAAGGAAAACTATATCCAGCGGCAGCAATACGCATGCGGGACTTCTTGCGGGCAAGAAAATGCTCGATGGCGATACGGCGGTCGAGCCGCACCGCAAGCATCTGATATTTGTCAGTGACGGCGTTACCTATCAGTTCTGCAAGGGGGATGATCATACTACCCCGTATACGCGCAGCTTTGATGGCAGCCTAATCTCGAATGGTGTTAACCAGTGCGGTACGCTAAGTGAGTTGAACGTGCAGTACGGGTACAGTGACAAAGAGGCAGAAACGTTTATTCCCAAGGGTAGCATCGATAACTGGATGAGCGATATTGCCGGAAGAGTGGGGACAGACAATGACAACGAGAATTGGGACTATCAATATACTGGGCAGGCTCCGACCGATAATAGCAAACTGCTGCAGAACAAGAAAAACGTTTCAAATGTGGAGAAAGCCCTGCACCTGACAGAGAGTACCTACAAAGCGATGCAGGAGAGGGGCTATCAGTGCCATGCCGTGTTGGCAAGGGAAACACGGCAGTGGGGTACCGCCTTTATGAACAGACTGGCGGGAGGGAGAGCAGTCGATTTTAACTCAATCCAACATAAAGTCCTCTACGCTGTTGATAAGGGTTCCACTGTGGCGGATACTGTCGGCAAGAGTTTCGATCTCGTTCCCGGCACGTTTTGTCTCACCGTTGGTGGGCAAGAACTGCAATATAAGCAGGATGGAAATGTGACCTACTTCGGCGGAGACCGGAATGAGAGTAATTACCGCTTCAAGATAGAGTACAGCGGTGCCGCCGACAGCTTCACATGGAAAATCAACGAACCGGTCTCCAACTTTGCCCCGGTCAAGCTTTCCTACACTGTAAAGCTCGCCGGTACGCCCGCCGCCGGCACCCACGGTGTGATGGATCTGAATGGGGACGGTTATGTGGATGACACCACCACACACGTAGACGTGTCAAAGGCGCTTTATACCAATGAGAGCGCGATCTTGACACCGGTAGCCACAGTCGGTGGGCAGGGTGAGGCTCTGGAGTTCCCCAAGCCCTCCGTGTCCTACACGGCGGCCGCCTATTACTACAGCGAGCCCCCTGCACCTGTGAAAAGGACGGTCAGTCCCACGACCTTTGACGCGGGAATTGCCGTATACGCTGAGGTCGCCGCCCTGTCGCTGGCCGGCGCGGTAAAGCTGTGCGGGAGGCGTGGCCGCCGCGATGCCTAAGAGGATATCCCTCCCACGGCTGATGTCTTCCACCCTGCACCGGCAGGGGAATACAGAGAGCACCCCGAAAGGGGTGCTCTCTGCGTCCGGCATTAATTTGCTGTTTATTTACGATTTTCCCTCTACCAAAGCGGTGCAAGATGTGGTATGATATTTAAGTAAGAGTATGACCCGGAGGGAGGTGCTGCTGTATGCGGCGTTTGAAACGGTATATCTGCCTGGTCGGGCTGCTGGCGCTGCTGGCAGCGGCATTGACCGGCTGCGGTTTCTCTGACGATTCGGTGGAGGAACTGTTTACCCTGCCGCGAATGGCGGAGGAGTACACCGGCCTGACCCAGGAGCTGGAGACGCTGATCACACAGGGCTATGAGTACGCCTCGCCTACCGGCGGGCGGAATATCCAGTCGGTGCAGATGGCTGACCTGGACGGCGACGGACAGCAGGAGGCCCTGGCCTTTTTCCGCATGAGCAGCGACGAAAAGCCGCTGAAAATATTTGTATTTAAGATCGAGGGCGGCAGCTATGCCCGCTACTGCACCATCGAGAGCAGCGGCACCGCCATCGACAGCGTATACTATCAGGACCTGAACGGCGACGGCCGGCGTGAGCTGATCGTGGGCTGGCGTATCAGCGCCGAGGTGCAGACCGTGGCGGTGTACACCGTGGCGCGGGAGCCGGTGGCGCTGATGTCCAGCGGCTACACGCGCTTTACCATACAGGATCTGAATGGTGACGGTATCCCCAGCCTGCTGGTGCTTCGCACCGACGCGGACAGCCAGCCGGTGGCGGAGTTCTACGGCTGGCAGGATGAGCAGATGGGCGTGGCCTACCGCTGCGTGCTGTCCAGCACCATGGCCTCGGTGAACCGGGGCAGCCTGGTCAGCGGTCGGCTGGATGCCGACACGCCGGCGCTGTATATCACCGGCGTGGATGAGCAGGGTATGGCCGCCACGGATATTCTGGTGTTCCGCCAGGATCTGGGACTGGTGAATCTGGCACTCAGCGGCAGCAGCACCGGCGTGTCCAACGCCGTGTTTCCCTATCGTCAGCTGCTGCCCCAGGATATCAACGGCGACGGGATCATTGAGCTGCCCAGTCCGGATACCAGTTGGACAGCGGAGCAGACGGACGGTCTGGTCAGTTGGCTTTGCTGCAACGGCGACGGGCAGTTGTCCACCGTGGCCAAGACGTACCACAGTCTGTCCTGCGGGTGGTATTTCACCATACCGGAGAGCTGGTGGGACTGGAGCGTGGAGACCGCCACCACCAGCATCAGCAATGAAAATCAGTTCAGCCTGGCGATCAACGGGGATCCGGTGCTGAGCCTGTACACCATCACCGGCGAGAACCGGGAGAACCGCGGCCGCATGGGCAAGAGGGTGCTGCTGCGCCGCCAGACAGCCACCATCTACGCCGGCGAGCTGAATGACGCGGCGGCCTATTACGGCATGGATGAGGATCTGCTGCGCCGCAGCTTCAGCCTCATCGTAGGCAGCTGGAGCAACTGACAAGGAGGGACTGCCATGAAAAAGGTACTGGTACTGGAGGACGAGTCCAGCATCCGCAGCTTTATCGTTATCAATCTCCGCCGCGCCGGCTACGAGGTGGTGGAGGCGGAAACAGGCGAGGAGGCACTGGAAAAGCTGAAGATCCACAGCGATGTCCGGGTGGCGCTGCTGGATATTATGCTGCCCGGTATCGATGGTTTTGAGGTTTGCCGCCGTATCCGCGCCACCAACGCTGCCATCGGCATCATTATGCTTACCGCACGGTCCCAGGAAATGGATAAGGTGACGGGATTGATGACCGGTGCCGACGACTATGTGACAAAGCCCTTCTCCCCGGCGGAACTGACTGCCCGCGTGGATGCGCTGATGCGCCGGTCCGGCGGCGGTGTCGTAGATGCTGGAGAGATCGACCAGCCGCCCTTTCTGCTGAACACCCGCAACCGTACTCTGGAGAAGAACGGCCAGCGGATCAAGCTCACCCAGGTGGAGTACGCCATCATGAAGATGTTTATGGAGAACCCCGGCAAGGCGCTCTCCCGCGAGGAGATCCTGGACTTGGTCTGGGGCCACGACTATTTCGGTGAGCTCAAGATCGTGGACGTGAATATCCGGCGCCTGCGGCTGAAGATCGAGGACAATGCCACGAACCCAACCTATATTACGACGATCTGGGGTTTCGGCTACAAATGGGGGCTGTGACAGCAGAGCTTTTCCACCAGTACTTCGTTGCAGCGGCTTGACGTACACACAGTACGCCTGCGCCGCTGTGGCTCGTCCTGGGAAAAAAGTCTCTCGCTGTCAGGCTTTGCGCCGCGCCCGTGGGTGCGCTATACCTTATTTTGCGATGAAAGGAGATGAACGCCTTGGCAGGAAAGAAGCATAAGGTGCAGGGCCTGCGCCGCCGGTGGCTCACCGGCAGCATGGGGCCGGTGCTGGTCATATTGCTGCTGGTGGGCGTGCTCATCTCCGTGGGTTTTGCCAGCAACTACTACAACAGTGCGCGCTCTACCCTGCGGGCAAAGGCCGCGGCGGGCGCGGACTATTTCAACACCTATGTGATGACCAGCTATCGGGAATATTATCGCAGCGCTACGATCTACGCTGCTGCCTTTGACGACAGCGACAAGATCGAGCTGCAGTTCCTCAACAGCTCCGGCCGCGTGGAGGTCACGACCCGGGGCGTCACCACCGGCACCTACCCCAGCACGCCGGAAATACTGCGGGCGCTGGAAAGCGGCACGGTGCAGGACTACATCGGCCGTGACAGCGTCACCGGGGAGCGCATCCTGGCGGTGTCCGGCCTGCTGAAGTTCAACGGCCAGGTGGTGGGCGTTATGCGCTACGTTACCGCCATCGGGAACATCGACCGGCAGGTGCTGCTGACGGTCCTGCTGGTGGCCGGCGTCATGCTGGCGGTGGTGGGGCTGATCGTCATGTCCAGTATGATCTTCATCAACAATGTGGTGGCCCCCGTGTCCGCCGTGTCAGAGGCGGCAAAACGTATCTCCGGCGGCAGCTACGGCGTGCAGATACCCAACAAGTACTCCGACGAAATGGGCGAGCTGGTGGACAACATCAACGATATGTCCCGCAAGATCGGCGAGAGCGAACGAATGAAGTCCGAGTTCATCTCCTCGGTGTCCCATGAGCTGCGGACACCGCTGACGGCGATCAACGGGTGGGGTGAAACGCTGCTGGCCGACGAGTCCAACGACGTGCAGCAGATCAAGCGCGGCGTGCAGATCATGGTGAAGGAGTCCCGCCGCCTGACCAATATGGTGGAGGAACTGCTGCAATTTTCCCGCTTGGAGGATGGGCGCTTCACCCTACAGGTGGAGGACACCGATTTGCAGGCGGAGTTGGAGGACGCGGTGTACAGCTATCGGGAGCTGTTTCGTCAGGACGGCATTGCCCTGGAGTATTCCAGTGATCGGGCGGAGTACAGCGAGGTCATCTCCGGCGACCCGGAACGCCTGAAGCAGGTATTCTGCAATCTGCTGGACAATGCGGCCAAGCACGGCGGCAGCGGCAAGCGCATCGCTGTGCATCTGAGCCAACAGGAAGGGGAGTATGTGATCACCATCCGGGATTTCGGCCCCGGTATACCGGAGGCGGAGCTGCCTTATGTGAAGCAGAAGTTCTACAAGGGCTCATCCAAGGCCCGGGGCAGCGGAATCGGTCTGGCGGTCTGCGACGAGATCGTCCAGCGCCACGGCGGACGACTGGACATCGCCAACGCCGAGGGCGGCGGCACCGTAGTTACGGTGTATTTGCCGCTGAAAAAGCAGGCGGAACAGGAATTGTAAAAGAACAGAAAAAACTCGAACAAGTGTTGCATTTTATTGCAAGCTGTGCTATGCTTGCGTCAGAAAGGAATTCAGCAGACCTATGGAAAAGAAAAAGGGCGCTTTCCGTACCAGTATTGGCGGACAGGCGCTGATCGAGGGAATACTTATGCGTGGCCCGGAGAAGGACGCAATTGTGGTCCGTTCGCCGGAGGGCCTGGTCACCAAGGTGACCCAGCGCAAATTCGTCAAGGCCAACTACCCCATTCTGGGCGTTCCCATTCTGCGGGGCGCGGTGACGTTCATCGGCTCCATGATCACCGGCGTTAAGGCACTGATGTTCTCGGCGGATTACTTCCCGGAGGACGAGAATGCCAAGCCGGACAAGCTGGAGGAATGGCTCAACAAGCACGTGCCGGCGGAGAAACTGCAATCGCTGCTGGTGGGCTTTTCAGTGGTGCTGAGCATCGGTCTCATGCTGGTGCTGTTCATGCTGCTGCCTACGTTTCTGGCGGGGCTGTTCCACGCCACAAGCCCAGCGATCCACAATTTGATCGAGGGTGTGGTCAAGATCCTGGTGCTGCTGGCGTACATGATCCTCTGCTCCAGACAGAAGGACGTATACCGGGTGTTCTGCTACCACGGCGCGGAGCACAAAACCATTTTCTGCTATGAGGCGGGACTGCCGCTGACGGTGGAGAACGTTCGTATCCAGCCCCGGCACCACCCCCGCTGCGGCACCAGCTTCCTGTTTGTGGTCATCATCGTGTCCATCATTGTCTCCAGCCTGGTGTTCCCCTACATCAACTGGCAGAGCGTGTGGGTCCGTGTGGGCGTGAAGCTGCTGCTGCTGGTGCCCGTAGTAGGCATTACCTACGAGTTTAACCGCATGGTGGGGGCGCACGACAATGCGCTGACGCGCGTCCTCTCTGCCCCCGGTATGTGGCTGCAGAACTTTACGACCCACGAGCCGGACGACAGCATGATCGAGGTGGCGATCGAGGCCATGAAGCTGGTCATCCCGGAGGAGAAGGGTACCGACACCTGGTAAGCCGGGGTCGCGCGGCGGGGCGCAAAACAGCGGAGAGCGCCGAAAAATACCGAAGAAAGTGAAAACGGTACGTATTATGGCGATCACATATAACAATTTGTATTTGGACGTGCGGCAGCAATTCCTGCGGGCAGGATTGCCCGATCCCACGCTGGAGTCCCGGGAGTTGGTATGCTGCGCCTCCGGGAAGACCCGGGAGGCGTTGAGCCGGGATGGCCGGCTGTACGTGCCGGAGTCGGTGGAACAGCAGGTGCGCCGCCTGGCGGAGCGCCATCTGGCCGACTGCCGGATTGTGGCGCCGTCGGATGGCCGTCTGGTCAACATTCCCTGTAAATTCACCATGTATGTGGAGAAGGGGAAGGTAGCGGCGAAGATGTCCTCCGGCAAGGAGATTCATGGAATGGCCTACGTCAACGAAGGGGTGGTCCGCAAGGTTCGTCCCGGGCAGAAGGTGCGCATTTCCAGCGGCGTCTTCAACCGGCTGGAGTTCGGCAGTTTTGAGGGGACGGTGGAGCGGGTGTATGATACGCCGGAACCCGGGCAGAGCACCACTGCCGGCACCAAATATCCGGTGGAAATCCGCATCGAGCCCCGCGGCCGCAAGCTTAAACTGGGTTCCTCGGCGGAATTTGCGATCGTCGCTGGTCGCGAACCTGTCATCTACTCGTTCCTCGGCATGTCCCGCGAAGATTTCCAGCGCCGCCGCGCCGAGCGGGAGGCGATGAAGCGGAAGCAGCAATGAGCTGGGTTTTCTGCTGTTCCGGAGAATGCCGCGCCGAAATCCGGTTGATTCCCGTGCCTTTCTCCCGAACGGACCGCTTGAAAAGCCTTTCCGGCAAAGTATATTAATTCGATTGTCATCGAAATCGGGAAAGGCAAAAGAGAAAATGGATATTTTTGAGGCGATCATGATGGTCTGTTTCGGCGCGAGCTGGCCGGCTTCCATCTGCAAGACGATCAAAGTGAAAAATCCGGTGGGGAAGAGCATCATCTTCCTCTGGCTGGTCGAGATCGGTTATCTCTCCGGAATCATCTACAAAAATTCCAATCCGGACTGGGTGATCGCGCTCTACATCCTCAATGCTTTGATGGTGGGGACCGATCTTATTCTCACCTACCGCTATCGCGGCATGCGCGCCCGCGGCGAACTGAAGTAAACGACAGCCCCCCGCCGGGCAGGCGAGGGGGTGCGGCGGAAGCCGGTCAGCGCCAGGCGGCCTCTTCCCACATGGCACGGCTGTAGAAGGTGTTGCCGGAAATGGAGACGTTGAAGACCGGCTTGTCCTTGTCCGCCATATGCCAGGAGCAGCGCACGGTCGGGAAGAAGCTCAGGATGGTGGAGTATTTGATGTCCTTGAACTGCCCTTCCTCCTTGCAGATGCCGGAACGGATGTCCTTGATCTTCTTCATCTGCCAGCTGAGGGTATCCGATGCCAGCTCCTCTTCGGTGCCGAACTGGCATTTGGCGTCGCTGAATTCATAGAAGTAACTGATTTTGTTGACGGCGGTATCCGGCTCATTGGTGACATCGGTGTTGGGATCGATCTTCCAGTACACCCCTTTGTTTCCCTGCCGGTCATACGATGCCTCATACTGGGTGTCGTCGAGCCGCCGGGAGTTCCAGTTTTCCGGCGCAGTGTCCGGCGGATTGCCGTCTTTGGCGCAGTGATAGATGTTGCGGCTGCTCATGTAGGTCGGGAAGAGCCGGGAGATCCACGGCGCATCCAGTCGCGGTGACCCCCGCGGTACTGGGTCAGCGCCAGGCCGAACTGCTTGAGATTGTTGAGACAGGCGGTGTCGCGCGCCTTCTCCCGCGAGCGGTTGAGAGCCGGCAGCAGAATGCCTGCTAAAATTGCGATGATTGCGATCACGACGAGGAGTTCAATCAGGGTAAAATTTTTTCTCATGTTTCCTGTTCCTCTTCCGGCTGGCCGGTCAGCCCGTGCCGGGTCTTTTCCCAGTAAAACGGTTTGGTGAAAATCTGCCAGAACCCTTTCCATGCCGCCAGCGAAATCATCAGCCAGTAAAGCGGCATGAGCAGTGCCGCCGGTATCAGAAAATAGTAGTTGCGTTTGATACAGGCGGCAACTCCAATCCCTATAAATATAAAGTTTGCCGCGAACATTATCAAGGAACCTGCGAAAAAAATCTGCGAAAAAATTGACCAGAAGGCGTCTTCGCCCGGACCGGCGTAGACCAGCGGCCATGCCCGAAGGTAGAACGCTCCGAGGGGGATTCCCTGGTAGCCGTCGTCGATGGTGTGCGGCCCGACCACCTGATCGAAGAAGCTCAGCCCGTGCGCGGCGCCGTGCAGCAGGAGACCGGCATAGAGCAGCAGCACCGCCCAGAAGATCAGGTTGGTGAGCATCATCAGCGCGCTGCCGCCGACGGCGAGAAAGCCGCCGAACGCGCCGTACAGCCCCAGACGTTTCACCGTCCGGAAAGGGTTCCGGTAGTGAACCAGGTGAGTCTGAATGAACCCCTTGACCCAGCGTGACCGCTGGCGCATCCAGTTCCACAGCTGCGAGTTGGCCTCTTCGTAGGTGGTGGAGTTCACCAGCCGCGAACGCCTTTGGAACCTGCTTTTCGACATCGACTTAATGCTCTGTCTGCTTAGTTTCTTCATCACCCTCCCATCGCCATGGGGCACCGTTTACGATGTGGTCTCCAACGGTTTCTTCCTCCTCTGGGCAATCCACGTTTGGGCCATCCGCACCCGCTTCTTCACCTTCACCACCCATTAAGTCAACAATCTTTAGGCGAGTGGGCTCTCAATCCACAACCACAACAGTCAAACGTGTGGGGTGTGGGGGGGGGGATT
>ENA-ORNY01001680-ORNY01001680.1-human-gut-metagenome-genome-assembly--contig:-NODE-1680-length-12377-cov-2.866824_pt1 | contig 12377 bp, 6 predicted proteins | sample MGYA00242122_ERZ509036 | MGnify/ENA primary metagenome ERZ509036 (study PRJEB26280, sample SAMEA2338696) | human gut metagenome | biome: human gut; feature: human-associated habitat; material: faeces...
AGGTGATCCGCCGCACGTCGATGTCCAGGGCGTTGCCCTGCTGGATGTGGTTGTCCAGCATGGCGGCCAGCAGGTTGTTGGCAGCACCGATGGCATGGAAGTCACCGGTAAAGTGCAGGTTGATATCCTCCATGGGGATGACCTGAGCCCAACCGCCGCCGGCAGCACCGCCCTTCACGCCAAAGACGGGGCCGAGCGAAGGCTCGCGCAGGGCCACGGCACTCTTGACGCCGCGACGACGCAGGCCGTCGGCCAGACCGATGGTCGTGGTGGTCTTGCCCTCGCCCGCAGGCGTTGGGTTGATAGCGGTCACGAGGACGAGCTTGGCCTGGTGATCGGTCGGCTCGTTGAGCAGTGAATAGTCAACCTTAGCCTTGTCGAAGCCGTACGGAATCAGGTGCTTTACGTCGACGCCGGCGTTCTTAGCCACCTCGGTAATGGGCAGCGGCGTGACGGAACGTGCGATTTCGATGTCAGTAGGCATGGGCGGTCCTTTCGTTGCCGAATGAGAAAAAGACCAATTCAGCATAGCACGGGCGCGCAATAGTAAAACACCCGTAACCGATGAATGGCGATATGTTTATCCAATGCTCAGTGATAGCCTACAGACTAGCCAAAACAAAGCGCCCTAAACGGTAGGTTCAATCCCCAGGTGCTCAAAGGTGCGAAGGGTTGCCTGACGCCCCTGCGGCGTACGAATCATCAATCCGCACTGCAGCAAATAGGGCTCATAGACATCCTCGAGCGTGCCCGGGTCCTCGCCCACCGCGCTGGCAAGGGTCGTAAGTCCCACGGCACGACCGGAGAACGTTTTAGCGAGCGTCTCCAAAATGCGAATATCCATCCAGTCCAGACCGAGCTCATCGATCTCGAAGAACTCGAGCGCCTGGCGACAGATATCGAGCTCGATGGGGCCGTTGCCGCGCACCTGTGCGTAATCGCGCACGCGTTTGAGCAGGCGGTTGGCAAGACGCGGGAGCCGATCTCGAGCGCACTGGGATGGTCGATCGTCACGCCCAGGATAGTCGCCGAGCGCGTCACAATCTGCGCGAGCTCCTCGACCGTGTAGTAATCCAGGCGATATGAAATGCCAAAGCGGTCGCGCAACGGGCCGGTCAACATGCCTGAGCGGGTCGTTGCCGCTACCAGCGTAAACTTGGGAATATCCAGGCGAATCGAGCGCGCCGCCGGACCCTTGCCAATCACGATATCGAGGGCAAAGTCCTCCATCGCGGGGTACAGGACCTCCTCGACCGAACGGTTAAGGCGGTGGATCTCGTCGATAAACAGCACATCACCCGGCTGCAAGTTGGTAAGGATGGCCGCCAGGTCGCCGGTGCGCGCGATGGCAGGGCCACTCGTCGTCTTGATCTGAGCGCCCAGCTCGTTGGCGATAACGGTGGCCAGCGTGGTCTTGCCCAGGCCCGGAGGACCCGAGAAAATCACGTGGTCGAGCGTCTCGCCACGGCTCTGCGCCGCTTCGATCAACACGCGCAGGCTCTGCTTGATGTGCTCCTGGCCACAGTAATCGTCCAGGCGCTGGGGGCGCAAAGTGCGGTCGACATCGAGATCCTCGGCCGTCAGCTCCGAGCCCACCATGCGCTCGCCGTGCGCCATGGATGCCGCCGGCGAGTTACCGGGCGTCGCCCACAGGTCCTGAGAGTCATCGGCTTCCCACATCACGCATCCATTCCGAGTCGCTTAAGCGCCGCGCCGAGCAGATCCTCGACACGCATATTCTGCCCATCATACCCGCTCAGGGCAACATCGGTCTCCTGCGGGCTAAAGCCCATGGAAAGGAGCGCCGCACGGGCATCATCGATGGCCGAGGGAGCAGCAGCGGGCACGGGCATCGCAACCTGGCCGGGAATCACGTCGACCGGCACAAAGCCCTTGTCCTTGGCAAAGGTGCTCTTGAGCTCCAAGATGAGGCGCTGAGCTGTCTTTTTGCCCACACCGGGTACCTTGGCCATGCCCTTGTCGTCCTCGGCCATCACCAGCGAATACAGCTGCCCCACGGTATAAGTGGAAAGCACGGCGAGCGCCAAGCGCGGGCCAACGCCCGAGACGGACACGAGTCGATCGAACATCGTGCGCTCATCCTTAGAGGAAAAACCGAAAAGCGTCATGGCGTCCTCGCGCACCTGCATACGCGTGTAGAGGCGGACCTCGCCGCCGGGCGTCGGCAACGTGGCCGCAGTGCTGCCCGAGATGCCGAGCTCAAAGCCAACGCCCGACACATCGACGACAGCAGAGCTCATCGTGGCCTCGACAAGCGTTCCGTGGAGCTGGGAAATCATCAGTATCCGGTTCCTCTCTGTTGATAGAACTCGCCACCGGTGAGGGCGCGGGTGCGACTGAGGTTTACGTGGCAGATGGCGCAGGCCAGGGCATCGGCGGCATGGTCGGGATGCGGGTCGTGGTCGAGCTGTGTTAGCGTGCGTACCATGTAGGCGACCTGGCGTTTGTCCGCGGCGCCCGTGCCCACGACGGCCTGCTTGATCTGCATGGGCGTGTACTCGCCAATCTCGAGCGCGCATTCCGAAAGCGCCACGAGTGCAGCACCGCGGGCATGCGCCGTGGGGATGGCGGAACGAACGTTGGCGCCAAAGTAGATGCTCTCGACAGCAGCCGTGTCGGGTCGATAACGCTCGACGACATCCTTAAGGTCATGGGCGATATGCGACAGGCGCACCGCGAGCGGACTTCCGGCACTGGTCTCGATGCAGCCATAGGCACGGCAGCGAACCTCGCCACGCCGCTCCTCGATAATCCCCCAACCCGTATGGGCCAAACCGGGGTCGATGCCCAAGATAACCAAGCCAACCTCCCCTCGCCACAAGCACAGCGCAAGACAAGGCCCCGCGCATCATTCACGAACGTCTGTTCTAGAATAACACAACGGGGCCAAGATGCTTAGTTGAAGTATCGGGGTTGGAAGCGAATCCTATCCCATAGTTAGTTCTGCGAGAAAAAGGGGAACTGCCTCGGATCCACTGGCGGGTGAGGCATCGGGCCACCCTGGGGACTACCTTGCGAGCCGCCCTGACCGCCCATCATCTTATCGATGGCGTCCTGAACCTCGCCCTCGAACTTTTTCATTCCCTCGTGTAAACGACGCTGACCGTCCTCAGAGCGCAGCTCCTCCATCTGCTCGGGCGAAATACCCAACAGGTCACCCAATATGCCCATCATCTCGCCACGCATGCGCTCGCTTGTATCCTCGTCGGCAAAGCGGTTCACCTCGGCGCGCGCCAGCGCATCGACCGTCATGCGTTCCTTGCCGCTCAGTCCCAGGTCGGACCACGCGAGCATATACGGCCAGGCACGCTCGGCAAACGAACGGGCCGAGACGATCGGCGCCGTCGGCAGCATGCGACGAGCAGCCTCACCCTGGCGCACAAGCATCAGCAGCAGCGAGCAGGCCTCGGGCTTGCCGGCGGCCATCGGGATGTCGTCGAAGGGACGGTTGCGGTCGACGTGTGACTCGAGCGTGCCATCGACCTCGCCCGGCTCAAGTCCGCCGAGCAGCTGCGCCGCACGATCGAGCATGTCGACCGGGCCGTCGAGCGTCGAGAGCGCCCGCGCCAGCACGCGCTCCATGCAATCCTCCACCGCGTTGAGCGTCACGAGCTCCTGCGGCACCACGGCGGACGTGCGGTTACGCACACGCGCCACAAACTCGAGCGTCGACAGGTATACGTCACCAAAGGGCGCATAATCGCCCTGGTAGCCACCGCAAAGCGCGGGCGCCGCCAGCGCGTACTCAGTTTTGGACAGTGGGCTCAACGCCATCGCACCCAGCTCGAGCGCCGTATCCTCCAGCATGAGGCCCAGCGTACGCGAGCGCAGGCGCTCGGCATCGCCCGCCGACACGTCGCGATCGAGCACACGCGCCGCATCCGGTGCATCGCGCTCGACAGTGCGAATGTGCAAACGCTCGGCGATGGCACGGACGGCGGCACAGCGGGCAGCCTCGGCCTCCTCCTGCGCCGGCGTAAAGATACGGTTGCGCCCCAGTACCAAGCCAATCACATTGCGCGGACCCAAGGCATCGACGGCAAGCGCCGTCAGCAGGGACGACGGCAAGTCACCCTCGAGTGCCACCACGGCACGCGACGCACCGTGGGCTCGGGCGTTGTCGCGCACGGCGAGCACCAGCGCCTGCCACAACCACTCCTCGGAACGGAACTCGGGCAGTTCGTGATCTTCCAGGGCATCGAGCATCACGCCGCGCTGAATCTCCTGAACCAGCAGGCTCTCCTCAAAACACGGCGCCTGGGCCACCACGCGACCGCAGTCGTCGAGCACAAACGAACCGCCGGTATACACCGACTCGTCATAGGCACCAACCGGCGCCATGCAGGCAAACCACACGCTGCGCTTGGAGGCGACCTTGCGGTAGGCGCCGCTGCGAACGGCGGCAATGGCAGCAGTCTCGCGGTCGGTCATGTCAAACGCGTTGAATTGGAAATACGCAATGAGGTCAACACCGGTCGGCAACATCTCGAGTTCGCGGTCCAAGTCAAAAATTACGGCGATGCGCACGCCGTCCACGTCGAACACCGGCGGCGCCCAACGCGTGTCGTTGTTCTCGCCACGCTGCAAGGCAATGCTCGAACGCGCCGGCACCACATGACCGTCCTTGAGCATCATGTAGTCGAGCAGCGGTTGGCCCTCAAACGAAACCGCCGCGGGCACGATGCAGATCATGTCAAGCTCCTGGATACGCTCGGCGACACCAGTCAAGCCGGCAAGCATGTCGTGCTCAAAGTCGGCAGCGCCCACCAGGCCACCGGGCACGGCACCCATAAAGAGCGGAGCCGGAACGCACAGCACGCGCGCCCCGCGCTCGTGGGCCAGACGAGCCTGGTCCTCGATGCGGCCGCAAATGCCCTCAATATCACCCAGGCGCATATCGATCTGTGCAAGCGCGAGCTTCATGGCCCAGCCCTTTCCGTCGTAAACCATCGAAATCGTAGTAAAAGCGCCGGCCGCATAATGCAGCCGGCGCTTGCATGTGCATATGCTAGCTATGATACCCCGAGCGGGGGCGCGCTCCTAGAATGTCGCGGACCACAGCCCGTGCAGGTTGCAGTAGGCATAGACGGTACCGGTCTTGGAGCCGCCCGCAAAAAACGTCGCGGGTTTCATGCCGGGCTCAAGGTAATGGACCTCTAAGCGGCCCTCGGCCTCAAGCGCGATCCACTCAATGTAGTGCTCGGGCAGGCTGGGGTGCTCGACCGAGCCAACGCGTGCGCGAATCACGTGACCGTCGCGCTCGGTCTCGACAACAGGCACGTGCTTCTCGTGCGCAGCGTCCTCAGTGTTTGCAGTCAGTTCCGTGCAACCGGCAGGGGTCGCAACGTCGTCGCCAAGGGCAGCGATGAGCTTGCCGTCGGGGTCCTTAAAGAATTTCGCCATGATGTTCTCCTTTGCTGATGTGCCAATGTTCTTGATGGTTCTTATGCCCAAAGGCAGACAAACCATCCACGGCATTGCAAATGAACACATAACGGATCAGGCAAGCGGTCGGGCCAAAATGCGTCGACTGTCCTGCCCACTCCAGCAGTCCCACCCCGCGCGCGGCTAGCGCCCGTCGCCGCCGAGCAGCGCCAGAACATCCTCGCGCGTGAACAGTGCCGACGAGATGCCGTCGCCGCCGAGCACGCTGTTGACCAGGTCGCGCTTGGACTCCTGCATCCGCATAATGCGCTCCTCGATCGTGTCCTTGGCGATGAGCTTGTACACGGTCACGGTATGTTGCTGACCAATACGGTGTGCACGATCAGTTGCTTGGTCCTGCGCCGCCACGTTCCACCACGGGTCGTAGTGGATGACCACGTCGGCAGCCGTCAGGTTAAGGCCCACGCCGCCCGCCTTGAGCGAGATCAAAAAGACCGGCACCTCGCCCGCCTGGAACTGTGCGACCATCTTGGCGCGGCTCTCTTTAGACGATGCGCCCGTGAGCTTAAGGAAGGCGATATCCTCCTTGGCCAGGCGCTTGCCAATGATATCGAGCATGCCCGTAAACTGGCTGAACAGCAAGATGCGATGGCCACCGTCGAGCGCGCCGTGGACGAGCTCCATGCACGTATCGAGTTTGGCGCTTCCCGCCTTGTAATCCTCGTAGTGCAGACGCGGGTCGCAGCAGATCTGGCGCAGCTTGGTGAGCTCGGCGAGCACCTTGAGCTTGTCTTTCTTAAACTCGGATGACTCGCGGTGCTGCACCTGTTGGGCGATGCGGTCCTGGTTGGCCAGGTAGAGCTTGCGCTGTTCGCCGGTGAGCTGCGCCATGACCGTATCCTCGATCTTCTCGGGCAGGTCGGCCACCACGTCTTCCTTGACACGGCGCAGCACAAACGGCGACACAAGCGCCTGCAGGCGGGCGGCGCTGTCACCTTCGGCGTGCTCGACCGGGCTTTCGAAGCGATTGGCAAACGACTCGCGCGTGCCAAGCAGGCCCGGCATCAAAAAGTCGAAGATGCTCCAGAGCTCGGATAGGCGGTTTTCGATGGGCGTGCCCGTCAAGGCAAAGCGCACGCCGGCCGGCAGACGCTTGGCAGCGCGCGCCACCTGGGTGAGCGGGTTTTTAATGTACTGGGCCTCGTCGAGCACCACGCGGGCAAAATCCTGCTCGGCGTACTCATCGATATCACGGCGCATAAGGTCATACGACGTCACGACCACGTTATGCTCGACCACGCCGGCGATTTGCACGCGACGCTGCGCCTTGGCGCCCACGATGGCGCACACATCTAGCGACGGGGCAAAGCGCTCCAGCTCGGCGGTCCAGTTGTACACAAGCGACGCAGGGCACACCACAAGCGTGGGCTTAGTGTCCCCCGCTTCCACGCGCGCCAGAATGTGCGCGATCATCTGGAGCGTTTTGCCCAGGCCCATGTCGTCGGCCAAGATGCCGCCAAGGCTCAGGTGTTCGAGCGAGCCGAGCCACTGGTATCCGTCGACCTGGTAGCCGCGCAGTGTGGCCTTGAGCGAGACCGGCACCGTAAAGTCCATCTTGCCGAGCGTATCCAAGCGCTCGACGGTGCGGCGGAACGCGGCGTCACGATCGGCCTCGAGCGCGGGCGTGCGCGCGAGCATGCTATCGACGAACAGGGTACTCGACGCGGGAAGCGACACGCCGTCGAGCAGGTCGACAGCATCGACCCCCAGATCCTCGGCAAGGCCAAACGCGGCGCGCGCCCCCTCGTCCAGGCGAATGATGTCGCCCGACGTGAGACGCGCAAACGTCTGGTGACGCTTGTAGGAGTCCAGATAGATGGCAAGGTCTGCCGCCGAAAGCCCGCTCGCGCTCAGTTCGACGTCGAGCAGGTTACTCTTGACGGTCGCACGCACCGAAAGCTTGGGCGCGGGGCGGACCGAAATCTGGCGCAGACGGTCGCTGAGCATGACCTCGCCCAGCTCGGACAGAGCAGACAGGCCCTCGGTCAGCAAGCGGAACAGGCTCTCGTCATCGCGTTCCTCAAACGCCAGGCCGCCCTCGTAAAAGTCGAAATACAGGGCCGCCGTGTCCATAACGCGAAACTCTGCCACCTCGTCGCGCGGCGGCACGCCCGGGCGCTGCTCTTCGAAGGGGCTGCCCGGAGCGCCCAGGCTAAAGAGATCTGCCGACCAGTCGCCGTAGGTAACCGTAATTTTGCAGGTCACGAGCCCATCGTCGACGCCGATTGCCATAGCAAAGCTCGGCTCGGGCGCCACGGTATCGAGCGCAGCGGGCGCGGTAAGGTCGGTATAGTCGCGCAAAATGGGCAGAGCCATACGACAGAACTCCCCCACCTGGTCGGCAGCGATATGGACTGGCGTGCGACAGGGCAGCAAGCGCGATAGGAACGGCGCCGCATGCTGGGCAAACGCTACATCGGTGCGGCGCGCACGGCGGGTGTCGACCAGATAAGCTACGTCGCCCGAAGCAAAGCAGTATGCATCGGCCGGCAGGCGCAGATCGTAGCTACCACCAGCCGCCGGCGCGATTTTGGCGGCAAGGAGCGGTGGGCGCTTAGCGGACGCCTCGTCCTCCCCTTGCGGAGACAGCTCAACCGCCACGTCATAGGTGCGATGCGTCGTCGTCCCCCGCGACCAGGCGGGCTCAAAAGAGATGGTCTGGCCGCGCAGCAGGTCCAGCACATATACGATGCTATGCTCGGACAGCGGCAACTGACGCTCGGCGACAAAACCACTGCGGGCAAAGTCGTACGACGCCGAACGCGAGCTTGTGATGTCATCGAGATAGGCAACTGTCGTCAAGACAAGGCTGAGCAGCTTTGTCGACACATCTTCGAAGGCTTCGGGCGTATGGACAAACGTGAGCTTCTTACCGTACGAGAAGGTGCCGCCTCGGACATAGGCATCGGCCATGCCGTCGATATCCTTGACCACGTAGGACACCGAACCGCAGCGAATGCGGAACTCGAGCGCCCAGCTAAAGCGGTCGGCGAACAGCGGATTGTAGTACGGCACCAGCGAGGGCTCCAACACCGCCTTGGGGGCATCGGGATCCACACTGCCGGCGAGCTTGCGGCGCATGCTCGCCAGCTCATCCATGCGCGCGTCCGAAAGATCGGAGAGCGCCGCCATGAGGCTGGGACTCGTGGGGACAGGTGCTGGGAAGGGAAAGTTGGGGTTGACCGTGGGCGTTGTAGGCGCGGGACGCGCGGACTGTTTGGGCTGAGCCGCAAACGTGCGGACCGGCGTGCGCAAACCTTCGACGGGCTCGGCGCCGCTGGCATCCAAATACGCCAGAGCCGTGGCAATAGCGTGCTTGCACATACCGGGGTAGCGATAGGCAGCGGGGCAATCGCAGTCATAGTCGATCACCTCGTGCTCGTCCATGTCGAGCGCCACGTGCGTCTTGTACAGGTCGCCGCGCGAACCGCGCACCGAGCCCTCAACCGTCACGTTTTTGGAGAAGCGCGAGCCGCTGTCCTCGATCGACAGCACGGCGCCGTTGAGCATGAGCGAACGCCCCTTCATAAAGGTGCCGCTCAACGCCGCCTCTTTGCGAAGCGCCTGCACAAACGTCCCCTGCGCCATCACTTCCTCCAATCCACACAAGGTAGCTAATTTGGGACGGGGCTATTTTAGCTACCCCCATACATCGGTTGAGATGTATTCCGACCCCGACTCATTCGCCGTCAGTCAAAGGGTAGCTAAAATAGCCCCGTCCCAAATTAGCTACCCCGGCAAAATCATTTTAGATAACCGTCACGCGGCCTTGGTTGCCGACGATGGCCTTTGCCTCTGCCAGCAGCGGAATCGAGCGTGCATTGACCTTGGCCGGCACCTCGGCACGCAGCACACGCCCGTCGACTTGCTCAATAAAGATCTCCACGCGGTCGCCGCCCGGGTTGGCGGTAAGCACCGTGGCAAGACGCGCCATATTGCCCTGGCTAAAGCGGCTGTTGGGCACCATGACCTCAAAGACCTTGGGCTTGTTTTTCTCCTCGCTAAGCTCCAGCGGCACAATCTCCTGCGCGATGATCTGGTCGCCGCGGTCCGAGCGCTCGAGCTTGCCCTTAATGCGCACAAACGCGTCGGACAGCTGCGCGCCGGTCTCGGGATCGACCTCGCCGTACAGATACCCCTCGGCCTCCTTGTAGGTCTTGGGGAACACCACGACCGTGGCCTCGCCTTCCATGTCCTCGAGCTGCACGATGCCCATGGGGTCGCCGTTTTTGGTCACGCGCTTGGACACGCTCGAGACCATGCCGGCCCACCACAGCGCCTTACCCTCGGGAATCTCCTGGTTGATGGTGCCGCCCGTAGGATTCTGAACTTCGTAGCCGGTGTCGATCTGCGAGAACGAAAAATCGCGCGCCTTGGCTAGTGCATACTCAAACGGACGCAGCGGGTGGTCCGAGACATAGATGCCCAGAACCTCTTTCTCCTGGCTCAGCTTAAGGTGGCGGTCCCATTCCTGGCCATCCGGATCGGGCACGCTCACCTCAAAGCCCGAGCCCTCAACGTCGCCAAACATATCGAAGAACGACGTCTGGCCGCTCGCGCGGTCCTTCTGGCGCTTTACCGCGGCATCGATGATGTTCTCGGGGTTGTTCTTGTCCACAAAGTGCATCATCTGGCGACGCGGATACCCCGTGGAGTCGAAGGCGCCTGCCTTGATGAGCGATTCGATCACGCGACGGTTGGCCTGGCTCGAGTCCACGCGCTCGACAAAGTCGTGCAGCGTCTTAAACGGACCGCCCGCCTCGCGCTCTGCGATAATCGCCTGCGCCACGCCGGTGCCCACGCCGCGGATGCCGGCCAGACCAAAGCGCACGCCTTCCTTGGTAGCCGTGAACTCGGTGCCGGACTCGTTGACATCTGGCGAAAGCACGGGAATGCCGTCGTGACGGCATGCCGAGACGTAGTGCACGATCTTATCGGTCTTGCCCGTATAGGACGTCAAAACGGCCGCCATGTACTCGTGCGGATAGTGCGCCTTGAGCCACGCCGTCTGCATAACCAGGATGGCGTAGCCGGCGGAGTGCGACTTGTTGAAGGCGTAGGATGCGAACTCGAGAACATCGTCCCAAATCTTCTGGGCGACCTCGCGCGTGTAGTTGTTCTTGATAGCGCCGTTCATCCAGTGGTCGTAGGTGGTCTCGTCCGAGCCATCCTCCCAGTGCAGCACCGTCGACGTGAGCAGCTTAATCTTTTTCTTAGCCACGGGCTTACGGATACGTGAGTCCGATTCGCCCTTGGAGAAGCCGCACATCTCGACGGAGATGAGCATAACCTGTTCCTGGTAGACCATGGTGCCGTAGGTTTCGCCCAGGATGTCGTCCAGGCGGTCGTCGTAGGAGACGGCCGGCTCCTTGCCGTTCATACGGTTGATGTAGGACGAAACCATGCCGGCGCCCAGCGGGCCCGGGCGGTACAGAGCGATCAATGCCACGACGTGCTTGTACTCGGTGGGCTTCATGTTCTTGATCGTGGCCGTCATGCCGGCGGACTCGACCTGGAAGACGCCGGCGGTGTGGCCGGAGCCCATGAGCTTAAAGATCTCGGGATCGTCAAAGGGAATATCTTCCTCTTTGATGTCGATGCCAAAGTTCTTTTTGATGTTTGCCTTGGCCTTGGAGATAACCGTCAGCGTACGCAGGCCCAAGAAGTCCATCTTGAGCAGGCCCATGTCGGCAACGGTATGACCCTCGTACTGGGTAATCTCGACGCCGCCCTTGGTGTCGAGCTTGGTGGGCACGTGCTCGTTGACGGGGTCACGGCAGATCAGAACGGCGCACGCGTGCACGCCCTCGCCACGGGTGAGGCCCTCGATCGAGAGCGCCGTGTCGATGATGCGGCGGGCGTCGTCGTCCTTTTTATAGGCCTCGGCAAAATCGGGGTTAAACAGATCCTCTTTGCCGGGCTGCTTTTCGAGCACCTGCTTGAGCTTGACCTTGGGATCGCTCGAGACCATCTTGGACAGGCGCTGGCCCATGTAGACCGGGTAGTCCAAGACGCGCGCGGCGTCGTTGATGGCCTGCTTGGCCTTGATGGTCGAGTAGGTGATGACGTGGGTGACCTTCTCGGGGCCGTAGAGCTGACGAACGTGCTCCACGACCTCGAGGCGCCGTTCATCGTCGAAGTCCATATCGATATCGGGCATCGTCACGCGCGCCGGGTTGAGGAAACGCTCGAAATAAAGCCCGTATTTCATGGGGTCGATCTCGGTGATATGCAGGCAGTAGGTGACCATCGAGCCCGCGGCGCTGCCGCGCCCGGGGCCGACCGGGATCCCGGCCGATTTGGCAAAGCGCACGAAATCCCACACGATGAGGAAGTAATCGGTAAAGCCCATCTTCTCGATCATGTCGATCTCGTAGTCGAGCTGCTGCATATATTCCGGGTGCTCCGTCCCGTAGAGCTCGTCAAAGCCCTCGCGGCAGAGCTGCTTAAGATACGAAAGGCTCGTCACGCCCTCCGGGAGCTTGAATTCCGGCAGGAAATACTTGCCGAACGTAAACTCCACATTGCAGCGCTCCGCAATTTTTACTGTATTGTCAAACGCCTCCGGCACATCCGGGAACAGCTCGCGCAGCTCCTCTTCGCTCTTGAGATAGAATTCCTCCGTCTCAAATTTCATGCGGTTCGGGTCGTCGACGGTCTTGCCGGTCTGGATGCAGAGCAGCACGTCCTGCATTTTCGCGTCCGACTTGCGCAGATAGTGTGCGTCGTTCGTCACGACGAGCGGCAGAGACAGTTTTTCGGCGAGCTTGCGGATCTGTGCGTTGACGGTCCGCTGCTCCGGGATGCCGTGATCCTGCAGCTCCAGATAAAAATGGTCCGGCCCGAAAACTTCGGCATACTCGCGCGCCGCCTGCTCGGCGGCCTGCAGGTCGTCCTGCATGATCGACTGC
>ENA-ORNY01001683-ORNY01001683.1-human-gut-metagenome-genome-assembly--contig:-NODE-1683-length-12334-cov-2.934278_pt1 | contig 12334 bp, 11 predicted proteins | sample MGYA00242122_ERZ509036 | MGnify/ENA primary metagenome ERZ509036 (study PRJEB26280, sample SAMEA2338696) | human gut metagenome | biome: human gut; feature: human-associated habitat; material: faeces...
GCAGCCTCGACGCGCGGGAGACGAGCGCGCTCCCCTCCCAGCGGATATCCGCACCCATGTCGCGCAGAATCTCGACCACCGCGCGGTCGCCCTGCGCGCTCTGCGGGTCAAGCCCGGTCAGGCGGATTTCGCCGCGCCCGATCGCGCCCGCGACCAGATAAAACGCCGCGTGGCTCCAGTCCCCCTCGATGTGCAGCGTCCCCGGCGAGACCGCCTCCTGCCCGCCGCGCACGAGCAGCGTCTGCCCGCCGTCCCGCCACGCGCTGGTTACGCCGAATTCCCGCTGCACCCTGCGCGTCAATTCCACATACGCGCGGGATTCCAGCGGCGTGGTGACGACGATTTCGCTGTCGCCCTTCGCCAGCATCCGCGCGCCCATGTTGGGAATGTACTGATATTGCTCCAGCTTCTGACGGATGAGCTGCGCCGTCTCTGGCGCCATTTTTTCCAGATGACCGTGGATGACGTTGGAAACCGTTGCGGTGGATACGCCCAGCGAATTTGCGATTTCTTTGATGGTCATTGCGGCGTCTCTCCTGTTGATGTTATGCGCGTAACTGGAAACAGCATAGCGCATGGCTTGATGCGGTGTCAAGGGCAGGAGGATGGGAAACGGAGAAACCCCAGGCCTGTGCGCCGGACAGGCCCGGAGTGCAGTCTCCCAGCAACCCGCGGGGCGAATCAGGGAAAAAGAAAGGGAAAAAAGGAGTTTTCTCTTGCGCCTGGGACGTGCGAATGGTACAATCAGTTCAATATTTGGCCTAAAGGACAAGGTGAGCGACGATGAGCATTACAGTGGCGGATGTCATGAAGCTGCCGTCCATGCGCGGGGCGAAGGTGCTTGGCGGCGCGGGCGGACTGACAAGGGTGGTGTCCTCGATTTCCGTATTGGAATATGCGCGGCCCACCGCCATACAGTCCGAGCTGTTCGACCGCATTGAGTTTCTCGGCAATGAGCTTGCCATCACCGGCTTTATGAACGATCCCGACGACGTGGAGCTGCAATGCACCAACCTTCGCCGCCTGGCCGGCATCGGCGAGGTGGGCGTGATCCTCTTCTATGTCGGCATCGTGATGAAAAAGGTGGACCGCCGGCTCATCGATGTGGCCAACGAGCTCCAGTTTCCCCTGATCTGCATGCCCGTGGGACAGATGAATCAGCGCTACAGCGAAGTGATCTGCGAGGTCATGGAGCTGATCTACCGCGACCAGATGGCCAGCACAAACCTGGTCAGCGAGCTTCTGGAGCAGGCTGTCGGCCTTGCACCGCACCAGCGGACCGTGGACAGCATGCTGCGCCTCCTGGCGGACAGGCTGCATGCCTCCGTCGTGCTCATGGACCGATCCCGCCGCGTGCTCAACGAGGCGGCCTGGCCCCGTTCCCTGGATCAAGCCGTCAAGGAGCGGCTGAGCGCGGCAGAGTTTCCCGCCTGCGGTTCATGGGGATGGTGTGAGGAACTGAACATTCATATCTACCGCGACAGCATCCAGACGTGGGAACATCACGCGATGGACCTGCTGATCTTCAAGGAAGGCGATATCCTCGACGTGGTGCTCACCCGGCAGGCGGTGGAGGTCGTGCAGCTGACGGTGAGCATCTGGTCAGACAAGCACGATCGCATCGTCATCGGCGAGCTGGTGCGCGCGATCCTTCAGGATGAGCCAATGAAGATGCGCCGCCTGGCGGACATTTTTCACGTGGACGTCGCCTCCATCAACTCCATGTGGATCATCAGCGGGGACACGGCGGAGGACCGGGAGAAGCTCCCGGACATCCTTGAGGCGGTTCTGCGCGACACGCGGGCGTACTCCGAGACCGCGATCGCCGATATCTATGAAGGGGAAATGGTTCTGTTCATGATTGGGCCGGGCAATATGCAGGACGTGCGCGCCCTGACGGAGGCAGTCGGCAACGGAGTGGCCGCGCGGCATATCCGCGCTACGCTGACGCGCTGCCACGCGCTGAACACGACCACGCGGGTGCGCGAGGCATTTTTGAGCCATCAGGTGGCGCTGTCCGCTGCGAAACGGATTTTTCCCGGACAGTGGGCGTATACGCTGGAGCAGATCGATTTCGCGCGGGAATGTCAGGAGCTGATCGGCCGCGGCGAACGCGCGACGGAGGAAGCGCTGCGCTGTGTTGCCGCTCTTCATCACGGCGACGATTGTCTCCTGGAAACGCTGGAACACTACCTTCTGGACGCGCGGATGCATGTGACGCAGACGGCGGAGATGATGTTTCTGCACAAAAACACCATCAAATACCGTCTCCAGCGCATTGCGGAACGCCTGGGCTTTGTTCCCGGCGATCTTCCCGAGAGCATACCGCTGCTGACTGCCTGCGCGCTCAACCGGCTCCTGCACAGAAACTGATCCCCCGGCACGGTTCCCTCCTCTGCGGCTCTCTTTGTCCTTTTGGACAAATGGGCGCCGCGTTTTTTCTGCTTTGCGGATAAATACATTCACCGGGAAGCACGTTATAATCTTTTCATTCTTTTATTCCGCACAAGCGGAGCAAGGAGGAAGGTTCCATGACTCAAAAGAATTCCGGCTTTGAGATCAAGGCGGAACAGCGGCAAAGCTGGCTGAGCATTGCCATGGTATGGGCGGGCGGCATGATCTGCGTGCCCTGCCTGATGATCGGCGGCGTGCTGGTCAGCGGCGGCCTCAGCTTTGGGCAGATCATCGCATCCATCCTGCTGGGTTACGGCATGATCTGCGCCTACATGATCTTCATCGGCATGCAGGCCTGCGATACCGGGCTGCCGGTATCGGTCATGGCTTCGGGCGCGTTGGGGGAAAAAGGGGCGCGTTACATTATTTCGACCATACTTGCCATCGCCTGCATCGGCTGGTTCGGCATCCAGGCGGCGGTCTGCGGTGCGTCCTTCTCCGCTATGATGGAGTCCATCCAGTCGGGCGTGTGCGGCAGCGCCTTCGCCTCGCTGGGCGCGAACATGCTGGGCTATGAATCGGCCAGTCCCACGGCCGTGACGATCTGTTCGCTGGTCTGGGGCGCGATCATGCTCCTGACGGCCTGCCTGGGCTTCAAGGGCCTGAAGTGGCTCAACTACATCGCCGTTCCCGCGCTGGTGGTGGTCTGCCTGTATGGCATTATTGCCAGCATGGTACAAAACGACGGCGTTGCGAGGATTACCGCCTACAACCCGCCGGTCTCCAGCGGGCTGGTGTTCGGGATGAGCATGGTGGTGGCGTCCTTTGCACTGGGCGGGCTGATCTCCGCTGATTACTGCCGCTTTGCCAAAAACCGCGGCGATGTGGTCAAGTCCTCCATCGTGGGCGTGATCCCCGCGGGACTGTTCATGCTGCTGACCGGCGGCGTGATGAGCATCGTCACGGGCCAGTACGATATCTCCATTATCCTCTCCAATCTGGGCGTTCCTTTCTTCGGACTGCTGGCGCTGGTGTTTGCCACATGGACCACCAACGTGACCAACGCCTATTCCGGCGGCCTTGCGCTGTCCAACCTGCTGGGCTTTGATGAAAGCAAATTCAAGATTACCACGGGCATCGCGGGCGGCGTCGGCACGCTGCTGGCGGCCTTCGGGCTGCTGTCCCGGTTTGAGGCCTTCCTCAGCCTGATGAGCGCGCTCCTGCCGCCTTTGGCGGGCGTCATCATCGCCAACTACTGGATTGTCTCAAAAGGACGCAGGGAGGCGTTCAAGGTTCAGGACGGCGTCTCTGCGCCGGGGTTGAGTGCCTACCTGGTCGGCGCCTTTGTCGCCTGCCTGACGGGCGGGACGTTTGCTTCCTTCTCCTTCCTGGCCTGGCTGAACGTTCCCTTCTTTGTCGGTCCGGTGAATGGCATTATCGTATCGCTGATCCTTTACGTCGTTCTCGCCAAAGTGATGAAGAAGAACTACAGCGAGGGCGCTGCCACGACAACAAGCCACGAATGAGGTGAAAACATTGAGAAAGCTTGGTATTCAACAAATCGAGGACATCGCTTTGGGCGCGTCGCTGCTGGGCGCAGGCGGTGGCGGTGACCCCTATATCGGAAAGCTGATGGCGATCGGCGCGGTGCGCGAGTGCGGCGAGGTGACGCTCATTTCGCCCGAAGAGGTGCCTGACGATGCGCTGATCATGCCCATCGCCATGATGGGCGCTCCGACCGTTCTTTGCGAAAAGGGCATCGGCGGCACGGAATACAAGCGCATCTTTGAAATGGTAGAGCGCTATTTTGGGCGCAAGGTCTACGCGACGATGCCCATGGAAGCCGGCGGCGTCAATTCCATGCTGCCCATCGCAGCGGCGGCACGCCTCGGACTGCCCATGGTCGATTGCGACGGAATGGGGCGCGCCTTCCCGGAACTGCAGATGGTCACCTTCACCATCGGCGGCGTGTCCGCCACGCCCATGGCCCTGACGGATGAAAAGGGCAACAGCGTCATTTTCGAGACGATCACCAATCAGTGGACGGAAGAACTGGCGCGCTCCGTCACCATGTCCTGCGGCGGCAGCGTGACCTGCTCGCTGTATGTCATGGATGGCAAGACGGTGAAAGCCTACTCCGTGCATGACATCGTCACCCGCAGCGAACAGCTCGGCAAGGCCATCCGCAATGTGAAAAACGCGACGGAAGGCACGCCGGAAGAAAGCTTTCTGGCTTTCTCCGAGGGCATCCGGCTGTTCAAGGGCAAAATATCGGACGTGCTGCGCACCACCGACGGCAAATTCAACTTTGGCAGGGTACAGCTGGAGGGCATCGGCGATTACAAGGGACATCATGGCGAAGTGACCTTCCAGAACGAGAATCTCTGCGCCAGCGTGGACGGCAAGATCCTTGCCACGGCGCCGGACCTGATCTGCCTGGTGGACACGGAGACCTTTATCCCCGTTACGACGGACGGGCTGAAATACGGCAAGCGCGTGCTGGTGGTAGGCCTGAAGTGCTATCCCATGTGGCGCACGCCCAAGGGGATTGAACTGGTGGGCCCGCGGTATTTCGGCATCGACGCGGACTATATTCCCGTAGAGGAGCGCGTCAAGGGAGGTGCGGCAAATGTATAAGCTGGGCATCGACGTGGGCGGCACCAACACGGATGCTGTCCTCATCGACGAAGATCTCAAGGTCATCGGCGAGGTCAAGTATCCCACTTCGGGAAATGTTTTCGAGGGCATCATGGGCGCGGTGCAGAAACTGCTGAAGCAGACGCAGGTGGACCGCAGCAAGATCCGCCAGGCGATGCTGGGTACGACGCAGTGCACCAACGCCATCGTCGAGCGCAAAAACCTGGCGAAGATCGGGCTTTTGCGCATCGGCGCTCCGGCGACCGTGGGCGTGCCGCCGATGGTGGACTGGCCGGAGGATATCCGTTTCATCTGCGAAAAGAGCGCGATCATCGGCGGCGGCTTTGAATATGACGGCAAAGAGCTCGCGCCGCTGGATGAGGCGGCTGCGCGTGATTTCTTTGCACAGCTCAAGGGAGTCGTGCACTCCATCGCCATTTCCTGCGTCTTTTCCACGGTGCGGGCGGACCATGAGCGGCGTGCGGCGGAAATCTGCCGCGAGGTGATGGGGGAGGACGTCCACATCTCCATTTCCAGCGAGATCGGCTCCATGGGCCTGATTGAGCGCGAAAACGCCACCATACTCAATGCCGCGCTCTATCAGGTGGCCGAGCGATTCACGGAGGGGTTTGCCTACAGCCTTGCGCAGGAGGGTATCACCAACGCGGAGGTCTATCTTTCCCAGAACGACGGCACCCTCATGACCATGGAGCATGCACGCCGCTATCCCATTCTGACCATCGCCTGCGGCCCGACAAACTCCATCCGCGGCGCGAGCTACCTGAGCCATCTGGATAATGCCATCGTCATCGACGTGGGTGGGACAACCACCGATCTGGGCGTTATTCAGTCGGGCTTTCCGCGTGAATCCGGCGTAGCGGTGACCATCGGCGGCGTGCGTACCAATTTCCGCATGCCGGACGTCTACTCGATCGGTTTGGGCGGCGGCTCCATCGTCCGCCAGCACGAGGACGGCACCGTCACCGTCGGTCCGGACAGCGTCGGCTACCGCCTGACGGAAAAGGCGCTGGTCTTTGGCGGCGATACGCTGACCGCGACGGACATCGCCGTGCGCCTCGGCATGGCAGATGTCGGCGACCCGGCCAAAGTCGCGCACATCAGCGAATCACTGGCCCAAAAGGCGATGGCTGCCATCCGGGAACTGGTGGAGGAAAGCATTGACGTGATGAAGGTCTCCAGCGAGGACGTAGACATCATCCTTGTTGGCGGCGGCTCCATTCTCCTGCCCGAAACGCTCGCTGGGGCGCGCAGCGTTACCAAGCCGAAGTTCTTCGGCACCGCGAATGCGATCGGGTCCGCCATTTCCAAGGTCAGCGGCACCTACGAGGCCCTGATCGACTACAACGAGCTTCCCCGGGAGCAGGCGTTGGAAAAGGCAAAGCAAGAGGCGATAGAAATGGCTGTGAGCGCGGGCGCGAAGCGCGAAACAGTGGAGATCATCGAAATGGAAGACGTCCCCCTCGCCTACTATCCGGGCAATACCTGTCGCGTAAAGGTTAAGTCTGCCGGAGAATTGCAATAAGCACTTGCGCCGGCGTTGGACGGACGATGCGCTGGACAATTTTGATGGGATTTCTCAGAGCGGGCGCCGCGGTTATGACTGCGGCGCCCGTTTTTTGCACGTCGAAAACTGCTGACGAGTCGAGTGGATCAAAAGAAGACGATAGTCAACAGCGATAAAGAAACTCCCTTTGCCATAATGGGGGGCTGCCAACTGTACAAGTCAGGTAAAGGAAGATCATTCCAGGTGAACGTGTAAATCGTTTATTGCACACAAGGTAGATTTGAAAACTGCGATCGTCTAATGAGTATACATTTTTTGATGGAGCGGTATGAAATAGATGTATTGTAATTATCTTTTTATATCTACAGAATGTTTTTTTGCAGAAGATGCTGTGCAGTAAACATTCTTGAAAGCATAAAAGAGCCTTCCTTTTTTCGCGGAAATTGCGGTGGAGAAAACTTGATGTAACAGAATATGATTCGAAAGCTGAACGCCTTGAACTTTCTTCTCGCAAGACGCAACAGCTGACCGTTGAAGAACAGTTTTAATTCTATAATTACCACCCCGGCAAAATACTGGGTATAACAGCAGATGGCTTTTAAAGATTGAAGATTCCATGAAGAATCCAGGAAAGAACCAGCAAGCCCACGACACCCCTGGCCGTATGGACAAAGTGGAACAGAATGAGTGTATGTAAAGGTTTGAACGAAAAGTGAAAAGGCTTCATGGGAGAGCCATAAAAAAAGAGTGAAAATTTACTAAAAATGTGGATTTTAAGAAGGCTGTCTCGTCTAATTGTTTGAAGGGGGTGAACGGATAATGGAGGTAGTCACGGGCCCGGACTTCGTCCATACACAAACACTGAACCGTTTGGTGGAACAATATCAAACGGACTTGCTACGCATGTGCTATCTGTACCTCCATGACGCCGAGCTGGCCAGGGACGCGGTGCAGGAAACCTACCTGAAAGCCTATCGGGCGCTGGACAGCTTTCGTGGAGAGTGCGGAGAAAAAACATGGCTGATGAAAATCGCAATGAACACCTGCCGCGATCTGCGGCGTTCGGCATGGTTCCGCCATATAGACCGCAGGGTAACGCCGGATATGATGCCATCGGCATTTGTCGCCTTTGAAGAAAAGGATGAAGAAGTGCTGACGGCCGTGATGGCGCTGCCCGTCAAATTGAGGGAAAGCGTGCTTTTATATTTCTATCAGGATATGAGCGTGAAGGAGATTGCGCAGGCGCTGGGCGTGTCGCCGCCCGCCGTTTCCGCACGCCTCAATCGCGCCAAAAGGAAGCTGCGTATCGCGCTGGAAAGGAGGCCCTGTCATGAATGAACAAGAGTTCAGAGAACAGCTTCAGCATGCGGCGGAGACCCGTTTGTCTGGATTGCAGGGCGACCCCTGGCTTGCGCAGCGAGTGATGGCGGCGCATATGAAGGGGAATATAGGGGCAAGAAGGAAAGTATCTGTCGCTATTGTACTGCTTGTTATACTGCTAATAGCTGCAGTTACGGCACTGGCCGTTATCTTTACAGGCCATGAGGTAATTCTATACCAGGATATAGAATTGACCGATCTTGTTCCTGAGCAGGTACAACAATATGATGTTTGTCATAAAACTTCTTTTGGTTATGTGATTGGTGGATTTGACTTGGGAGATGATTTTATTGCACCTATGAGCGAGGGTATGGCTATTACCTGTGTGAATGACCATTTCCAGCCGCAATGGACATTGGAAGACCCAAGATTAGTCGGCAGCCTTTTTGATAAAGTAAGAGAATCGCCTACCGCACTTTACTTTGGCACGGAGTATTATGCTGACAGATGGGAATCAGCTATCATGAAGGTCAGTCATTCCGGGGAACTTCTTTGGTATTTTAAAGGGCCGCCTTCACTGGATATTGAGGATTTCATGGTAGCCGATACGGACGATGTTTTTTGCGCAGGGAGGCAAATGATCGATGATTCAGTTGCGCCGGTCCCTGTCATCGTAAAACTTGATCCAGATGGAGCAATATGTTGGGAAAAGCAATACAGCGTTGATGGGATTGAAAAGCTATACTCGCTCTGTATGCGAAATAACAAAATTATTGCTGTTGGAAAATCAGAAAAAGGAGCTGTCGCTTTGGAGCTGAATGGTGAAGGAGGCATTGTGGGGTCCTTTATCTTTGAAACAAATGAACCAATTACTTCAATGCGCCTGAAAGAAACATCAGAAGGAACATTGTTCATGGTGCTGTCAATGGCTATAACAAATGATGAAGCAGACGCTACGTCGAAAACGAAATACATTATGCTTCCCAATTAAAACATCATACAAATGAAAAGCAGGAGGATATAAAAATTCTCCCACATTGTCGGAAAAGCCGACTATGTCAGGCTTTCCCGATAGTTTTACTCCATCTGCCTACCCCACCTGTGGCTACATCAAGCGGTGAATGGCGTTAGGAAACCTTGCTACACAAGGCTCAAGCCGTTGGCAAAACCAAATCAACGATCTTTTTTCATAACGAAAACCGGATAAGCATGTCGAATCTATAATATAGGTGTACAGGAGCAGAAACAGAAAAGAGCAGGCAACACAAAAGAAAGAATCAGGAGAGAGCGGCATGCTGAACAAATTTCACGAAAAGCAGCAGGGAATGGAACTGATTATTCTGGAACAGCTGGTCCCGCAGGACCATCTGCTGAGGAAAATCGACCGGAACATCGACTTCTCATTCATCCGCATAAAGGGTTGTTTGGCTATGACGGGAGTCTCATTGACATCGTTTCAGGCGAAAAAGCGTTTGATATGTCAATCCGCAAAGGATTCTACATTGAGGAGGAATTGGGCGTTCAGTTTATGTCTTTTGATTTTTGGGGCATGACGCATGAGCAGCGCGCGGCGTTTTCATCAAAATGGAATCCCATTGTAGACGCATACCTGCGGGAGCATCCTTATTATACGAATCACAAAGACTGGCTTGTGGATGTAACGCGTCATACCTATGGAATCCCTGATAAAATGGATATTTCAGAAGAGGACGCGCGAGATGCGGCCCGTCAAGCGATCATCGCGTTGGGGGCAGATGTTGATACCGTAGGTGGTCGTCCCATTGAATGTTACTTCGACATCACTGATCCAAATCAGCACAAGTGGAATCTGTTCATATCACAACCGAAAAACTATGAGGATTTTATCTGCTATCGGGTTGTGCTTGATGCAAAAACAGGAAGCGTGCTTGAAGCTTTTGAGATTATTGCACCGATGATTCCGGCTGATTATCGCATGTGAATGAAAAAGAGCAAGGAGGAGAAGATCATGAAACTGAAACGGCGGGTTTCAATCACAAGGGTTGGCTTGCTTCTGCTGCTGGCCGCGAGCATAATGGCTTCCGCTTATGCGGATGCGGTCCCGTTGCCCAAAGCGCTGACCGCATTTACATCGAATGATTTATCCATGAGCGAAGCGATTCAAATGGCCCAAAGTGTTGCATGCGAGAAACGAAAGACAACGATGACAGATATTGCGGATGAAACCATCAAAGCAAGTTTTGTCCTGCTGGATAACGGGCAAACCGCGTGGGTCGTTACGCTTTTTGACGACGCGTTTCAGGACCCTACCGATATTTCCATATTGATTTCCTCACCGGACGGGGCAATTCTGGATGTGCAGACGACGAATATTGGTTACTTCAAAACCATAAGAGACCGGTGGCAGGAGAAAATGGGGGATGCCGACACTTGGTCCTTAGAAATGAAAGCATTATTCAATAGACTATATACCGTGCATGACGATTTTGCCGTTCCCGATGATACGATGATTCAACAGGAGCAGGCGGCCAGTATCGCTTTGCGGGAGATCCCGGACGATCTGTCCGTCGATCAAATCCTGTACAGCTTCTCTTTCAACTCATCGGCGGAGGAAACAAGGGAACAATACGTCTGGAGAATCACCATTGAAAGCGAGGGCAAAAAAAGGTATCAGGTGAACCTCTCGGCTATAGACGGAAGTGTTCTTGATGTTTTTTCCCTGGACGAGGGATTGGGAAGGATCAAAAACGGATATGGGAACGATAGCGACGGGGCTGGTTTTAACCTTGAAGTGGCAGCTGGCTAAACGCATTCCCAAGCACGGATCGCAACCTGACCTGAATCGGAAAGGAAAAGTAACATGAAAAAAGAAATTATTGTTTATGGGTTGATTCTTATCTTTTGTATGGCGATCCTTCTTCCCGCGTTTGCTGAAACGGCACAAAACATTCCGGATATCCTGCAAAACGCCGTGCTTGCTGAGCCGCTTCCTACCGACATCCAGGAAGAAGAGGTCCTTTCCGCCGCACAGGAATGGCTCGTTGAGGATCAACTGTGCACCGCACAGCAGGCGGCAAGCCTTGAATATCAGGCGTTTTTTCTCTATCATGAGCAGTTCAACCAGGGCACCATCCCGGTTTGGATCGTCTATATGCTCAACGAAGGGGCTGTTGTCTGGAAGGCGGCGTATGGATACAATGGCTATCCCATGTCGCTGGTTCCTTATGAACAGGATTTTGAGTGCTTTCAGTTGCCCAATGAAAATTTCTGGGACAATACCTATCCCGGATGGGATCGCTGGACAGAGCTGCAGGCGTTTGCAGCGCTGTTTGAAGGAACGTTGTCATTTGAACAAAGGGTACAGACCGCAGAAAGGTGGAAACCCTATGTAGAACAGTGGATCAAAGATCATCCCTATTACATGAATCAGCCCGGTTTTGAGTATACGATCACTATGGAAGAAACATACGGCATTCCTGATGAAAATGCGCTTTCCGAGCAGGAGGCCATCAAGCTGGCCAAGGCGGAGGTGATCAGAATGGGCGCCGATGCCGACACGGTGGATACGCGCACCGTGAAAGCGGATTATTTTGTAACGGATCCTCAAAATCCCGTCTGGGCTTTGTGGTTTTCTTCCGTGCGCGCAAAAGGTATGAGCGTAGAGGAAAAAAGAAGCGATATCACAAACACGTCCTCCTTTCAGGTAAAAATCCATGCTTATTCGGGGGCTGTGGTTTCTTCATATATGGATTCTCCGATTTAATCGACAAGAAGGACCGTACAGGGCCTTTTTACCTGTGCGCCCGCTCAAAGAGACAAATGCAATGAACAGGAGGTTTTGGCTTATGAAACGACGTTTGGTTGGCTTGCTTTGCGGATTTATTGCGTGCCTGGGATGGCACATGGCGCAGGCTGGCGCTCAGGAGCTTGAGATCAATCTGCCCGTGGAATTCGAAACCCTGCAAATCATTATGACGGATGAGCAGCAAACCTGGCTGGCAGGCTATACAGGCGAGCCCATGAGCAGCAAGCCTGCGGTCCTGCAAGTTACATCGGAAGGAGAAATGCGTTGTTTTGAAGAGGATGCAACAGATTCCTCCTTTTTCTTTTCAGCCTCTCTGTCGCCCGACCGCTGGATTCTTCTGCGCACTGAAGATGGTCCCACCAGCCCGACGGAAGCTGTGGTGATGGAAAACGGGGAGGTTGAAAAGCGCATTCGTGGTTTTCTATCGACACGCTTTCCCCGGCTCGTTCATCGTCATGGGAAAGACGCTCGTACAGGGCTGTGATTTTTCCCTTGTCCGGCTGTTTCTTCATGGGGTGTAACCTCCTTTCTTGAGGGTGCGCGCTCCCTTTATCCTTATTGTAAATTACCATTCGGATCTACGCAGACATACGAGGAATGGGCTTGAAGCAGCTGGGGCGTGAGCCAGAACCGGGTTTTGCCGGAGCCGGACGAGCCGATCACACAGGCATTGA
>ENA-ORNY01001686-ORNY01001686.1-human-gut-metagenome-genome-assembly--contig:-NODE-1686-length-12324-cov-3.334094_pt1 | contig 12324 bp, 10 predicted proteins | sample MGYA00242122_ERZ509036 | MGnify/ENA primary metagenome ERZ509036 (study PRJEB26280, sample SAMEA2338696) | human gut metagenome | biome: human gut; feature: human-associated habitat; material: faeces...
TGCTTACCAACTGCCACAACAGCCTGTGCGCCGTCGGCGGCACGATAAACGAGGACGACCATGTGTTCGGACTTTCCGCTGCAAAAAAATACGGCGGAATCTACGTTCCCGCAAACCAGTCCGTAATTCACTCTTACGCACGCGAGCAGATGGCGGCCTGCGGAAACATGATTCTCGGTTCCGATTCGCACACACGCTACGGTGCATTGGGAACCATGGCCGTCGGCGAGGGCGGACCGGAGCTTGCAAAGCAGCTTCTCAAAAACACTTGGGACGCGCCCATGCCCGAGGTTGTGCTTGTGTACCTGACGGGAAAACCCCGCCGCGGCATCGGACCGCATGATGTTGCGCTCTCTCTTGTTAAAGCAACGTTTGAAAGCGGTTTCGTAAACAACCGTGTGCTTGAATTCGTCGGCCCCGGCATTGCCAACCTTCCCATCGATTTCAGAAACGGCATCGATGTTATGACAACGGAAACAACCTGCCTTTCCTCAATTTGGGAAACGGATGAAGAAACTCAAAAATTCTATACGACTCATAAACGTCCCGAGGCTTACAAAAAGCTGCATCCGGGTGCGATCGCTTATTACGATAGAATGATTACGATTGACCTCGGCAAGCAGGAGGCGATGATCCCCCTGCCGTTCCATCCTTCCAATGCATACACAATTCATGAATTCCTGCAGAATGCGGAAGAACTCCTTAAAAAAGTCGAGCAGGATGCGCAAAAACGCTTCCCGAAGGCGAATGTGAAGCTTGTTGACAAGATTCACGACGGCGGCGTTTGGGCCGATCAGGGCGTTATTGCCGGCTGTTCCGGCGGTCTGTTTGACAATATCGCCGAAGCTGCGGATATAATGCGCGGCGGAAGCACGGGGAACGGTGAATTTGCGTTGGATGTTTACCCGACAAGCATTCCCGTTTCGCTTGCGCTCACAAAACACGGCGCGACAGGCGACCTGCTTTCCGCCGGTGCAATAATCAAGCCCAGTTTTTGCGGCCCGTGTTTCGGTGCGGGTGATGTTCCCGCCAACAACGGCCTTTCACTGCGCCACACAACGCGCAACTTCCCCAACAGGGAGGGATCAAAACCCGGAGAGGGTCAGTTTGCGGGCGTTTGCCTGATGGATGCACGTTCCATTGCCGCAACCGCGCTGAACGGAGGAAAGATTACCGCGGCGACGGATATTGAATACGAATGCACCGTACCGGAATATGAATTTGATTCTTCGGCATACGACAGAAGGATTTATTACGGCTTCGGCAAAGCGGATCCGTCGGTAGAGCTTGTGATGGGTCCCAACATTACGGACTGGCCCAAAATGTATGCACTGACCGAGAACCTGCTTGTAAAGCTTGCTGCCGTTATTCATGATCCGGTAACAACAACGGATGAGCTGATTCCCTCCGGCGAAACGTCCTCCTATCGCAGCAACCCTCTGCGCCTTGCGGAATTTACCTTGTCAAGACGTGAACCGGCATATGTCGGCAGAGCGAAAGAAATTGCAAAACTTGAAGGCGAACGCCGCAGCGGTGCAGTGCCGGCGGAAATTGTCGAAACGCTGAACCGTGTCGGCAACGGTGCAGAGCTTGCGAACAATACTCAGTTCGGCTCATGCGTGTTTGCGAACAAACCCGGTGACGGTTCCGCACGCGAACAGGCGGCTTCTTGTCAAAAGGTTTTGGGAGGTTTCGCAAATATCTGCTATGAATACGCAACGAAACGCTACCGCAGCAACTGCATCAACTGGGGCATTTTGCCGTTTACCATTGATGACGGAACTGAATTCAACTATGAACCCGGCGACTGCGTTTTCGTGCCCGGTATCCGTGCGGCGGTTGAAAACGGCACAGAAAACATTCCCGCAAAAGTCATAAGGCAGAACGGTGATGTGTGCGATATCATGCTGCACCTCAGGGGGCTTACTCCGGATGAAAAGGAGATTATCCTTGACGGATGTCTGATGAACTATTATGCGGCAAGAGCGGAATAAGCGAAGAGCGGGATAAGAACCGAAAGCAACCGGCGGGCGTTTCCGTGAACGATTCCGGAAACGCACCGCTTCCGAACAATATTAATACAAATTTGAACATGGAAGGAAATACCGATGGAAAAGATTAAGATGACAACCCCGATAGTCGAAATGGACGGGGACGAGATGACGCGTGTGCTTTGGGGCATGATAAAAGACGAGCTGATTCTGCCTTTTATTGACCTTAAAACGGAGTATTACGATCTTGGCCTGCTGCACCGCAACGAAACTCAGGACAAAGTGACCGTTGATGCTGCGAACGCAACACGCAAATACGGCGTTGCAGTCAAATGCGCAACAATAACCCCGAACGCACAGCGCATGAAGGAGTATCCGCAGCTTACCGAAATGTGGAAAAGCCCGAACGGAACAATTCGTTCAATTCTTGACGGAACGGTTTTCCGCGCACCGATACTCATCGATTCCATTCATCCCGTTGTCAAAAACTGGAAAAAGCCCATTACCATTGCCCGCCATGCCTACGGTGATGTTTATAAAAGCGTTGACATGTACACGACCGAACCCGGCACCTGCACAATGACTTTTGTCGGCGAAAGCGGAGACACCAAAACGCTCACCGTGCAAAAAGTTGACGGTCCGGCGGTGTGGCAGGGTGCGCACAACAAGGAAAAGAGCATCCGCTCGTTTGCAAAGGCTTGCTTTAAATATGCAATTGACACAAAACAGGATTTGTGGTTCTCAACAAAGGACACGATCGCAAAGATTTACGACGGCGAGTTCAAACGCGTGTTTGAAGAAGAATTCGAGAACAATTATCGTGCCGAATTTGAAAAACTCGGACTGACATATTTCTACACGCTGATTGATGATGCCGTTGCCCGCGTTATCCGCAGCGAAGGCGGATTCATCTGGGCGTGCAAAAACTATGACGGCGATGTTATGAGCGACATGGTATCGACCGCATTCGGTTCGCTTGCAATGATGACTTCCGTTCTTGTTTCTCCGGACGGCACAACCGAATACGAAGCAGCGCACGGAACAGTCACAAAGCACTATTACCGTCACCTTAAGGGCGAAGAAACTTCAACAAATCCAATGGCAACCATTTATGCATGGACGGGTGCGCTCAGAAAACGCGGACAGCTTGACGGCATTACGGAGCTGCAAACTTTCGCGGACAAGCTTGAAGCAGCCTGCGTTGAAACGCTTAACAGCGGAATCATGACAAAGGACCTTGTCGGGCTTGTGGATGACCCCGCTTCCGTGAAGGCCGTCACGAGCGCGAAGTTTATTGCTGCCATCCGAGAAAACCTTGAAAGGACTCTTGCCTGAGCAGCCTGAGAAAGTTTTTACGAATAAAATTCGGATATTAATCGGGGCAGGCCGAAAATATCAGCCCGCCCCGCGATGAAAAAAGATTTGAAAACTGTCGAAAATGAATTCGCAGGGAGGCAATCACAAACAATGGAACTTAAAACTAACAGCACCGCCGGAACGATGGAATCCAGTGACATAATGATAATGCTTGAGCCGCGCACAGAGGGCGGGATCGAGCTTGAGCTCACGAGCAGCGTTATGCAGCAATTCGGCAAACAGATACGCAAAGTTATTCTTGACACGCTTCAGGAATACGATGTTCAAAATGCAAAAGTTGAGGCAGTGGATAAAGGTGCGTTGGATTGCACCGTTCGCGCCCGCACCGTTGCCGCAATTTACCGTGCGGCTCAGCGCAGCGATTACCGCTGGGAAGTTTAAACGGATTTATCCTTGGGAGGAAGGATGCTTTTGCGGAACAGAGTATCGAAACATCAAATCTTCTGATGCGGAATAAAGCCGCCGCAAAAGCGGATATAAGAAAATGTACATTAAAGATCGTTTAAGAAGAAGCATGATGTTCATTCCGGGCAACAACCCCGGCATGATACGTGATGCGAATATTTACGGTGCGGACAGCATCATGTTTGACCTTGAGGATTCCGTTGCCTACACCGAAAAGGATGCGGCAAGGCTGCTTGTTTACAACGCACTGAAAACGTTGGACTTCGGAAGCAAGGAAACGGTTGTCCGCATCAATGACCTTTCAAGCGGACTCGGGGTTGCGGACCTTGAGGCCGTCGTCCGCGCCGGCGTGCAGGTCGTCCGCCTGCCGAAGACGGACAGCGCACAGGATGTTATCGACTGCGAACGCGAGATTGAGCGCATTGAAAAGGAAGCGGGCATTCCCGTCGGCACAACAGGCATGATGGCGGCTATTGAGTCTGCAAACGGCGTGCTGAATGCGGCGGCAATTGCAAAAGCGAGCGATCGCCTTATCGGAATTGCTCTCGGTGCGGAGGATTATGTCACCGACCTTAAAACCACCCGTTCGGACGGCATTGAGCTGCTTTTTGCCCGCAGCATGATACTCAATGCGGCAAGGGCAGCGGGCATTGCCGCACTGGACACGGTTTATTCCGACGTGAACAACGAAGAAGGCTTCGTTGCAGAGGCGACGTTAATTAAAAAACTGGGATTTGACGGCAAATCCATTATCAACCCGCGCCAGATTGAGCCGCTGCACAAGGTCTTTATGCCGAGTGAAAAGGATCTTAACAAGGCGCGCGCAATAATGGATGCGATTGCGGAGGCGAACGCACGCGGCAGCGGCGTTGCAAGCCTTAAGGGTAAGATGATAGACAAACCCGTTGTCATTCGCGCTCAGCGGCTGCTTGACCTGTATGAGGCGGGACGCAGAATCGATGAAGTGGAGGATTGACAGAAATGAACTTTGATATCAACAAAATTCCGCATATAAACGAAATTGCGAACAACGGAAGTTTCAACGGCGCACGCAGCAAAAATACCGAAACCTTTCAGCAGCGCTGCAGGGATTGCAACAAGATAGTTCCTTCCCTTGAGGAGGCAATAAAAAAATCCGGACTTCGCGACGGGATGACGATAAGTTTTCATCACCATTTCCGCAACGGTGACCATATCATTAACAATGTTCTTGATAAACTTGCGGAGATGGGGTTCAAAAACCTGACGCTTGCGGCGTCGTCGCTTTCGGCTGTTCATGCGCCGCTGATTGAACACATCCGCTCCGGACTTATCACCCACATTGAAACTTCCGGCCTGCGCGGAGAACTTGCGGAGCAGATTTCACGCGGGTTGATGGATTTTCCGGTTGTTTTCCGTTCCCATGGCGGAAGGGCATCCGCAATCCGTTCCGGCGAGCTGCACATTGATGTTGCTTTTTTGGGTGCGCCCTCGTGCGATCCCTACGGCAACGCAAACGGGTACAGCAGGGATGATGACGACGGCATTTCATGCGGGTCGTTGGGTTATGCAAGAACGGATGCGGAGTTTGCGGATAAGGTTATTATCATAACAAACAACATCGTTTCCTATCCCAATGCACCGTGGGCAATTCCGGAACACGATGTTGATTACGTTGTTCGTGTTGACGATATCGGCGATCCCAAGGGCATTATGAGCGGCGCAACGCGGTACACAAAGGATCCTAAGGAGCTGCTGATCGCAAAAACGGCTGCAAATGTTGTTGAAGCGGCGGGTTATCTTTACGATGGCTTTTCAATGCAGATGGGTTCCGGCGGTGCATCGCTTGCAACGGCGCGATTCATCCGCCAAAAAATGTTGGACAAGGGCATTCGCTGCCGTTTTGCTCTCGGCGGAATCACGGGGCAGATCACGGCAATGCATGAAGAAGGGCTGATAGATCGCATTCTTGATGTTCAGTCGTTTGACCTTGACGCGGCAAAATCGCTGAAGAACAACCATTTTCATCATCAGATAAGCGCAACGTATTATGCAAGCCATCTGGTTGCAACGGCAGCGGAACAGCTGGATTTTGTTATTCTTTCCGCGCTTGAAATTGACACTGATTTCAACGTGAATGTTCTCACCGGTTCCGACGGCGTGATTCGCGGGGCGATCGGAGGGCATCCCGACACGGCGGAGAGCGCGAGCCTTGCTGTTATTGTTGCGCCCCTTGTGCGCGGCAGAATTCCGACGGTTGTTGAACATGTCGGCACGGTCGTCACTCCGGGCAGCGTTATTGATGTCCTCGTTACGGACAGGGGCATTGCAGTGAACCCGAATCGCCCGGATTTGAAGGAAAAACTTGAAAAATTCGGCCTTCATGTGTTTGATATTCATGCCCTGCAAAAAAAGGCGGAGGAGCTTGTCGGTGTTCCGGAACCGATTCGCTACAAGGAACGAATCGTCGGCGTTGCAATGTATCGCGACAACACGGTCATTGACGTAATTCGTCAGATAGACGAATAAAAACGGGGAATATGCGGCGGCTTAACTGCCGAATAACCGTATTGACCTGATAATCAAAAAACAACCGGCGGTATCCAAACTGCGGAGCCGCCGGTTGTTTGTTTTTTATAATTGAATCCCGAACGGTTTTAAACCCGTGGTGTTTTATGCGTCCTGAGCCAATCGGAACATCATGTCAACGGCGGGCTCGATTATTTCATCGTTAAAATCATATTCGCGGGTATGGAGCTTTGCATGACGGGTGCCGCATCCGATATAGAACAATGCGCCGCTTGTGAGCTTTGTGTAGCAGCCGAAATCCTCGGAACTTCTGAACGGTTCATCCCAGCGTGCTTCCGGCAGTCCGCATTCAAGCCGCGCTTTGCGGACGGCGGCAACGGCATCGGGTGTGTTGCGCGTTTCCGGAAAGGAGTCGCGATATTGAATTTCAACATTTGTTATGCCATCCTGCCGCGCATATGCGCGGGCCCGCGCGCAGATTTCGGCATCCAGCGCATCCAGCTCGGATTCAAATTCGGCGCGTATTGTCAGCATGAGCTGCCCGAAGCCCGCATTCGTGCCGAAAGCTTCCTCGCCTATGCGCACGCAAACAACCGTTGCCATAACAATGCCGCGATGATCCTCCCTTGCTGTCAGTTCGGGAATATCAATTATCAGCTTTGATATTGCACGGGCGGGATTATGCCCGTTTTCGGGTTGGGAAGCGTGTGAGCTTTTTCCGAAAAAACTCAGCACAAGCCCGCGCGAGGCAAATGCCGCCGTGCCGTCGTGCACCGCGACCGAGCCTGCGGGAAATCCCGGCATATTGTGCCAGCCGAAAATAATGTCCGGTTTTTCATCCGTTATCATCTTTTGGCAGACGGGAGCACCGCAGCCTGTCTCCTCCGCATGTTGGAAAAGAAAGAGAATATCGCTGCGGCAGCCATGGCGGTCAATTTCCGCCGCAAGTGCGCAAAGCGCGGCGCTGTGGCCGTCGTGTCCGCATTTATGCGCAACGCCGCAGTTTTCGGAAGCATAGGGGAGCGCGGGGTCATCCTCGATCGGAAGCGCGTCAAAATCCGCACGAAATGCAATTCGGCGTGTCGGGGCGGACTCCGTTCGGGCATTCAAAGGAGCCTTGTATACGGCATAGAACCATGCACCCATATCATGCAGCTCAAGCGAAGTGTGCGTGCGGAGAAAATCAATGAGCATTGCTTTTGTTTGTTTTTCCTGCCCGGAAAGCTCCGCGCAGCGGTGAAGCCGGTGCCGAAGTTCGGCGGCAGTTTTAAGAATATCTTTATCCATTGCGGAAACACCTCAATGTTGAATAATATCTGTCGGAAACAGAAAATCCGTTTCGGAAACGGGACATAAACCCCATGCCTGTTTCGGCAGAAATAATTATACTCCCGAAAGAACGGGAAGTAAACCGCGGATTTGCTTACCCGTGCGTATTTCAGCACATGCGGGTATTGTGGTTTCTGCGGAAAAGTGGTATTATTATAATGGAAAGGCAGTACTGTGCGGAAAGAGGGCTTATATAAACGGTTTCCTCGGGAACAACAGATATTTCGGGTGACGGTTAATGATTGTTTTGGGCATTGATCCCGGGTATGCGATACTCGGTTACGGTGCGGTTGAAGCCGAACGCGGCAAGATTCGCGTTATTGATTACGGGGTTGTTGAAACAACTCCGAAAATGACCTTTCCCGAGAGGTTGGAGCGGCTCTATGCGGGCACAAAACTCCTGCTTGAACGTTATCGCCCCGATCATGTTGCGTTTGAGGAGCTTTTTTTCTATCGCAACACAACAACGGCATTGCAGGTTGCGGCGGCAAGGGGCGTTGCAATAACGGCCGCCCAGCAGGCGGGACTCCCGCTCTATGAATATACCCCGATGCAGATTAAGCAAAGCGTCACCGGGGACGGTCATGCGGACAAGCTGCAAATGCAGACAATGGTCAAGCTTCTTTTAAAACTGCAAAAGATACCGAAGCCCGATGATGCCGCCGATGCGCTCGGCGCGGCACTCTGCCATGCGAACGCGCTTGGACCGATGGTTGAACAATTCCGCATCAAATAACTGACGTTTTTTGCAGGGAGCAAAATATGTACGCACATATAAAGGGAAACGTAGAAGAAATTTATGCCGACAGAGTCGTTATCGAGGCGGCGGGTGTCGGGTATGAGCTTGTTTGCAGCAAAATGACGCTGAAAAGACTGTGCGAGGGCAAAACCGCAAAGCTGTTTGTGCATTTTCATCTTTCTCAGGACAGCGTCGCGCTGTACGGTTTTTTTGATGCAGAGGAACGGGCAATGTTCCGAAAGCTCATAAGCGTTTCGCGAATCGGTCCGAAGGTTGCACTTGCGGTGCTGTCGGTGCTGACTCCGTCGGATGTTGCGCTTGCGGTGCTGACCGATAACACGGCTGCTTTTGACGGAGTTGCCGGCATGGGCAAAAAAACGGCGGCGCGTGTGATTCTTGAACTGAAAGAAAAGGTCGATGCGGCGGAAACGGCGGCTGCTTCCGCAGGGGGTGCCGCAAACACGGCGCAGGATAACGGAATGCGTGCCGAAGCGGTTGCAGCATTGGTTGCGCTCGGTTATGACGGTGCAAGTGCGGGCAGGGCGGTGGCATCCGTCCCGGATTGCGATCGCGTTGAGGATATGATAATGCAGGCATTGCGTGCAACGACTAAATAAATTTTTCACGCCGAAGCGGAAGATTCACCGAAAAAGCGGGTCCGCTGCGGAACACAAAAAGATTTGACGGATGCTTTTGCGGAAGTCGGATTTAACGGAGTGACGGGATTTAAATGGATGACGACAGGCTCATAACTTCATCAATGCTTGCGGAGGATGAAAACTGCGAATTCAGTCTGCGCCCGCGTTTTCTTGCGGAATACATCGGGCAGGGCAATGTTAAGGAACATATCGGAGTTTATATCCATGCCGCAAAACTGCGCGGAGAGGCGTTGGATCACACCCTGCTTTACGGCCCGCCGGGTCTTGGAAAAACGACGCTTGCGGCAATAATCGCAAACGAGATGGGCGGCAATCTGCGCATCACGAGCGGCCCCGCAATAACTCATGCGGGGGATCTTGCGGCATTGCTTTCAAACCTTGCCGAAGGCGATGTGCTTTTTATTGACGAGATTCACCGATTGAATTCAAACGTTGAGGAGATTCTTTACCCCGCAATGGAGGATTTTGCATACGACATAATTATCGGCAAGGGACCGTCCGCCAGGTCGCTGCGGCTTGAACTGCCGAAATTCACCCTTGTGGGTGCAACAACGCGAATGGGGCTTTTGACCGCGCCGCTTCGCGACAGGTTCGGAATAAAGGAACAGCTTGAGCTTTACACGCCTGAGGATTTGAAAGAAATCGTTGTTCGCAGCGCGGGCATACTCGATATTGAAATAACGGAGGACGGCGCACTTGAAATTGCATCGCGTTCAAGAGGAACTCCGCGAATCGCAAACAGGCTTTTGCGGCGTGTCCGCGACTTTGCACAGGTTCGCGCAAACGGTATTATTGACCTTGAAACGGCAAAAAACGGGCTTGATATGCTTGCGATAGACGAACTCGGGCTTGACGCCGTTGACAGAAACATGCTGACGGCAATGATTGTGAAATTCGGCGGAAGACCTGTCGGATTGGATACAATTGCGGCGGCAACCGGTGAAGATGCTTCCACGATTGAAGATGTTTACGAACCGTATCTGCTGAGGCTCGGTTTCATTGCGCGTACGCCGCGCGGGCGGGTATTGCTTCCGGCGGGGTATTCGCACATGGGCTATGCTCCGCCGCAGGATTCAAACGGGCAGACTTCATTCATTTGAAAGGATTCTAAGGACTTTTCAGCTGAGTTGCGCCGGTTTTTCCGTTCGGAAGCGAACGGAGACAGAAATAATAACGGAGGGCTACACAATGATGAGCAAAAAAACAAAGGCGATGGAGCAGCAGCTCACCCAACTTGCGCAGGAAAACGATGCGCTGCGCGCACAGCTTGCGGCGGCGGGTGTTGAAATTGAAAACGTTAAAAGCGAGCTTGCAAAAACCGTCGGCGAACGCGACAGGTTCAGAAACGAATTGAACGGCGCACAGCTCGATTTGAGCAACGCAAAACGCCGCTTGGACGATTTCAGGCTGCGTCAGGAAGCAATTGTGAACGCTCTTACCGAAGCGCATAACACGCGTGAACGCATATTAAAAGAAGCAAATGCAAATGCGGACAGAATCGATGCCGAAGCGAAGCAGCGCAGAACGGATATTCTGAACAAAGCGCAGGCGGCACTTGAAAGCGCAAAAAAAGAAGCGGCTCAGCTGATTGCGGATGCAAAACGGGATGCCGCCGGCATTCGCGATGCCGCGCAGAAGGATGCACAGCAGGTTACGGACACCGCCCTTGACGAGGCGACGGAGTTGATCGCAGGCGCAAAAGCCGATGCCGAAACGATGATGGACGAAGCACAGGCTGCGGTTGATGAAAAACAGGCGCAGGTGGACGAGCTGAACTTTTCACTGAGCGAAAAGGCAAGGCTTGCGCTTGAACAGGCACGGAAATATGCTCAGATAATGGAATCCCTTGCCGAATTGAATTTCGAAACGGCGGTTGAAGCACGATATGCGGAAAAATACGCACCCTCCGCGGCAGAGCCCGAGAACAGCGGTGAATGCGCGGATGATGCCGATGAAACTTCACTGAGCGAAACAAATCCGGACGCAGCGGATTCGAATGAAATGGATTTGAACGAAGCGAAGCGAGGCACAGAGAGCATAAGGGGCATCGGCGGTGCGGAAGCAATGCCTCCGTGCGGCCGCGAAAAAACATGCTGCTCCTGCGATAATGCGGAAGCGGTGTCGGATTCGGAAGCGCCGGACGCGGATGTTTGCGGACAGGAAAACACGGAACTGCCTAAAGAAACGGAAGATTCAAATCCCGAAACAACGGATGAACCGAAAGAGCAGGCCGTCTGCTCCGTAACGGAAAACGGAGAGCCGGAGAGTCACACAGGTGCGGAAGGTGAAGCAGAAGACAAACCCGAAACGGCAGATCCTGCGGATGACTGTGATGAGCAAATCAAAACATCGGAAGAATCCGAAAAATCGATGAAGAACGAGAACGGCAAACACACAAAATCGGTCGAGTCGGAATTTCCGGAAGAATACAGCAGCGCGGCATCGCTGATGCGAAGCATTTATTCTATTGAAGGCAGGGATATCCCCGAGGAGGCGGATGATGAAGGCGAGCTGTACGATATCGGTGAAGGGACGCCGCTCACGATTCATCAGGATGAGGAGAGCGGCGAGGAAACATTCTCTTTGCCGGTTGATCCGGATTTGCGCGATATCTTAAGAGATATAATGAAGAAATAATGCGTCTTCAGATGAAAACATGTGTGAAAGATAAAAAGTATGAATATTCTTGTTGTTAATGATGACGGATATACCGCGCCCGGCATTGCCGCGCTGGTTCGGGAATTGCGCAAAGAGCATGATGTGTTCGTTTGCGCACCGAAGGAAAATCAGAGTGCGGTCGGGCACGGGTTGACTTTGAGAAGACTGCTGCATGCGGAAAAGGTTACGGTATTTGACGATGATGCAAAAAACTCCGAACGGGAATTGAAACCCGTAACCGCATTTTGGGTTGACGGCACACCCGCGGATTGTGTGCGCGTTGCACTCGGCAACCTTTCCGCTGAGCCGGATATTGTGATTTCCGGAATCAATCAGGCTCCGAACCTTGGCACGGATGTGCTGTATTCCGGCACCGTTTCCGCTGCGGAGGAGGCGGCAATGCTCGGTTACCGCGCCGTTGCGGTTTCAAGAGATACGCTCGGAACGGACTATTTTGATGATGCGGCGGTTCACTTTTGCAGCAATATTGACCTGTTCATTGGCTGCTTGACGGAAAGCCACAGGCTTTTGAATGTGAACTATCCCTATCTGCCTGCGAATGAATATCGCGGAATACGGGTCGGGTATCTTGCAGAACAGATTTATCCGATTGCCTATATCGAAATAAAGGACGAAAACGGAAGCATCGGCTACAAAA
>ENA-ORNY01001690-ORNY01001690.1-human-gut-metagenome-genome-assembly--contig:-NODE-1690-length-12232-cov-4.363718_pt1 | contig 12232 bp, 9 predicted proteins | sample MGYA00242122_ERZ509036 | MGnify/ENA primary metagenome ERZ509036 (study PRJEB26280, sample SAMEA2338696) | human gut metagenome | biome: human gut; feature: human-associated habitat; material: faeces...
GCAAACCGCCCTTCCGGGCGGTTTCGGTGGCCTTCGGCCGCCGGCTCCGGCCCAGCCGGAGCGCTCTGCGGGCGCCCTTCACCCCATCCGCGAATTTCATCAAAAGGGAGGGCATTCCATGTCATTCAGCGCCTGGTTCATCCCGCTGCTCATCACCGGCCTGTTCAGCTGGGGCCTCTGCTCCGGCGTGGATGTGTTCGATTGCTTTTTGCAGGGAGCCAAAGAGGGGCTCAAAACCGCCGCCTCCATCACCCCGGCCTTGGTCTGCCTGCTTACGGTGGTCACCATGTTCTGCCACAGCGGCGCCCTGGATGTCCTCACCGGCTTCCTTCGCCCCGTGACTCAGCTTATCGGCTTCCCGGCGGAGGTACTGCCATTGGCCCTGCTGCGGCCGGTCTCCGGCAGCGGCGGTACCGCCCTGCTGCACCAGCTGCTGGGGGAATACGGCCCGGATAGCTTCATCGGGCGGGTAGGCAGTGTGCTGGCCGCCGCCTCAGAGACCACCTTCTACGCTATCGCGGTCTACTACGGCGCGGTGGGGATCCGCCGTACCCGCCACACCATGGCCGCTGCCCTCACCGGGGATCTGACCGCGGCGCTGGTCAGTGCCCTTGCGGTCCGCTTGCTGCTGGGGGTGTGACCTGCCTCATCAGAGGGAAACGGTATCCAGATAATGCAGGAAGAAACTGCCGTCCGGCCGTGTCATTACGGAGAAACGGGTCCGGAAGTCCCCAATTTTATAGGGATTTTCATAATATACATTGCCGTGCAGTTCGTAACTGACGCTTACCTCGGATTTTTCCCGATCAATTTGAACCTCCGTGTTCCTGCACACCGGAGTATTCCCCCATCCAAAGCCGGACCAAAACACATACTCCCCGGTTTCGGGAACATAGGTATCTTCACCAAACTCATAATCCGGAATATCAAACACCTCCTCGGCCATCTGCTGTATCTTTTCTTTTGGAAAGTGGTAACACCCCTCATCATCCATGGTGACAAAATCATGGTACAGGTATTTCTCCTCCTCCATGAACATTACCGTACTTAAAATAAAAAGATGGACCTGCCGGTCCTCCAGCGGATAGGCGGAGCTCCCCAGGATATCTCCAGAGTAAAAGGCAAAGTTGGTCAGCTGCGCGGTCAGAACCTCCGAGGAAGCCTGCAGTTCCTCCTGCATTGCGTCCCAGTCCAATGCGGACTTTCCCTGCGGGGCGTTGCCGACGCAGGCGCAAAGGCTAAAGCAAAGTGCCAAAGCGATTGCGAGTGATAGCATCTTTTTCATGGCGTTTTCTCCTGTATGTTTTTGCCGCTGCGGCAGGTTTTCTATCATTTTACCATGGGCGCCGCAGGTGGGCAACGGAAAATTTTAGGGCGGTGACGCCTGTTCCTTGCCAGCGTCCGCCCTCCTCACAATTTTTTAACAAAATCGCCACATTCGGCGCTATGCAAAAGGCCCCGCCGGTGCTATAATATAAATTAGAATACTATGACCTGTAAGGAGGAAATAGCAATGATGGACAAGATCCTGGTAGCCGATGACGACCTGAATATCTGCGAGCTGCTGCGCCTGTACCTGGAAAAGGAGGGCTTCGAGGTGGTAATGGCCCACGATGGCGAAGAAGCCGTGGCCAAGTTCGAGAGCGAAAAGCCCTCTCTTATCCTCCTGGATATCATGATGCCCAAGCTGGATGGCTGGCAGGTTTGCCGGCAGATCCGCCAAAAGAGCGATTGCCCCATCATCATGCTCACCGCCAAGGGCGAAACCTTCGATAAGGTGCTGGGCCTGGAGCTGGGCGCCGATGACTATGTTGTCAAGCCCTTCGATACCAAGGAGATCGTGGCCCGCATCAAGGCCGTGCTGCGCCGCAGCAGCCCCGCCGGCACCGCCGAAGGTGAGGTCAAGGAGGTCAGCTACGATAAGCTCACCGTCAATATGACCCGCTACGAGCTCAAGGTGGATGGCAAGGTCGTGGATGCCCCGCCCAAGGAGCTGGAGCTCCTGTTCCACCTGGCCAGCCACCCCAACCGCGTATTCACCCGCGATCAGCTGCTGGATGAGGTCTGGGGCTTTGAGTACTACGGCGACAGCCGCACCGTCGATGTCCACATCAAGCGCCTGCGCGAAAAGCTGGAAGGCGTCAGCGATCAGTGGAGCCTCAAGACCGTTTGGGGCGTCGGCTATAAGTTCGAGGTCAAGGAATAAGAATGAACAAATCGCAGAAAACCCTGATGGGCAAATACTACTCGGTATGCTGCGCCATCATTCTGCTCAGCATGGTGCTGGTCGGCTCTATCTTCATGGTGCTGGCCAATGACTACCTGCGGGAGGAAAAAATCAGCCTGCTGGAGAAAAATGTGACTCAGGCCGCCCGCCTCACCATGGAAAATTACGCCGCCCACGAGTACCGCTATGTCAGCAGCGATACCCTGCAGCCGGTGTATGCCGTGCTGGGCTCCGCCATCGAGGCCGACATCTACCTTTCCGATAACAAGGGCGATATCCTCATTATGGCCCATACTACCGAGAGCGCCATCCCCCAGTCGGTGCCGCAGGCTGTCCTGGATAGCCTTTCCAAAACCGGCAGCTATCAGGGCTCCGTGGTCATGGCCGGCACCGGGGAAGACCCCCAGTACGCCGTGGCCACCCCCGTGGTGGATGAAAACGGCCTTCTGGTGGGTGCCGTTATGGCCACCGCCCGGGCTGCCAACCGTGCCCTGGCCGGCGATATGCTCCAGATGTTCCTCATCGCGGCCATCGTGGTGCTGGTGGTCAGCTTTATCGTCATTTATTTTGTCACCACCAGTCTGGTAAACCCCCTGCGGCAGATGGCCGCCGCTACCCGTGCCTTCGCTAAGGGCGATTTCTCGGTCCGGGTGCCGGTGGAGGGCGATGATGAGATCGGGCGGCTGGCCTCCGCCTTCAATAACATGGCCACCGAGCTGGCCCTCACCGAATCGGTGCGCCGCAGCTTTACCGCCAATGTCAGCCATGAATTAAAAACCCCCATGACCACCATCGGCGGCTTTGTCGATGGTATCCTGGATGGCACCATCCCGCCGGAGCGGCAGAACCACTATCTGCGCATTGTCTCCAGTGAGGTCCAGCGCCTTTCCCGCCTGGTGCGCAATATGCTCACCCTCAGCCAGATCGAGGCCGGCGAGCGCACCATCCAGCCCACCGAGGTGGAGATCACCTCCCTTGTCACCAATACGCTGCTGGGCTTCGAGCAGCGGCTGGAGGAAAAGCACATCGAGGTGGAGGGACTGGATACCGACCGCTACTGGGTGCTGGCCGATGCCGACCTCATCCAGCAGGTGGTGTATAATCTCATCGATAACGCCGTCAAATTCGTCAATGAGGGCGGCACCCTTTCCTTCGACTTTTATACCGAGGGCGAGAATATCATGGTAGCGGTGCGCAATACCGGCTCCGGCGTCCTGCCGGAGGAGATCCCGCGGCTCTTCGACCGGTTCTATAAGACCGACCGCAGCCGCAGCCTGGATAAAAACGGCGTAGGCCTGGGGCTTTCCATCTGCCGCACCATTATGAATGTCCACGAGGGCGAGATTTTCGTCCGCAGCCAGCCCGGGGAATACACCGAGTTTGTATTCGGCCTCAAGGCCGACCCCGCCCACTACAAAAAAGGCGTCAACCGCAAAGCCCCTATGGTAGATGCCAGCTTTACCACATTGCCGGCGGCCCCCGCTGACGGCCGGGAGGAGAAACAGCATGAGAAACCGCAGCAATGACAGCAACTACCACTGGGATTACCAGGATTACCGGGGCAACTACGGCCAAAGCCCCGCCCGCGCCCGGAAAAGCAGCGGCCTGAAGTACTTCCTCATCGCCATGGGGGTGGTCATCCTGCTGGTGGGGGCGCTGTGCGTCGGGGCCTCCGTCTGGGGCAGCAAGCCTGCCCCGCAGCCGGATCAGGATTCGTCCATCGGCAATGAGCTGGAGCACCTGCCGGAGATCGACCAGCAGAACAAGCCGGAGGATAATGTGCCGGATACCACCGAAGACGGCCTTTTGACTCCCGCCGGCATCTATAAAAAGTGCGCCCCCTCGGTAGTGGGCATCATCACCTACGGCAGCAGCGCCACCGCGCAGGGCAGCGGCATCATCCTTTCGGAAAACGGCTACATCATCACCAATGCCCATGTGGTCAGCGGCGGCGAAAAGTTCGAGGTCGTTCTGCAAAATGGCGATAGCTATGATGCCACCGTCATTGGGGCGGATAACCAGAGCGACCTGGCTCTGCTTAAGATGCAGAACCCGCCCGAGGGGCTGGTCGCGGCAACCTTCGGCAACAGCGATGAGCTGGAGGTCGGCGAAATGGTGGTCGCCATCGGCAATCCCGGCGGTCTGGCGCTGGCCTCCACCCAAACCGTCGGCTACATTTCGGCGGTGCAGCGCACCATCACCACCGAGCTGGGCTACACCATGGTCTGCATCCAGGCGGATGCCGCCATCAATCCCGGCAACAGCGGCGGCCCCCTCATCAATACCTACGGCCAGGTGGTGGGCATCACCTCCAGCAAGCTGGTGGAGGAAGGCTACGAGGGCATCGGCTTCTCCATCCCCATCAATACCGCCCTGCCCATTCTGGACGATTTAATGCAGCACGGCCGGGTGACCGGTCGGGCACAGCTGGGCATCACCGTGGTGGAAGTAGGCAGCAATGAAGCCAATTATTACGGCATCCCGGCGGGTCTGCGCATCATGTCCATCAATGAGGACAGCGATGTAGGCCGTCAGGGCGCCGAGGTCGGCGATATCATCACATCCATTGATGGCTGGGCCATCACCAGCCGTGCCGATTGCAGCGATATCCTGGCACAGCACAAGCCCGGCGATACCGTGGAAATAAGCCTGTACCGGGCCAGCCGTACCGGCCGCGGCCAGACCTTCACCATCACCGTCACCCTGCTGGGGTCCTAAGCATCCCCCAAAAGCCGCCCACGGGCGGCTTTTCTGCCCCTTGTGCCATATTGCCCATAAAGCCGTGTCATTTCCGGGCAAACCTGCCAATGGCATTTCGGTCGGGAGTGATGTATAATTAAAAAGAGGAGGAAAGCAACCCGCATCGACACAGTAAGGAGGTGCCGAACAATGAAAAAGAGGATATCAGCCGTACTGCTGGCCCTGGCCATGCTGCTCGCCACCGCCCATGCCATGCCAATTTATGTGGATGGCAGCGCCCTGGGCTGGCAAGAACCGCTGACCCTGGAGGTGGAAAGCGGCGACAGCATCGATAATGTCAAGCAGAAGATCCAGAACACGGGTGTTTCGGTAGATGGGAAATGCCTGTATTTTGGCAGCAGATTTTTGGAGAACGGCCGTACCTTGGCGGTTTACAATATCCAAAAGGAAAGCACCTTGCAACTGACTACCTTTTTGGAGGTAGCCGATTCAAAGAACCTGTCTGATGCTCTGACTTCCGATACCGCGGTCATCCGCTTGACCGGGGATATTGAGATCACCGCCTATATGACGGTACAAAGAGCGGTGACCATCGATCTGAACGGCCACTTACTGAAAACAACCAGCGGGGTCAGCAACTTGATTCAAGTCATAGAGAATGGCGGGCTGACGCTGATTGACAGCAATCCCAATGCCGTTCACAAGTTCGATAAGAGAAACGCCCTGTGGAAGCTGGCGGCAGAGGATGCCGAGGGTGAAAACATTGTCGAGATAAAGGGCGGCGCCATCACCGGCGGCACCGGCACAGGAGAAGCAGGAAATACCTGCGGCGGCGGTATCTATGTGAGGAAAGGCGGCACGCTCCTCATGCGGGGCGGCAATATCGTGGGCTGTACGGCGCGCGAGGGCGGCGGTATTTATGTGGAAGATGGCGGCCGGTTCGAGATGTCCGCCGGGACCATTACCGGCTGCGTAGCACAGACCGCGAATAATGACGATACCCGCGGCGGCGGTCTCTGCAATTTCGGCACGACCGTCCTCTCCGGTGCGGCTGCCATCCGGGATTGCCGCGCGATCCAAAGCAATGTAGACCATGGATACGCCGGCGGCGGCCTTTACAGCGTCCGCAATCTGACCATCCGGGATAATGTAACGGTAAGCGGCTGCACGGCGAATGAGGAGAGCGACGCCATGTCCATCGGCGGCGGCGATGCGAACAATAGTCCCACCGAGATCATCGGCGGAACATTCGATGGCTCCGTGACGAATGGCGGGACCATCAGCGGCGGCGCCTTTGCCGGCCCGGTGTGGAATAATGGCATCATCTCCGGCGGCCAGTTTACCGGCTCGGTGGTGAACCGCGGTACCATCACAAACGGTACCTTTGGTGGCGAAGTGACCAACGAGAGCGGCCGTTCTTTCGGCGTCATCTCTGGCGGTATTTTTAATGGAAAGGTAACAAATATCAACGACACAAGCGCTCCGGAAGAAACGCCGGGCAGAATTTCCGGCGGCACCTTTAACAGAGAGGTCATGGGGGCTTGTACGGTCACTTTCCTGTCCGATGGCGAAAGCGCCGCCCCATCCCAGATTCGTGCCAACACCCCTGCCGACCAACCTGCCGACCCCACTAAAGAGGGCTATACCTTCATCGGCTGGTACAACGGCGAAGAAAAATGGAATTTTGCCGATGCCGTGGCCACCGATTTGCCCCTGACGGCAAAGTGGCAGATCAACCGGTACACTATCACCTTTGATACCGCTGGCGGCAGCGAGGTCGCTCCCATTACCCAAGATTATGGTACTACCATCACCGCCCCGGCCAACCCTACCAAAACAGGTTACACCTTTGCCGGCTGGGATAAGACCATTCCCGCCACCATGCCGGCCGAAAACATCACCCTCACCGCCCGGTGGACGGTAAACCAATACACCATCACCTTTAAGCCGGAAAACGGCGGGCAGGATATCGTCATTAAGCAGGACTACGGCACGGCCATTACCGCCCCGGCCAACCCTACCAAAACAGGCTACACCTTTGCCGGCTGGGATAAGACCATTCCCTCCACCATGCCGGCTGGGGATATGACCATCACCGCCCGGTGGACCGAAAACCGGGTCATTGTCATCATCCGGCCGGATGACAGCAAGGATGAGCCGGACCCCGGTACCATCCATCAGTGGGGCCCCTGGCGCTCCAATGGGGATGGGACCCATACCCGCCGCTGCACGGCCAGCGGCTGCTCCGACCAGCAAAACGGGAAGTGCTACGGCGGCACCCCCAATTGCACCCAGCGGGCAAGCTGCATCCTGTGCGGCGCCAAATACGGCAAGACCGACCCCACCCGCCACGCCTCCCTGGAAAAGCTGGAGGCGATAGCCGCCACAGCGGCGGCCAATGGCCGGGGGGAATGCTGGCACTGCACCGCCTGTGATAAGTACTTTGCGGACGCGAGCGGCAAAACGGAGCTCACCGCGGAGAATACAGTAACCGAAAAGGTGCCGCCGAGCATCATACAGGGCAGCGATGCCCGGTGGAAAAAGGGCGAAAGCAGTACACTTACCTTCCGCTCCAACGCGGCGTTTGAGGACTTTGCCGAGGTGCTGGTCGATGGCGCGGTGCTGCCCTCCGAAAGCTACGAGAAGCGGAATGGGGAAGGCAACATCATCGTAGAGCTGCGGGAAAGCTACCTGGAGCAGTTGGCTGAGGGGGAGCACACGCTGGTGATCCGCTCGGCAAGGGGAGATGCCACCACCCACTTTACCGTGGAGGCAGCACCCGATGAAACCCATCCGGTGAGCTGGTGGGTTTACGCGGCGGCTCTGGGGGCTTTTGCCATCGGCACCTGTGTCGCAGTGATCTCCTTCCGGCGCAAAAAAGCCGGATAAGTGACAGCAAATAGCAGAGATTCCGGATCTCCTTCGTACCAAGTGTACGGGGGAGATTTTTTATTCAATTTTCAAAGTACTGTTGGGAGGCAGGTTCCCGCTTAAGGCAGACCCCCAAATTGCCCGATGAGGCCTGCTGGAAGATAAAAAGTTAGACCGGCGCCCCTGTTTGACCGGTGGGGCCGAAAGGCTCTCAGTTTTAGTTCGGTGAGAGGGGCCGATGAGAAAGATTTTTTGCCGGTGAGAAAAAGTCCTTTCACTAATACGGCAAAATCGAGCCTTTTTTGCATGTGAAAGGTTAATATTTCACTTTTTTTAATGAAAAGTTTACAGGATTGGGGATTGCTGGGTGAGATTTATATAGGATGTGGATTTATTAGGGGAAAGCTTGCTGGGATTTATTATGATATTTTGGGGCGGGTTGGTGGTCGCCTGGCGGCGGTTGTGGCCTTGTGCAAGGCTTTGGGAGCACGCCTGCCCGGCGGGGGCCAGGTTTGTAGTCGCCTGTCGGCGCCGCGGAGTCACCGAAGGGTGAAGGCCTGTACGGCTCGCCGCCGCTTCGTTACCCCTTACAAAGGGGAGGCTTTTGGTTGGAGCGGGTGAAAATTACTGCTGGTCGTCCTCCTCCGGGGGCTGCTGGGGTTTTTCTGAGCGGACGAAGGCAACGATGAGGCAGAAGATCACGAGCAGATCGGCGAAGAAAACCGTTTCGGAATAGACGGCCTTGGCCCGGATGGCGCCGAGGACGGCGGCGATGAAGGCCACCACATACAGCGCCCGGCGCACCCATTTGGAGTCCTCCCCGCGCTTTTTGGCGAGGATGAGATTGACGGCGAACAGCAGGATGATAAGGACGCCGCAGCCGTACAGGATGTAGGTGATGGTATCGAGCCAGTTCATGAGAGTTCCTCCCCTTTTGTAGAAATAAGTGGGCTTGCTGGCTTTATTATACTGTTTTGTTGCATTTTTGCAAATAATTTGTGTTGCGTAATCGCAACAGTGATGCATTTGCGCAACACACGGATTTTAGCAGAATTCCAAAATTTTTTCCGACAATTTGTGCGGGGTCCCCCTATAAAAAGAAAAAATCGGGGTGGGTTGTTGCGTTTTTGCAACAGAAAAATGGCAAAAGGGCATCGAAGGCGGCGGGAAATTTTTTTGAGGACGAAATAGGGCTGTTCTTTTCTTCGCCGAAATGACCAAGCTGCGGGAGAAAAGTTTGGCCAAAACGCAAAAAACGAAAGCGGCAGAACCCCAAAAATGAGGCTCTGCCGATTTCGATCTTCTATGTTTTCTCTAAATTTGGCTGCGGCGGCCCCGCTGCCCGAAAGCGGTGCCGGCATGGGAACGGAGCGGTGACATCTGCCCAGTCGTTCTTCTCCGCTCCCTTACCCCTTATCAAGGGTATTGTAACACAGAAGGGGTGCAGGGGAAAGACCCTTTGGGACAGCGTGCATAAATAGGTAAGATACTGTCATATTTGCTTCCAAAATTCGCACAGGTGTGATATAATTTGACAAAAGAGTGGAGGCGACGGAATGATAAAAATAGCGATATGCGATGATGAGAGAGAGCTGCGGGAAGCGACCGCCGCCCGGCTGCGGGAATATTTTGCTGAGGAGGCGCTGATTGCGCCATTTGAAAGCGGGGAAGCACTGCTGCGCGCGGTGCGGGAGGAGAACTGCCGCTACCAGCTGGCGGTGCTGGATATTGAGCTGGGAGAGATGAACGGCATAGCGGTGGGAGAAGCGCTGAACCGGCTGCTGCCCACCTGCCAGATCATCTACCTGACGGGATACCTGGACTATGCCCCCGACGCCTATGCCACCCGGCACACCTACTATGTGTACCGGCCGACGATGGAGAAGCACCTGCCGCTGGCGCTGCAAAAGGCGATGACCGCACTGGCCGAGGCCGAAAACGGCCAACTGGTGCTGCCGCAGAAGGGCGGCCAGCTGGTACTGGAAAAACGGGAGATCTCCCACCTGGAGCGGCGGCTGCGGGTGACCAAGCTGTACCTGGCGGACGGGCAATGCGTGACCACCGCCCTGAGGCTGGAGGAGCTGCTGGAACGGCTGGGGGACCCGGCCTTTCTGCGGTGCCACAACAGCTTTGCGGTGAGCCTGGACCATGCGGCGGTGTTTCGGCGGGAGAGCTTCCTGATGCGGGACGGGACGGTGGTGCCCATCAGCCACGGCTACTACCCTGCCGTGCGGGAGCAGTTCCGTAAATACCACCATATCGAGCTGTGAGAGAGAACGGAATTGAGGAGAGAGAAGCATGACAGCGATCATTCAGTTTTTTACATCGCATTTCTTTGGAAACATGGTGTATGGCATCATCAATAATCTGATCACATTTATATTTGTGTGGTTTATCCACGCGTTTATCCCCTACAAGCCGAAATACCAAAGCCGGAAAAACCTGACCCGCGCCACCCTGCTGCTGTATATTGGGCTAGTCATCATCAGCTACCTGCGGGAAGTACCCGGCAACAACGCGATCCCTATTTTCTACCTGCTGATGGCGCTGTATTTTGTCTTTCAGCTGGTCTATCTGTTTACGGTATTTGACGGCAGCGTTGCCATGCTGCTTCTGCTGTTCTTTTTGGAAAAAATCATTGAAATACTGGGAATGGCAGTTTCGGAGGCTCTGTCTATATGGCTGATCCCCGACTATATGTACTATTACCTTTTGGATAATGTGCGGGGCGTGTGGTATTTCAATTCCTCTATTGCGGCGACTGAGCTGATCGTCTGGGGATTCTGCTGGCTTGTTATTCGGCTGGTAAGATATGTGCAGCGCCGCAATGCGCGCTTGGATATCATGGCGTATATCCTTATCCCCGCTTCACAGTTCATTTTGTTCATTATTACAATGGTGCTGTATGCCGATGAAGCGAAAACCGCCGTTTACGACCCCTACGGAGTAGCGGCGCTGGTGCTGGGCGTTTTGGGCGATCTGGCGCTGTTTGTGATGATCCGCCGGATGAACGAGAACGCCACGCTGCGGGCCCAGCTGGAGGCCACCCGGATGCAGCAGAGCTACTATACCCTGCTGGAGGAGCAGCAGAAGCAGATACGGGAGATGCAGCATGACATCAATAACCATGTGGCGGTGATACGCAGCCTGACCGCCGGGGCCCCGGAGGGCACCGACCTGAAGCAGTATGCCGAGGAGGTGGCCGCGCCGAAGCTTATCAACCTGCACTACTGCCGCAACGCCATACTGAACGCGCTGCTGGTGAACAAGGCCGCCGACTGCGAAAAGGCGGGTATTGAGGCGAACTTTGACATAAAGCTGGCGGCAGGGACGGCGGGCTTTGATGACTACGACCTGGTGGCGCTGGTGAGCAATTTGCTGGATAACGCCATAGCGGCGGCCGGGGCAGCTGAGCCGAAGCAGGTAGGACTAACCATGCAGACGGCGGATGGGGCGCTTTCCATCCTGTGCCGCAACAGCTGCGGTAAGGGTGCCGAGGGCACCGCCGTGAACTAGGGCAAGATGACCCGCGGCAACGGCCGGGGGATCATCAACCGGGTGGTGAAGAAATACGGCGGCGAGATGGAGACACAGCCGGGCGACGGGTGCTACACCGTGAGTGTGATGGTCTTCGCGAAGGAAGAAGCGCCGATAATGACATAAGCGATCGTCCTATGAAAAGGAAGCTCCGAGAGGGGCTTTTCCTTTTGGATGGGTATGTTAGGTTTGGTCTATTCTCCTACCGGCAGATGGGGCGATCATCTCAGTTTTGCTTGTTCCGGCAGCCATGCCGTCATTTATACGGCTGGCCGCTTCCCGATGTAAGAGGAGCCTTAAGATAGCGGAATACCAGATACGAAAAGAGCCGCCCCGTGGGGACGGCTCTTGATTTTTGACTGATTACAGAAGACCCTGCACCAGAATGACGATGATGAGCAGGGGGAGAACATAGCGGAAATAGGGACGCAGCCAGCGGGGGAGCTTGGGGCCTTTTCCGGTATTGGCCTCCGCGAGGTAATTTTCGAAGCCCCAGCCCCAGCGGCTGACGCAGAACAGCAGATAGATGAGCGAGCCGATCGGCAGCAGCAGATTGCTGACAAGGAAATCCTCGCTATCCTGCACACCGCGGGCACCGATGAGGTGCAGATCACCCCAGACATTGAAGCCAAGGACACAGGGCATGCTGAGCACCAGCATGGCGATGCAGCCGATAAGGGAGGCCTTTTTGCGGCTGATGCCGAAGGTATCCACCGCGAAGGCCAGGAGATTCTCAAACACGGCCAGCACCGTGGAGAAGCTGGCGAAGGTCATGAACAGGAAGAACAGGCTCCCCCAGAAGCGCCCTGCGGGCAGGTTGTTGAACACGTTGGGCAGGGTCATGAAAATCAGCGCGGGGCCGCTCCTGACGTCCACGCCGTAGGAGAAGCAGGCGGG
>ENA-ORNY01001693-ORNY01001693.1-human-gut-metagenome-genome-assembly--contig:-NODE-1693-length-12202-cov-4.982794_pt1 | contig 12202 bp, 12 predicted proteins | sample MGYA00242122_ERZ509036 | MGnify/ENA primary metagenome ERZ509036 (study PRJEB26280, sample SAMEA2338696) | human gut metagenome | biome: human gut; feature: human-associated habitat; material: faeces...
CCGCCTGTAGATATATCCGCCAGCATGATAGCATATAGACTGTGACGGCGTGAGCTGCTGCCCGAGGCGTTCGGGCAGGAGCTGTCGCCATGACAATTTCGGCAGAACAGGAGTGAAAGAATGAAGCGTATAAACATACCGCGGGATTCAGCCGCACACAACAGCCGACTGATCCGCCGCCCCATTCAGCGAATGGTGTGGCTGTTTCTGCTGCCCACCTTTGCCGCCTTCTGCATCGGGTTCCTTTACCCGTTCTTTAAGGGCGCGTTTTTGTCCTTCTGCAAGTTTAAGCTGACGAGCCAGTGGACGTGGGTCGGATTCAGCAACTACATCAAAGCGCTCTCGGACAGCAGCTTCCTCCATGCCTTCTGGTATACGGCGCTGTTCGCCTTCGTGTCGGTAGTGTTCATCAACGTTCTGGCCTTCACGGTCGCCTACTTCCTCACGAAGGGCATCCGCGGCTCGAACCTTTTCCGCACCGTGTTCTTCATGCCGAACCTCATCGGCGGCATCGTGCTCGGCTACATCTGGTCGATGATCTTTGACGGCTTCCTCGTGAAGTACAACACCTCCGTCGTGCTCAACTCGACCTTCGGCTTCTGGGGCCTCATTATCCTTATATGCTGGCAGCAGGTCGGCTATATGATGATCATTTACATAGCCGGACTCCAGTCCATCCCGGAGGACATGCTCGAGGCGGCCCGCATTGACGGCGCCAACAACTGGCAGACGCTCTGGAAGATCACCATTCCGAACATGATGAGCTCCTTTACGATCTGCATCTTCCTCACGCTCACGAACGGCTTCAAGCTCTTCGACCAGAACCTCGCGCTGACGGGGGGGCGGCCGTTCCTGCAGCAGCCGGACGGCAGCGTTATAAAGACGACGGAAATGCTCGCTCTGAACATTTACAGCGCCTTCTACTCCGGCGGCGGCAACAACCGCGGCGTCGGCCAGGCAAAGGCCGTGGTGTTCTTCATCCTTGTGGCCGCGATCGGCCTTCTGCAGCTCCAGGCCACCCGTAAAAAGGAGGTACAGCAGTAATGGCAAAGAGAGAAGAACGCGGCAAAATGGTACTGACGATCATCTTCACGGTGATCTGCATCGCTTACATCATGCCGATCCTCATCGTTTTGATGAACTCCTTCAAGAGCAACGCCGCCGTCAACACGCAGACGTTTGCCTTCCCGGACGCGAACAGCTTTGTCGGCTTCCAGAACTATATCAAGGGCATGACCTTCGGCAACTACCCGTTTCTGAAGGCCGTGGGCTACAGCCTTTTCATCACGCTCGCCTCCACGGCGCTCATTCTCGTGTGCACGTCCATGGCCGCGTGGTATGTCTCCCGCGTCGGGAGCTTCTTCAGCAAGATCGTATATTATCTCTGCGTGTTCTCCATGGTCGTCCCGTTCCAGATGGTCATGTTCACGCTCTCCCGCACGGCGAACCAGCTCAGTCTCGATACCCCGTGGACGATCCCGGTCATTTATCTCGGCTTCGGCGCGGGTCTCGCGGTGTTCATGTTCTGCGGCTTTGTAAAGTCCATTCCTCTGGAAATTGAGGAAGCCGCTGCCATCGACGGCTGCGGCCCGGTGCGCACGTTCTTCCAGGTGGTCCTCCCCATGATGAAGCCGACGATGATCTCCGTCGGCGTGTTGGAGATCATGTGGGTGTGGAACGACTTCCTTCTGCCGTATCTCGTGCTCGACCGCACGGAGTATATGACCATCCCCATCGTCATACAGCATCTCAAGGGAAGCTACGGACAGGTGGACATGGGCGCGACGATGGCGCTGATCCTTCTGAGCATCCTGCCGGTCATCATCTTCTATCTCTGCTGCCAGAAACACATTATTAAGGGTGTTGCGGCCGGAGCGGTGAAGGGCTGATGACGATCAAGGACCTGGCGGCTCTCTCCGGGTATTCGCTCGGCACGGTTTCGCGCGTGCTCAACAATCAGCCGCACGTCAGCGAAAAGGCAAGAGAGCAGATCATGGCGATCGTGAAGGAACAGGGCTTTGAGCTGAACACGAACGCCCGCAATCTCAAGCAGACCCACAGCAACAACATCCTCGTCATCGTCCGCGGCACGCACAACGAGCTGTTCGCCACGCTGGTCGAACGGCTGCAGACCGTGGCAACGGGCGGGGAGTACCAGCTTGTGGTGGACTATATCGGCGAGCTCGACAACGAGGTGCGCCGCGCCGTGAAGCGCGTGCGCGAGGTAAAGCCGCAGGGCATCCTCTTCCTCGGCGGCAGCAGCGAGGATTTCATCGAATCCTTTGCCGAGATCCACATTCCCGCGGTTCTTGTCACAAACTCCGCCGCGGAATTCCAATTCAAAAATCTTTCGAGCGTCACGACCGACGATACCGCCGCCGCCGCGGCCGTCGGGTATCTGGCGGACATGGGCCATAAAAAGATCGCCGTCATCGGCGGCGAGCGTGAATACTCCGATACGGGCCGTCTGCGCTATGCGGGCGTGCTGCGCGCGCTCACCGAGCGCGGCATGACGTTTGACGCGGACCGGTTTTATAAGACCGCGCACTACAGCTTCGATGAGGGCTATACGGCCATGGCGGAGCTCCTGCGCGAAACATCGGAGATCACGGCGGTGTTCGCCATGGCGGACGTCATGGCCATCGGCGCGGCCCGCGCCGTCCGCGATGCCGGAAAGCGTATCCCGGAGGACATTTCCCTCATCGGCTTTGACGGCCTGCCCATCTGCCGGTACTACGAGCCGAGGCTCTCCACCGTTACGCAGCAGATCGTGTTCATGGCGGAAAAGAGCTACGCCGTGCTGCTCGACATGATCGAAAACGGCTCAGGCGCGCAGCATGTCCTCGCGCCGTACACGCTCGAAAAGACGGACAGCATCCGTAAAAATTAACAGCATCCGCAAATTCTAACAGACGAAAGAGGCGTTTGCCATGCGAGCAAGCGGAATTATTCTGCATATCACATCGCTCCCGTCGCCGCACGGCGTCGGAACGCTGGGCAGAGAGGCGAGAGAGTTTGCCGATTTCCTCCGGAAAGCTGGACAGAAATACTGGCAGATCCTGCCGCTCGGCCCGACCGGCTACGGCGACTCACCGTACCAGACCGACTCGGCCTTTGCCGGGAACCCGTATCTCATCGACCTTGAGCAGCTTATTACCGACGGTCTCCTCACGCGCGAGGAAGTCGATGCCGTTTCCTTTGGCAGCGACCCGGCGCAGACGGATTACGGCGCGCTCTACGCCGGACGGTTCGATCTTCTCCGCCGCGCCTGTGAGCGCGGCTGGGACAAAGAGCGTGAGAACGTAGACGCTTTCTATCGTGAAAACGAGAGTTGGCTGCGCAGCTATGCGCTCTATACCGCGGCAAAGCGTCATTTCGGCATGCGCCCCTGGATCGAATGGGAGGACGAGGATCTCCGTCTTCGCCGCAGCGAGGAAGTGCTGCGCCGGTATGAGGAGCTTCTCTCGGACGATATCCGCTTCTGCATTTTCACGCAGTATCTGTTCTTCCGCCAGTGGAACGCGCTGCGCGCGTATATCCGCGAGCAGGGCATCCGGATCATCGGCGACGTGCCGATCTATGTCCCGCTCGACAGCGCCGACGTGTGGGCGGAGGGCGAGTACTTCCAGCTCGACGATCAGTGCCGCCCGACGGAGGTCGCGGGCGTCCCGCCCGATTACTTCACCGCCGACGGTCAGCTCTGGGGCAACCCGCTCTATGACTGGGACCGTATGCGAGACGACGGCTACCGCTGGTGGATCCGGCGTCTCGGCGCCGCGGGCAAGCTCTACGATACCGTCCGTATCGACCATTTCCGCGGTCTGGAGAGCTATTGGGCCGTGCCCTACGGCGAGACGACCGCGCGCAGCGGCCATTGGCGCAAGGGCCCCGGCGAGAGCTTTATCGACGCGATCAAGACGGCGCTCCCCGGTCTCGACATCATTGCCGAGGATCTCGGCTTTATGACGCCGGAGGTCATCGCCCTGCGCGAGTATTCGGGCTTCCCCGGCATGAAGGTGCTGCAGTTCGCCTTTGATTCCCGCGAGCCGAGCGATTATCTGCCGCACCGCTACCCGACAAATTGCATCTGCTACACCGGCACGCACGACAACGCCACGCTCGCCCAGTGGCTGGGCGACGCGAAGGGCGACGATGTGGCTTACGCCAAGCAGTATCTCGGCTTGAACGATGAGGAAGGGTATGTAAACGGCATCATCCGCGGCGGCATGAGCTCGGTGGCTGATCTCTTCGTCGCGCAGATGCAGGACTGGCTTGCCCTCGGCGGCGAGTCGCGCATGAACGTCCCCGGCGTCCTCGGCCACGGCAGCTGGTGCTGGCGCATGCTGCCCGGCGCGCTCACCGACGAGCTCGCCGACCACATCGCCGCCATGACGGCCATGTACAGCCGGTAATATAGAACAAATGCCGCTCTCCGGCCTCATTCGGAGAGCGGTTTTTCATTTTTTCCCATATTCTTTGTAAGCTTTTTGCCCCGAATTGCGTCTATAAGGGTGAGTACTCAAGGGACAGCCCCGTAAGAAAGAGGAAAGATCATGGAGGACAGCTTCATCGTAGACCTGTACTGGCGGCGCGACGAGCAGGCGATCGCCGAAACGGAGCGGAAATACGGCGGCGCGTGTGAAAGCCTTGCGCGCCGGTTTCTCCCCATGGCGGAGGACGCCGAGGAGATCGTGCAGGACGCTTATCTCTCACTCTGGAACACCATCCCGCCGCAGCGCCCGGAGCATCTCGGCGCGTATCTGTTCCGTACCGTACGGAACGCCGCATTTTCCCGCTTTCGCGCCGACAGCGCGCAGAAACGCGGTGGCGGTGAGGCGTCCGCCGCGCTCGACGAGCTCGCTGAGTGTGTCGCGGGGCGGGACAATGTGGAGCAGATCATTGAGGCACGGGAGCTTTCTCATGCGGTGAACGCCTTTCTCCATACGCTTTCCCGAAACGACCGGATCATTTTCACCGCCCGCTACTATCTCGCTCTTCCCGCCCCGGCGATCGCCGAAAGGCTCGGCTGCCGGGAGGGAAGGGTACATACCTCGCTTTGCCGCAGCCGGAAAAAGCTGCGCGACTATCTCATTAAGGAGGAATTGCTGTGAAAGCGCTGGATATTATGGAAGCGGCCGGCGGGATCGACGACGAAATCATCAAGGAGGTCACATCGGCTATGCAGGAAAAGAATACAGGAAAACCCCTTCGCGCGAAGCGGACGCTTCGCACCGTGCTGATCGCGGCGGCGCTCGTGCTCGTGCTTGCCGGGAGTGCCCTTGCCGCCGGGCGGCTCATCAACAGCCCCGCGCAGGCGGTCAAGGTCGCGCGGCAGGAAATTGCGAAAATGCAGGATATGGGTATTCTCTCTTCGGAATTCCGCTTTTTTGACGGCGAACCGGACTATCTCGGCGAAGCGCCGAACATGGGCGTGAGCGACTACTGGTTCGGACGCATTTTCCCCCACAGCTACATTGTCCGCGGCGGGACCGACGACGGGAAGTATTACATGAATATTTTCGTCGATACGATGAGCGGAAAGATCGTGCAGCTCACTACGGAGGCCAAGGCGGACGAGACGGACACGCCCATCCCCGGCGGCGATGTAACGGTGGAAACGGGCAACGGAAAGGAGACGTTCCATACCTACAATAACTATGACGACATCCTGCCGGACGGCATGACCGTCGATAAATTCTGCACGCTGCTCGCAAAATACTGGGGCTTTTCCGGCTACCGTCTCGCGCAGACGGACGACGCCATGTTCCACTATGCCCAGCTCAATCCGGGCGGCGGCGAGTTGCTGACGGACTTTGCCGGCGCGAACAGCTACCTGACCGTATATTTCGACGGCGACCAGAGCGGCACACCGATGTACATCGGTCTTGACAGGTTTCCGGGCCGGGTGAGTGTGCTCTTCGGCATGCTCCACCAGGTCGGCTGATGCGGTGATCGTTCCGCTGTTCTGCCTGCTCCTTTCGCTGTTTCTCCTCTTGATAGAGCAATAAAAATACCCCCGCTCTTCGGATCGTTCCGAAAAGCGGGGGTATTTTGGCAATTTAAACGTCAGCCGTTGAGACCGCGGGCCTGGCGGTCCATGTCCTCGACTACGATATCGAAAATTTCGCCGAGCGAGGCGCAGTATTCGAGCACCTTCCAAGGCTCATTGGTGTGGTAGTGGATCTTGATGAGCTCATCATCGCCGACGGCGAGCAGGCAGTCGCCCTGGAAGTTGGTGCGGAAATAGTCGTTGATGGCGTCCTCGTCCAGGCCGGTGCCTTCGATGAGGAGCTGCGTATCGTAGCGGTAATCGATCATGGAAATGTTCCTTTCTGCAATGAGTTACCGGTGCTCGCCGAGGAAGAACAGCGCAAGCGTGCCGGGGCCGGAGTGCGCGCCGATCACCGGGCCGACGACCACGATCTCCTTGACGGAAGCACCGTAGCGCTCCTTGAGGATCGCGGCGAGCGTGTCGGCGTCCGCGCGGCAGTCTCCGTGAGAAATAAACACCGTTCCGCCGGCTTTGTCAAGAGCAAGCTCGCCGTATTTGTCGGCCATCGCATTGAGAGAGGCTTTGCGGCCGCGGACCTTGAACATGTTGATGAGATGGCCGGCGTCGTCCATGTGCAGCACGGGCTTGAAGCCGAGCGTGTTGCCAACGAACGCGGTGGCGGCGCTGATCCGTCCGCCGCGCTTGAGATAGACGAGATCGTCCACCGTGAACCAGTGGCAGAGATGGAAGCGGTTGTCGAGCACGACCTTTTCGCACTCCTCGATCGTGCCGCCCTCGCGCTTTTTCTGCACGGCCATATAAAGCAGCAGACCGAACCCGCCGGACGCGCCGAGCGTATCAACGCAGCGGATGTCGCGCTCGGGATACTTTTCGCGCAGCTCCTGCGCGGCGATGCACCCGGCGTGGTATGTGCTGCTCAGACCCGAGGAAAAACCGATGTAGAGGATATCCTTGCCGTCCTGCAGGATCGGCTCAAAGCCCTGCACGAAGGCGTCCGCGTTCACGGCGCTCGTGCGCGCGACGCTGCCCTTGCGCATCTTGTCGTAGAACTCGGGGAAGGGGAGCTCGTAGTTCGAGTACTGGCGCGCATCGCCGTCGAACACGTAGGTCAGCCAGGAGTACGGCACGCCCCACTCCTTCAAAAGCTCCGGCGGGATGTCGCATGCGGAATCGGTGTAGATCACAAAGTCGTTCATGGTATCCTCTCCTTATATATACAGCAAATTATTTCGATCGGACGTTCTCGTCCCCGAGAAAAAACAGCGCCAGCGCGCCGGGGCCGACGTGCGAGCCGGTCACGGGCTCGTACATCACGGTCATGATCTCCTTCGGCGGCGCAACGATACGCAGCGCCGAGGCAAGGTATTCCGCGTCCTCCGCGCAGTCGGCATGGGCAATGCCTACGGTCTGCGTCTCGGGTGCGACGACATATTTGCGGTAACGCTCCACAAGCGCGTCAATGGACTTGCGGCGGCCGCGAATCTTGTCCACGGCGACGATCGCGCCCTCCTCGTTGCCCTTGAGCACGGGCTTGATGTGCAGCACGGAGGCGACGATCGCCTTGGCGTTGGAGAGCCGTCCGGTGCGGCGCAGGTACATGATATCGTCCACGGTGAAGATCTGATACATCCGCCAGCGCATATCGCGCAGCGCCGCCGCCGTTTCGGAAAGCGAAGCGCCGTTCTCGCGCATCTCAATGGCGCGCAGCACAAGAATGCCCTCGCCGAGCGAGGCGCCGAGCGTATCGACGAGCTGGATATCGCGCCCGGGAAACTCCTCGCGCAGATCGCCCGCGGCGAGCTTGGCCGAGCCGAACGAGCCGCTGATGCCGGACGACATGCCGACGAAGAGAACGTCTTCCCCGGCGGCGAGCAGAGGCCGCGCCGCGGAGATGAACCGGTCGGGGTTTACGAGCGAGGTCGTCACCACCGTGCCTTTCCGCATCGCGCCGTAGTACGCCGCGCCGTCAAACGACTCGGTATCAAGACAGGTGTGCTCCACACCGTCATAGGAATAGGAAAACGGCGCAACGGTGACGCCGTGCTTCTGTAGAAGCGGCGTCGGCAGATTGGCGGATGTATCGGTAAGGATAGCAAAAGACAAGATGTTTGCCCTCCAAGTATCTAATATTTGATATTATTATAAATCAAGGTCAAAATTAAGTCAATGGGAAAAGACACAATTGCTTCTTGTAAAATCAGCAGGATGTGGTATAATCCTGTCTGCGAGGTGATGAAAATGGCATACGATAACGCGCTCGTTGCGGGCAAGCTGCGCCGCTGGGAAAAGTATCTGGACGATTTCCGGCTTCCGCGCTGGGAGGAGATCCCCAATCTGGGATTGTATATGGAGCAGGTCACGGTGCTGCTGCGCGAATATCTGGACTATCTCCCGCCGGAGCTCAAGGATGAGCAGTTCATTACGGCGGCGACGATCAACAACTACGTCCGCATCAAGGTCATGCCGGAGCCGGTGAAGCGGCGGTATTACCGCGTGCATATCGCGTATCTCATCATCATTCTGACGCTCAAGCAGTCTCTGAGCATCGCGCTCATCCAGAAGGTCATTCCGATGGGACTTTCGGAAGAAGAGGTGGAGCATATCTACACGGCCTACGCCTCCCGCCACCGGCAGGCGGCACAGTACTTCATCCAGCAGATCCGGCTGACGGCGGGGCCGATCCTCAACCATGAGGAGAACGCGGAGATCACGACCGAGCACGCCGAGGATCTTATCATGCTCTCGGCCATCATGGGCGGCTTTACGCGGGTGTTCGCCGAAAAGCTCCTTCTGCTCGACGGAAAGACCCTCTCGGACGGCGGCAGCGTCGCCCAGTCCGGTGTAAAGCGGGATAAAAGGAAAGATAAAGAGTAAAAAAATCCTCCGATGAAAATCGGAGGATTTTTTCAGTCTTATGGTTCGCCGCAGCCTTTTCAAACGAAACGGGTCTCGTTTGAGAGCGGTTACCGGATGGTCTGCACCTTCACCATGTTGGTGCTGCCGTGGGTGTTGAGCGGGATGCCGGCGGTCATAACAACGGTGTCGCCGGAGTGCAGATAGCCGAGCTCCTTCGCCTTTTCAATAGCGCAGTGGAACAGGACGTCCACGCTGTCTACCGGCTGCGTGCGCAACGGGTACACGCCCCAGACGAGCGCGAGCTGGTGGTAGACCTTCTCGGACGGCGTCGCGGCGAGGATCATCTGCGCCGGGCGGTATTTGGCGACGCGGCGCGCGGCCTTGCCGGTGCTCGTGTCGGCGATGATCGCCTGCGCATACGTCTGCTCGGCCATCGTGCAGGCGGCGGCGCTCACGGCGTTGGTGTTGTCGGAGTGATCCATCGCGTGCCAGATGTTTTTGTAGATATCGGCGGCGAAAGCGTCCTGCTCGGCCTGCTCAGCGATACGCGCCATAGTCTTCACGGCGTCCACGGGGTACTTGCCCGCGGCAGTCTCACCGGAGAGCATCACGGCGCTGCTGCCGTCAAAGACGGCGTTCGCTACGTCGGAAATTTCCGCACGGGTCGGGCGGCGGTTTTCCTCCATGCTGTCGAGCATCTGCGTGGCGGTGATGACGGTCTTACCGGCCTGGCAGCAGGAACGGATGAAGTGCTTCTGGATGCCGGGGAGACGCTCAAACGGGATCTCCACGCCCATATCGCCGCGGGCGACCATGATACCGTCGGAAGCGGCGAGGATCTCGTCAAACTTCTCAACGCCCTCGGTGTTCTCGATCTTTGCGATGATGCGGATGCCCTCGCCGCCGTGGGAGTTGAGGAACGAGCGCATATCAATGATGTCCTGCGCGCGGCGCGTGAACGAGGCGGCAACATAGTCAACGTTCTGCTCGATGCCGAAAAGAAGGTCGCTCTTGTCGCGCTCGGAGAGGAACGGCATGTTGAGCCGCGCACCGGGGATGTTCACACCCTTCTGGCTCTTCATCATGCCGCCGTCTATAACGGTGCAGCGGATCTCGGTGTCGGCCGTCTCTTCCACGCGGAAGGAGAGATCGCCGTCGTCCACGAGAAGCATATCGCCGCTCTTCACGTCGGCGGGCAGCTCGGCATAGTTCACGAAGCATTTTTCGGCGGTGCCGGGCGTTTCCACGGTGGAGAAGGTGTATGTCTGACCGGGAACGACCTCGACCGGCTCATCAAAGAGACCGAGACGGATCTCCGGGCCCTTGGTGTCGAGCATTACGGCGGCGGGGAGCTTCAGCTCATCGCGCACCTTGCGAAAGCGCGCGATCATTTCGGCGTGGCTCTCGTGGGTGCCGTGGGAGAAGTTCATGCGGGCAACGTTCAGCCCGGCGAGCAGGAGCTCGCGCATGACCTCTTCGCTGCAGCTGGCGGGACCGATGGTGCAAATGATCTTTGTTCTGCGCATATATCCCTCATCCTTTTCTATAAATTTTCTATTTCCAAGCGCATAATACCACAACCTCCGTCATATGGCAACGCACATTCTACATAGTTTTTCCACGGCAAACCATACAATTTTCAGCATGCCCCGCGGCGCAGGTTTTATTTGCATTCTGTATAAACTCCTTGCTTTTTCGCCGGAATTTGATATAATACGAAGCTGGATACGGAAACGTTTCAAAGTTAACAACGGGCCGGTGCCGGCTCTCCGGCTGCGGCTCTTTTAGGAAAGGATGGATACACAATGATCTACTCAGCGGAAGTCCAGCATATGTGCCCCGTTGCCAAGGGCGCATACCACGGTCCTGCGCCGATCCCCGAAGAGGGCAAGTGGGTGCAGGCGAAGGAAATCAAGGACATCAGCGGCCTTACCCACGGCATCGGCTGGTGCGCGCCGCAGCAGGGCGCCTGCAAGCTGACGCTCAACATCAAGGACGGCATCATTGAGGAAGCGCTGGTGGAGACCATCGGCTGCTCCGGCATGACCCACTCCGCGGCCATGGCGAGCGAGATCCTGATCGGCAAGACCATTCTCGAAGCGCTGAACACCGACCTCGTGTGCGACGCGATCAACACCGCCATGCGCGAGCTGTTCCTCCAGATCGTCTACGGCCGCAGCCAGACGGCGTTCTCCGAGGGCGGCCTGCCCATCGGCGCCGGTCTGGAAGACCTCGGCAAGGGCCTCACGAGCCAGGTCGGCACCATGTACGCCACCAAGGTGAAGGGCCCGCGCTATCTGCAGCTCACCGAGGGCTACGTCACCCGTCTCGCTCTCGACGAGGAGGACCAGATCATCGGCTACGAATTCGTCAAGACCGGCCCCATGATGGAAAACATCAAGAAGGGCATGGACGCCAACGAAGCCGTGAAGAAGGCCACCGGCAGCTACGGCCGCTTTGCCGACGCCGCCAAGTACATCGACCCGCGTCACGAATAAGAGAGGAGGACGGAAATAATGGCACTGTTTGAAAGCTACGAAAGAAGAGTCGACAAGATCAACGCCGTCCTCGCCGAGTACGGCATCAACTCCATTGAGGAGTGCCGCGCTATCTGCAAGGAAAAGGGCTTTGATCCCTATGAGATCGTCAAGGGCGTGCAGCCCATCGCCTTCGAGAACGCCGGCTGGGCGTACTGCGTCGGCGCGGCGATCGCCATCCGCAAGGGCGTGAAGACCGCCGCCGAAGCTGCCAAGGCCATCGGCATCGGCCTGCAGAGCTTCTGCATCCCCGGCTCCGTCGCCGACGACCGCAAGGTCGGCCTCGGCCACGGCAATCTCGGCGCGATGCTGCTCTCCGACGATACGAAGTGCTTTGCCTTCCTCGCCGGCCACGAGTCCTTCGCCGCCGCCGAAGGCGCGATCGGCATCGTCCGCAACGCGAACAAGGCCCGCAAGGAGCCTCTGCGCGTCATCCTCAACGGTCTCGGCAAGGACGCCGCCCAGATCATCAGCCGCATCAACGGCTTCACCTATGTCCAGACCCAGTTTGATTATTACACCGGTAAGCTGACCATCGTGCGCGAGATCCCCTACTCCAAGGGCGAGCGCGCCGCCGTCCGCTGCTACGGTGCGGACGACGTCCGCGAGGGCGTAGCCATCATGCACCACGAGGGCGTGGACGTGTCCATCACCGGCAACTCCACCAACCCGACCCGCTTCCAGCACCCGGTCGCTGGCACTTACAAGAAAGAGTGCATCGAGCAGGGCAAGAAGTACTTCTCCGTCGCCTCCGGCGGCGGCACGGGCCGCACGCTGCACCCGGACAACATGGCCG
>ENA-ORNY01001696-ORNY01001696.1-human-gut-metagenome-genome-assembly--contig:-NODE-1696-length-12188-cov-3.824528_pt1 | contig 12188 bp, 8 predicted proteins | sample MGYA00242122_ERZ509036 | MGnify/ENA primary metagenome ERZ509036 (study PRJEB26280, sample SAMEA2338696) | human gut metagenome | biome: human gut; feature: human-associated habitat; material: faeces...
CAATCGCGCGGAGGGGTCAAGGGGGGATTCCCCCTTGCAGGGTCAAGGGGCGGCGCCCCTTGTGGGGTTTGGGGCAACGCCCCAACCGTTCCGCGGGCGACCAGTATGCAAAACGCGCCCAACAAAGGTGCAGGCAGCGAAGCGTCCCTGCCAGTAACTTTGCGCTCCCGCAGGAGCGCCCTCAAGCTGCACATTCGACCACTCACATATTGTCGCGCCAGATGGGCGCGACCAGACTGTAAGCCCCCAGTCGCCCAAACTCATAAAAATTCTCATCGAGGGCTTGACAAAACAGGCAATCGGGTATATTATAATATTGAGCGAGCCCACCACGCATAAGGCATCGAAAGATGCACTGCGAACCAAGGTGGGACTTTTTTTACTGTGAGGAATGCTGAAATGGCTGATTTGGTTCAAATGAAGATACCCAAGACCTACGATGAGCAAATTCTAAATTTGCAGGAAAAGCACGGGCTGATTATCGCTGATTGTGCAAAGGCAAAAGAAATTTTGAAAACTGTCAACTACTATCGTTTGAGTGCCTATGGAATTGATTTGCTTGATAAGCAAACGGACAAGTATCGTGAGGGTACAAGCCTTGAACAAATCTATTCGCTCTATCAGTTTGACAGTAGACTTCGGAATATCATCAGTCCCGTGATTGAGTATGTTGAAATCAGACTGCGGTCATGTATTTCATATCATTTAGCAATAAAATACGGTGCAGAATGCTATCGTGACCGTTCTTTTTTCAAACCTTGGATAAGCGGTGTGTTCGGAAAAGACATGTTCGATGTTTTCAATGAACGTGTGGATGCCGAGATTAGAAAGCAGTCAAAAAAACCAATGGTGGTTCACCACATGCAAAAATACGAAGGGCATTTTCCTATTTGGGTTGTGGTTGAACTTCTCTCCCTCGGAGCATTGTCCACACTGTATTCGCTCATGAAACGAGAGGATCAAAAAGCAATAGCACTGAACTTCCAAACCGGGTTTGTATATGTCAAAAGTTGGTTCGCCGCACTTGTCGAGATTCGCAACATATGTGCTCACTATGGCAGACTATATAACATGCCTCTCAATTCGCTCGCAAAACTGCCACCGAAAGAAAGCCAATATGCAAATTCAAGACTCTTTACTGACTGCCTTGCACTCAAATACATCATGCACGGAGAAAGCATTTGGAATACGTTCGTTCTGAATCTTCGCGCGATTATTGATGAATGCCCTGACGTGAATCTCAAATGTATTGGTTTCCCTGATGATTGGGAAAGACTGTTGCGATAAGTTTTTAGGGGTCGCCACAAATTGTGACAACCCCTTTTTTGATTTCAACTATGCATACCGGAGGCTTTCCCCCTCACTTCTCCATCTCCATCACCCTCCGCTTAAACACCGCCCGCCCATGGTTCTTCTTGTCCGTGCGGAAGAGGCTCAGCGTCTTTTCCAGCACCGCAATGTCAATCGGCTTGGAGAGGTGCATGTCCATGCCCGCATCCAAACTCTGCTGAATGTCGTCCGCAAAGGCGTTCGCGGTCATCGCGATAATCGGAATCGTCCTGCCGACGGGGTTGTCGCTGGCGCGGAGGGCGCGCGTCGCTTCGTAGCCGTTCATTACGGGCATCTGCACGTCCATCAGGATAACGTCGTAGTCGCTGGGGCGGACGTGGTCGAACGCCTCCACCAGCTGCTTGCCGTCGCTGTAAATCGTGCAGGTCGCGCCCTGCATGTGCAGTAGTTCTTCCAGAATTTCCGCATTCAGCGGATTGTCCTCCGCGCAGAGCAGCCGCATCCCGTTCAGCACCGATGTGCCGTCCACGTTCCCGATATTGCCGAATTCCGTACGCAGTTTCGCCATCTCGTTCTCCAGATTGGAGAGGAAGAACGGCAGCGGCACAAAGCCGTCCAGTCCGCAGGCGCTGATGATATCCAGCACTTCCTCGCGCTGCCCCGCCTGCATACAGAATACGAAAATCGGCTTCCCGGCGGCCTCGCGCATCTGGCGAACCAGAGGGCGCAGCATCTCCGGCGCGCGGTACTGGCAGGACAAAAGCACTACGTCCACATCCTCCTGCCGCAGGATGCTCACCGCATCTTCAGGGCGCTCGACCGCCTCCGCCGTCACGGGTGTGTGTTCCAGCGCATCCTGCACGTCCGCCACGCGCCCCGGCGCATAGCCGACCAGCAGCAGACGGCAGTCCTTCACCGTGTGCGCGCGGTCATCCGCTTGTGCGTCCACCTTGAACTCCAGCAGCACTTCGAAGCGGCTGCCTTCGCCCGGCGCACTCTCGACGTTAATCACGCCGCCCATCATGTCCACAATGCTCTTGCTTATCGCCATGCCCAGCCCCGTGCCCTGCACCTTGTTCGTCACGGAATCCTCCGCACGGGTGAACACGTCGAACAGGTGCTTCTGGAACTCCTCCGTCATGCCGATGCCGTTGTCCTTGACCACAAAGGCATATTTCACATACGAATGCCCGCTGCGGGACACCTCGCGCACGTCAAGGCTGATTTCGCCGCCCTGCTGGGTGTACTTGACCGCGTTGGACAGGATGTTCAGCAGCACCTGCCGCAGACGGGTCGCATCGCCGATGAAATTCTCGTGGTGAATCTGGCTCGCGCGGACGATAAAGTGCTGCCCGCGCTGGCGCGTCTGCGGGCGGATGATGGCTTCAATCTGCTCAATCTGCTCAGCAAGATTGACTTCATCCATGCGCAGCGTCACCGCGCCGCTCTCGATTTTGGACATGTCCAGCACGTCATTAATCAGCCCCAACAGATGCTCGCTGGATGTATGCAGCTTGTCGATATACGCCTGCAGCTTCTCCGGATTGTTCAGGTCGTGCTGCATCAGGTTCGTCAAGCCGATGATAGCGTTCATGGGGGTGCGGATGTCATGGCTCATATTCGTCAGGAACGCCGTCTTGGATACGTTGGCGGATTCCGCCAGTTTCAGCGCATCCACCGCCGCCTGACGTGCCCGATCCAGCTCCGCGTTCGCCTGTGCAAGCGCCTGTGCGTTCTCCGTCTCCACGGCGTAGCGCTCCCGGTTCTGCATCGCCGTCAACAGAAAGTACATTGCCCCCACCGTCAGCAGCAGCAAGACGAAGAACGCAATGTTGACTATCAGCGTAATCGAATCCACCATTGCGCGCGCACCGGCAGCAACCTCCACCCCCGGCACAAGGAACAGCATCGTCCAGTCGCATCCGGTTAGGCGCTTCATGCACAAGAAATACTGTGTTTTGTCCACCAGCACATCGGTGCAGGTGAAATGATTGTCGGATGCTTCAAGTTCTGTCAGACAGTTATCAAAATTGCCCGCGTGCGGGTAGCGGAGCGTCCGCAACGCCGGGTAAATGTTCCGTCCCAGAAAGTTGATGTTCTCATCCGCCGCGTCGGAATACATCTTCACGCCGTCGCTAATGACGACATAGGTGCTGTTCTGCGTGTGAAATGCGCTGCTGCGGAAGAACGGCGTCAGGCTGCTCATGCCCTTGAGCAGCACCAGATGCGTGATGCGGATGCTCTTTTCCCCCATCGCAACCGTCAGCGGCTGCATGATGGGCAGGGAAAAGACCATTTGATTTTCATCGCCGCCCTTGCCGCGAATAAGGAAGCACTGTCGCCCCGTCATGCCAAGCGTATCGATAAATTCGCAGGGCATCCGCTCTCCCGCCGCGTTAATCAGGTTTCCGCTTTCGTCAATCGCAAGGAATCGCAGGGCGCTGTCCTGCGACATCAGCTGATTCTGTGTCGCCTGAAGCAGCTGCACGAGTGCCTCCTGTGTCGTCGGGGCGTAGAAAGCTACGGACCTATCCATTACAGTCAGGAAATCCCACTGCTGTTCCAGCGTGATGGAGAGCTTCTCGTACATTTGCGACGTAATTTCCGTCAGCTGATTTTGGCTTTCGCGGTAGAGTTCTTCGCGCGTATAGCGGGTGAAAAAGCGCATCCCAAGGAAAATGAGCGCAAATAAAACAACGCCGACCAGCACCAGCATCGGCAGTTTGCTGTGGGTCAGGCGCTGGCGAATCGACGCTTTCGCAGCCTTCATGCGCTCATCCCCCTGCGTCATGTGTTTTCCGCGCCTCCAAACGGGCACTGCCGCTTTTTCCCGCAGCGCCCGTACAGGCAGATGGACAATATCATCTTTATTATACCATTGAGGACATTCCATGTCAAGGCACAAAGAAGCGGCGATGGTCATTTTCCACCGCCGCCGAGGGATTATTCCGTCCAGCTGTACACCCATTCGCCCTGCTGGTTGATGTAGCCGTATTGGGTCGTGCCGTCGTCCTGCACCATTCCCACATACGCTAATTCGCCGTAAAATTGCGTCACAAAGCTGAATTGCAGCGGAATCGCCAGTTCGCCGCTTTCGTCGAGATACCCTGCCAGCCTCGTGCCGTCTATATCGTACACTGCCTGCAAGCCCGACGGGAAATACACGTCCGGCTGGTCGTATTCCGGGAATGTCCACTTCGCTTCGCTGATGATTTCGCCCTGCATGTTCACCCAACCGCAGCGGCGCTGTCTGCCCTTCTCCACAACGTACATGCACAAGCCGTTCTCCTCCGGCGTCCACAGCCGCACGATATTTTCGCCTTGCAGGGTGAACAGCTCCTCGCCCGCCACGCTGTACATCGTGAAGCTGTGTTCGCCCGTCGGCAGCACATAGCAGCCATGCCGGACGTCTGCATAGTGCGTATCCGTCGTGCGCATCACAACTTTCCCCGTTTGGTCGATGACACCATAAGTGCCGTCGGTCAATTCAACCGCCGCATAGCCATCCTCAAACTCGAAGGCATACGCGAACTGCGGTTCAATCACCACTTCGCCGCTTGTATTGCAGTAGCCGTATAAGCCGTTCTCGTCCACCACCTCAAACAGCCCGCCGCTAATCACGGTATCGCAGTTCGCCGCATTGATGCCCTCCGGCAGGGGATATTCCTTCCCCGTTTCGTCCAGCAGCAGCGTCTGCACAATGTTGTAATCATCGTCCCAGAATGTGACAACGGCATACCCGTCATAAAAATTGGAACCCATGTTGTCCGAATCATACTTTGCCGGAATCACCATTTCGCCCGTATCGCGGCTGACATAGCCCCACTTGCCGGTTTCGTCTGCCACGGCAATCAAGCGGCTGTTCGACTCCCTATGATTCACGCCCCGCCACTTCAAGCCGCTGTAAACACCGCTCTGCACATCAAAGAAGCCTTCCAGCCATTCCGTGCCGAGACTGTTTTTCCCCGTCGCCTTCTTGTATAGCAGCCAAATGCCCGTTTCGCGTCCGCCGTAATAGAAGCCATCATAGCCGCTGTCTGTCACTACATTCTCATCCAGTAGCAGCACAATTTCGCCGTCGCGGTTCGCGAACCCCTCCCGGTCGCCCTGCTGAATCCACGCATAATTGCCCCGGAAGTCGCCCGCACTGTCGAATTTCGGCGGAATCACCCAGTTCCCCATCTCGTCGATATGCCCCCACAAGCCGTTGTCGCCCTTCGCGCTGTACCAATACCCCTCCGCTGACGCGCAGCCTAACAGCATCAGCAGGCACAGTATCCCGCACAACAGTTTCTTCATGCGTTTTCCCTCCTATGGTGATTTCTGCCTTCATGATACCAGCAAAGAGGCTATTCCGCAAGCGTTCCGACGCATTTGTTACAATTGAAAAAAGCAGGAAGAACGAATCCCCCTGCCCATATTGATTGGTTACTCTGCCAGCAGCGGCGCGACAAGCCCTTCCAGCACCGTCAGCGTCACCGACCCGACCTTGTTGTACACGATTTTCCCGTCCGCATCGACGATCACCGTCATCGGCAGCTGCGTCGAGCCGCCCAGCGATTTAATCACCGCGCCCGTCTTGTCCAGCGCGAACGGCATATTCAAGTTCTCCTTCGCGAGGAACTTGTCCACATCGTCCGTCACGAGGTTCGAGTGAATCGCTACCAGCGAGATTTCGTCGCCGTACTCCGCATACAGCTCCGCAAAATACGGCAGCTCCGCCACGCACGGCGTGCACCACGTCGCCCAGAAGTTGATGACCGTCACTTTCCCCTTCTGCGCCGACAGCGTAAATTCGCCGCCTTCTTCCCCGTACAGCGGAACCGTGAAGTCCGGGCACTTCATCCCGACTTCGTAGCCAACCGGCGTATCGTCGTCCTTTTCAGGCAGCAGCGGCTTTACCAGCCCTTCGAGAATCTCCAGCGTCACCGATCCGACCTTGTTGTACACGATTTTCCCGTCCGCATCGACAATGACCGTCATCGGCAGCGGCGACAGCGCCGCCGTCCACGCCGCCATCACGCGGATGCGGCGGTTCGTGCGCTTTTTGTTGTCTTCCGGCTTCGGTTCTTCGCCCGGCTTCATCGGCTGCACTTCGTTCGCTTTCAGCGTAATTTTGCCCATCCTCATGCTGATGGCTTTCGTCGGGCAAACGTCCACGCACGATGCGCAGTGGATGCACTCATGGTCGCCCACATGCCGAATATCCATCTTGCAGTGCGCCACGCAGCGCCCGCAGTTCGTGCATTTGCTTTTCTCGACCTTCACGCCGATAATCGACACGCGCGCGAACAGACCGTAAATCGCCCCCAGCGGGCAGAGGAAGCGGCAGAACGCGCGGTAGAAGAACACGCACGCCAGCAGAATCGCCACCATGATGACGAATTTGCGCGTAAAGAGGATGTTGAGGATGGAGAACTTGCCCGCATTGACCGGGTTCGCCAGCAAGCCCATTGCGCCCTCGAACGTCCCCGCCGGGCAGATGTACTTGCAGAATCCCGGCACGGGATACTGCTGCAAGCTGTACGCCAGCGGGATGATGACCACGAACACCGCCAGCAGGACGTATTTGAGATACGACAGCGCATGGGTGAAGCGGCTTTTCTTCACCTTCGGCGTCGGAATCTTGTAGAACAATTCCTGAATCAGCCCCAGCGGACAGAGCCAGCCGCAGATGGTGCGCCCCAAAATCAGCCCGTAGAGCATCAGAATGCCCAGAACGTAGTACGGCGCGCGCTTATCCGAGGACGCCAGCGCGTTTTGCAGCGCCCCCAGCGGACATGCGCCAATCGCGCCCGGACAGGAGTAGCAGTTGAACCCCGGCACGCAAAAGTTCTTGATGCCGCCGGTGTAGATGTCGCCCTTGATGAATCCCTTCACATAGGCGTTGTAGAGCAGGGCGGCGTAGACCTGTATGAGCCGCCGGGTGGTGGGCTTATGGGCGCTCCACCATGCCGCAAATTTCTTAGCCAAGGCCGATACACTCCGTACAAATATTGATTGCCTTCACCAGCACATCGAACATGCCGCCGTTCATCACACCCAGCACAATCAACGCCACCGCCGCCGCCGCGATGATCACGCGGATGACGTTCCTGCCCGTCGTCTTTTCCGGAGCGGCTGCATCCGGCTTGCGCTTCGGGGCGCTCCTGCGCAGTTCCAGTTCCTTCATCAACAGGCGGAAATTCCACTGCTCAGCCGCCATCAGGAAGATGAACGCCAGCCCAATCCACGGGAACGTTTCAATCACCATCTGGCGCACGACGACTTCCAAATCACGCGAGGCAAAATTCGACCAGTCCAGCAGGAATCGCCCTGCCATGCCCCCGCAAATCAGGCACAGAATCGCCGCGCCGCACCATACGCCGATGCGCTGCTTCTTCACTTTGCGGATTTCATCCGTCTCCTCCGTCCGCGCGCGCAGCATCAGCAGCTGATTCTCCACCGGCGCGCGAAGCGATTCCTTCTGCTCAGGCTTTCCGGCGATGATGTTTACCGCCAGCAGCGCCAGAAAGACCCACACGCTCCACGCAATCGAAGCGAAGTGCGCCGTGACAATTTCCCGGCTGTAAATATCGTGAATCCGCAGCCCGTTTTCGCCCATGTTTTCCGGCGCGATGCCCTCATGATAGATGGTCACGCACTGCCAAATCAGCAGCGCCGCCATCAGCACCGTCGCCGCGCTCAGCAGCCACTGAAGCATGGTGCACACTGAGCGTTTGCTCTCTGCCTTCATTCCGCGTTCCTCCCACTTTGCCGGGCGCGCAGTACGCCCGGAACGCTACTGACTCCATTATAGTGCAACAAAGGGGATGCGTCAAACAATTCATCAGACTTTTGCTGTTTCTTTTCCGTTTTTCCGATTGGAGCCCGGCGACATTGTGAAAAAATCATCAATTTTTGTCCATTTTGTGCCGTCCGCTCTTGCTTTTCCGCATCATCTGTGATACCATAAGTGCACAGGCTGCTTGTTCAGCCCTTCACCATGAAGGAGGAAATATATAATGGGTTTTCTGGCAGGAAAGACAGCGATTATTACCGGCGCGGGCTATGCGAAGCTCAGCAACGGCCGCTGCGGTTCGATTGGCTACGGCATTGCGACTGCTTACGCCAAGGAAGGCGCAAATCTGGTCATCACGGGGCGCAACGTGAAGAAACTGACCGACGCGAAGGAAGAACTGGAACGCCTCTATGGCGTGAAGGTGGTGTGCGTGCAGGCGGACGTGAATGACAGCGCGGACAACGAGGCTGTTGTGAACAATGTCGTCAAACAGGCGATTGACACCTTCGGCCGCATCGACGTGCTGATTAACAACGCGCAGGCTTCCGCATCCGGCGTTCCGCTGGCTGACCATACCACCGAGCAGTTCAATCTCGCGCTGTATTCCGGTCTGTACGCCACATTCTATTATATGAAGGCGTGCTACCCCTATCTGAAGGAAACAAAGGGCGCGGTCATCAACTTCGCCTCCGGCGCGGGTCTGTTCGGCAACTACGGGCAGTGCGCGTATGCCGCGGCAAAAGAAGGCATTCGCGGCCTGACCCGCGTTGCCGCCACCGAATGGGGCAAGGACGGCATCAACGTCAACGTTGTCTGCCCGCTGGCATGGACGACGCAGCTGGAGAACTTCCAGAAGGCATATCCCGAGGCGTTCAAGGCGAATGTCAAGATGCCCCCGATGGGTCACTACGGCGATTCCGAGGTAGAAATTGGCCATGTGTGCGTCCAGCTGGCTTCCCCGGACTTCAAATTCATGTCCGGCGAAACCATCACCCTTGAAGGCGGCATGGGTCAGCGCCCTTAACCTCTCGCATCTTTGCTCCCTTCTGCGCACCGCGGAAGGGAGTTTTTTGTCCCTCATTGGAGGTTTTTCGCATGAACACCGACCGAATCGCGTATTTTCTCGCCGTCGTCCGCGAAGGCAGCTTTTCCGCCGCTGCGAAGAACATGTACGTCTCCCAGACCGCCATCAGCCAGCAGATTGCGTCGCTGGAAAAAGAAATGGGCTGTGCACTGTTCCACCGTCTGTCTACCGGCGCGGTGCTGACCGACCAAGGCGAGCAGTTTCTCCCCTACGCCGAGCGCCTGATGGGGATTCAGCTTGAATTGCAGGACGCTTTCGCCGATGCGCACCGTGTGAGCGCCATCCACATCGGCTACAACGGGCCGCTGGAAAAAGAACTGATTGTCGATGCGTACCTTTCCCTGCATCCGCACCTGCCCAATTTGGTGATTCACCCGCTGTACCTCCCGCTGACGGCCATGTCCGACGCTCTCTATCGCGGGCAATGCGACATGGTGCTGACGCTTCCCGGCGAAATCGACCAGCGGAACACCTATCAGGAGGTACTCTACGATGTGCCGATGATTGCCGCCGTTTCCGAAGCGTCGCCATTAGCGGAAAAGTCGGTTGTGTCGCTTTCTGATTTACGCGCGCATCCGTTGATTCTGCTTGCCCCCGACCAATCGCGCAGCGGACGCGGCGCGATTCACGACTGGGCGCAGAATCTGGGATTTTCGCATCCATCGATTATTTATGCGGATTCGGCAGATATGCAAATTTTGATGGTTTCGCTGAATCTGGGGATTTCCTTCTTTCCAGCGAGAAAGCCAGCCTATTTCAAGGGCGTGAAGCTGATTCCGCTGACGGAGGATATTGGACATCATCGGTCGGTGCTGGTGTGCAGACGGCTGACACCGGCGATTCGGATGATTCGGGACTGCATGATAGAGGAAATGAAAAAGGGCTAAACAGGCGGAAAAAGTAGAGTGGCGAAACCAGCTCAATCGCGCGGAGTCCAACGGAGACGACCAAAGTGTTTTCTAATCGCTCCCTTGACCCCTACCAGCATTGACTTGTTCCTCAGTACAACGAATCACACCCATCCCCGCATTCAAAAAAGCACCAGCCCTTCGCAGCATCTGCCGCTTCGGTCTGGTGCCATTTTTATCAACCGATTACTGCTGGTTTGCCGCGTTTTCACCCGCAATGCGGCCCATCGACAGCGCGTTCAGGAAAGACGAACCGGACATGTAGACCAGATCGTACAGCGCGCCGTTGGAGGCTTCGCCCGCCGCGTACAAGCCACCGATGACCGTGCCGTCCGCACGAAGCACCTGCGCGGAGGTATCCGTCACGACGCCGCCAATCGTGCCTGTGTACTGAGGCGCAATCTGCACCGCGTAGAACGGGCCAACCGTCGCGAAATTCATGAAATCCACGCGCGCGCCGAACGCCGCATCCACGCCGGTGTCCTTCGCCGCATTGTAGACCGCGATGCAGTCAAGGAACGCCTGCTTGTCAAAGCCCAGCTTGTCCGCCAGTTCTTCAAGCGTGTCCGCAGAGGTCACTGCCGGGTCATCAACGTTGTTCGCCAAAATCGCCGCATAGTCCTCGCGGTCAGAACCGTAGATGCAGTAATACGGTGCCGCATGACGGTAAATCAGGCTCGGATAATTCAGGGAATGGCAGTATTCATTGACGAAGCGGACACCCGTGTTGTCCACAATCGGCGCCTGACTCCACGGGCCGCCCAGAGAGGTCAGCTCCGCGTTCGTGCCGTCGCCCACAACGTAGGACATGCCCAGACGCGCGCCCTTCTCATAGACCGCCGCGCCGATGGCCTCCGCCATCAGGATTCCCTCGCCAGTCTGACCTGCGGAGCCATAGAAGTACGCCACCTGCGCCGCGTCAACGGGCGTGAAGCGTTCCATCATTTCTTGATTGTTGCCGAAGCCGCCAGTCGCCAATACCGTGCCCTTGGCGTAGATGTTGAAGGTCTGACCGTCCTTTTCGACCGTCGCGCCGATGCAGTTGCCATTTTCGTCGGTCAGCAGCGCCGTTGCCTTCGTCTCCAGCCAGTATTCCACGCCCAGCTCCTGATTCTTCGCATAGAGCAGGTCGGTGGGCTTGCCGTTGGAGGCATAGTGGAAGCGATCCACGCCCTCAATCAGGTCGAAGCTCATCGGACGGCCGAACTCGAAGCCGTTCTCCTCCAGCCAGTCAATCAGGCCCGCCGCCTGACCCACCACGAAGCGGATGCGGTCTTCATCCATGCCGCTGTCTTCGCGGAAATATTCGTTGTGGTTGTATTCCACCCACAGATCGACGTAGGCTTCGCAGGTATCCTCGATGCCGTACTTTTTCTGCTCGGAGGATTCCGGCGCCGCAATGCCGCCACCCGCCATCGCAGACGTGCCGCCGATGGTCGCCAGCTTTTCAATCGCAATGACCTTCGCGCCGGCTTCCGCAGCCGCCATCGCCGCCGCTCCGCCAGCCGCGCCCGTACCAATGACCAGCACATCGCAGGTCAGGTCGGTATAGGTTTCCTTCTCCGCCGCCTCGACCTTCGCCAAGTCCGCGTTCGTCAGCCCCAGCTCCGCCAGTGCAGCCGCCGCGGCCGCTTTCACCGCGTCGGATGTCACCGTCGCCGCCGTCACGCCATCCACCTCGACGGAGTTGTTTGCCAGCATCTGCTCCGCCAGCACCTTCGCCGCCGCTCCGCCGATGGAATCAGTCTGCGACGTCGCGTCGATTTCCACGTTCACCAGCTTGTCGCCGTCCACGCTCAGCGTGACCGTCACGTTTCCGCCGCCAAACCCTTCCGCCGTCGCACTCGCTGTCTTGACCTCCGCCAGCGCCGTCGCGCAGGCCATCGTCAGCACCATACACAGGCTGAGCAGCAGCGCCGTCAGCTTCTTCATGATGAAAAACCCCTTTCCTTTTTGAATGTCCCCGTGCAGGGAAGACACTCTGGTTGCTCTTCGCAACTTTGTGAAAAATATACCATACTTCTCTTCAAAACACAAACATCAATTCAGGAAGGGGGCTATAAGGATTTCTTATACTATTTCCAGATGAAAATGCGCCAAGATGCGCCGCGAATTTTTCATTCTG
>ENA-ORNY01001699-ORNY01001699.1-human-gut-metagenome-genome-assembly--contig:-NODE-1699-length-12159-cov-3.628800_pt1 | contig 12159 bp, 9 predicted proteins | sample MGYA00242122_ERZ509036 | MGnify/ENA primary metagenome ERZ509036 (study PRJEB26280, sample SAMEA2338696) | human gut metagenome | biome: human gut; feature: human-associated habitat; material: faeces...
AGTAATTGCAGTATAATCGCATATTTGAGATTACTTTCAGACATTTTAAAGGCAAATTTCCAACTCCTCCGTCAGCGTTATATATCATTCAACCCCTTTTTCAAGGCAAAAATTCGCCCGAAAAGACTCGAATATACAAACTTGTTCAAAAATGTTTTGGTATATTTTTGTACCACTGTTCGAATACCGAGTGCCTCCGCTGTAAAAGAATCAATTTGAACATTTATGCTGCCGCAAATAAAAACGGTTTATCTTTCTGTATCTTTATGGTATAATGTTGCTGTTACTAAGGAATAGCGGTCAATATGCTGAAGTATATTCGGCCGCATTCGAAATTGGAGGAAAAATTTGAATCTGTTTCTCAGCAAAATTCTCGCAGGATTTGTGATCGGTGCGGGAGCAATCATTCCCGGACTCAGCGGCGGAATTCTTGCCGTTTCGATGGGGTTGTATCAGCCGACGATTGAAGCAATCACCGGTTTTTTCAAAGCACCGAAAAAGAATTTTAATTTTCTGCTTCCGCTCGGCATCGGCGGCGTTATCGGTTTTGTGGTTTTCATGTTTTTGATCGACAGTCTGTTTGCAAAATATCAGACAGAAGTCGTCTGCCTTTTTATGGGGCTTGTAATCGGCAGTATCCCCTCTTTTCTGAAAGAAGCAAACGGTGACGAACCGTTTAAAAAAACCAATTGGCTCTATATTATCCTTGGCTTTGCGTTTGCAATAACACTTGTTTTGCTTGGATTTTTTACGGGTGAGTCCGGTACCGGAGCAGTCGCGGCAAGCCGTGAACTTACTCCCCTGCTTGCTGCGCTTTGCGGCGGGATAATCATGATCGGCACCGTTCTTCCCGGCGTGAGTACATCGTTCATTCTTATAAACATGAACGTTTATAAGAGTTTCATGGAAGTATTCACCAAGTTTCTCAGCAATCCCGGGCAGAATATCGTCCTCGGCCTGTCCTCTATTGCCGGAATTCTTGTTGTTGCGATTCCGATGCTGCTGATTGTTCGGAAGGTGCTTAATCGTTTCCATCGTCAATCCTTCTATACACTGTTCGGCATACTGCTCGCAACAATTGTTGGCTGTGTGATACAGGAAGTTATGCGCAACCAAGCCGGCATCGGTTTCCTGAGGATTGTGGTTCTTGTTGTTCTTTTTGCCGGCGGTGTTGCAGCATCCTATGCTATGGACAGTGCAACGAAAAAACTCGAACTGCACGAGGAAACTGCCGAAAGATCGACTGCGGCTGAGTGAGTTTTTGCACTGTCCGCTCAGTATTCTGTATTTAAGTTTTGAGGTTCGAAAACAGACTTTACGTTTTCGAACCTTTTTTATGTGTAAATTAACAAAACGCCGGTAAAACACATCAATGCATCCTGCCGGCGTTAATCGTACACATATTGTCAACCGATACCGGCGGATACGTTTTCCTCCGCTGTCGGTTTTTGCTTTACGGATTATTCATTCGTTCAGCTTTTCAACTGATTAATACATTCCTGCGCCGCCCATGGGAGGTTCGGGTGCTTCGGGCTTGGGAATATCGCAAACGATGCTTTCGGTGGTCAAAACCATTGCCGCAACGGAAGCAGCATTCTGGAGTGCGCTCCTTGTGACCTTGGTGGGATCGATAATGCCCTTTTCAACCATCATGCCGTATTCATTTTTCGCTGCGTCGTAGCCATAGCCAAGCTTGCCTGCACTGCGGACGTTTGCAACGATAACGCTGCCTTCAAGGCCCGCATTTGCACTGATCTGGCGGATGGGTTCTTCAAGAGCGCGGACGATAATTGCAACGCCGGTGCGGAAATCGCCTTCGTTTTTTGTCTCCAGCGCCTTAACCCTGTCGATAACGCTGAGGAGCGCAATGCCGCCGCCGGGCACGATGCCCTCTTCAACCGCAGCGCGGGTTGCGTTAAGAGCGTCCTCTATGCGCATTTTAATCTCCTTCATTTCGGGTTCGGTTGCAGCACCGACGGAAATGACGGCAACGCCGCCTGCAAGCTTTGCAAGGCGTTCCTGGAGTTTTTCTTTATCGTATTCGGAAGTGGTTTCCGCAATCTGGGCACGAATCTGCTTTACGCGTGCAGCAATAGCTTCCTGATTGCCTGCACCCTCGACAATGGTGGTGTTCTCTTTGTCGACACGAACCTGGCGTGCCCTGCCGAGCTGGTTAAGCGTGGTTTCTTTAAGATCCATTCCGAGTTCTTCGGAAATAACCTCACCGCCGGTAAGGGTTGCGATATCCTTGAGCATTTCCTTGCGCCTGTCACCGAAGCCGGGGGCTTTTACCGCAACGCAGGTGAAGATGCCGCGAAGCTTGTTCACAACGAGAGTTGCAAGCGCATCTCCCTCAACATCTTCCGCAATGATGAGCAGCTTTTTGCCCTGCTGTGCGATAGGTTCGAGAACGGGCAGAATCTCCTGGATATTGCTGATTTTTTTCTCGGTAATCAGAATATAGGGGTCATCAAGAACAGCTTCCATCTTGTCTGAATCGGTTACCATGTATGCGGAAGCATAGCCTCTGTCAAACTGCATACCCTCAACAACGTTGAGTTCGGTTTTCATTGTTTTGCCTTCTTCGATGGTGATGACGCCGTCGTTGCCGACTTTTTCCATTGCATCGGAAATAAGTGCGCCGACTCTTTCGTCGGAAGCGGAGATTGAGGCAACCTGTGCGATCTCCTGTTTGCCGGAAACGGGTTTGCTGATTTCCTTAAGGCCTGCAACAGCTTCTTCAACTGCTGCTTCAATGCCCTTGCGGAGAACCATGGGATTTGCACCTGCCGCAACGTTCTTCATGCCCTCGCGAACGATCGCCTGAGCAAGAATTGTTGCTGTTGTTGTGCCGTCGCCTGCAACGTCATTTGTTTTTGCAGCCACTTCGCGGACGAGCTGTGCGCCCATGTTTTCGAACGGGTCTTCAAGCTCGATCTCTTTCGCAATGGTAACACCGTCATTTGTGATAAGCGGGGCGCCGTATTTCTTTTCAAGAACAACATTGCAGCCCTTGGGTCCGAGAGTGATTTTAACCGTATTTGCAAGAGTGTCAAGGCCCGCTTCAAGAGCGCGGCGTGCATCTTCTCCGTGTTTTATCTGTTTTGCCATAAAAAAATACTTCCTTTCAGTAAAGTTTTAAAAGTTGCTGCGACCACTGATCAGACAGAAACGGGTGCATCCCGAATCAAATTATGCTCAGCGTCTTGTCGTGTTACTCAACAACGGCAAGAATATCGCTCTGGCGAACGATGATGTATTCTTCGCCGTCAAGCTTGACTTCATTGCCCGCATACTTTGAATAGATAACTTTGTCGCCGACGTTTACGGACATCGTGACGTCCTTGCCGTCAACAACACCGCCGGGGCCGACTGCGATAACTTCCGCCATCTGGGGCTTTTCTTTTGCGTTTCCGGTAAGGATGAGCCCGCTCTTGGTGGTTTCTTCAACTTCGCAGCTCTTGATAACAACTCTGTCGAATAAAGGTCTGATTTTCATAACAATACCTCCTGTATGTGGATAACACTTCAGTTATGCTGATGCACCCGTATGTGTGAAACTAATTGTGCAAAAGCACTGCCCTGCCTCCGTTCCGACGCAGAAACCGTGCAGCAGTACGAAGTTTGATGCATACTTGATGCAATGCAATAACATTGTGTTGAAATCGAATTCAATGTCGGATGAGAATCACAGTCTGCCGTAAGGAAGCGCGGCACCCGGGATATTCCCCGAAGCTCGGGCTTTGCCTATGCCGCAGGATTGCTCACGCATTAAACCGATCGGTGTACATAATCATTATTACCGATAATTGGTATTATATTCAACTGCTCCGCATTGTCAAGCCCAGTCACGGGGTTGACGCAATATATAATCATTATCCGGGCATTTAGTGTTGCATTTTTTGAAAAATGGGAATATAATGACAGCATGTTGCCGGGAATCCGTTCCGATCAGCCGCATCGTTGTTTAAAATCAACCTTGCAGGCGGCACGTCGGATCATGCGGCGGATACCCGTAAACAGAGTACCATCAGATGAAGGAGGTTAAAGCATGAACAGGATTATCTCAGGAATCAACGGCTTCGGTGTATACCCGTTTTCCGTTTGTGCAGTCGGCCGCCTTCGGTGCATCAATGCCTGACTTTTGCTGCAAGAGCAAATAACAGGGGTTTGATGTTATCAGCCTTATCCGAGCCGCAAGCACGATTGCGGCTCGTTTTTTTGCCGCAATTGCTGCAAGTCAACGCTTTTTCGAAACTTGAAAACAGAAAAGAGCCTTCGAACGCACGCTTGCGCACCAACAGATACGGTTTTCGCCCATAAACCTTATCTTTGCAATTCATATATTAAAGCGCAGCAGTTCACTACGGCGAACAGCCTGAAACCGCTTTTCCGAAAAGGCATGTATTCAACCTTTTCCGGAACATGCTTTCGGGGCGTTTCAAATTTATAAACGTTTACTTCGGCATGCACCGCAGTTCCGCTTTCTGCTCCGTGCGGAATTCATGTGTGCCAAACGAAAAAGCTCTTCACCCGCTGCGGTATCACAAGGCGCACATCCGAACCGGAACAGCGGCTGCATGTTTTCGATTCAACCGACAGTTTTGGAGGAACTATGGACAAAAAGACTAAGAAACAAAAAGAAAAGATCAAGCACCGCGCAATCAATTGGAAGCTTGTTTCGGAATTCTGCCGCGGCACGGCGGGGCATTTCATTCTCGGAACGCTCGGCATAGTTTTTGCGGCTCTGTCCGCATACTGCATACCGCTCATAACAAGCTTTACCATCGACTATGTTCTCATCGGCTATGCCGAAGAAGGGTACAGCGGCGGCATTGCGGTTGCCCCTTGGATCGAACGCCTTATAGATTCAATCGGCGGAATCCCTTTTCTTGAACAGCATCTCTATATCATGGGCATTGCTTTGATAGCTGCAACAGGTGTGAATGCGCTTTCTGTTTATATTCGCAGAAGTCAGATTGCCTACGGCGCGGAAACAATGTCCTACAACATGCGCAACAGGCTCTATTCGCACCTCGCGAACGTGCCTTACGACTATTACAAGCATATTTCAAGCGGCGATATCATTCAGCGCTGCACATCGGATGTTGACACCATCCGCAGGTTTGTTACAAATCAGCTGCTTGAAATCATTCGCACAATCGTCATGATCGTTGCCGCTGCAATAATCATGTTCACGCTCAATCCGAAGCTTGCAGCTTTTTCTGTAATGATAATGCCGTTCCTTGCTGTTGCATCGTTCGTGTATTTCAAGTTTGTTAAGGATCAGTTCACTCTTTCGGACGAGGCCGAAGGCAAGCTTTCTGCCGTTATTCAAGAGAACGTTTCCGGAATGCGTGTTGTGCGTGCGTTCGGGCAGCAGCGCAGCGAATTTGAAAACTTCACGGAGAAGAACGCTGATTTTCGCAAAAAGAACGATAAGCTTCTTATGATGCTTGCCTACTACTGGGGCTGCACTGACGGCTTTGGCTATCTGCAAATCGGCATCAGTCTTGTTGCAGGCATCATTTTTGCTCTCCGTAAAGAAATTTCGGTTGGTGAAATGCTTGTTTTCTCAAGCTACACATCAATGCTTGTCTGGCCCGTTCGTCAGCTTGGGCGAACCCTTGCCGACCTTGGCAAGGCAAGCGTCTCTCTCGGCAGAATCGACGAGATTCTTGAAGTCCCCACCGAAAAGGAACCCGGGAAAGCATTGACTCCGGAAATTCACGGCGACATTGAGTTCCGCCATGTTAATTTCGGCTACGAGGACGGACAGGAAGTCCTTAAGGACATCACTTTCACTGCAAAGCGCGGCGAAACCGTTGCTATTCTCGGCTCCACCGGTTCCGGCAAATCCAGCCTTGTGCAGCTGCTGCAAAGGCTGTACACATGCCGCAGCGGTGAAATTCTTATCGACGGCGTGAATATCAACGACATAGAGCGGCATCATCTGCGCCGCAATATCGGCATCGTTTTACAGGAACCCTTCCTTTACTCCAGAACGATCATGGAAAACGTTCGCATTGTCAACCCTGATGCTGCCGTTGAAGAAGTGTTTGACGCCGCCCGCGTTGCATCGGTGCATGACGTTATTCAGAGTTTTGAAAACGGTTACGACACTGTCGTCGGCGAAAAGGGCGTTACATTGTCCGGAGGACAAAAGCAGCGCGTTGCAATTGCAAGAATGCTGATGCAGAAAGCCCCAATCATCGTGCTTGACGACTCGATGAGCGCGGTTGATACCGAAACCGATGCAGCAATCCGCGATGCACTGCATTCGCGCCGCAGCAGCTGCACGACATTCATCATTTCGCACCGTATCACAACGCTCTGCCGTGCAGACAAGATTCTTGTTCTTGAAGGCGGCAGGCTTGTGCAGACGGGAACACACGAGGAGCTGCTTAAGCAGGACGGACTGTATAAACGCATTGCGGATATTCAGAATCTGCTTGAAGATGAGCTCCGATCCGAACAGGAGGAAAACTAATGTCAGAAGAACTTACCACCACTGCTCTTAAAGAAGAGGAGTTTAATAAAAAAGTTGACATGAAGGTCTGGAAGCGGCTGCTTGCTTACGGACTGCGTCAAAAAAAACTGCTGATTCCGCTGATCGTGTTCATGTTCATAGTTGCGGCTATCGACCTTGTTTACCCGCAGCTTAGCAGATACGCAATCGACAGCATAATCATGCAGGGTGATATTAAGCGGCTCATTCCGTTCGCCGCAGTGTATTTTATTGTCATTGCGCTTCAGTCCTTCGGGACTGTGATGTTTATTTCACGCGCCGGAAAGCTTGAAATGGCGATCGCTTATGATATTCGTCAGGACGCATTCAAAAAGCTACAGGAGTTGTCATTCTCGTACTATGACAAGACCGCAGTCGGCTACATCATGGCGCGAATGATCGGCGATATTCCCCGCCTCAGCGACATGATCGCATGGAGTCTTACGGATATTCTCTGGTCCGGCGGCTTTGTTATCGGCTGCACCGTCATGATGCTTTCAATGAATTGGAAGCTCGCCCTTCTCGTGCTCATTGTTGTTCCGCCGATTGCGATTCTGTGCGCATGGTTTCAAAAAAGAATTCTTCAGCAGCACCGAATCGTACGCAAACAGAATTCCCGCATTACAGGTGCATTCAATGAGGGCATCATGGGTGCGGTCACGACGAAAACGCTCGTTCGTGAAGAACGTAATTTTGAAGAGTTTAAAGCAGAATCCGGCAAAATGCGGAAAGCCTCGATCCGGGCTGCCGTGCTTTCGGCAATGTTTACCCCCATCGTTATGACTTTGGGTTCGGTAGGAACCGCTCTTGCGCTTTACGCCGGCGGGCGCACCGTTATCGCACCCACTGTATTCGGTGCGGCAATGACCATCGGTGTGCTTTCGACCTTCATTTCGTACACCACCAACCTGTTTGACCCGATTCAGCAGCTTGCAGGTATATTCGCGGAAATGCAAAGTGCGCAGGCGAGTGCCGAACGCGTTGTTTCGCTGCTTGACACCGAAAGCGATATTACGGACACTCCCGAAGTTATTGAAAAATACGGTGACTGCATGAACCCCAAACGCGAAAACTGGGAGGACATCCGCGGCGATATTGAATTTCGCAATGTGAGTTTTGCATACAACGGCGGCGAAAAAGTGCTGAAAGATTTCAGTCTTGTGGTTAAACAGGGCGAGACCATCGCACTCGTCGGTGAAACAGGTGCCGGCAAGAGCACAATTGTGAACCTTGTTTGCAGGTTCTATGAACCGACCGAAGGGAGCATTCTTATTGACGGTACGGATTACCGCAAGCGCAGTCAACTCTGGCTTCAGGACAGGCTCGGCTATGTTCTGCAAACTCCGCACCTGTTCTCCGGAAGCATACGGGACAATATCCGTTACGGCAAAAAGGATGCAAGCGATGAAGAAGTCCGTGCTGCCGCAAAAACGGTTCATGCCGATGAATTCATTGAACAGCTCGAAAACGGCTATGATACCGAAGTCGGCGAAGGCGGCGCAAGGCTTTCGACAGGTCAGAAGCAGCTGATTTCATTCGCAAGGGTTATCCTTGCCGACCCGCGTATTTTCGTTCTTGATGAAGCAACAAGCTCCATCGATACCGAAACCGAAGTGCTTATACAGAGTGCGATCCGGACCGTTCTGAAAAACAGAACAAGCTTCATTGTTGCTCACAGGCTTTCCACGATCCGGTCAGCGGACAGAATTCTTGTTATCCGCAACGGAAGAATCACCGAATCCGGCACACATCGCGAACTGTTGAAACTCAAAGGTTATTACTATGATCTTTATACCACCCAGTTCACGGAAACAAGCACGGCGAGCCTGCTTAAATAAAGCACACGGCATTGCAGAACGGCTGCACTGCATGATATAATGGCTGCGGCGTAATCGCCGCACTGCATTTTCTCTTTGAGAAATCAAACCCTGCGGCGGTTTTGCGCACGGCACAGAATGAACCCCGTTTCGGAGCATTCCATTCCCAAGCCGAGCCTGACCGCCGCTTTTTGACTGCTCGGCAGCGAAAGCGCACCGGTTGATCTTTGCGAACAGATTTTTAATTTCAGATTCAGATATTGAAAGGAATGCGAATTTTGGATTCAAACAATACATTTTCGAGCGAGACTTTCTCCGATTTGTCCCATGACGCACAATGTCCGCACAAGATTTGCAGCGGCAGCGGCATCGAAAGCAAACTCCCTCACGCATTCATCAAAAGAATGCGCACCGATTTCGAAACCACGGCTGAGTATGAGCGTTTTATTGCCTGTTATTCGGATGCACCCGTCCGCGCAATGCGTATAAACACACTTAAAATCTCAAAGGAACGCTTTCTTGACCTTTGTCCGTGGCGAACCAAGCAATCGGAGCTGCTTAACGAAGGGTTGATACTTACCGAAAACCCGGAGCATATCGGAACGCATCCTTATCATATTGCCGGGCTCTTTTATATGCAGGAGCCCTCCGCTATGAGCGTTGTCGAAGCTGCCGAAATAGCTCCCGGAATGCGCGTGCTCGACCTTTGTGCCGCGCCCGGAGGCAAAAGCGGAGGAATCGCCGCAAGGCTTTGCGGCCGCGGAATTCTTGTTTCAAACGAAATTATCCCGAATCGCGCAAAACTGCTTGCCCGCAACCTTGAGCGGCTCGGAATCGTGAATGCCGTTGTAACATCCGCTCATCCGGATGCCGTTGCGGAAGCCCTGCCGCAGTATTTCGATCGTGTTGTTGTTGACGCCCCCTGCTCCGGCGAAGGCATGTTTCGAAAAGATCCGACCGCAATTGCCGAATGGTCACCGGAACATGTTTCGGCATGTGCCAAGCGTCAGCAGCAAATTCTTGAAAGTGCATGCCGCTGCGTTGCGCCCGGCGGAAAGCTTATCTACTCCACATGTACATTCTCACGCGATGAAAACGAAGATGTAATTGAGGAGTTTTGCCGTATGCATCCGGAATTCACTGTTGAGATGCAGCACAGGCTTTATCCGCATACATGCTGCGGAGAAGGGCATTTTGCTGCAAGACTGCAAAGGAACCGCAGCAGCTTTCCCGACACTTCCGCATTAACGGCTTCCGCGGAATCTGCCTGCACCGCACAAAAAAAAGCAGGGACACGCAGCGGACGTGCAAAACGTTCCGACTGCATACCGGATGCTGTTGCCGTGCCGCGGATTAAGGATAAAGCCGAAATTGCAGCGCTTACAGAGTTCCTCAGGGATTCCTTTCTTGATTTCAGTGATGAATCAAGGTTAAATGAATTTCTTCATGAAATTCGCCGTATGTCTGACGGCAGAATTGTTTATGCACCGTTCACCTTTCATGAAAACCTGCTCAGGCTGCGCATACTGTCCCTCGGGGTTGAAGTCGGTGAATTGCTTAAAGGCAGGTTCAAACCCTGCCACTCGTTTTTTGTTGCGTGCCACGGGCTGCATTCCCGCAATGAAATTGATTTTCTGCCGGAATCGGATGAACTTCGCCGATACCTTTCGGGCAACACTGTCCCCGTTCCTGTCAATATGTGCGGTTTTGCTGCGGTTTCCGTTGACGGCTGTACTCTCGGTTACGGCAAGGCTGTTGACGGCGTGCTTAAGAATCATTTTCCCAAAGGACTTGCGGTTGCCGCATTTCGTTGATGCAGCCGACGGAGCTTTTGGCAACCGGTTGTTTTCTGTGCGGATTTTTGTGCCGTGCGACTATGTATTGACAACAAATTGATCGGATTATGTCCTTTTTTGTGTTGCATTCCGCGCCATGTTGTTATATAATTATTGGGTTGGGATATACCGGTTCGCAATACTGTTCAACTTATACGGAGGTAAAAATATGAGAAACGGAAATTCATCACTTATTCCTTCAATGAAGGCAAACACGCTGGCCTCGTTGGTTTATCTTTTCACTGCCGTGTTCGGCATTCTGAACGGCTTCTGGGGGTTTCTTGCCCTCGTAACGTTTGTCTGCGCTGTTGTGCTGATTTTCATTGAAAAGAACTCATTCGTGCGCAGAGCGTGTGTTCAGGTTATCTTTCTTCATATTGTCACATTTGTATCCTCGTTGATATTCGGAATCCTTCTCGGAAAATTCGGGTTCTTCAGGACTGTGCATTGGATCATATGCACAATTGTTGCGCTGTTCACGCTTTACTGCTCCTACCGCGCTGCAATGGGCAACAGATCGGATATTCCGTTTATCGGAAACATTGTTGATTCTGTTTGTTCCTCCTTGGGCATATAATTTGCCAAGGGCATTGTTCACGGGGCGCCGACGGTCTCCACGGCGTTATGTTTTTGTTCGGCAACCCCGCGAAACAATGTATTTCCCGCATAAACGTATATAAATGATTTAATCGGCGCATTACTATGCAGGCACCGATTAAGAGTTCGGTTAACACGCGCACAGTATAAATAAGGAGGTTTCAAATGGCTTTTTTTGATAAAATCGGCGACAAGGCGAAGGGTCTTGTTGATTCCGCAAAAATAACATACAAGGTTTCTGAAGAAAAGAGCAAGCTTTCAGAGCTTTATGAGCATCTTGGGCTTTTGGTTTGGGAAGCACACCAAAACGATGCCGAACCGCCGGCAGAACTTGTTCCCGTATTTGACAGGATACGCGAGATTCATGCCTCCATTGAAAAGCTTACGGCAGAGCTTTCGAGCGTTAAGTCCAAAATCAACACTAACACTAACGGCAGCAGCGACAGCAACGGAGAATGCTGCTGCTGCTCGAATGATTCCTCCACCGAGTTCGCCGAGGATTCGTCCGATGCTCAAAGCGGTGATGCCGCAAATGAGTATGAATGCAGCGGCGGCGATTTTCATGCCGCTGACGGCACAATTAAGTGCCCCAGCTGCGGCCGCCAGATTGATAAGCTTTCCGCTTTCTGCCCGTGCTGCGGCAATAAGCTTCCCGCCGACGACTCCTCAAAACCCGATTGTTCGGCAAAGCGTTATTGCGCTGCATGCGGTTCCGAGTTGAATTCCGCTGCTGCATTTTGCCCGCACTGCGGAGCAAAAAATTGACGATTTTGATATATTATCGCATTGCTGTTGACACGGCTTTATGCATCGGTTATAATTAAGTTTGTTTAATATTGCGTTGACGAAGAGGAGTAGCATTCTGTCGGCAAAAGAGATTTTTCCCCTCGGCTGAAAGGGAAAATTGCAGGGACAGTGTGTGAAGGTCGCTTCTGAGCATTCGGGGGTAGCAACCCGAACGGCACGCCCCGTTACGGCGATTCAAGTGGAACGCATTCGTTCGGCATTCTGCGCTGCGATTTTCTGTTTTTGATGATTGCCCGCATCCGACCGGCCGCTGTGTTCAACAAAGGTGGTACCGCGAGCGCACCTCTCGTCCTTTGAAGATGAGAGGTGCGATTTTATTTTTCGGAGGTACTTAAAATGTGCGATCATTGCAGCAATCAGGGCATCGAAAACGCGGAGAGAATTGCAGACACCGCAGCTGCACCCGATGAAATGCCCAAAACCTACGACCCTTCTTCGGTTGAAGAAAGGCTGTACAAAAAATGGGAAGAGCGCGGATATTTTCATTCCGAGCCGAATCCCGATAAACCACCTTACACCATTGTGATTCCCCCGCCCAACATCACGGGTCAGCTCCACATGGGACATGCACTTGATGAAACCATGCAGGACATAC
>ENA-ORNY01001701-ORNY01001701.1-human-gut-metagenome-genome-assembly--contig:-NODE-1701-length-12159-cov-2.691176_pt1 | contig 12159 bp, 6 predicted proteins | sample MGYA00242122_ERZ509036 | MGnify/ENA primary metagenome ERZ509036 (study PRJEB26280, sample SAMEA2338696) | human gut metagenome | biome: human gut; feature: human-associated habitat; material: faeces...
CCTGCTGCTGCTGGACGAGCCCACGAACCACCTGGACGCCGAGTCGATCCTGTGGCTCGAGCACTTCCTGCACAACTATCAGGGCGCCGTTCTGGCCGTCACGCACGATCGCTACTTCCTGGATAACGTTGCCGAGTGGATCTGCGAGGTCGACCGCGGTCACCTTTATCCCTACAAGGGCAACTACTCCACGTATCTGGAGACCAAGGCCGCCCGTATCGAGGCGCAGGGCAACCGCGACGCCAAGCTCGCCAAGCGCATGGAGGCCGAGCTCGAGTGGGTACGCAGCTCGCCCAAGGCCCGCCAGGCCAAGAACAAGGCCCGTCTGGCTCGCTACGAGGAGATGGAGGCCGAGGCCCGCGCAAGCCAGAAGCTCGACTGGACCGACATCCGCATTCCCGTCGGACCGCGCCTGGGCAACAAGGTGCTCGAGGCCCATCACCTGCACAAGGAGTTCGATGGCCGTGTGCTCATCGACGACCTATCATTCATCCTGCCGCGCAACGGCATCGTGGGCGTCATCGGCCCCAACGGCGTGGGCAAGACTACGCTCTTCAAGACCATCGTGGGTCTGGAGCCGCTGACTTCGGGCGAGCTCGAGGTGGGCGAGACCGTCAAGATCTCCTATGTCGACCAGAACCGTTCCGGCATCGACCCCGACAAGAACCTGTGGGAGGTCGTCTCGGATGGCCTGGGCCACATGATGGTCGGCGAGACCGAGGTTCCGAGCCGCGCGTACGTGGCGAGCTTTGGCTTTAAGGGCCAGGACCAGCAGAAGCGCGCTGGCGTACTCTCCGGTGGCGAGCGCAACCGTCTGAACCTGGCGCTCACGCTCAAACAGGGCGGCAACCTGCTGCTCCTCGACGAGCCCACGAACGACCTCGACGTCGAGACGCTGTCCTCGCTCGAAGCGGCGCTGCTCGAGTTTCCGGGCTGCTCTGTGGTCATTAGCCACGACCGTATGTTCCTGGACCGCGTCGCCACGCACATTCTGGCGTGGGAGGGCACCGACGAGAATCCGGGCAACTGGTATTGGTTCGAGGGCAACTTTGAGGCCTATCAGGCCAACCGCATCGAGCGCCTGGGCGAGGACGCGGCCCAGCCGCATCGTATCCACCGCAAGCTGACGCGCGACTAGTAGCAAGTAGAAAGGCCGCCACCAAGGGCGGCCTTTCTTGTAGCGATTGCACTGCAGCTATGCCCTGGCTGCTGGTTTGATTCATAATCAAAGTCATCTCTTTGGGATTAAAGCCCGTTTTTGCTATGAGTGATTTTCTAATTCCGTTTAAAACGTAAAGACGCATTGGGTTGCAAGGACATAAGCAAATCGAATTGAAATATAACCAGTGCTGTAACGTTAAAAAAAGATTATAGAATAGGAGTACCTTATAAGTCGCTTCTCTAGAAAGAAGAACATATGCTTTCGCGTCGTCGTTTTCTGCAACTTGTCGCGTCTTCAATTGTCGCCTTAGCCGCACGTCCGAAAGAGGTTTTTGCTTCGACGGGCAATATTGATGGTGAGCAGATACAATTTACTTCTGAAATTGCGCAAGAGCTTGCCGATAAATATATAAAGGGACTCCTCGGCTATTCGTATACGCCTTCTGACCCTATTCCTTTTGTAGATGTTGATGGGTCCCCGCTTGGTTACATTGTTCCGGTTGTGACATCCAATAGAGCCGCGGGCTATTTGGTTTTAGATGCTTCAGATGATGAAATACTTACGGGATATCGTTTTGGAGACGGCTTAGTCAGCCCTATGGATCGGGGAGGAGATCTTGGTGTCGAGTCTTATTCGTTCAATAACCCAGTCGTAATGATCAATCCATTCGAATTCGGCGTGCAATCTTTGGACGGTTCAATAACAACAAATTGCGGAAGAACAATCCCGGCTGTTTCCATAGAAGGACGGCCTGTCGTTTTATCGAATAAACCTTCAAGCTGGAACGATGTTGTAATTTACGCAACTCAAATGCAGGATTACACAGTATCTGGATTTCGTTCCATTTCTCAGTTTATGTCATATGATGAAAGCGAGATTAAGAGGCTTACCGCCCACTATGCTTGTATGGTGACAGCTTTTTCGAACGTTGCGGAACTGTATGGCATTGCCAATTTATATAGCGACCCTTCGCAATATATGCAGATATGGAATTACACCAATACCCATGCTCTTTCCGATGAAGAACAGACTGTTCCCGGCGTTGTTTTGGGTGGAACGCCGATATCAACCTGTGCAACGGGGTTTACAAATTACTGCGCAAGCAGAGGAAGTACTCTTATCGCCCGCACTGTCTCCTCTCCGGCTATCGCGAGCATTCAAAATGAGATTAACTCTAATAGACCGAATGTTTTACATGCGAGTTTGTACAACGGATCAGCCCATTCTGTAACAGCGGAGGCTTACGCCACACTTACTGGTAAGAAAACTGGAGAGACAAGGCAGATGATTGGCATAGCGGACGGCTGGAATTCATCTTTATCCTTCCTGAAGTATGATCAGAGCTATTATGCGTGGACTTATGGAACGACTTTTTCGAAGTAGGGCGATTCGTCTAGCTCTGTCTTTGGTGCTGATGGCTTCATTGGTGGGCTGTTCAACAAAGGAAGAGATATCGCGCGGAGGTTCCGGAGAAGTGACTGCGACAGACTCAGGTTCATTAGAAATAGCTGGCGGGCATGCCGATGTGATGTTACAAGGAAAAGGCGTGCTTAGGTCGATTGATGCTGAAGACGCTGTCTGCTCAATAGAGGATTTGAAGACAGGTGAAACTGCATCGTACCGAGTTTCAGATAATGCTGCGAATATGATTGAGTCGATACCGACTGGAGCGCAGGTTTCTTTTAGATACTTTGCTCCGCAACTTGAGGATGAGCTTGCTTCTCTGGTGTCTATATGCACCGATGACAACTAAAAGGCCTGAATTCAAACGGCCTCGGATGGTCAATTGGCTATCCGAGGCCGTTTTTTACTCGACCGGGGCTTCGACCTTGTCGATGGCCCAGGCGGCTCCGAGACCGCCGGTGGTGTTGCGGCGGATGCGCACGGTGACTTCGTGGCGCTCGCCTGCCTGCGTGTAACGCAGGGGGAAGCTTGCGCGGTTTCGCGCGGCCTCGATGGTACCGCGCTCGCGGGCAATCCAGTAGTACTCGCCGACGATGCCGAGCGTGTCGGCGCCGTAGGGGAGATAGGTCGACAGCTGGTGTAGCAACGGGCCGGGGCAGAAGACCTCGGTTGCGAAATCGATGGGGAAGTCCTCGGGGATGGTCGGTGCTGCGGGTGCGGGGGCCGGTGCCATCGCCGGTGCGGAGGCCTGCTCATTGACGGGCGTCACCTCGATGACGGGCGCGGGTTCGGTGCCGAGTACTGATTCGGTGTCCGCTTTCGGCATCGCCGCGGAATCTGCGGGCTCGACGATGGCGGGTGCGTCTGCGGTCGCGGTGTCGAGCTCGACTTGCGTCGCGTTCTCATTCTCGACGCTCGACTTTGCCTCGATGGGCGTGGAGGCCATGGTGGTGATGCCGGCGTTGGCGTTCTCGGGGTCATAGACGACCGTGAGCGAGATGGCGGGCTGCGGCGTCTCGGGCTCCGGCGCCGACTCGGTAGCGTCTTGATCTGCGGGCTCGTCGGACTGATCGTCCTCGGCCTCGTCGCCAAAGACATCGCTGTTTTGGAACGCAGACGGCTCGGGTTGGTCAGCGGCTTCTTCGGTTGTCGACTTGGGCGCTTCGTTGAGCTCCACAGTGGCTTCCTGCTCGGATATGACTTCGGAATCGGTCGTGGCGGCGATTTCGGTTTCGGCTTCTGCCGTTACCTCAATAGCGACTTCGATCTCTGTCTCGGGCTCGGGTTCCGGCGCGGCTTCAACCATGGCTTCGGGCTCGGCGCGCTTAACGTGCTTGGGGCGCACGGCCTTGAAGTCCTTCTCGCCGCGCTTTTTCTTTTTGTAGGACTGCTTGGCACCCTTGGCTGCCTTGGGCTTGTCCTCGCCCTTGGCAAGGGCGGCATCCCAGGCATCGTTGGCGATGACGGTGGCATACAGGCGACCGCCCTTAAAGACGGTCAGCTTAATGCAGTCGTCGAGCTCCTCGAGCAACTCGCGCGTGGACTCGAAGCCCAGGTCATAAGCGGCCATGTCACCAGCGGCGAGTGCCTCCTCGACCTGCGTCATAAACGTTTGCTTGCCGCACCCAATCGCGTCGCGCAGCAGGCGATACAGATAGATGTGGTTGCCCAGCGATAGCGTGGGCCTAACTATTGTCTTGCTCATGGCAAATCTCCTCTTTACACATGTAAAGCATCTTACCATCGCATAGCGTTCGCCATGGCGGCGCCCAAGGCAAACGGGCGCGAACCGTTGTCGATTCGCGCCCGTTGTACAGGTCGGTTATCTATGAGAGGCAAATGTGCTTAGTTGCCCGATGCCGTGCCTTGGCTCGAGTTGTCAGATGCCGTGCCGGACGCGGTTCCGCTCGAGCTGTTGGTGTTGCTACTGTCTGCTGAGCCCGTTCCCGACGTGGTGTCACTCGTCTGGCCGCCCGTGCTCGGCTGCGAACCGTCAGTCGTTTGGCTTGAGTCGGTCGTGCTGGACGGCGTGCCACTGTTGGCCGTAGAGGAATCGGTGCCCTGCGATTGGTTTTGGGTGTTCGAGGACGAATCGGTAGAGGTAGAACTGTCTTGCGTGCCGTCCGTCTGTGTCTGCTGATCCTGCGACTGGGTGTTGCCATTTGCATTGCTCTCGGTCGTGCGCGACGACAGGATTGGCTCGGGGCGTTCGCCCAGGCCTTCGCCGGCGGTGGTGATGAGAATCGCTCCGGCGCAGGCGATGACCGCGACGATGGCGATGGCGATCGAGAAGACGATGACCTTCTTTTGCGTCTGGCTGCGCTCTGCCGCGGCCTTGGCGCGTAGGCTGTTAGGGGCGACGCGCGCCGTGGTCGCGCGTCCCGCAACCTGGCGCATTTCCTGCGTGGTCGCGGCGCCACCTAGGTGCTCCTCGACATCGGGCTCAACGGGCTCGTAGGCGCCGGCAGGGTAGTCGACAGCGGCATGCGTGCCCTTGATTGCTTCGGCGCTGGCAGAGATAAAGTGGCGGTAGACCTGCGAGGACACAACGGTGATGACCGAGCTCACGGCGGCACCAATTACTGAACCAGCGATACCAATCTTGGAGGCAAGCGCGACGCTCGTGGCAGCAGCTGCGGCGCCGGCGATGATCTGGGGAATGGAAATGTCATCGAACAGGCCCTTTTTGGGCGCGATGGCCATGGTCTGTCCGATGGAATGGTTCTCGTGCACGCCGTTGTTGAGCGATGCCGGCGTCATGACGCGCGTGCGCGGCGCGTCGGTGTACTTGGTTGTCATACGGGGTCCTCCCGGTGTAAATCTGCTTCGTTTCGTGTAGCCATCAGGGTACCCACCAGATGTGAATCGTACGTGACATTTAACAGATACCATCAACTCATCAATTGCTCACCAAGTTGGTGGGATGCGGTTCCACCCGGAGGTTGAACTACAATAGGGCTTGCTAATTGTGTTGAATAGCGTTTACGCACGGGAGCATTCTTATGAATCTTCACCTTTCTCAGTCTGATGGCTTTTTGCGTGTGGCGGCGGCGTCGCCGCGGATTCGCGTGGCCGATGTCGAGGGCAATGCCGAGGTTGCGCTGGCAGCTGTTCGCGATGCTGCCGGGCGTGGCGTTCGCGCGTTGGTGTTGCCCGAGCTTAATCTGACTGGCTATACCGCGGCCGATCTGTTCCATAATCGCACACTGCTGCATGCCTGCGAGGCTGCTCTGGTGCATATCCTCGACGAGACTCGTGAGTTGCCGATTGTCTTTACCATTGGTCTTCCCGTTGCAGTTGCCGAGAATATCTACAACTGCGCCGCCGTGTGCTGCGCGGGCGAGCTTTTGGGCCTCACGGCCAAGAAGTATCTACCCAACTATGGCGAGTTCTATGAGCGTCGCTGGTTTGCTCCGGCGCCTGCGGATCCCGTGTGGGTTGAATTTGCCGGTCAGGGTCCGGTTCCGCTGGGCTCGGGGCTTATCTACCGTTGCTGTGATGAGGGTGCCGAGGATATGGTGCTGGGCGTTGAGGTCTGTGAGGACCTGTGGGTGCCGGCGCCGCCTTCGACCGAGATGGCGCTTGCCGGTGCGACGGTGATTCTCAACCCGTCGGCTTCGGACGAAATCATCGGTAAGGCAGACTATCGCCGCAGCCTCATCTCTAACCAGAGCGCACGCCTGTACTGCGCCTATGCCTACGCGGACGCGAGCGAGGGCGAGTCCACGACCGACATGGTCTTTGCAGGCGAGAACCTCGTCTACGAAAACGGTTCGAAGCTCGCCGCGACCAAACTGCTTACCTGCGATATGGCCGTCGCCGATGTCGATCTTGATCGTCTGGTTGCCGAGCGCCGTCGCTCGACGACGTGGACGCGCGCGGACGATGCGCCGGAGGCCACGACCGTTGAGTTTTCGTTTGAGGGCGTGCTGGCCAAAGAGCCTGTCCTGCGCGATGCGCTCGACATCGACCGTGTCTTCCCCCGCGCGCCCTTTGTGCCGGCCGACCATGGTGACCTGGCCGAGCGTTGCGAGACCATCCTCGACCTGCAGACCGCTGGCCTCAAGACCCGCCTTGCCCATACGGGCACCAAGGCGGCCGCTATCGGGCTTTCGGGCGGTCTCGATTCCACGCTGGCGCTGCTTGTGACCGTGCGTGCCTTCGATGCACTGGGGTTGCCACGCACCGGTATCACGGCCGTGTCCATGCCCGGCTTTGGCACGACGCATCGCACCAAGTCGAATGCCGAGTCGCTCGCCCGCGACCTCGGTGTGAGCTTCCGTGAGGTTTCAATCCACGCGGCTGTGGAGCAGCACTTCAAGGACATCGAGCATGATCCGGCCGTGCAGGACGTGACCTACGAGAACAGCCAGGCGCGCGAGCGTACGCAGATTCTGATGGATCTGGCCAACCAGGCTGGCGGTTTTGTCATTGGCACGGGCGACTTGTCGGAGCTGGCGCTCGGCTGGGCTACCTATAACGGCGACCACATGAGCATGTACGCCGTCAACGCGAGCGTGCCCAAGACGCTTGTGCGCCATCTGGTACGCTATGCCGCCGATGTCTTTGGCGGGCGCATTGCCGAGGTTTTGCTCGATATCCTCGATACGCCGGTGTCCCCCGAGCTTCTGCCGCCCACGGGCGACGGCGAGATTGCGCAGAAGACCGAGGATTTGGTGGGCCCGTACGAGCTGCACGACTACTTCCTCTACTACCTGTTGCGTTTTGGCTTTGAGCCGGGCAAGATCTACCGCATGGCGCTCAAGAGCTTCGAGGGCGTCTACGACGCCAAGACCGTCCACACGTGGCTACGTACGTTCTACCGTCGCTTCTTTGCCCAGCAGTTTAAGCGCAGCTGCCTGCCCGATGGTCCCAAGGTGGGCTCGGTGACGCTCAGCCCGCGCGGCGATTGGCGTATGCCGAGTGACGCTAGCTCGCGTCTGTGGCTTGCGCAGATCGACGCGCTCAATCCAGTTGACTAAGGTTGGCTAAATTGAACCAATACGGGGGTTGCAAGCGTTACACTTTTGCAATCTGATGGCCCGTATCGCGCGGCGCTCTTGTCGGAGCGCCGCTTTTTTATATCGAAAGGTGGCACCATGCAGGCATCGCAGCGTCTCGACCGCTTTGGCGCGGAGGTCTTCGCCTCGCTCAACAACAAGCTTCTCGCGCTGAAGGCTCAGGGCAAGACCATTTACAACATGAGCGTGGGCACGCCCGACTTTAAGCCGTACGACCACGTGGTCGAGGCGCTCACGCAGGCAGCCCAAGATCCCGAGATGTGGAAGTATGCCCTGCGCGACCTGCCCGAACTCAAGCAAGCCGTGTGCGATTACTATGAGCGTCGCTTTGGCGTTTCGGGCATTACGCCGTCTATGGTGCAGTCGTGCAACGGCACGCAGGAGGGCGTGGGCCATTTGGGCCTGGCCCTGCTCGATCCGGGTGACACCATTCTGGTTCCCGATCCGTGCTACCCGGTCTTTGAGGCGGGTGCCAAGATCGCCGATGCCAAGCTCGAATACTATCCGTTGGTTGCCGAGCATAATTACCTGCCCTATGTGGCGGGTATCGATCCCGAGGTGGCCGATCGTGCCAAGTATATGATCGTGTCGCTGCCCGCGAACCCGGTCGGCTCGGTGGGCACGCCCGAGATCTACGAGGAGATCATCACTTTCGCCCGCGAGCACGACCTGCTCATCGTTCATGACAACGCGTACTCCGACATCGTGTTCGACGGCGAGCCCGGCGGCAGCTTCTTGCAGTATCCCGGTGCGCTTGAGGTGGGCGTGGAGTTCTTCTCGCTTTCCAAGTCGTTTAACGTCACCGGTGCGCGTATCGGCTTTTTGGTCGGTCGCGAGGATGTGGTCTCGGCCTTCGCCAAGCTGCGCAGCCAGATTGACTTTGGCATGTTCTTCCCGATCCAGAAGGCCGCCATCGCGTGCCTTAATGGCCCGCGCGATGAGGTCGAGGCGCAGCGTCTGAAGTACCAGGAGCGCCGCGATGCCCTGTGCGATGGTCTTGAGGGTCTGGGCTGGGAGCGTCCCAACGCGCATGGCTCTATGTTTGTGTGGGCCAAGCTTCCCGGTGGTCGCACCGATTCCATGGCGTTTTGCGAGGAGCTCATGGAGAAGGCCGGCGTTGTGGTGACGCCGGGCGCGAGTTTTGGTCCTTCGGGCGAGGGACACGTGCGCATGGCGCTGGTCCTACCGCCCGATCAGATCGCTTTGGCTGTCGAGGCCATTCGCGAGGCGGGCCTGTATTAGAAACCTATTTCGACTCGTCAATAGCTCGAAACCGATTTCGCGCAGTTATTTTACGAATACTGCAAACAATTTCGGTAAACGGTCGATTTTTGGCTGCGAATAGGGGCATAATCAAAGTCCCGATTGGATGTATTGGGATTACGACAAGCCGCTCGGGTCGTTCCCGGGCGGCTTGTTTGTGGAGAGAGATGGGAGTTTCTAATGGTTAACGAGAAGAAGGTCGCTATTGTCGGCTGCGGTTTCGTCGGTTCGTCTTCGGCGTTCGCACTGATGCAGAGTGGTCTGTTCTCCGAGATGGTCCTCATCGACGTGGACAAGAACCGTGCCGAGGGTGAGGCCCTGGATATCGCGCACGGCATGACGTTTGCCGAGCCGATGAAGATCTACGCCGGCGATTATTCCGATGTCGCCGACGCCGCTATGATCGTCGTCACCGCTGGCGCTGCCCAGAAGCCCGGTGAGACCCGCCTGGACCTGGTCAACAAGAACGTCAGCATCTTCAAGTCCATTATTCCCGAGATTAAGAAGTCTGGCTTCGACGGCATTCTGCTCATCGTCTCCAACCCGGTCGATGTTCTGACCTATGCTGCCATCAAGATGTCTGGCCTGCCCGAGGGCCATGTCATCGGCTCCGGCACCGTGCTCGACACCGGCCGTCTGCAGCAGATGCTCGGCGCTCACGTCGAGGTCGATCCGCGCGACGTTCAGGCCTACGTCATGGGTGAGCACGGTGACTCCGAGTTTGTCGCTTGGTCCAGCGCTCAGGTTGCCGGCGTTCCGCTGAACACCTTCTGCGAGCTTCACGGCCATCTGGAGCATGAGGCTGCCGAGAAGCGCATCGCCGAGGACGTCAAGAACTCCGCCTACACCATCATCGAGAAGAAGCACGCCACCTACTATGGCGTCGCCATGGCCGTCAAGCGCATCTGCACCGCCGTTATGCGCGATGAGCAGACCGTTCTGCCTGTCTCCTCGCTCATGGTGGGCGAGTATGGCCTGTCCGATCTTGCCATCTCCATGCCGACCGTCGTTGGCCGCGACGGCGTTGTCTGCCGCGTCCCCGTGCCGCTGAACGACGACGAGCAGCATGAGCTCACCGTCTCCGCCAAGGCCCTCAAGGACATCATCGACAGCGTCGACTTCTCCTGCTAAATCAAGCTCGCTAGAGCGAAAAGCTACAATGAAGGCGTCCGGGTCCACACGGCCCGGGCGCCTTTTTGGTGCAAAGTAACCTGACCCCAATGCACCATAGTTGATGGGAGGGCCATGCCGGATTCGCCTAATTTTTTGACCTATGCCCAGACGGCGTTTGATCCGTTTGAGGAGCGGCCGTTCTGCGCGGTGGATAGCCTGGTCTTTGCGTGGTTGTCCTATTTGCGCTTGCCGGGTGATATGGCGGGGCTGACGAACTGGCAGGGCCTAGACGTACGCGAACTGCTGCGTGCCGAGTGCTACCGGGACATGATTGACGACTTGTGGGACCCAGAGGGAAGCAGGGCCTTGTTGGAGGCCGTGGCAGCAAATCCCAGATACCGCGGCGTGCACGTTTGCGGCTATCGTGCCGTGAGCGATGTGGTGGCGACGGAGCAGTTTGCAGCCATGGCGTTCCGGTTTCCGGCGGGGTTTAGCTATCTTTCCTTCCGGGGGACCGACAGCACGATTGTGGGCTGGAAAGAGGACTTTAACATGGCGTTCCGGTGTCCTGTGCCGGCCCAGGAATCCGCGGCGCGTTATGTGGACGAGGCGGCGGATGCGATCGACGGGCCGCTTTTGTGCGGAGGTCATTCCAAGGGCGGAAACCTTGCGGTGTACGGTGCGGCGATGTGCTCCGATGTCGCCCGTGAGCGAATCGAACGGGCGTATTCCCATGATGGTCCAGGGTTCGTCGAGGAGTTTCTGAACGGCAACGCCTTTGCCGATCTTTCCGGTCGAATCGACAAGACGCTACCTCGGTCGTCGATCTTCGGCATGATGTTCGAGACACAAGAGGACTATGCCATCGTTGAGAGCACCGAGTTCAGCCTGCTGCAGCACAATCCCTTTAGCTGGGTGGTTGATGGTCACGACTTCGTGTACTGTGAGCGCCTGTCTGCCGGTGCTCGATACGTTGATGGTTCCATTCGCGAGATGTTGCTTGCAGTGTCGCCTAGCGAACGCGAGCGTTTTGTAGATGCGTTGTTCTCCGTGTTTGAGGCTACGGACGCCGAACGGTTTGCGGATATCGCAGGAAATCTGCGTGAGAGTCTGCCCGTGATGCTCCAGGCTGCGCAAGGCTTTGACAAAGATACGCGACGCTTTATCTCGCAGACCATCGTGGCGATCCTTAAATGCGCACTGTTGCCCAAACGACCCCAGATCGACGTGCCCGCTGCCGGCAAGAGTTTGGCAGAACAGCTCGAGGCTTGGCAGTCCGAGCTCATGCGCTAACCATTGGTGCAAAGCAACCTATCCCCGATGCACCAATCTTCGATGCGCCTGGGGCGGGCTCGACCGCTATACTGGTTCGTGCCGAAATCGATCTAGAACGGAATGCCGTATATGAAAATCAATCACGCGATTCTGCATATCCTGGACTTTGACTCTGCCGTCAACGTTATGAGCCAGCGCGAGCTCGATATCGAGAGTCGTACCGTGCGCAATTTCGTGACCACGCATCTGCGCCGCGCACGCACTTCGGCCGATAACAAGCGCGCCACGTTTGCCGAGAACTCTGCGTTTGGCGGTGAGCTCAAGGGTTATTTCTTTGGTGAGCGCGAGTTCGTGGACCTGTCGCAGCAGATTGCGGAGTTTATCTCTTCCGAACTCACCAAGGCTGAGAAAGCCGAGTCCACCGACGTGCTGGTTGCCGATTTTGACGACGATGAGGATGCCCGCTGGTTTGCCGTGATGCTGCTGGGCTCCAAGCAGGCTTTTATGCACGAAGTGGGCCGCGAGGAGGGGGAGGTGCGCAACGACATCGCGCGCCACTATGCCATTCTGCCGAACCCCTCACAAAAGGTGCCGAGCTATGCCATCGTGCGCGCGAGCACCATGGAGATCGGCTATGTGGACAAGAAACGCAAGATCGCCGGCGAGGACCGTATGCTTATCCCCGATGGCCTGCTGCAGTGCGACACGGGCGTATCGGGCAAGGAGGTCATCGACACCGTGACGCGTGTGGTCGAGGAAGTCGCCGAGGAGCACGGTGCCAATACGGCCGTAGCGCTCGCCAAGGTTAAGGCTGCTGTTGCCGAGAAGGTCGAGGATGACGAGGAGCTGCCGCCTTGGGATATCGTCGACGAGGTCTTTGAGGACGAGCCGGTCATCAAGGAGAGCGTGCGCGCGGCACTG
>ENA-ORNY01001703-ORNY01001703.1-human-gut-metagenome-genome-assembly--contig:-NODE-1703-length-12153-cov-3.812696_pt1 | contig 12153 bp, 8 predicted proteins | sample MGYA00242122_ERZ509036 | MGnify/ENA primary metagenome ERZ509036 (study PRJEB26280, sample SAMEA2338696) | human gut metagenome | biome: human gut; feature: human-associated habitat; material: faeces...
CCCGCCGAAATCCTCCGGGGTGACGTTCACCAGCAGCGCGCCGTTGATGTTCTCTTTGTCACGGGCAAATTCGCTCATGCCGTTGGTCACCACCCGGTGTTCCTCCGACGCGGCGGCCACCACCTGTCCGCCGGGGCAGACGCAGAAGGAGAACACGCCCCGTCCGTTGGGAAGATGGCAGCTCAGCTTATAGGTGGAGGCAGGCAAACCGAGATGTCCGGCGTACTGTTTGTATTGGGCGGCGTCGCAATCGGACTGCCGCTGCTCGATGCGGACGCCCACGGCGAAGGGCTTGGCCTCCATGGGGACGCCCCGGCGGTAGAGCAGCTCAAAGGTGTCCCGGGCGGAGTGACCGGGGCAGAGAATCAACTGGCGGCAGGGCAGCGTGTAGGTCCCCTCCGGGCCGGTGACGGTGATACCGCGCAAAGCACCGTCCCGGATGTCTAAATCTGTCAGCTGACTTTCAAACCGGATGTCCGCACCCAAGTCCAGCAGCTCCCGCCGCAGCGCGTTCACCGCGCTGGCGGACACCATCAGCCCCTCGTCCAGCTCTATTTCGATCTGATCCGCCGCGAACACCGTGCCGCCGGTCTTGGCCAGCCGCTGCCGCAGTTCCTCCTCCGTCACGGCGCGGTTTCGGGCTTCCTCCGGCATATCGCCCGTGGCCATGACTATGGTGACGCCGCCCGGGACGGCGCACGCGCCGCCCAGCCGCACCGGTTCGCCTCGGCGTACTGTCAGACGGAGGTTCACCGGTATCCTCCGGTTCTCTTTTCCGTTTTCATAGGTCTCACGGGCCGCGGCGAACAGCGCCTTCGGCTCCGGTACGTTCTCCGGCCGGGTGCCGAACATGGCCTTGCCCTTTTTACCAAGCCAGTAGCCGTCGGTGAAGCCGCTGCGGGAGAAGGCCTGCTCCAGCGCCCGGGACTCCTCCGCCGTGGGCAGTCGCCTTTCGTCCAGCAGGCGGCGGTAGATGCCCGTTACCACGGCCACGTATTCCGGCCGCTTCAGCCGTCCCTCCAGCTTCAGGCAGGCCACGCCCATGTCCTCCATGTCCCGCAAATAGGCCGATAGGTTGGCGTCCTTCAGGCTCAGGGGATGCGCGTCCCGGCAGGGGCCGTTCACGCCGTAGGGCAGACGGCAGGGCTGGGCGCAGGCGCCCCGGTTGCCGCTGCGCTGTCCCAGCACGGCGCTCATCTCGCACTGGCCGGAGTAGCACATACACAGCGCCCCGTGGCCGAACACCTCGATCTCCGCGCCGCAGCCGGCGCAGATCTCCCGTACCTCGTCCCGGTCCAGCTCCCGGGCCAGCACCACGCGCTCCATGCCCAACGCCGCGGCCGCATTGGCGCCGCCCAGCGTGAACAGGCTCATCTGCGTGCTGGCGTGAAGAGGCAGGTCCGGCACGATCTCCTTTGCCAGGGTCAGCAGGCCCCAGTCCTGCACCAGCACCGCGTCCACGCCCATGGCGCTGGCCTTCCGCAGCGCCGCGGCCGCCCCGGGCAGCTCCCGGTCGGTCAGCAGGGTGTTCAGGGTCAGGAACACCCGCACGCCCCGCAGATGGCAATACCGCACCGCCGACGCGAATTCCTCGTCGGTAAAGTTTTTCGCGCTCCGCCGCGCGTTGAACGCACCGAAGCCCATATACACCGCGTCCGCGCCGTTCTGCACCGCGGCGGTCAGCGCCTCATATCCCCCCGCGGGGGCCAAAAGCTCCATCATCACCGGCGGTTGTTCTGGTTCTGGGCGTTCTGCAGCTTCCGGCGCAGTTCAGCGGCCTCGTTCTTGGCGCGGCTGGCCTCGTCCAGATATGTCTTCAACTGCCGGCGCAGATTTTCCGCGCCCTCCTGCGCCTTGGTGAGCTGGTCCGCCAGATTGACCGCCGCCAGCACCGCCGCCGCGTCACGGCTCATGTGGGCGCTGTCCATCAGCTTCTGCATCTCCGCATCCACCATACCGCCGATCTTCTCCATGTAGGCGGCGTCCTCCTCCGCTACGAGGATATACTCCGTGCCGCAGATAGACATCGTTACCCGGTTCGCCATGCCAAAACCCTCCTTAATTCATTTCGTTGGGTATATATACTTATACAAATAGCATTATACCACAAAACCCGCCGGAGAAAAGTCTATTTTGGCGAAAAGCGGAAATTTGTAAAAAGTTGTCCCGCCCCGCTTTACGCCGACCCCTTTTTCGTGTAGAATGGAGAGCACGAATGAGAGGGGAGGTCATCGCCATGGACGGCTATATACTTCGGAACAGGCAGGAGCAGCTGACGCTGCCCGCCGATGCGGCCGACAAGCTGCTGCAAAGCGGGCAGGGCGACGCCGCCCTGCTGTATCTGGCCCTGCGCCGCTTCGGCCGGGGCGTCACACCGGAGGAGCTGGAAAAGGTCCTGCCCATCAGCCGCCTGCGGATCGACGCGGCGGAGAAGGTCCTTCAGGACCTGGATCTGCTGCCTCGACCGGCCCGCCAGGCACCGCCCGATCCGGCGGACGAACGCCCGGTCTACACCGCCCAGGACATCGCCGGACTGCTGACGGACAACGAGGGCTTCCGCCTGCTGGTGCCCCAGACGGAGCAGCAGCTGGGCAAGAAGCTCCGCACCGCCGACTTGCAGATATTGGCCGGCCTTTACGACGATTTGGGTATGCCCGCCGACGTGATCTATCTCCTGGTGTGCCACTGTGTCGAACGGGCCCGCAGCCAGTGGGGCGAGGGCAGACGCCCAACCATGCGCCAAGTCGAAAAAGAGGGCTATCGCTGGGCACAGCTTGGCATATTTGACCAGAATTCTGCTGCGGTATACCTGAAAAAATGGGCAGAGCGTAACAGGAAGTACACTTCCTATTTGTCGAATTTACGAATTCTTAACAGGCCGCCGGTGGAGGCCGAACGCCGCTACATCGACCAGTGGATGGACATGGGCTTCCCGCCGGAGACGGTGGCTCTGGCCTATGAGCGCACGGTGTTCTACAAGAAGGACCTGAACTGGCGCTATCTTAACGGCATCCTGCGCCGCTGGCACGACGCCGGCTGGCACACGCCCCACCAGGTGGAGCAGGGCGAGGCCGCCGCCCAGCGGCCCGCTGCCGCCGGTAAGTCCGCCGCCCCCGCCGGGGACAAGGACGCCTGGATGCGCCGCTATATCAAGAGGTGAGAATATGTCATACGACGGTATCATCATGCAGCGGGCCATTGCCCGCTTTGACCAGGCCCGCCAGCGCCGGGAGGCCGAGCTGGACCAGCGCCGCCGGGAGGTCTTTGCCCGCCAGCCCCGCCTGCGGGACATCGACCGCACCCTCCGCACCACCATGAGCCGCATCGTGGCCGCCGCCGCCAAAAAGGGCGAGGACCCGCTGCCCGCCCTGCGGGTCCTGCGGGATGAGAACCTCTCCTTGCAGCGCGAGCGCGCCGCCCTGCTGGAGGACATGGGCTATCCCGCCGACTACCTGGAGGACAAGCCCGCCTGTCCCCTCTGCGGCGACACCGGCTATACCCGGTCCGGCGTCTGCGCCTGCCTGAAGCAGTACTATGCCCGCGAGCAGCTGGCGGAGCTCTCCCGGCTCCTGCCGCTGGGCGAGGCCCGGTTCGACACCTTCCGCTTCGACCTGTATGACAGCGCCGTGTGGGACAGCTACGGCGTTTCGCCCCGGGCCAACATGGAGCGCAACTTCGATGTCTGCCGGGACTTTGCCCGCCAGTTCTCCCGGGGCAGCGGCAGCCTGCTGCTCTCCGGCGGCACCGGTCTGGGCAAGACGTTCCTCTCCGCCTGCATCGCCCGGGAGGTCAGCGACGCCGGCTTCTCCGTGGTTTACGACACCGCTATCAGCGTTTTCTCCCGCTATGAGGACGCCAAGTTCCGCCCCGACGAGGTCAGCGATGCCGACGTCCGCCGCTGTGAGAGCTGCGACCTGCTGATCCTGGATGACTTGGGCACCGAGATGACCACCGCCTTTGTCCAGAGCGCCCTCTATCAGATCGTCAACGGCCGTATGCTCTCCGGCAGGTCCACCATCATCAGCACCAACCTGGCCCCGGACGAGCTGGGCCATCGCTACGGCGCGCCCATCCTCTCCCGTATCGAGGGTGCCTACCAGATCCTGCCCTTCTTCGGCGAGGATATCCGCACAAAGCAGTGACCGCCGCACCCGTCCCGACAGGGGCGGGTGCATTTTTTTATTTCCCGACGGTCTTCGCCCGCTTTCGACAGGCCTCCCGCCGTACAATAGGCGAAAAAAGGAGGCGACCGCCATGAAAAAAGACCAGAAGACCGATTTCCTCTCTGCCCGTGTGCGATACATACCCATCAACGATATCCGTCCCAATCCCCAGCAGCCCCGCCGCCGGTTCGACTCGGAGAGTTTGCAGGAGCTGGCGGCCAGCATCGCCGCCTACGGCATTCTGCAGCCCATCACCGTCCGGCAGCAGGGCGCAGTCTACGAGCTGGTGGCCGGCGAGCGCCGCTGGCGGGCGGCGCGGATCGCCGGGCTGCGGCAGGTGCCCTGTCTGCTGGCCCGGGTAGATGAGGAGGACGCCGCCCTGCTGGCCCTGATCGAGAACCTCCAGCGCCGGGATCTGGACTATATGGAGGAGGCGGCCGCCATCGCCCGCCTGCTCCGCCGCTACGGGCTCAGTCAGCAGCAGGCGGCGGAAAAGCTGGGCCGCAGCCAGTCCGCCGTGGCCAACAAGCTGCGTCTGCTGCGCCTGTCACCGGACTGCACGCGCCTGCTGTGCGCGCATGACCTTTCCGAGCGGCACGCCCGGGCGCTGCTGCGCCTTGCCGATGAGGAGGATCGCCTGCATGCCTTGCAGACCATTATCCGCCGCGGCTGCAATGTTGCCCAGAGCGAAGCGCTCATCGAGGAAATGCTGAAGAGAAAGCAAACATCGCCGCGCCTGCCGACCTATGTTGTCAAAGATGTGCGTATTTTCCTCAACACGATCCGCCATTCTCTCGGTCTAATGCAGCGGGCGGGCGTGGAGGCCGATATGCAGCGCGAGGACACGGAGGAGAACATTCTTTTGACCATTCGGATCCCAAAATGTGCAAAGCGCTGAGAAAAAAGTTGAAATTGTCACCCTTTTGTGATTCTTTTTCTTCTGTTCTGTGATATACTGATGCAGTCGGCGGGGAAAGCTCCACCGCAAAGAACGGGAGAAGCAGGGAGGAGCCAGAGATGGAAGAAAACATCGGCGCCTTTGAGGAAAAGAAAAGGAAAAAGGGCGGCAAGCGCCTGATGAAGCCGGAGAAGGCTGTCAGAGCGTCTGCGGAGTCCTGCGGCGAGACGCCGCCGCGCGTTCCACGTGAAACATCGGGGAAGGCGGGCAAGGTCATCGCCATCGTCGCCGCCGTGTTGGCGGCGGCCTATTTGGGCTTTGGCGCATGGGTGTCGGCGGGGCAGTGCATTTACCCCAACGTGATGCTCGGCGAGGTCAACTACGGCGGCATGAGCGAGCAGCAGGCCGCGCAGCAGCTCAAAGAGAGCGTGGCGCAGGCGAGGGGCGCAGGTGTCGACTTCGTTCTGCCCGATGGCACAGAGGTCGCGCACGTTGCGCTCAACGAGATGCCGGAGCACGTCGACTTTGACGGTCTTGCCAAGCAGATCTACATTGTCTATGGCTGCAACGACAGCATTTTCACAGCGGGAGCAAAGTATCTGCGCGCGCTCGTCAAGCCGCAGGACGCTGCAACGACGGTGGGATTATATTATTCTCCCAATCAGCTTGGCAGTCTGGTCGACACGCTGTGCGATGACATAACCTGCGATCCGGTGGAATTTGCCATTCACGTGACCGAGGACGGTAAGGTCAGCGTTACGAAGCCGATGGACGGCCGCGCCGCGACCGACACCGCGAAAGAGCAGCTCAGTATGTATCTTGGCGGCGCGTACCTCAGCGGCGGCAAGCCGTCTGAGATCGTGCTGAAGAGCGACGCGGAGGGCGGCGTTTACGATGTGATCCCCGCGCAGGAGGCCGATCTTGCCGCGCAGCGCGAGGCGATCATCGGGCAGAAGGTCAATGCGTCCTTTGATAAGGAAAGCGGCACCGTCGTGCCGGGGCACGCGGGGGTGGATTTTGCACTCTCTGACCTGCAAGCCGCCTATGACAAAGCTGCGGCGGGGGGGACCGTCGATGTGCCGAACGCCGCGGTCGAGCTGCCGGACGTGACGACCGAGCAGCTTGAGCAGGTGATCTTCCGCGACGAGCTCAGCTCGTACACCACGAAGGTCGGCGGCGCACCCGGCCGCCGCGCGAACGTCAAGCTCACCGCCTCGCGCATCAACGGCTACATTATGAACGCCGGCGAAACGATGAAATACGGCCCGCTCGTCACGCCCTTTACCGCGGCGAACGGCTACAGCCCCGCGCCGGGCTACTTGCAGGGCAAGACCGTTGACATGGTCGGCGGCGGCGCGTGCCAGGCGAGCTCTACGCTCTATGCCGCCGCGCTCTACGCCAACCTTGAGATTGTGCAGCGCACGAACCACGGCTTTGCCTCCGACTACATCGGCCTCGGCCTTGACGCGACGGTCGCCGAGGGCGGCCCTGAGTTTGAGTTCCGCAACAATACCAATTATCCCATCAAGGTCTGCGCCGAGTATACGACGAGCGGCAACAAGAATTATCTCAAGATCACCATTCTCGGCACCAAGGTGGACGACACCTATGTGAAGATCCGCGCCGATGTGCTTGAGACCATTCCGTTTACGGAGGAGATCATCGAAACGGACGAGCTGGCTCCCGGCGAGCGCAAGGTCGAGCAGACCGCCTACACCGGCTACAAGGTAAAGACCTACCGCAATGTCTACTCCGGCGACGGCAAGCTCATCTCCTCGACCTTTGAGGCGAACAGCAACTACAAGGCGCGCAACCGCATCGTGTACGTCGGCAAGTCCGCCGTCACGGTGCCGACCGACCCCGGCGTGACCGCGCCGGTCGATCCCGGTACCACCGCGCCCATCGATCCCACCGTGCCGGTCGACCCCGGTACGACCACCGATCCCGGTGTGACCGACCCCGGCGCCACGACGGAGCCGCCCGTTGTGGAAATGGAGCGCCCCGGCTGGCTCGATACGGGATTGGACTGAGAATTTCATAAAAAAAGAGGGCGATTCTCTCATGTGAGAGGATCGCCCTCTTTCTCACGCTCGCTGCGGGTGGCAGGGAACGAAAAAAGGATCATTGTTTCTTGCGAATCAGAATGAACGGGGTGCACTGGTCGTCCTGACCGGCGGGGTTGTCGCGAATGATCTCGCAGAGCTGCTCGTCGGTGAGGGGCACGCAGTCGGCCTTGCCGAGAATGTCGCGCGTGAGGTCGTTGGCATCGACGATCATCGCGCGCACGCCGGTCTTTTCGAAGATCTCATTACAAACGCCCGAGGGATTTTCAGGGATGCGAATGCCGTAATCGCCATAAACCGGGAACACGTCGGGGTAGAAGCCATCGAGTCCCGTGACCTCCATGCCGACCATATCGTAGAAAATGCCGTGCTTGCCCACGAGCTTGCCGAAGCCCGCGCAGATGGCGGCCCAGAGGACCTTCCATGCGCCGCACTCGTTGATGGCGAACTGCATCTTGCACACCTCGCCCACGCCGATGCCGGCGCTGTTGTGCTGAATGGCAAAGCGGCTGAGGAACTTTGCCAGCCACGAGATCTTCATATCCTTGCGATAGACCACGCGCTTCTGGCACAGGGCGATGATCTTTTCGCTGATGCTCAGGAGGTCGCCCTCTTCATAGAGGGGCTTGACGTAGCGGTTGACAAGCTCGATATAATCCTCGCCGATCTCGACAAAGTGCGTCTGAATGGCGTGGCGAAGGTAAATGCCCGTGGAAGTCTCGATTTCGACATTCTTGGAGCCGTTTGCAACAAAATCCATAAAAAAGCCTCTTTCGTGCAAAATTTGGGATCCGTCAATAGAACCGATGGTATTGTACCACAAAATCTGCAAAATGCTACTATAAATTGCAAAAATCCAAAAAAGAAATGAACGCGCCGCCCGCGGCGCGTTTGCAGCGCGGCGGGCGGCGTGTATCAAAGAAAAAAGAGAGTTTGGAAAGGCCGTTTCCGGCCGGAAGAGCGTTACTTTTCGGTGATGACCTTGAGCACCTTTTCGTAGCTTTCCTGCGCCACGGGAATGGCGTGTGCAAGCAGCTCTTCGCCCTTTTTGCAGCACTCATCGGCAAAGGCCTTGTCCTTCAGGGAGGAAAGGTTGATGAGCACGTTCAGCCATGCGCTCTGCATGGCGGTCTTGAGCGTGAGCGCGGCGATGCCAAGATCGCTGACGACGTTCGGGTTCGTCGTGCCGACAAGCTCGGCACAGAGGTCGATGGCCTCGGCGCAGATCTCCATCATCGTCAGCGGTACCTGCGTGCAGCTGCGGAAGCTTGCCTGCACGGCGCCGCGGCGAATGGCCTTGTGCGCGTCGTCGTCCTTCGGGAGGGCGAGCGATTCGATCAGAACGTCGAAGACCTCGCTGTCGCGGTTCATGACGTCGATAAAGCGCTCCTTGAGCTCATTGCCCTTGGCAATGGCGTCCAGAAGGCGCTCGCGGTCGTTCTCAAAGCCCTTCTTGTCCAGCGTCAGGCCGTTGACCATCATCGTCAGCGCGACGCCGACGCCGCCGGCAAGACCGGCCACAGCGCCGCCGCCGGGCGCGGGAGTGCCTGAACCGACCTCGTTGATGAGCTCGGTAACTTTCATATCTGCGATCTTCATAGCGTTCCTCCCGGTAATTTTAGAGTCAGAAGAGAATATGTCAGGAAGAGGCGGATGGTTCCGCCTCTTCCTTGGGGATCAAAAGAGTAAAATCTGTGAGGCAGCCGTTTCTTAGAACAGGCCGGTGATCTTGCCGTTGGCGTCGATGTCGATGCGCTCGGAAGCGGGAACCTTGGGAAGACCCGGCATGGTCATGATGTTGCCGGTCTTGGCAACCAGGAAGCCGGCACCGGCGTTGACCTTGATCTCGCGGACGGTGATCTTGAAGCCGCGGGGAGCGCCCAGCTTGCTGGCGTCATCGGAGAAGGAGAACTGCGTCTTGGCCATGCAGATGGGCATCTTGTCGAAGCCGAGCTCAGTGAGCTGAGCAGCCTGCTTCTTGGCGTCGCCGGCGAGCACCACGCCGTCAGCGCGGTAGACCTTGGTGGCGATCTTGTTCAGCTTCTCTTCGATGGAATCCTCCAGGTCGTAGACGAACTGGAAGTGATCGTTGGTGGTGTCCTCAGCGAGGCGGATGACTTCCTCAGCCAGAGCCTTGCCGCCCTCGCCGCCCTTGGCCCAAACCTCGGACAGACGGACGTTGACGCCCTGCTCCTTGCACTTGGCCTCAACGAGGTCGAGCTCAGCCTTGGTGTCGGTCGGGAAAGCGTTGATGGCGACGACGCAGGGAAGACCGTAGACGTTCTTCACGTTGTCGACGTGCTGGAGGAGGTTGGGCAGGCCCTTCTCGAGAGCCTCGAGGTTCTCGCTGTTGAGCTCAGCCTTGGGCACGCCGCCGTGATACTTGAGAGCGCGGACGGTGGCAACGATGACAACAGCGTCGGGGTGGAAGCCACCGGCACGGCACTTGATGTCGAGGAACTTCTCGGCGCCCAGGTCAGCAGCGAAGCCAGCCTCGGTGACGGTGTAATCGGCGAGCTTCATCGCGGTCTCAGTGGCCTGGATGGAGTTGCAGCCGTGAGCGATGTTGGCGAAGGGGCCGCCGTGGATGAAAGCGGGGGTGTGCTCGAGGGTCTGGACCAGGTTGGGCTTGATGGCGTCCTTCAGGACGGCAGCCATAGCGCCCTCGGCCTTCAGGTCATGCGCGGTGATGGGCTGACCGGCGCGGTTGTAGGCGACGACCATCTTGGCAAGACGGGCCTTCATGTCAGCAAGGTCGGTAGCGAGGCACAGAACGGCCATGATCTCGGAGGCAACAACGATGTCGAAGCCGTCCTCGCGGGGCACGCCGGAGGCCTTGCCGCCGAGACCGCAGACGATGTGACGCAGCTGACGGTCGTTCATATCGACAACGCGCTTCCAGGGGATGTTGCGCACGTCGATGTCGAGAAGGTTGCCCTGCTGGATGTGGTTGTCGATCAGGGCAGACATCAGGTTGTTGGCAATGCCGATGGCGTTGAAGTCGCCGGTGAAGTGCAGGTTGATGTCCTCCATGGGGACGACCTGAGCGTAGCCGCCGCCGGCAGCGCCGCCCTTAACGCCGAACACGGGGCCCAGAGAGGGCTCACGCAGGCAGACGATGGTGTTCTTGCCGAGCTTGTTGAGCGCGTCAGCCAGACCAACGGAAGTGGTGGTCTTACCCTCGCCGGCGGGGGTGGGGCTGATGGCGGTAACGAGAACCAGCTTGGACTTGCGGGGCAGGTCCTTCAGCGCGTGGATGTCGACCTTGGCCTTGTAGCGGCCGTAGTTCTCGAGCTGCTCGGGCTTGATGCCCACCTTAGCAGCAACTTCCTCGATGGGGAGCATTTGGGACGCCTGGGCGATTTCAATGTCGGTCATGGGAATTACCTCCTGATTTTTTTAAGTATCTAAAACGCAGAGAATTTTCTCTAATTGACAATTGGAATTATATCCGAAGGCGGGGAAAAGGTAAACGATTTTGCAAGCCTCTTTTTTTCAAAAACCTTAAAAAATTAAGTGTTCTTTTTCCTCCCTGAAAAAAGAGAAAAAGAGGGGATTTGGGGCGATTTTTGCCGCCCGCGCCGCGCAGCGACGCGGTCGGGCGCGGACAGATCATAAAATATCCGCCATCGATGCCGAGCGACGCGATATATCCGTCGGGCAGCGGCTCGGGCAGGATGAGGAGCGCGGGGTCTGCTGCGGTGACGACATGCTTTGCCCCGAGAGCGGCAAAGCCTTCCGCCGCCGCTGCGTCGCGTGCATATATCGCCGACGCCGAACGCACGGCGCGTGACGCGATACGGCGCGCAGCGGGGGAGAGGAGCGGTCCCACGCCGCCCCATATCACAACGCGGCAGCCGCGCCGCCGTGCGGCGCGCACGGCAAGCGCATAGCTTGCGAGCGAGCGAAGGCTGGTGGCGTTCTGCAAAAGACTGCCGCCGCCGAGCAGAAGAAGGCGCGACGTGCGCAGTGCTTTTGCCGCCGCGAGCGGAGACGTAAGGAAGATCGGCTCGGCTTCGGGCGGAATGCCGGCGCCGGTGCTGCCGCGGCAGAGCGCGCGCACCGGTTCATCGGGCAGCGCGTGCGAAAGCCCGTCGACGATCGCCGCGAGAGAAGCGTCGTCCCCGGCGTTGCCCGCACCGTAATAGCCGCACATCACAATGCCGCGGCGGCCTCGCGCAGCACGTCGAGCGTGCGTGCCGCGGTGACATCGATATCAAAGTGCTCCTTCACCGCTTTGCGACAGAATGCGCCGAGCGCGGCACGTCCGGAGCTGTCCGTCTCCGCAAAACGGCGTATCCCGTTCAGAATAAGCGTGTCGGTGTCGGTGGGCGCCGCCGTGCGGCAGGTTAGATTGTCGCCGATCGACGGGGCGAGATTTTCGGGCGTGAGCAGCCCGCGGCAGCCTGCATCTCCCGCAAGTATCACCGGAACTCCCGCTGCCATTGCCTCAAGGGCCGCACGCGAGGTGCCGACGAAAATATCTGCTTTGGCGGCGCAGGCGGCTGCATCGTCCGAGGCTCCGGGGCATATGACGGCATCCCGCCCCACCGCGCGGTTTACTTCCTCTGCCTCCGCACGCACCGCGCCGAGCATCCTGCCGCCGCCGATGACGGTCAGTGTGGGCGAAAGCTCCGCAAACTCGCGGCAAATGTCGGGAAAAATGCGGCAGAGCGACATTGCGGCGGCACATGAGTCGCGGTCAAGGCGGCAGGTCGTTACGATATCAAGCCCGCCGCGCGTCGCACGCGTCGCCGTGTCGGGTATCTCAACTCCGTTCGGTATGACCGCGATCCCGGCGCGCGGTATTCGGTATGTCGCGGCGGTGTAATCGGCAATGTCGTCGCTTACCGCCACCGTCCGTTCTCCCCAAGTCGAAAAACGTGCGCCGGGCGCGTGCGGGTCGTATATCCCGTGCACGGTCACAACCGCCGGCGGGACAGTGCGCGAAAGGCGGCGCGCGATGTGCGCGGCAAAGGCGGGTAGCCTGCCGTGCGCGTGTATCACGTCAAAGCATTCCCGCCCGCAG
>ENA-ORNY01001705-ORNY01001705.1-human-gut-metagenome-genome-assembly--contig:-NODE-1705-length-12148-cov-10.983048_pt1 | contig 12148 bp, 13 predicted proteins | sample MGYA00242122_ERZ509036 | MGnify/ENA primary metagenome ERZ509036 (study PRJEB26280, sample SAMEA2338696) | human gut metagenome | biome: human gut; feature: human-associated habitat; material: faeces...
TTTGCAGGCTGTACCAGATGATGAGCCGCGAAATTTTATCCGCCAGCACGGAATCATCCCGGGAAGCAAGCCCCTTGAGGCCCGCGTAGGTGTCCAGCGATTTTCTGCGGATCGCCATGATATTCGGGCAGTCCGGCGAGGACGGGGACATCCGCAGATACAGACCGCCAAGCTGTTCGCAGCGCGGGCGAAACTCATGACCTTTCTTCGGAATGATGTAAATGACACGCTTGCCCTGTTGCCGTAAGCGTCCGCCGACGCATTGGAGCGTGAACGTCTTACCTGCACCCGACGAGCCGCCGATCCAGATGTTGCCGTTCGTATATTTATAGTCGTCATAGGGGTTCAGAAAGACCGGCGAACGGTTGTACATATTGAGACCGAGAAAGATGCCGTTGCGGTCGGATAACTCATAGGACGCGAATGGGAACGCCGCCGCCACGCCGCTGGTGAGTGCATTCCGACGCGATTTACGCTCAATATCCGGGTCGAGATAGAGAATTGGGAGCATGGACAAAAACGCCTGCTCCTGCTTGTACTCGCACCGGCGGGCGATCATGTCCACAGAGACACACAGCTTTTCTACCGCCGTAACGCGATGCTCCAGCGTCTCCGGATCACCGGCCGTGACCTCAATGAGCGTGTGCATATAGTAAAAATCCTCGCCCTGCCGGTTCATTACGTCTTTTAAGTACATCCCGGAAGAAATGGCGCTGTCCAGCTCCTCAAAGTCCTGCCGGGTGTCGGCAACGTCGCGCATCCGACTGCGGTTCATCATGGTCTGCTGCGAGATCTTCGCCAGGATTTTTTCTTTGGACTGCTTATCAAAGTGGAACGAAATGCTGACACCCTCGCCGGCCTCGACCAGCGGTGCCAGCCAGCTCGCGCCGACGGTCGTGGAATATCCGTAGCCCGTGATGTAAAGATAGGCATGAAAAATGCCGTCCACTACGATGTAGTCCCGGCTTTTGGTGTCCGCGCTCGTGGGCGAAAGAATGTCCAGAATTGTTGTAGAGCCCGCTTCCAGCTCACTCAGGTCCGGCGTTTCCTCGCCGAACAGCAGACGTTTGAGAAACGGCTGCTTCTTCGGCTGTTCCTCGACGGGCTGCTCCGACTCCGGCGGCAAGCCGGGCGGCGGGGCGTTTTTGTTCTTGCGGTGCTTTTTCAAGTGATGTGACCTCCTTGAAATTATTTGGGTTTTGGATATAATAGAATCAGAAAGGGGCGTTTGTATGAGCACATTATCCTTCAAAGCATTCTGTATTGAATACTATGCCGCGCACATCGGGCGGCCCAGCAATGAGGTCTATGCGCTGTTTGAGCGAACCGGACTTCTGAACCTGCTCGACGAAGATTATGAAGATTTGCACGGCATGAGCATGGAATACCTGATGCAGTTCTTCGACCGGTATCTGGAGGGCGCGGCATGATTTTGTATCACGGAAGTACGATGGAGGTTTCACAGCCGCACATTCTCAAATCCGAAATCGGTCGTGACTTTGGTTTTGCATTCTATACCACGGATATTCAGGCACAGGCCGAACGCTGGGCCAGACGCCGCGCCATGATCGAGAGCCGCCGTACAAAAACGAAGGTTCAGGCTATTGTCAGCGTCTACGAATGGGACGAGAATGCTGCAAAGCAGCTTCGGTTTTTGCAGCTTGACGGTGCGAGCATGGAATGGTTGGATTTGGTCGTGACCTGCCGCAGTCGAACAGATTATTCTCACGGCTATGACATTGTCGAGGGCAAAATTGCAAACGACAATGTGGGTGAAACGGTATCCTACGTTATGCAGGGGATCATGCGTAAAGAAGACGCCATCGAGCGGCTGCGGTTTGAGCAGATCAACAATCAAATCGCGTTTTGCACGGAAGCGGCTCTGCGCACGCTTCATTTTCAGAACAGCTATATCTGCGGGAGTGTGAATCCATGAATCACAGCACAACACGCGCGACGATTTTGCCGGAGATTATCCGAAAAATCATGACGCATCACCATTTGAGTGAAGATGAGGCTCTGAAAGCCTTCTATTCCTCCGCAACCGGCGCATCCTTTTCAGACGATGAGACTGGGCTTTATGGCCAGTCGCCCAACTATGTTTTTGGGTTATATCTGGAAGAAATGCACAAGTGATACAGTATGAGAAGAAAACCAAAGTTTTGACGAAAAATAGGTGAGGAAAGCAGATGAATCAAATTGCGTTGTTGACTAAGTTTAGAGACAAACTTTTAACATATTCCGAATTTTCTGAAATCAATTACGAAACAACGTTTGTGTCCCTATTTGAGAGCGTCTTTGGTGAAAACAATCGCTTCACTGATAAAGCAAAACATATCGCCAGTGGATGGGGCGCTAAAGGCGCAGTGGATGCAATGTATGGAAAAATTAGCGAGGAAGAGTTTAATCGCAACAAACACAATGCTTTTCTGTCATTGCTTGACGAGGCAATCAGTTTCAAGGAGATGGAACCGCTTCTCACAGAAGAAACACAAAATAAAGGTTCGGAGACTGTTATGAATAATAAAGTTTTTATTGTACATGGACATAACGATGCACTCAAATACCAGCTCGCGGATTGGTTAAGAAAAATTGAAATTGAACCGATAATTCTGCATGAGCAGGCGAATATGGGCATCACTTCCATATTGGGGAAAATCGAAAGATATTCTGGCGTTGATTGTGCAATCGTTCTCTTCACGTCTGATGATATTGGCAGTCTAAAAGATGATACAGACAATTTGAGACCGCGTGCAAGGCAGAATGTTGTTTTTGAAGCAGGGCTTTTTCTTGGTCTACTCGGCGATAAAAAGGTAATCATGCTCTGTGAAAAAGATTTAGAGCGGCCCGGTGATCTGGATGGGTGTATCTACATAGAAGCAGATGAGTATGGTGGCTGGAAAGAAAAACTTCGTGCAGAATTTGATGCTATTGGCATAGAGTATAGGCACTGATATATGGTTAATCAGCGGAAGATTTACTGGTTTTTGAGGAACGGATTCATCCGTTCCTCTTTTTATTCTCCATACACCCCATGTACCTCCGTTGTCATATCAAACACGCCTTCCGGGAGCTTGACGCGCAGACTCGTGCCCTTGTTGATGAGCTCATACAGGAGCTTCAGCACGAAATCATCCGTGTAGCGCGGCTCTAAGACCTCCAATTCGCAGATATCCAGATAGCGCCGCGCGGTATCTGCTTCTTCGTTCAGACGCTGAATGATGCCCTTGACGGTGTTGCGCTTGGCGCGCATCTTGGCTTCGTACTGGAACACGAGGAAGAACCGATGCCGGATGGATTCGCTGGCAATGCCGAGACCGATCTTCTCAATATTGTCCTCGATCTCCGCACGGCAGTTTTCGCTTTCTTCGCTTTTCTGAAACTGCCGCATCTGCTCGACGTATTCGCTTGTGTCCGGCGGAAGTGTGCGCACCTCGCAGCTCATACTGTCCGGCGCAATTTTGAGGTATGCTGCGTAGGACGTAATAATGTTCTGCTGGTCAGACGGGGATTTCAGATAGAAGTTGACCGGCAGCACCTCAAGAATTTTGATGAACCGATTGTCCTTTGTGATGACCACGCCGCCAATGATGTTCTTGACCGGCAGCCACGCCTGAATGCTGTCACGATAGGTTGCGCCGCCGTGACTGGATGGCGCGGCTGTGCCGAAAATGGCGTCCTTCATGCTCATAGACGCACCTCCCCGCGGTAAAAGATCATGCGCCGGTGCTTGCGCCAGTGCATCCACGCCTTGAGCCATCTGGTGAGGCTGTCGCCGCCGATGCCAATGAGCGCAAAGCCGCCCACGGGGACGAGAATCGCCATTGTGACGATGATCTTCGGCATAAGCGTCAGCGGCAGAAGCGCCAGACAGAGAAAGAGGATGGGAATGCACAGAAGAACCGTTTCGACTGCGTTGCGAATCTCAAACACGCCGAACAGCTTGCCCGCGTCCGTAAAATTTACGGGGATATGATAGGTTTCATAGCTCATATTCGTATTCTCCCACGCGCTCCATCAGACTGTTTTTGCAGGCGATATATTCTTGCTGCAATGTATCAAGTTTTTCTCCGCGCTGCGCGATGATCGCCTCAAAGCCGCTTTGGATTTTCTGTACAGTCTCCGCCGACGGCTTGTTTTCGCTCAGTTCCAGCTCGCTGATGCGCTGCGCGGATACGCCGCAGGCCCGGCCAAGCTCCACCATACTGACATGGTGCCGCAGGCGGAGAATGCGGAATTTTCTGACCTTCATAGGCCCCTCCTTTATTCGTCATATTGTATGTACGGGATCTTGCACCAGCCCTGCCAGCCGCGGCCTTCGACCTTTGTGCGCACCACGCCGTACTGCGTGCCCATCGCTTCAATGGCATAGCCGTTCCCGACATAGACGCCCCAGTGTCCCTGCTTCCAAAGACCAAGTCCAACGATATCGGGCATCGTGTCCATACCGCCGTACTCGGTGCCGTTTTCCTTGGCAGACGCATACATCCGGTCGGCATTGTAGTCCGGCATCCCGTTTGTGTTGTAGTCAATGGTCAGCGTATCAGGGTTCAGCCATCCATAACCCTTCAGCAAGCCAACACAGTCTGTTGTACGCCTGCCGAGCCAGTGTTCGCGGATAAATGCTTCCGACGCGCCGATGTCCGGGTACTGCTCCAGCTTGTATTGGAGCATGGATTCCGTCAGGACGGTTCCAAACGTCCCCCACACATAGCCCCAGCCATGCTCCCACGCCTGTATCGCATAGGCGGCGAGATCATGGTTGTTTTTTGTATGCGGATTTGTAAAGCCGGAGATATCAATGGTGTTGTCTGCACTGCCGCCGCTCTCCGCGCCGCCTCCGCCACCACTGCCGCCGGGGGAGGATTCTGCCGGACCGGTATAGCTGGTATCGCCAGCGTAATTTGGCTTGTAGGCTTCAAATTTATCTTTGTATTTACCCAGCGCGTCGCTCTCATAGATCGTCTCGAACAGCGCACCCGCCCACGTTTTGGTGTCCTCATCGAACCCCAGATCATCCATGAGCTTGTCTTTATCGAGCGGTTGAAAGATAATGCGGAGGACAGTCTGGTCGCCGGAGGATTCCAGCCGCGTTGTGTGCTTGAGATTGGAGATCAGAAGTGACTGAACTTCCTCCGGCTTCATTTCAGATAGATCCTGCTTGTGGGCAACAGAGTTGATAGCGATGTACCAGCAGAGATCTTCTTCATCGAATTTGCTGGAAACCCGAATTTCATCAATTGTGACGCCCTGATTCTCATACGCGGCAGCTTCGCCGGTGATGATGGCGTCCTGCTGCGTCTTTTCAAAGTCCTCCAACGATAGATATGCGCCGCCGATGGAAAGCGCCTGCTCCCGCATGGTGATCTGCGAGTCCTTTTCGGACGTTTCGTAACCGAAAAACATATTCGGCATGGCAGAGATCACGAACATCGGGATCACGATGATGGCAATGAGAACGCCGACGGCAAACTTGATGATCGTTGGCAAGAGCTCCTTCGCAGCGGCGGCAGCCGCGCCGTGAAGCCCTCCTACGATCGCCGCCCGCACGATATTGACAGCTGCCTTGACCGCGCGCGCCGCATTCGCCATGACCTCCGCAGCGGAGCGGCGGTTCCGATCATTCATCCGATATCACCTCCTGGTTGTTCTCCTGCGGGCGCTTCGTCGTCTTCTGCGAGGCTTCATGCAGATCGAGATGCGACGGAATGGATTCCGGGGTTCTGCCGGTCAGCGGAACAAACGGCTTCTTGACCGTCTTTTCCGCAGCGGGCTTCTGCGCCGCCGATGCTGCTTCCGTGTTGATGCCAGCTGCCGTGGGCGCAATTCCTGCGGTACCGGGGCGGTGATAGAGTGTCTGCTCCTTCTTCTGCGGCTCTGGCTGGGTACCGGCCCTGCGTTCCTGCGGTGCCGGACGCTTGGCGGAAGGTTCCGCTGCTGGACTTCTCTGCGGCCCGCACGATTCCTGCGATACCGGAGCCGACGCAGTCATGCTGCCCATAGCAGCTGGGGTCGCCGGTTTCCTGCTCTGCCGTTCGGAAGAAGCGGCGGAAACAGGAGAAGCTTGTGTGCCAGTCTGCGGTATCGGCTTTTCTGCGCTGCCGCTTGGGGCGGGAATTGGGCGCTGCGAAGCGTGCTGTTCTGCCGGACGCGCTGCATCAGGCCGCGCGGTCGAACGTGGGGGCGTACCAGCTTCGCGGTTGGAAGACGGCGCTGCCGGGGATACCGGCGCTGTAGGCGCAGAATGCTCCCGATTTGTAGAGCGGCCATCCATGCGGGCTCCGCTGGACGGCTGCGCCGTGCTATTGGATTGCTGAGCAGAGACATGATTCTGCTGCGTGATCTGGGTGTTTCCATTCGCGGAAACGCGCGTCGTCTGCTGCACGGGCTGGGTATAACGCCCGCCGATGGACGTGCGCTGCGTTCCTGCCGTACCGGGCGCTGGCGTATTCTGCGGACTGCCCGGTTGCTGCGGCCGCGCACCAGTTCCTGCGGTATCGTGGGCCGGTACAGAATGAGAATCTGGCTGTTTTCCTGCTACACCGTTTTGTGCGGGAATTGGCGGTGTGCTGCTGTGTGGCACAGACGGATTTCCTGCCATACCGGATTGAGGGGATACCGGCACAGACGGATGTTCTGCTGTCGGGGTCTGCTCTCTTGCCATGTTCGGAGCCTGCACAAAGGTACTGCGCTGCTGCGTCGTTTCTGTATGCGCAGACTGCATCTGACCTTTTCCTGCACTGCCGACAGGCTGTGCCGGGCTTCGGGGTGTGGCAGACGTAGATGCAGGATTGTTTGGCATTGCATTTGGAGCAAATGCCATTCCGGGTGCTCCGCGTTGAGTATCAGGCGGCTGCACAAAGGTGCTGCGCTGTTGTGCAGACTCGGCCTGTACCGTCTGTCCCTGTGCGTTGCTGCTGTGATACGATTTTCCTGCGCTGCCAGTCTGCTGGTTGGTGTTGCGCGGCGGATTTGAGGCTGCCGCTTTTCCTGCCGTGCCGGGCAAAGCAGTTCCGCCGTGATTCTGCACCGCCGCGCTGCTGCGCGGATGGGATTCCGACTGGGAATGTGCATTCTGTTCCTGCTGCGTATTCTGCATGACCGCGCCGCCCATGACAGGCTGCGAAGTTCCTGCGGGATGATACGGCGCGCCGGGCGAGGCTTTTGCTGCTGTGGACGCAGCTTTGTTCTCTGGCGCTGCTACATGACCCGGTGCACGTCTGGTGCCGGGCGGCACGGCGGTTTTGCGCGTGGAGTTGGGCTGCTTGCCGGTGCCAGCAGGCGCGGCTTGAGGGAATGCGCCCGCCATCTTTTCGGCGGCGGATTGTACGGTATCCGTCTGTGCAGCAACCGTCTGAGCCGAAATAGATTCTTGATTGAATGCAGGATTCGCGCTGTTTTGCTGCGCAGACGTGCTATGATGATAGCCGTTTGCGTGCGAGGGCGCATTGACATTGGAAGCGCTGCCAGCGCCGCCAGAGCGCGGTCCGGTCGGTGCATTCGGCTTGGAATTTCCGCTGCCGCTGCGCGGCTGATTGCCGTTCCTGCCGATGGTATGTGCCGCATTGGACACCAGCGAACGAACGACCATCATCGTCATCGCGCCGGGGAGGCCGCGGCCTAATGGATCGCCCGTCATGGCAGGATTCAGGCCGATGCGCGCAAGGATGCTGTCCGCTTTTTTCGCCACTTTGACGATGGTAATGACCAGCACCATCCATGGCAGCACGTCAAGGCCGCTCGGATAATAGGACAGCACGGATAAAAGCATCTTGACGAACATCACGTTTGTCGCCATCAGCAGACACATCGAGCCGAACATCCGGCACCAGCCGGTAAAAATGTCCGACGTATTCCGGCTTCCGCCCATACCAAAGGCCAGCGGCGAAGTGATCGTCAGCACAGCGAGGATAAAATACCGCTCTGCCATTTCCATAATGAGTTTGAACGTCTGAAACATGACGATGATGCCGCAAATCACGACAAGCAGCCAAGAACCGGTCAGACCGCCGAAGGAGGCTTCATCCGCAAATGTAATATCCACGGCGTCCGGCATTTGCAGAAGCTCGATGACAGTTGAGGTCATGTTCAGCCCCAATTCACAAATCTGCGGGCTTGCCACCAGCAGAAACGAAAAGGCAAACGTCCGTGTGAACAGCAGTTTCGGGTCTTCGGCATCAAAGCCAAGTCCCGCCGCCATGCCGCGTGTGGCCTGAAAGACGAGGTTTCCGATGAGCAGCGCCCAGCCGACGCCAAGCATGATCTGCCGGATGGTGTCGATGATGGGAATGTGCTCCCGCAGATACGCGAAATCCAGACTCATGAGGTCAAACAGCACGGACGCAAAATACTCCCAGCATTCCAGGATCAGGCCGTAGATCCATTCGATAAAGCCCTGAAAGAGCAGTTCCAGCAAGCACCGTCACCTCCGTTCCGCGCCAGATGATTCTGTCCTGACTTTTTAACTCTGGATCGTTGCAAGGCCCTGAAACAGCGGCGCAACATAGGCGATGAACGCGCCGATGCCGTTGATGACCGCCCACGCGATCCAGATGCGGCGCAGCCAGTCCCACGCCTGATCGACCTTGTGCTGATTATTGGAGAGCTTTGCGCCGACGACCGCGACGGCGGACATCAGACCGGCCAGCACCGTACTGATGCCTGCAATTTTGCTGTAAACGTCCACAATGATGCGGTTTGCCGCCGTCCACATATCTTCGACAGCAAACGCCTGCACACAAAACAGGCTGACGCACAGCAAAAGCAGCAGGCAGAGTGTATAAAAACGATATAGCTTTTTCATTGATTCCTCCAAAAATGGATGTGCCGGAAGCTGAGCAGTTCCCGGCATTGAAATGTTCATATTTGAACGATAGAATAAAAATGTAAAGGAGTGAACGCCATGCTCTACGCATGTAATACCTGTGAGCAAACCTTTTGGGGCTTTGACCGCTTCATGCCGCAGCAGTGCCCGGAATGCGGGTGTATGACGGTGCGCAAAGCAACCGAGGAAGAACAGATCGCCTATGAATTAGAGCAAGCCCTAACCTGGCAGGCTGCGCACAGCAGAATCGAAGCGTAAACCTGAGAACGGAAACCCGTTCTCAGGTTTTTTGATCATTCACCGCCCCATTCCAGAACAAAGACAATGGAGAGAACTTCCTGCTCAGTGACTGCTTTGGATACGGCGCTGACAACGGCATCGTAGGAGAGTGGCAACCGGCTGTTCTCCGCAATTTCCCACGGGGAAGTCAGGGAGAATATCTCTGTATCACCAGTTTTGTTGGTCTGCGCATCATTGATCTTGAAACCGAGGAGCTTCGCGTCAACCTTTTCATGCGCCATATCAGTCGTGTAGGGAACGAGCTGCCAACCGTTCTTTGTGCTGATGCTAACCGAAGATACAACAACTGTGCCGGTAGAAGCATTGATGATCTCCGCGCTGCCCGTGTGAACCTCGCCGCTTTCATCGACAACAAGGGGCAATGTGACCGGAACAGTGACCGAGAAAACCTCGGTGATCTCCCAGTGAGCGAAATACGTTTTATCGGTGGTTTCCGTGAAAACGTCATTTGCCGTTACCTGCGTACCGCCGGTTGCTTCGGTGAACCAGCCTAAAAACTCCGCATTTTTGCGCGTCGGCTCGGTGGGAAGAATGAGCTTTTCACCGTAAGTCTGCTCGGTCGTTTCGCTCTGACCGGTGCCAAGATCCCATATCACGACGTATTTGTTTGCTTCAAACTGCGCGTAAAATGTTGTGCTGGCCGTGATCGAAGTGACGGTATTGTAGAGCTTGCCGCCTGTTTTGGCCGTGTACCAGCCCTTAAAGCTGTGTCCCTTTTTGACCGGGAGCGATGCAGGGATCGTCGGCTTGCTATTCGGCTGGACGGTTTCGCTGTATGTTGCCTTCCCGTCGATCAAACCGCCATTCGCACCTGCATCCCATGTAACCGTCAGCGAAACAGTAGCCCCGCAGTCATCGCATTTCCCATCGTTGTCGGTATCTACATGGTCAGCGTATTCATAGCCAGAATCTCCGCAAGCCGAGCACGTCTTGGTGCGCTTATGCTGCGTTTCGCTGTCCGAAACCCACGAGCCGTAGCTATACGAATGGTCAGCATAGTCATAGGTAGACGCACCGCAGCCGGAGCAGGTCTTTGTACGCCGGTGCTGGGTATCACTGTACTTGCTCCAAGAGCCTGTCGAATAGCTGTGACTGCTATACTCTGTTGTGGAGTACCCGCAGGTGCGGCAGGTGGCAGAACGGCTGTGCTGACTGGAAGAAGAATTGCTCCAGGAACTATAGCTCATGCTGTGGCTGGCATAATCATAATCCGTTGCACCGCAGTTCCGGCAAGAACCGGTGCGCCGGTGCTGGCTGGAGGAATACTGCTCCCACGAGCCATAGCTATAGCTGTGACCGCTGGAATAGATGGTTTCGCTCTTGGTTTGGCCACAAGCACAGCTATAATTACGGTATCCATTACTGGTGCAAGTTGCGGCCTGCTGACTCTGTAATACCCATGTATGGCTACCGCATTCCGGGCAGGTGCCCGACCCATAAGCACCGGATCCGTGGCTCTTGGTAGTGTATGTTCCTAAATATTGAACGTAATGGCAGCTATTGCATTCATTATAGTTGGCATGACCACGCGAGGAATGTGCGACTTCGACGTATGTTCCTTGGAATGAATACTTCCCACACGACGGGCAGTTGCCGATAATCGAGCCAGTTGAGGTGACGGAAATGCCCGGCGCACTCATGATGCCAACGGCTACGGGGGTATCGGAATATATGCCGTACAAATCGTAGAAGTATTTGTTGTTCCGATTGGAGCCGGCCCAATCATAATCGTAGAACGGCACCGACGATTTGGGATACCCGATGATATAGCCGATATAGAGTGTATCGCCGCTGTCGTTTTCCCGCCAGAAGGCTTCTTCGCCGATGGATTCCAGAATGTCCTCTCCGTAATAGATCGTGAGCGTGGACAGCTTCGGGCAGTTGTAAAAGGCGTGTTTGCCAATCGTCGGCGTGGTGCTGGGGATCTCTGCCGTGGTCAGATGGACACAGTCTTCAAACCAGTACGCAAGGTCAGCGATATGCAATGCGTCCATATCATCAAACCAGACCTGCGTGATCTGGTCACGATAAGCCGCCCACGGCTGGTCGGCCTTGCTGGCGAACGGCTCACAGTCGCCGGAGCCAGAGATCATCAACCAGTTGTGCTCATTCAATTCCCACTTGATCTTACTGCCGGGAATTGTGCCGGAGGTGACTGTTTCGGCAGAAGCAGCCGCTTCTTCGGGTGCGCTGTCATAGACCGTATGCGCGTCCGCTTCTGCCGCGAATGCGGCCACGGATAGCGAGAAGATCATACAGAGGACCAGAAGCAGGGCTGACAGTTTTCTAATCTTCATGCGTTATCCCTCCTCCATGACGGCAGCAATCGTGAAGATCACGGTCGCTGCGTTAATGTTTGTAACGGCCTCGCTTGCAGACACCTTGGCTTTGTAGCGAATCGCCAGCGACTTCTCAGCATTGATAGACGGAAATGCACCATCCACAAGGGTCAGGCTGCCTGCGCCTTTTGTGCTGCAACCGTTGATGTTCAAAGCAATGCTGTTTTTGTTGGCACTGAAATCGTCGTAATTGCCGATTTCAAAGCTGCCCGGCTGAACATCGACTTTTGTGACGCGAATTGCGCCGTTTTTGCCGGTGTTGGTGATTGCGGCGTTATTGGCGCAAACCACATAGCCATCAACAAGAGAAACCGGCAGCGCGGCGGGAACCGTACACGAAATCGGGGAAACCGTGTTCACGACGGTCAGCGTGACAGGAACCTTTGCTTCGGTCGTTTCAGCCGCTGACGCTGTGACAGGAAATGCAAAAATGAGCGCCAGCGCCAGAAGAAGCGCTGCTGCCTTTTTTATATTGTTCATCACTGCACCTCCTTCGGCCAGAGATACGCGGTGTGCAAGGTAAGTTCTGTGTTCAGCGTACCGATCTGCTTACCATCGCGGAATGCCGTGATCGTTACGGTGCAATCCACATTGCCGAAATCCGGTGCTTCCAGCAACGTTAAACTGGAAATGCTCTTGCCCGCAGCCAATTCAAATGCGTCGGCAATCAGCGCATTGTCTTTAT
>ENA-ORNY01001707-ORNY01001707.1-human-gut-metagenome-genome-assembly--contig:-NODE-1707-length-12138-cov-5.409418_pt1 | contig 12138 bp, 12 predicted proteins | sample MGYA00242122_ERZ509036 | MGnify/ENA primary metagenome ERZ509036 (study PRJEB26280, sample SAMEA2338696) | human gut metagenome | biome: human gut; feature: human-associated habitat; material: faeces...
AGACGCTCGGCAGGGAGCCGGCGCTTTCCGAGATCGCCGCGGAATGCGGCGTGAGCGTGGAAGAGATCGCCGAGGCGGAGACCGCGGCCGCTCCGGCGGAGAGTCTGCAGCGCGAGAGCGGAGACGAAGGCTTCACGCTTGAGCACGTGCTCGGTGACTATGGGCAGGAGGATCGCGTACTGGAGAGCGTCGCGCTCCGTACGGCGATCGAGCGTCTGCCGGAAAAGGAGCAGCAGGTGATCAATCTCCGGTTTTTCCACGGCCTGACGCAAAGCGACTGCGCGCGGATCCTCTCCGTATCGCAGGTACAGGTATCGCGCCTCGAACGCCGGGCAATGGAAAATCTGCGCGCCGTTATGCTCTGAGCTGTGCGGCAAGAATGCATGCCGCCGGAAGTGCAAGACCCCAGCGGTGCGTGAGCATTGCCGCAGCAAGACATATTGCCCCGGTACACGCCGAAACGATCCGAACGGCCTTGCAGTCGCCGCAGAGCGCATAGAGGATCCGTCCGCCGTCGAGCGGCTGCGCCGGAAGCAGATTGCACACCGAAAAATACAGCGATATGTCCCGGCATTGCGCCCACCACTCGCCGGGAAAGCGTGAGCAAAGCGCCGCCCACAGCAAACCGCACACCGGCCCTGCCGCCGCGCACACCGCCTCCGGAAGCGACGACGAAAACGGTGTTGTATCAAGGCACAGCCCGCTCAGACTCATGCGGAGAGAAAGGATCCGGCCTCCGTACATCCATGCGGAAATACAATGGCCGATCTCGTGAAAGAACACGGCGGGCAGAACCGCGGAGAAAATGCCGGAATCGTCCAGATAAAAGAGCAGGGGGAAGACAACGGCAGCTCCGGCGGTGATCTCTACCCGGCAGCGGCTCAAATCGCCGCCATGTAGAACGCCGGATTCAGATAAACGCCGTCGTGCGTAAGTTCAAAATGGAGATTCGGGCCGGTAACCTTGCCTGTCGCGCCGACAAGCGCGATCTTTTCCCCGGCATTGACCTTCTGCCCCTCTTCAACATAGATCTGGCTGCAATGGGCATACATCGTCGCGTAGCCATCCTCGTGCTCTACGCGGAGAAACTTGCCGCTCGTGCCGTTCTCGCCGACTTCCGTCACCGTTCCGGACGCAAAGCAGACGATATCGTCGCCGGAGTTTGCCGCGAGATCCATGCCATAGTGGAACTTTGTCTCGTTGTCGATCGGGTGCAGCCGGTAGCCGAAATCGGAGGATACTCTGGCGGAAAGCGGCTGAACGAAGGAGAACTTCGGCATGGGCGCGTCGTAGGAGACATTGGCCGGAACGCCGAGATCGACGAACGGCTGCTGCTCTTCCATAAACGCCGCCATCGCCTCTTCAACGGCGGGGGACAGCTCTTCCGTGCCGGCTGGTTCCGTAAGTCCGAGAAACTCCGCGGCGTTGATCGTGACCGTGACCGGCATCGCAGGATCGTCCGTCGCCTCCGTCACAGCTGCGACGGTTTCCTCCGTCCTATAGTCTGCTCTGTGGAAAGATTCTTCGACTGTACGGATCGTTTCGGATGTGCGGGCAGGGAAGAGAAGCTTCGCGGCGGCCGCCGCAACAAACAGTCCCGCTGCCACATAGATGGTTGCGCGTTTTGCACGTTTCATTCCAAATCACACTCCTGCCAAAGCGTATTCGGACGAGTCACAAGCTATGAATCCTTTTTTGTCGCTTGACTTTTCAGGCATATTTTGGTAGAGTACATCAGTAAACAAAATACGCGGATATAGTTCATCGGTAGAACGACGGCTTCCCAAGCCGTAGAGGTGGGTTCGATTCCCATTATCCGCTCCACGGAATATCCCCATCGGTCAAACCGATGGGGATAGTTCATATGACCCCATGACGCTTGCAAAACGCTGGGAACACCTTTGCGGTGCAATCAATATTTGAGAGAGGGAGAAGAAACGAAGCTGCCGGAAGATTTGCGCGGCACCAGAGAAAATATAGGGGGAATCCAAATGCTGGATTATAACGCGGACCATTATTGCCCGGTGTACAAAAAGGTCATCTGTGCCGACTTGTGTTATGATTCACTCTGCTGCCTGAATGGCGAGTTCAAGATTTCATCCACAAAGGAACTTGCCGTAATAGAAGATATCGACGAGGCGCGAAAGGTTTGTGAAGACTGCCCATACAGCGACCTCGGCGGCATGGACGAGTGGGTGCCGGATTTCTAATGGCCTTATAAAGAAATCAGCTTACAGCGATGACCGCTGTAGGCTGATTTTTTTACTGCCGCTGTAAAACACCGCAGTCAGCGAAAAACAAGATTGATGAGCAAACACAGCAGCGCGCCGCAGAGCGTCGGCAGCACGGCGGCGAGCGCCGTCCATGTCCGGCTGCCGGTCTCTTTTTTTATAGAGAGAAGCGTTGTAGAGCACGGCCAGTGCATCAGTGTAAACACAATGACGCACGCTGCTGTCTTTCCAGCCCAGCCGTTGGCGAGCAATATTCCGCTCATGGCTGCGGCAGAAAGCGTCCGGTTGAGTGCACCCTCGGCCATATAGATCATCATGGCGATGGGGATCACCGTTTCATTGGCTGGGAATCCCAGAATGAAGGCCAGCAGGATCACGCCGTCCATACCGAAAAATTTTCCGATTGGATCGATCACGTCCGACAGATACCGCAGCAGGGAGACATTTCCGACGGAAAAATTTCCCAGCAGCCAGAGAACCAGACCGGCGGGCGCGGCAACGGCAGCGGCCCGCCCAAGGACGAATACCGTCCGATCAAGGAGCGAGCGGACAAGGATCTTTCCGAGCTGCGGCTTTCGGTACGGCGGCAGCTCCAGAACATAAGAGGACGTCTCCCCGCACAGAACCGTGGCGGATAAAAGCCGTGTCGCGCCAAACGTAGCGGCAATGCCGAGACATACGACACCCGTCAGCATAAGCGCGGACACAATAGGATTACGCGAGGAAAAGAAAGCGCCGAGCAGGAAAATCAAAATCGGAAAGCGCCCATTGCACGGGACGAAGCTGTTCGTGAGTATGGCAAGCAGCCGCTCGCGCGGCGAATCGATGATGCGGCAGCCAGCCGACAACGCCGGCGGCATTGCATCCAAAGCCCATCGCCATTGTAAGCGCCTGTTTGCCGCACGCGCGGCAGCTCTCGAACGGCTTATCGAGATTGAACGCCATACGCGGCAGATAGCCGACGTCTTCAAGAAACGTGAACAGCGGAAAGAAGATCGCCATCGGCGGCAGCATGACGGATACGACCCATGCGGTCACCCGGTATACGCCAAGGATCAGCGCATCATGCAGCCAGAGCGGGATTCCGGCGGCGAGAAGCCAGCGTGAGAGAATATCGCCAAAGGCGAAAAGCATGGAGGAAAGAAACGCCGAAGGGTAGTTTGCGCCCTGCACCGTCAGATAAAAGAGGATCAGCAGCAACAGCAGCATGATCGGAATGCCGAATTTTTTTCCGGTCAGGATGCGGTCAGCCCTCCGGTCACGGGAAAAGCCGTTTTGATGGGCCGCTGAAACGACCTCCGCTGCAATATCGGCTGCACGGCGGAGAAGCACCGCTGCCGCGGTTTCTCCGGCGCGGTCGATGCGCTCTCTCCCGAGACGGACAGCTTCCGAAAGAAAAGGATCTTCCTCCAGCGGCCTTCCGAGCTTTTTCTCCAGCGCGCGAATCGCAGTATCGCCGCCGGTCAGAAGCTGCATTGCTATCCACCGGTGATTTGGTATAGCCCCGGGAAGCAGCTCATCCAGCCGCGCCTCGATCGAAAAGAGCCCCGCCTCGATCGCTTCGCCATAGCGCACCGGAACCGGCTTGCGGTGTCTCTCCTGCACGGCGGCCACCGCTGCACGCAGCAGGGGAGGGAGCGTTTTTTTCTGCCGCGCGCTCGTTCCGACAACGCGCACGCCGAGCAGCTGCGATAGCCGCGGAAGATCCACGGTGATGCCGCGCTTTCCGGCCTCGTCCATCAGATTCACGCATATAACAACGTGATCCGTGATCTCCATGACCTGCAGGGCAAGATAAAGATTCCGCTCGAGCGCCGTGGCGTCGCAGACAACGATCACCGCGTCGGCGCTGCCGAAGGAGATATATTCCGCCGCGACCTCCTCTTCCGGAGAACGGGCGGAGAGAGAATACGTTCCCGGCAGATCAATGAGCTCAACGGCCGCCCCGTCGATGCTGCATGTTCCCGCCGCCGTCGCGACCGTTTTCCCCGGCCAGTTTCCGGTATGCTGATGCAAGCCGGTCAGCGCGTTGAAAAGCGAGCTTTTCCCAACGTTCGGGTTCCCCACCAGCGCAAAACGGTATGTTTCCGCCATTACGTTTTCGCCTCATGCGGCAGGCGGACGAACACGGAGGCGCTGTCCCCGGCGCGGAGCGCGATCACCGTTCCGCAAATTTCGTAGGCCGTCGGATCACCGAACATGCTGCGGAAGAGGCATCGTATTCCCGCGCCCTCCGCGAAGCCGAGATCGAGAAGGCGGCGGCTTAAAGCACACTCCGGCAATATATCCGTGATAATTCCCTGCGTACCGGGCTCCATATCTCTCAGAGAAATGATTGATTCCATGGCAAATTCCGCCCTTTCCGGTAATGTCTTTCCTCTGTATTCTATTCGGGCGCACTCATCCGGTTCCTTGACTTTTTGCGCGGAAGAGTCTACCATAAAATAAAAAACATTGAGGATATGTCCATGGTTGAAGTCGTTGCAGCGCTTGTCCACGATACGGAAAATCCGCGGCGCTTTCTCATCTGTCAGCGCCCGGCGCACAAGGCGAGAGGACTGCTCTGGGAATTTGTCGGCGGCAAGGTCGAGCCGGGGGAAACGAAGAGGGAGGCCCTCGCGCGCGAATGCCGGGAGGAGCTTGGCGTCGCAGTCTCGGTCGGTGATGTCTATATGGAGCTGACGCATGTTTATCCCGATCTCACCATCCATTTAACGCTGTTCCATGCGGAGATCACTGACGGTGTGCCGCAGCTTCTGGAGCACTGCGCCATGGACTGGATCACGCCGGAGGAGATCGGCGGCTACGATTTCTGCCCGGCGGACGAAGAGATCCTCGCCCGGCTCCGGCTTGCGGGAAAAACGGCAGCGGAATGATGCTTCCGCCGCCGTTTTCTCTCTGCTTCAGCGTCCGGGGAACGCCGGATTCATATAGTAGACGTTGTTCTGGTTGAGCTTTTCCGTCACGAGACCCAGCGCCTCACCGAAACGCTGGAAATGGACGACCTCCCGCTCACGCAAAAATCGAATCACGTTATTTACGTCGGGATCGTCCGAGAGCCGGAGAATGTTATCGTAGGTGGCACGCGCCTTCTGTTCGGCGGCAAGGTCCTCGGTGAGATCAGCGATCACATCGCCGCTGACGCCGATGCTGATGGCGTTCCACGGCACGCCCGCCGCGGCCTGCGGAAATACGCCGAGCGTATGATCGACGAAGTAAGCGTCAAAGCCCTGCGCCTTGATCTCCTCCGGCGTCAGATTCCGCGTGAGCTGGTGGACGATCGAGCCGACCATTTCCAGATGCCCAAGTTCTTCCGTGCCGATGTCGGTAAGGATCCCCTTGACTTCATCGCTCGGCATGGCAAAGCGCTGACTCAGATAGCGGAGCGACGCCCCCAGTTCGCCGTTCGGTCCGCCGTACTGGGAGATGATAACCTTGGCAAGCGCCGGGTTCGGATTGGCAATTCGGACAGGATACTGAAGATTCTTCTTATAAATAAACATGCGTCAACCCTCCGTGCCGCCGCGGTATTCCCACGGCCAGGGACTTTTCAGCCAGGTATACGTTTCCGCGTTGAGAAGATCGCGTTTGGTGATCGGCCCATAGAGCTTTGCATAGCGCTGCGCGCCTTCCTCGGCGAGCCGGAGCAGATCCTGATAGGCAGCAAACGCCTCCGCGTCACCGGCGTGCGTGTCGAGATACAGGGAAAGATCGTGCGCAGCAAAATCGATCGCCATGAGCTCGGCGAGCGGAACGTTCGGCGCGGCGTCGTTGACCATGTTCCCGAACGGCAGATCGAGCCCCGGGAAAAGCGTGCCGCGTGCAAGTGCTTTGTCCGGCTCATACTGCGCCTGCGCGTTTTCCTGCGCAGGGACGAATGCAGCTGCCAGCGGCGCGCAGGACGGCAAAGCGCCGCATTTATATCCGCAGACGGCCTCCGCGGATCCCTTACTATTCAAAACGATTCCTCCAAAAAAACCGGATAGAGAGCTCAGCTCTCAGCCCATCGTATGCCGAAAGGAAACGCCGTGACCGTTTTTTTGAAAAACATAAAATCGCGGTTGCTTTTTGGCATGTAGATGTTATACTATTATGTAAAGCGGAATATTACGGAACCATGGAATGGGGTTAACGATATGAAAGAGATTTTCAAGAAGAAAACGGATGAAAGCGGCGCCGGTTCTGCGCCTCTCGGCGGGACAACATGGTACGGTGTGGACAAGCTGTTGTTTGTCCGGATCGGCATTGCCGCCGTTTTGCTCTGTCTCGGTCTCTTTCTGCAGCTGGGAGACGGCATAACGCTTCTCCTGCTGCTGCTCAGTACGCTCATCAGCGGTTTTGACGTGCTGTATCAGGCCTGCGTCCGGCTCGTCCGGGAACACCGTCTTGGGGAGGAGCTGCTCGTTTCCATTGCAGCGATCCTCGCCTTTACGATCAACGAGGGCTATGAGGCTGCCGCCGTCATGCTGATCTATCAGGCCGGGTGTATCGTCCGCGCGTACGCCTCCGCTCTTACGAAGTCCAGCTTCCGCGACCGTGTGGACCCCTATGTGGCGAGCGTCACCGTTCTCCGTGGTGAGGAAAAGACCTCCATTCCGCCGGAGAATGTCCAGCTTGGCGATATCCTTATTCTCGAACGCGGCCAGCGCGCTCCGGCCGATCTCGAAATTCTGGAAGGCTCCGTCACGCTCGATCTCGCCCCGATCTTCGGGCATACCGCCCGCCGCGAAGTCACGGCCGGACAAAAGATCCCTGCGGGCGCTGTCAACAGCAGCGCTGCCGTGCGCTGCACGGTGCTCGCCCCCGCCTCCGATTCCGTTTTCGCCCGCGAGATCGACACCGTTTCCGATCCGGAGGCTGTCTATGGCCCTGAGGCCGATTCGGTGGAACGCTATGCGAGAGTTTACGCCCCGTTCGCTCTCGGTGTGAGCGTCCTGATCGCGCTTCTCCTTCTGATCTTCTCCACGGTCCCGACCGAGGAAGCCATTCACCGCGCGCTCGTTCTCCTCATCATTTCCTGCCCGACGGCTTTCCTTGCGCCGCTGCCGTTTATGTACCTTGCCGGACTCTTCCGTTCGCTGCAAAGCGGCGTTGTCGTAAAGGACGCCTTCGTTCTGGACGGTCTTTCCCGCGCAGGCGCGGTTGTGTTCGATAAGGACGAAATGCTCTCCACCGGCTTTTACCGTGTGGCCTCCGTGAAGTCGGAGCGGCTCGACCCCGCGGTGCTGCTCAAGGTTGCCGCGCACGCCGAATCCGGCTCTTCCACCGCCGTTGCCGCATCCATCGCCAAGGCGTACGGACAGGCGATCGACGCCTCTCTCATTGAAGAATTCACCGAAGAGCCAGACGGAATCACCGCCGTGATCGACGGGATCGACATCCGCATGGGCGATGCGGCCTATATGCAGAAAAACGGCGTCACTGTTACCGACCCTGTCGGGGACAGCATTACCGTGTATATGGCCGTCAACGACCAGTATGCCGGCTGCATCTATCTCTCCGATACGATCCGCGACGATGCCAGAGCCTCCTTCAGCGCCGTGTCCGGCGCGGGATGCGAGTGCATCATGCTCTCGGCGGACAGTCCCGAAAAGACCCGTACCGCTGCCGTTTCCGCCGGTGTGCGCGAGTATTACGCGCAATGCATGCCGATGGACCGTCTGGAAAAAATCCAGGAGATCAAGGAACGCTTCCCGGTCAACAGCGTTTTGTATATGGGCGAGGCAACCGGCGATACCGCGTGCTTCAATGCGGCGGATATCGGCGTGTGCATCGACGGTCTCGCGTCCGAGGCCTCCATGCAGACGGGCAGCGCCGTTATCATGGACAAAACGGCTGCGCCCATCGCCGGCGCGATCGACGCGGCAAAGGCCACGCGCTCCACAGTACGGCAGCTGATCCTTGCCGTTCTCGCCGTCAAGGCCGTGCTCCTCGTTCTTGCGCTCCTCGGCGTTACCTATCAGCTTTGGTTCGCGGCCATGGTCGATACGGTTGCCGGTATTGCGGGCATTCTCTATTCCTCCCGCATCTGGTCTGAGCAGAAATAAATTTTCCATAAACTTTTGAAACGGGTTGGAATTGCTCCAACCCGTTTCAGCCTGTCAAAAAAGTCTGCCACTGTCAAAAAATTCAAGAGCATTGCAATTTATTGCTCTGATTCTCCCGCAGTGAGTTTAGCGGGACGCGTATCTTCGTCCTCAAGATTATCGTACCATGCACAAACGTAATGATAGTCATATATTCTCTGCAACAGCCCTAAACGGTCTGAAATATCATTCATACTTGTATCCGTCACGGGCGTACAGCACGTATCGATCTTCTGTTGCTCAAGCACAGAGATTTTCCCCGCTTCCTTTGAAGCGGCCAATGTAAGCAGAGCGACTTCTTTTCCAGCGTTTGCATCGACCATGCGATTGAATGCCATCAGCATTTCAGGTCTCTTGGCCGCAATCAGACTGGCAACATTTGAATATGCAAACTTCAGGTACTTGGATGATGCCCAATATGGTGTAACTGAACCATCATAAGGGTTCAGATAGATATGGTTGAAATTATCAATGTCTACTATGCAACCGTGTACCCTTCCATAGAATGAATACTGGTCCTTGTGCAGGGCTTTCCACAATCTCATATCCGCATACATGGCCTTATCCGCCTTGCATTGGGAAACATATTTCTGGTAGCAGTTTTCGACCTCCTCTTCGTTGAGAACAACAGATCGAATCTGTCTTGATATGCTGTATAAAGCATCCCAATATTTTGAAAACTTTCGCATCACTGCACTTGCATATTCGGGCAGCCTCTGGTAGTAATACTCCAAGGACTGGTTGAGATTTCTTTTCTTCCCGCCATACATAATGTGTTTAGTTCCTATTTCAGAAAAGCCCACAAACATAAAATAACCGGAATTTTTGACAAGTTTGATGGAACGGATGCCTGAAAATTTTGGCCTGGGTGTAGTTGATATTTTCTGATAGAAGCTCCAATAATCATCCAGCGTTATATCGTGGATACCGTCTTTGTATTTCTCCGGTGAAAAACCGGTATCATTGAGTTCGGCAGCAAGATCAGTACGTAACTTGTTCATTGCATCTTCGCTTGTACCAGTCGCCCACCTCCACTCCTCTATATCGGCAGGGATACAGTAACCAATAACATCCCTGCTGACGTTATAAAAGGTCTCATCCGAAATATCTGACAAAGGTATGGTGTGTGCAATGTTAAGCTCCGGGTTATATATACCTAAATTTTTCATCTCTTGAAACTCCGGGTGCCTTGAATGAATGCCCAATATGTAGTAAACCAGTATCTGCAACGTGTGTTCTTTCGTAGGAGCGGCATCAGAAATCTTAAAATCCCACAGCGTATCACGGGTCAGGTAATCACCGTCACCGCTGTCGATAATACGATTATAGCCACCTTCAAAAGTAAATCCGCTGGAAATAATTGGGCCAACACTTTTCAAGAAGGTACGGCTACGGTTAACCAGTATGGTAATGTTTTCCACCATTTGTTTGCTGGGACATATCCTGTCAACGGGTGAAAAATAATTTTTCCCCCTACGGTATGCAACGTCATAGCCGACCAGCTGGCAGGCATTACGGATTGATGCGGCATCCAACCCTCTAACATTGTCTAACAACCGATTCGCATTATCAAGCTCATCGACTTTCTCTGCCCCCATCAAAGAAACGCGAAAAGCGTCTTGTTTCGGTGTTCCATTCACAAATCTTGTTAGATAATCAACAGCTAATCCTTGAATTGGCTTGTATGCAGAATCTAATTTCTCAATTTCGTATTGGTCGTAGTATTCGATTGCTTTTAGTCCTTTGGGCGGAATGTAGCCCCCTCTTGGCTGGCTAACTTTTTTTATTCTCGCTGTCACTGAAAACAAAACATTCACTCCCTTAGTCGAATCTTCCAAATGTTGAATAGATGATCTGCGCGACTTGGATGAAATAAAAACCGGACACCAATTGTGATACACATCGCATCAGAATCGGTGTCCGGCTATGGTGCGCGGTACAGGACTCGAACCTGTGACCCCATGCACGTCAAGCATGTGCTCTACCAGCTGAGCTAACCGCGCGGAACAGTATGTATTTTACACGGTCTGCACCAATTTGTCAACAGTTTTCTTGCCAAGTTTCAATTTTTTTGCTATACTCTCCTCAAAACCACCCAGGAGGACAAACATCATGGAAAAAATCGCGCTGGTAACGGGCTCATCCCGGGGCATCGGGCGGGCCGTGGCAGCGGAGCTGGCCCGGCAGGGCTGGGCCGTATGCATCAACTATCGGCTCCGGGAGGACTGCGCCCGGTCGCTGCTGGAGCAACTGACGGCAGAGGGCTGCCGGGCCATGATGGTCCAGGCCGACGTGTCTCAACAGAACCAGGTGACGGCCATGGTGCGGCAGGTAGAGGAAACCTTCGGCCCGGTATCGCTGCTGGTGAACAACGCCGGTGTGGCGGGACAGGCCCTATTTCAGGACATCACCGATGAGCTGTGGCACCGCTACTTCTCCGTCAACGTAGACGGCGCCTACCACGCCATTCAGGCGGTGCTGCATATGCGGCTGCAGCCGGTGGCGGAAAATCTGGTGGCCTCCATGGTGCGCCGGGCGGAGGAGGGCTTCGGCGCTGCTCCGGGCCGGCCCTAAGCGCAGCATAAAAACAGAAGAAAAACAGAACGCGCGCTTCCTGCGGGAAGCGCGCGTTTTTCGTTCACATATCCTTTTTCTGCAAAGGCTCAGGGCAGGATCTCGCCCTCGCCGTCGGCAAACAGGCCGGCAGCGTTGGCCTCGTCGGTGTCGATATGAAAGCGGGTGGCGCAGTCGGGAGAGATCCGGACGACCACATCGCCGAAGACCCGCCGGACCATCCGCTCCACGCTGCCCAGCTCGTCGTTTACCGCGATGCGCACCGTCTGGTCGGGCCGCAGGCCCAGCTCCGCAGCGTCCTCCGGCGTCACATGCAGGTGCCGCCGGGCGATGATCACGCCCTCCCGCAGCTCCACCTCGCCGCAGGGGCCCACCAGCATACAGGAGCCGCTGCCCCGGAGATCGCCGCTGACCCGGATGGGGGCCTTGACGCCCAGGCTGCGGGCGTCGGTGATGGAAAGCTCCACCTGCGACACAGGCCGCACCGGCCCGATAACGCTCATGCTCATGGCGCCCCGGGGGCCGATGACCTTCACCTGCTCGGCGCAGGCGACCTGCCCCGGCTGGGAAAGCGCCTTTCTGGGCGTCAGCGAATAATCAAAGCCAAAGAGGATATCCAGATGCTCCTGACACAGATGAACATGGCGCGCGGATGTTTCGATGATGACGCTCATAGCAAAGCCCTCCCGACGGATCTGACGGATCCTTGGATCCTGAGCCTTCAGTGTAACACACAACCGCCCGTTTGGCAAGCGCCGGAGAAAAAAAGCGCGGCTTTGTCCGCGCTGCGGGCGCTTTTCCCTGCAGACGCTTGACAAATTGCTGTCAGGCCGTTATAATAAAGCTGTAAACAAAATCAGCGCTGGGATCGTCCGGAGCCTGCTCCGGCGGCGGAACGGGGTGCGATGCCCCACGAGTAGGTCACTGTGGTGCCCGCAGGGCGGGCCAAGTCAGATACGCCGAGGTTCCTGCGTTTCGCTCCTGCCTGTACCGGGAGCCGCACGGGCGACGCTTTTTGCGTTCCGCGGGGCTTTCGGCTCCGCGGTTTTCTTTTTGTCAAATTCAGTTTTCCATACTACCTTTGCGGAAGGTCCCTCTGTCCTGCGACCGGGCGGAGGGTCCTTCCGTATCACCAAGCGAAAGGAGCGCTTATGAACATTCTCTGGCTGCAGGATCCGGACAATCTGGTCTATGTCAACGCGGAAAAAGATCTGCCCATGCTGGAGCGGCGGCTGAAGCTGCCCGGT
>ENA-ORNY01001708-ORNY01001708.1-human-gut-metagenome-genome-assembly--contig:-NODE-1708-length-12136-cov-3.592087_pt1 | contig 12136 bp, 9 predicted proteins | sample MGYA00242122_ERZ509036 | MGnify/ENA primary metagenome ERZ509036 (study PRJEB26280, sample SAMEA2338696) | human gut metagenome | biome: human gut; feature: human-associated habitat; material: faeces...
AAGCGTCCCTGCCAGTAACTTTGCGCTCCCGCAGGAGCGCCCCCAAGCTGCTCTTCCCCCAACTTTCCGCGAAGGACCCTTTTTGTCAGTATCTGTCCGTCCGCAGAAGCCATTCCATCACGCGCCGATTGAGCGCGTAGCAGCGGCAGTACAGCAGGAAAAACAGCAGCAGCGGATATGACTTGCGCGACTGGTACATCTTCTTCCAGCTTGCGCGGCGCAGCTGCTTCAGCGACGGGCAGGTTGTCAGCAGCGCCTTCCATGCCCGCTTCTTTTCCGCCTCCGACTGCGGATTATTCGGGTGATAGAAGTAGCGCTTCAGCAGGCGGATGTAGGTTTCCATCAGCCACACTTCATAGGCATTCCAATAGAAATCGCCCTTGTGGTGCACTTTCCCGAATGTCAGGAATTGCTGATTCACCTGCTCCATCTGCTGCGGCAAATCCGCATGAAACCGCTGAAACGATGACATGCCCCAAACCCTGTACGTTGTCAGCGTTTCATGCAGAAAATCCACGGACTTGACGTACTCCAGCATCTGCATATTGAACAGCGCATCTTCGCTTTGATGAATCGCTTCCGGAAACGCAAGCTGATGCTCGACGACGATTGTCCGGCGAATCAGCTGTATGCACGGTCCGCCAAAGTAGTTTGCAGCATACCGTTCATTCCGATCCAGCAAGCCCAGCTGCATTTCCTCCATTATGGAGGTGCCTGCGTGCCGCTTCTTTTCTGCGGGCGGTGCTGTCTCGTCCGTTTTCTGCTGCGAAAACGTTTTGAAATTAAACACCAGCAGATCCGCCGGTTCTTCCGCCAGCTTTTTCATTGCGGATGACAGCAGATTGTCCTCCCACCAGTCGTCGGAATCCAGAAAAATCAGCCAGTCGCCATTTGCTGCCGCCATGCCCGCGTTGCGCGCCGCAGATACGCCGCTTTGCCGCTGATGAATCACGCAAAAGCGCGCATCCTTTGCCGCGTATTCGTCGCAGATACGCTCCGCGCCGCTGGTCGAGCCGTCGTCAATCAGGATGGCTTCCCAATTCGTGTAATCCTGCCGCAGAACGGAATGCAAGCATTCGCGCAGGTATTCCTCTGGCGTGTTGTGCACGGGAATGATGATGCTGACTTGATTCATCCTTTTTCTTCCTTTCGTGGATTCCAGCCGCTGCATTAGGGTAACACCGCACAAATGAGGTGGTGCCTTAGAAATACAGCTTCTTGAAATGTCCGGGCAGCAGCATGGCATAGGTATACACGAGTTTCCTGCGCAGCCAGTACGAGGAGCGCATCAGCGGCCAATACAGCGCCCACTGCTTTTTGCGCGCCTTGCGGCGGAAAGGCTTGTTATCCGCCGTATGCAGATAGTATTCTGCCGCAAACATAAACTGCCGGTTTTGCGTAAAGCGGATTAAGTCGCCGGTTTCGCCGTTTTCGCGGTAGAACGCCAGCCGCTCATCGAGAATATCCAGCATCGTCATGCGCTCCGGGGTAAAGCGGTTCGCCATCAAACCGGCCTGATTCGCCGTGTAGAGGTACAGGGCGCCATCCACCATTGCCACCTGCCGGCTTCGGTAAAGCAGCTTGTATATCAGCGCCTCGTCCTCATGCAGCTTCACGTCCGGGAAGCGTTCCGTTTCCAGCAGTTCGCGCCGAAACAGCTTCCCCCACGCCGTCACCATCCGAACCCATTCCGACCTGCGGTAAAGCATCATGTTTGCCTCGCGCCCATCCACCACGCGCACAGGCTTATTCGCCAGCGGCGCGGCTATTTTCGGCAGATATTCCGCTGGTGTCGCCTTCATGAAATCCCCGACAGCGATTTCCGCGCCGTTCTCCTCGCACGCCGCCAGCAAGCGCGCCACAAAGGCAACATGCAGCGCGTCGTCGCTGTCCACAAAGGTGATATAGTCGCCTGTGCAGATGTCCAATCCGGCATTGCGCGCCATTGACAGACCAGCGTTTTTCTGGTGGATGACGCGGATTCGCTTGTCCTTTTTGGCATATTCGTCGCAGATGGCGGGGCAGTCGTCCGGCGAGCCATCGTCCACCAGAATAACCTCTAAGTTCTGATATGTCTGATTCAGCACGCTGTCCACGCACATCGGCAGGTACTTTTCCACCTTGTAAACCGGGATAATGACGCTGACGAGTTTGTCTGGTTCACGCATATTGATTCCATCCTCCTGAAAATGAAGGTATCAATACCAGTTCGCGTCAATAATCACCAGTTCCGGCGGATTATTGATGCGCGGCAGAATCTGCCCCACGTCGTCCCCCAGTCCGCGGCTGATGATGACCTTCGTGCCGGAAATCGTCTGCACGCCTTCGGTCAAATCCGGCAGGAAGCCCTGATCCGGCGTGTAGAGCGCGCCGAGGAACGGAAGGCGAACCTGACCGCCGTGCGCGTGGCCGCAGAGCGCCATGTCGATGTCCTTGCCAATCAGCGCGCCCGTATCCTCCGCGTAGTATTCCGGATAGTGGACGAGCAGCATCTTGTAGCCCGGCTGGGCGGCGAAATCCTCCAGAAATCCGCTGGCGTACTTCTCATAGGATACCGGCGCTTCCGCAATGCCGCCGATGAGCAGCGTATTGCTGCCGATGGTTACAGTTTCGTACTTATCCGCCAGAAAGTGCACGCCCAGTGCTTCCAAATCCGACGCGAGTGTGCTGCCCTCGAACACGATTTTCGGCCACTCGTGATTGCCCGGCACATAGTACACCGGGGCAATTTCCACCAGCTGCGCACACAAGTCCGTCACGACGTGCGTGTCGTCGCTTTTCTTGTCGTTCATATCGCCCGTGATGGCGATGATGTCCGGCTTCAAGGCACGAATCCGCGCCACCAAATCGCAGTTGTTCTCGCCGAACTCCCGCAGGTGCAGGTCGGAGAGCTGCACAATCCGCAGATGGCTCGTCAGCTTATCCGACTGCACTTTGTAGTAGCTTTCCACAAAGTCCTGCTCATGCGGATACAGGAAGAGGAAGTATCCGCAAACGCCCGCCATCACCAGCAGCACAGTCAGCACATACAGCAGTACTTTTTTCCACTTTTTCATGGCTTAGTCCTCCTGCTTTCTGCGGTCCATCATTGCGCCGCGCAGCAGGGTACGCAGCGTATGGGCGTTGGCGGTGCGGCTTTCCGCCATGCCAAGGCTGTATTCCATCTTCGCGTCGCCGCTTTCCTCGTTGTAGGCGTGCACGAGGCGGTGCATGTAGTCCGCAAAGCTCTCCGCGTCCTCGCGGCGGCACTGCTCGAAGAAGCCGATGAACTGCCAGCCGCCGTTGTAATACACCGTACCGCAGGTTGCAGACGCTTCCTTGATGAAGTCCGCGAACCGGCGCAGCACTTCGTTGCCCTTCACGCGCCCCAGCTCGTTGTTGATGTGGCTCAGGTTCGTCAGCTCCAGCACAACGCACACGTTGTCGTCGCCCAGCACGCGCTCGGTGTTGTTCTTGATGTACAGGTCGCACGCCGTACGGTTCGGCATTTCCAGCGACTGCTCGGTGAAGAACAGGTACTCCACGAAGTCCTGGATTCGCCCCAGCAGGATGGCGCCGCAGACGCCGAGGATGAAGAACACGACAACGCCCAACATCATGTACAGCTTGACGTTGACGCGCGCGTTCACCGCTGTGGTGGACAGCACGCCCACGTTCACCGCGCCCATGTACTCGTTGTACTCCTCCATCGTCACCAGCAGCACCTGATAGAGGTCATCCAGCCGGGTTTGCAGCGCGCTGATTTCCGCCTCCACCGACGCGCGGGCTTCGGCGGTGTTCTCTGTCGCGTCCGGCGCCTTGGAGAAGGTGTCGATGATGTACTGGCAGTACGCCGCGTCAATCAGGCTGTCGGACTTGCGGTTGAGCAGCGTCACATAGTCGCTGATGAGCGTGTCGTAAACGGTGGTGCGGTCTTTAATCTTGCCGTCCTCATCATGCTCCTCATAGACGTCATTCAGCACAAGGCCGTTCTGCCCGTTCGTGTCCGTGCCGTTCGTTCCGGCATAGTACAGCGAGCCTTCCTTATTCTTATTGCCATAGCTTTCAATGACTTCCTTGACGCGTGCCACCTTATCGCCATCGGTGCCGCTTGTCAGCATGTAATTCGCATACCGCTCCTGATACTTCTTCAGCAGGATTTCGCGGTTCTGCGTCAGCCTTTCGCCCAAAATCTCCGAAAACAGGTACGGAATCCGCACCGACTGGATATAGCTGTATTCATCAAACAGGTCGGAGACGGACAGCCCCGTGCGCGACGAGGTGAAATCCGGCGCAGCGCTTTGGCGGCTGCCTAACTGCGCGATAATCTCATCCACGGAATTGCTGAGAATTTCCGCCTGCTCAATGTAATCATAACCGCCCGCCAGCACGTTTTCAGCGTTGTTGGGGATGGTGGAGTAATCCACATATTTCTCCCCGAAGCTGGCAAAATAGCAGCTCAAAATTTCATCCAGCATCAAGCGCGCGAACTCAGCGCTTCGGCTGCTGCCAACAGTCAGCTTTACAACGTATTCCGTCGGATAGTATTCCTCCACCTCTTCGCCCTTTTCCGCCAGCGCATCCTGCCGCGTCTGCACCTCGGCAGGGGTGATGCCCGTCACCGTGCCGCCGGAACGGATGGTATCGACATTGACGGAATAGCCGAGGCGCTCAATCGCTTCCTTGACGACGGTCGAGGAAAAGATTTCGGAAACGTCCAGCGGCTCGCCGTTCGGGGTCAAGCCCTCCGACGCCGCGTCGTAGGTGTACTTAATGACGGCCTGCGCCGTGTATGCCTGATTGTTGCTGGCATAGCGCATGAAGAACGCGCCGGCAAAGATGGACATCAGCGCAATCAGCGGCCACCAGCGCTTTAAGTAGCGGATGATGTTAAACTTTTTCATGCTTTTTTCTGCCCTCAATCACCAGCAACAGCACGCAGCAGACGCAGAACGTCACGCCGCCCATCAAGATCGACCACTTGATGCTGTATTCATCCATCGCGCTCATCTGCCCATAGGACACGGTAAGGTAGTTGCGCGTCTTATAGCGGACATACTCGCGGTTGATGACATTTGTGCGTTCAATCAAATCCGCCAATTTGGTCTTCATGGTATCAATCAGCATCTCCGCCGTGACGATGTTCTCCGCCGCATTGGCGTCTTCCGCGAGCATCTTCTCGATGGTGTACTCATTGTCCTTGATTTTCTCCTTTGTATCATGGGCATGGAAGTTTTCCGTCTCAGCGGAGCTTGCCTGATAGTCAATCGCCACCTTCGTGCGCGACATATAGAAACTTGCCTGCGTATCCAGCGTCGGAATCAGCACAACGCTTGTCAGCGCGGAATCGTACATATCAATCGTTGCAAGATGGTTCTGATAGTGGCTCATGAATTTCTGATACTCAATGTTGCGCAGCTGATTCTGATATTTCAGCTTGGACACATAGCGGTCGCGATTTTTGGATAACCCGCTCTGCCGCACATACGCGGTGTACTTTTCAAGGTCAATGTTAGAGAAATTCTGTGCCTTCTTCTGCAAAGAGATAAACGTCTCGTTGTTGGCTGAGGAGCGGAACGTGCCGTTCTCGTTCGCGCGGCTCTTCAAAAAGCGGCTGACCTTGCCGATTTCTTTCTCGAAGAATGTGCCGATTTCCACATACTCCAGTTCATCCAGTTCATTCCAGTTTGGATTGAGCGCCGTATCGACGTAGGTGTAGTTCTCGTAGAACACTTCCTTGTACGCCTCGATAATCAGCTGGAGCATGTCGCCGGTGCTGATGCTTGCCGGCAGTTCCTCATTGCGCTTGTAGGAGACGGTGTAGGTGGTGGCAATCTTGTAGGCGCTGGCGCTGCCGGAATCAATCGACATGCCGCCAACGCTTGACGCGCTTACGCTGATGTGCTCCGCCAGCGCAAGGGACTCCATGTTCGTCACGCCCGCCTTTTCAAGCGCACGCGAAAGCACCTCGTCAGACTTGAGCAGCGAAATGTTGAATCGCGTCTGATTCGGATAAAGTCCCCTTGTCGCTTCCTCATAGTTCAGGGCAATGAGGGCGGTTGCCGACTGCATCTTTCCCGGATGCATCAGGGCGCTGGTGGTCACCATCGCCGCGATGATCAGCAGCAGGCAAAGCAGGCGGTATCTCCACACACCCTGCAGCATCCGCTCAAGAAGCGACCACACGCCGCTCCTTGCTCGTTTCCGTTTCTTTTCTTTCATGCTTGCCTTTCTCCTCGCCTTGTTCCTGCTCGCCAATCGCCATCGCAATCGGCAGCAGCATAAAGACCGTGTTGATATAGCAGTAGAACACCGTGTTGTCGGTGGCGTAGGTAATGAAGCCGTAAATCGTTTCGTACAGCAGCAGCAGGGCTGTCTGCATCCCGAACTCCTTCTGGCACCACACAATGCGCCCGTTCCAGCTGTACCAAATCCAGAACGCGAAGCCCCAGAAGCCTAACTCGATGTACATGGTAACAATATCGTTGTGCATTCCGCCGAAGCTGTGCGTGCCGAATACGCCAACGCCTGCTTCCGTCATGATGCTGATATAGCGTGTAACATAGCCAATGCCATACCCTCGGAAGCCGGGGGAAAAATCGTAGACCTCCTGAAACGCGGCATAGAGCTTGTCGCGTCCCATCGTGTCAATCTCCAGCGCGTGGACGATTTCGTTGAACAGCCCCGACTGAATCAGGTACACATACCCGAAGCAAATGACAATGGCGCCAATGGAAATGAGGAGAATCAGGATGCTTTGGGCTTTCGGTTTTCTCCTGCGGATAAACTCGCCCATCAAAAACACGCCGACTAAGCCAATCAGCGCGATGCGTTTGAGGCCCAGAAAGAAGAACAGCCCCGATAAGGCAGCATAAATCAGGCGCTTTTTGCCTCGCTCACAGCACAGGGCGAACAGCAGCATCAGCCCGAAGGCAAACGTCAGGTCATGCACTTCCAGCGCCTTGATGGCGGCGTTCGTGTCAATCCCGCCGGACTTTGCAAACGCAATCAGCCCGGTCACAAACGCCCCGATGCCGTTCTCCTTGATGGATCCCAGCACAATGCAGCAGTTCGCGCCGCACATGCCGTAGAGCGTATAATCAATGCTCCTGCGGCCGAAGAGGTACACCGCGCTGCACATTGCGCTGAGCGATATGACATGGTAGAGAATCGTCGAGCAGCCGCGCGACATGTAGTTAAGCTGCTGAAAATCCAATGCCCAGTACAGCATTGACAGCGCCGCCATCATCACAAACGGCAGCCCGAACATCACCGCAAACTGTCCCACGGTTTTCAGCCGCCGGAAGTCGCCCGTCACCAGCATAAACAGCAGCGCCATGCCCAGCACGCCGACTTGCAGCACATATTTCGTGAACCACGGCAGCCCCAGCCCACCATTCCAGAAGGCGATGGTCATCATGCCGATATACGCCCATTTCAGATACGCCGGGCGCGGTTGAATGTCCTTTTTCAGCATTTCTTTTCGTCCAGCTTCCGCCAGATCGACCCAATTCGCCGCGCCATGCTTGCCACAGAATAGCTTTCCAAGAATCGGCATCTGCCCTCCTTTGCCATGCCGCGGTACAGCGCTTCATCCTCGTAGAGTCGGCGAACCGCGTCCCGCAGCGCATCACGCTGTTTGGGAATGATCAGACCGTTTTTGCCCGATTCGATGTAGTCGCGCACGGTGTCAGATTCCGTGGTGATAATCGGCTTGGCGAACATCATCGCCTGCAGGAACACCAGCTGCCCCGCCGAAATGCGCGCATCGGCAAGCGGCACAATCACGCAGCAGCATTCTGACAGCATTTGATAGTACTTCTCGCCGAACACATCGTGATAAATGCGGATGTTGCTGCCGGGGTTCGGGTGGTTGTACGCGTCGGACAGAATGCGTACCTGATACGGCGTGTCCTTCAGCGCATCCACAAGGAAGTCATAGTCGCGGTTGCTCTTTCCCGCCGCGAGGATGAATCGCTCCTCCCCCTGCGGAATGTGCCCGCCGCGGTTCAAATCGCCCAGCCCCAGCGGCACATAGGTGAACTTGTCCGTGCCGAAAATGGACTGGTAATACGCCGGTTCGCTGCTGGAAAAGCAGACGATTTTGTCCAGCGCGGGGCTGTTCACCGCCTTGCGCATGAACCACGCGTACAGCTTGCCCTTCCAGCCCTGCTTGGGGCAGTAGATGAACGTGGTGACGATAAGATGGCAGTGCTTTTTCAGGTGGAAAATGGCGCTGTAAAAGGCGAAAAACAGCCCGTAAAACTGCTGGTAGGACAGAATGGTGCCAAATTCCTTGCGGTGACGCAGGACTTTGAGTGGAAAGAGGAAGAATTTCGCCTTCTTCTTCCATGCGCTGTCCGAAAAATAGCTGTCAATGTGCCAGATGTTCCACTTTTCTCCTGTCTCCGCTTCCATCAGCGCCGCAAAGTTCCATTCCGGCTGCGGTGCGCTGTCCAGCAGAATGAGGTTTGCCTGCCCGTCGTTTGCTTTCATGACATCAGCTCCCTGATTGCCTGATGATTTCGCTCGCAGTTGTGGTCGTCGAGCGCGCCGAAGGTATCGCGGATGTGCTTCTGCATTTCCGGCGTGACGGCGCACTCCGACGCAAGCGCGGTTTCGATGGCTTGCAGCAGCGCCTCCTGCGTCGTCACGACCGCCCCGAAGCCGTCCACGCGATAGTCGAAATAGCCGCGGTCGTGGTGCGTGCCCCAGTACCGCGCCTCGTCAAACTGGTAGTAGATTTCGGGCTTGAGCATATACGCGAAGTCGAACTGGATGCTGGAGAAGTCCGTTATCAGCAGCGCGGACTCCATCAGCAGCGTCTGCACGTCCATCTGCCCCAGCGCGCCGATTTTGACGTGCGGATTCTCCGTGTGGAAGGCGGACAGGAAGCGCTGCACCTCAAAATGCGGGTAGAACACGGCGTCATAGCCGTATTTCGTCAGCAGCTTCTCCAGCTTCGGGTCGGAAATGACCGCCTGCCAGTGCTGGAAATAGTCCGTCTGCTCAAACTCCGCCTGTGTTTTGCCCTCCACGGCGTACGTCCGCCACGTCGGCATAAACAGCACCTGCCGCTTCGTCTCGTGCGGATGCAGAAGCGCGTCATATCGGCACAGCCCCAATCGGCGGACGACGCCTTTCGGATACCCGAACGCCGACTCGACGAAATCACGCTCCTTTTGCAGCGTCGTGACAAACAAATCCATGACGACGTTGGGGTAATGGTACCACTTCATATCGTCAATCATGATGCCATGCTGCAAAAACACCTTTTTTCCGCGCACAATGTGGAGCTTATCGAGCATATAATAGCGTTCAATATCAGGCGTATAGCCGGAAACATGGGTGGAAACCTTCATTTCCGACGCGGCGCAGAGCAGGTAGTGCCGCCAGCTGCGATACGGCACGACGCTGCCCAGCTGCGCAACGCGGTCATAGTCGGGCAGCTTGGGGTCTGCGACGTAGACGGCGTTGATTTCGGGGTGCGCCTGCCGAAGATACGCGAAATAGTGATAGCCGTTGTCACGGGCTTCCCTGCCGCGCTCGGACACAAGCCAAACGTGGCGGTACCGCGGATTGGTGACTTTCAGCACGCCGGCGCAGAGGGCTGCCGCTTCGTACTTGATCAGTTCGCCCAGCAGGGTGGCGCCGCGGCGGAATTTTCGCAGGATGTTGCTCATAACATTTTTCCCTTACTGGTCAAGAATCTCCTCATACGCCTTCAGCCTTTCTTCCATATAGAAGAACGGTGCACGCTCACGGACGCGCTGCTGGTAGTATTGGTAGACTTCCGGCTTGTCCAGCATCGTCCGCAAGCCCTCGAAGAGGGATTCCTCGGTGTTCTGCGTAATCAGGCCGTACTCGCTGTCGCCCAGAATCTCGCGCATTCCGGAGCAGTCCGTCGTCACGACGGGCGTTTCCAGCACAACGGCTTCGCTCACCACCGTGCTGAACCCCTCGACGTAGGACGGGCAGACGTACAAATCCGCCGCCGCCATATACGGGTACGGGTTATCGCGGAAGCCCAGCAGCTGCACGCTGTCCTGCAAATGCTCGTCAATCACCTGCTCTGCCAGATCTTCGTACAGCTCCCCCTTGCCCAGAATCAGCAGGTGGAAGTGGTAGCCACGGCTTTTGAGCAGCCCGCAGACATGAATCAGCCGCTCAAACCCCTTGCGCGGAATCAGGCTGCCGACGCTGACCATCAGGAACTCGCCCTTCGGGATGTCGTCCACCGGCTCGTCCTCCCGGCGGCGTATTGCCTGCTCATCCAGTATATTATAGGCGACATGGACGCGCTCCGTCAAGCCGAATTTCGCGGAAAACGCTTCCTGTACGTTTTCCGACACACAGTAGATGCCGTCAAACCGCTCATAGCACGCCTTTTGATGCCGCATGGAGCGGAACAGGCGATCCTGCTTGGTGTACGTCTGCACGTCGATATGCACCCACGCGTACTTTTTCGCGTGCTGATTGGTGGAGTACGCGAGGATTTTTGTCGGAAACGCCTCCATGAAGGCGACTTCCACATCCGCGTCGTTTCTGAAGAACCAGCGATACAGCCATTTCGGCGGGATGATGTACTGCATGATGCCGCTGAGGATTTTCTGCGCCCTGCCGTTCTTCACGCGCAGCGCCGGGCGGTAATGCACCTCCGGCGACAGCATCCCGGCGCGGGTATCGTCGTGGAAAAGCGTCATGAGCGTCACGTCGTAGCGGTCTTTGGAGAGGCGGTTGACTGTTTCCACCAGCACCCGCTCCGCACCGCCCCCGCACAGGCTGTATATCAGGAACATTACTTTGCGCTTTTTGCCATCCATCACGCGCGTTTTCCTCCGATTTCCTCCATGTAGATTTCCAGCAGCCGGTCGCAGTAGCGGTCGAGCGTCATCATGCTTTCCTTCTTCGCGCGGCAGTTGCGCGCCATTTCCTCCAGCAGCGCCGAATCGCTATACAGCGCGCGAATCTTCTCCGCGTACGCTTCGGGCGTGAAGGTGTCGTTGAGGACGCCCGTTTTGCCCTCTTCCACCAGCTCCGGCATTCCACCGATGCGGTTGCACAGCACCGGCGTACCCAGCGACTGCGATTCCAGCAGCGCCAGCGGACAGTTTTCATACCACAGGGAGAGGTGGAGGGTGAAGCGCGCCGCCGCGACAAGCTCCTGCAGTTCCCGTCCAGTCTTGAAGCCGACGAAGCGGACGTTGGGCAGGCCGCACGTTCGGCAGAGTTCCTCCAGCGGCCCGCCGCCCGCAATGACGAACGGAATCTCCGGCAGCAGGCGGCAGGCGGCAAGGATGCGGTCGATGCCCTTTTCCTCCGACAAGCGCCCGAAATACAGGACGTAATCGCCCTTGGGCACGTCGATATCCGCCGTCTTGCTCAAGAAGTTATGAATCATGGTGGTTTTTCCGGCGTAACGCAGAACGGTCAGCAGTTTTTCCTCGATGAAGCGGCTGGGGCAGATATAGCGCGCCACGCGGTCATACACATGGCTGCTGGTATAAATCGTGCCTTCTATCGCGCCGATGAGGCTCTTTGCGCGCGACCCGTGGATGCACTTTTTGCGCACGCACGCCATTTTGCACTTCTTCCCGCTGCATTCCTCGCAGAGTTTCCATGTGCCGAATTCCATCATCATGTGGTTCGGGCAGAGCATCTGCAAATCGTGGACGGTCTGCACCATCGGGATATTTCTCTCTGCCCCCGCCAGAATGACGGACGGGGTAAGCTGGAAATTGATGTTGTTGAAGTGGATGATGTCCGGGTGGAAGCGGTCGATAACCTGCCGCATTTTGCGCCGCGCCTCGCCGGAATAGATGATGCGGAAGGGGTACAGCAGCTTTTCCACGCCGGACGCGTGGAAGTCCATGTTGACAGTCGTCAGCCCTTCGGCGTTCCCGACGGTGTTTTTCTCGTCGTACATGCCGAAATATTCCACCTGATGACCGCGTCTCGTCAGTTCTTCCCCAATGCGGAGCATATACGTTTCCGCCCCGCCGCGCGGGTACAAGAACTTATTGACCATCAGGATTTTCATCGGTTTCCTTCCCTTCCACGTTATACGAGGGGGACGCAAGGGGCGAATGAAACGGGACGAAGTCCCCCCCTTGACCCCGCCAAAGGGTCTTCGACCCTCTGGACTCCCTTTTTCGCG
>ENA-ORNY01001711-ORNY01001711.1-human-gut-metagenome-genome-assembly--contig:-NODE-1711-length-12132-cov-2.122133_pt1 | contig 12132 bp, 10 predicted proteins | sample MGYA00242122_ERZ509036 | MGnify/ENA primary metagenome ERZ509036 (study PRJEB26280, sample SAMEA2338696) | human gut metagenome | biome: human gut; feature: human-associated habitat; material: faeces...
AGCCGGCTCAGCATATGCGCCGAGACGAGCCTGTCCTCGCCGCGGCTGTAGCCTTTGTAATAAGCCGTGTCTATATCATAGTCGAATTTATCGCGCCTTATGCACTTGCACCAAAGCGAGTTGAATTTCGAGCGCAGCAGCAGCTCCCAAAGATCTTTTTTGCTGTCTTTATTAAAAGAACGCTCGCCGTCGAATGTCTTTTCATGTGTGATATTTTCGCCGTTTATTTTATTATAGTCAAAGAATATCATGTCCGGCGCGCACTGCTCGATTTTTTCGCTCAATCTCGAAAACAGCTCGGGCGAGACGGTGTCGTCCGAATCAAAGACGATGAAATAGTCCCCGCGCGCATTCTCAAACGCAGTCTTTCGCGCGAGCAATACACCCTGATTCTCTGTGTGAATGACACGCACACGGCTGTCTTTTTCTGCGTATTCGTCGCAGATGCAGCCGCTTTTGTCCGTCGAGCCGTCGTCAACTATGAGCAATTCAAAATTTTTATAGCTCTGATTGAGAACGGAATCTAGACATTCGCGAAGATATTTTTCCGTGTTGTATACGCACACCGCGGCGGTAAAAAATACAGACATATTTATCCTCCGTCAGATGTCCGCGCAGCAGCATTTCGAGCGGCGCTTCTGCTTGCTGTGCTCGTCGCGCAAGGTGCTGTCTATGGCTATTCTGCGTATGATATCCTTGACGGTTATGTCAAGCTCACTGTTTTCTGAGTAGTCCGCCGCGAAGGCGAAGTCAACGCGGTTGTGATAGAGCAGGTCACTCACGCCCTCGAGCTGGCGCGGTTCGTTGTTGTGGACGGCTATAGAATATCCGCCGTATGCCTTGACCATCTTCATGCACGGAACATCGGAAAGCCCGTCGCCGATATAGAGCATATTGGAAAACGGCACGCGGCGCTTGTTGTCCGGAGTAGAGCGGTTGAGATCTTTATCGTTAGATACATCGAGCACGCCTTTGTTTATGCGATAGACAAACTGGGTCTTTGAAGTATAATTGACGGCGGTCTTCGGCCAGACTGCCTCGCCGTTCTCGCCGTAAAGGAACTCACAGGCAAAAATCTCTTTGAAGCATTTGCCTATTTCGGATCCCTCGATTATCTCTTTAAGACCGGAGGAGAGGACATAGTGCTCGACGGTCACGCCGTTCTCGCTGCCGAAGCGGTTGAGGCGGTCGAACCAGCCGGGCAGACCTTTATACAGTTCTATCGCGCGTCCGCACTCCATGACGCTCTTGCGCGTCAGCGGAATCCCGCACTCCTGCGATTTTTTTATCATGATGTACATATATGACAGGATTTTGTCCATATGCTCTTCCTCGGCGTAGCTGTTGGCGAGCCCCCAGAAATCCGCGGGCTCCATGCCGACGCTCGGAATGAACTGATATTCCTGCATATCCTTTGTGCAAAGCGTGCGGTCGAAGTCATAGAGTATCGCCGCAACAGGTCTTTTTCCAGCCAATTAAGACACCTCCGCAGTTATACATATATATTGGGATTGTATTATACTATGAGTGTATCAAATTTTCGCAGAAAATGCAACATATATGTATCGCGGCGATAATATGCACATTATTTTGTGGTAATCTTTGTGCAATTTTTCAAGATGTTTTTGGTGACAAGAGCGCTTTCGTGGTATATAATAGATTTTGCCGGGACGGAAAGACCGATTTTCTCCGTCTCGATTTTTACGGCTTGAAAAGGGGTATCGGTATGCGCGTCAGAGGTCTGCAAAAACTTACATTGCTCGATTTTCCCGGCAAGATGGGATGCACTGTGTTCCTCGGCGGATGCAACTTCCGCTGCCCGTTCTGCCAGAATTCGGAGCTGATTCTACCCGGCGGGGACGAATATGAGATTCCGGAGGAAGAATTTTTTGCGTTTCTCAAAAAACGTCAGGGCATGCTCGACGGCGTGTGCATAACAGGCGGCGAACCGCTCGTTAATAAAAATGTTGACGAGTTTGCAAAGCGCATAAAAGACATGGGCTATCTCGTAAAGCTCGACACCAACGGGACGCACCCCGCACGTCTTGCGCATCTGCTTGAGGCGGGGCTTGTCGATCATGTTGCAATGGATATAAAGAATTCGCCCGAGCGATATCCCGAAACGGTCGGGATACCCGGTTTTGACGTGACACCGATACGCGAGAGCGTTGCGCTGCTCGTCGGCGGCAGCACAGGATACGAGTTCAGAACAACGGTGGTGGCGCCGCTGCATGACGAAGAGAGCATGCTCGGCATCGGCAGGCTGATAAAAGGAGCGGGCAGGTACTTTCTTCAGGGCTTTGCGGATTCGGGCGCGCTGATCGCCCCCGAGGGGCTTCGTGCCGTCCCGCGCGAGGAAATGGAGAAGTTCGCGGCTATCGTAGCGCCGTTTGTGGGCAGTGCGGAGCTGCGCGGCGTGTGAGTGTTTTCGACGGACCTCGACATTGTGCGCGGAGTTCTTAGCCCCGCATCTAAAGCGGATACAACGCCGATGACGCGTGTGAACAAATTATACAAACACGGCAGTGTGTTTTTAGACACACTGCCGAAATTGATTTTTCGCACAATATGTTGAGCGGCTTGCCTTGACAAACACAATATATTGTGTTATACTTTTAAAGCGCTCCTGCGTGAGCCCGAAGGCAAGAAGGAAATGTCCCGCTTGCCCTTATAAATGAGAAAGGAAAATAAAAATGTACCGCGTAGTAAAAAGAGACGGGAAGACAGTTGATTTCGATCTGTCAAAGATCAGCACGGCGATAACTCTTGCATTTGACGCATGCGAAAAGCAGTACAACCAGAACATAATAGACTTCCTTGCACTCAAGGTAACGGCTAATTTCGAGCCGAAGATCAAGAACGGCGCGATTGCCGTCGAGGACATTCAGGACAGCGTTGAGCAGGTGCTCATTCAGGCGGATTACGCCGAGGTCGCAAAGGCGTACATACTGTACCGCCGTCAGCATGAGAAGCTTCGCTCGGTCAAGAACACGCTGCTCGACTACTGGCGCGAGATCCATCGCAAGGCCGGGTATGAGGAGATCAAGACCCCCATCATGCTCAACCGCGGCCTGTGGGAACGCAGCGGCCACTGGGATCATTACAAGGAAAACATGTACACCACCAAGATCGACGACACGGACTTCGCCATCAAGCCCATGAACTGCCCCGGCGGCATTCTGGTCTATCAGCGCAGGCTGTGGAGCTACCGCGACCTGCCCATCCGTTCGGGCGAGTTGGGCCTGGTGCACCGCCATGAAAAGAGCGGCGCGCTGCACGGGCTGATGCGCGTGCGCTGCTTTACCCAGGATGACGCGCACATCTTTATGACCCCCGAACAGATCAAGGACGAGATCAAGGGCGTGTACAACCTCATCAACGAGGTCTATACCCGCTTTGGCTTCCCGTATCATGTGGAACTGTCCACCCGGCCCGAAAACTCTATCGGCACTGACGAGATGTGGGAGCAGGCCACCAACGGCCTGCAGGGCGCGCTGGACGAGCTGGGCGTGAAGTATGTGATCAACGAGGGCGACGGCGCGTTCTATGGCCCCAAGATCGACTTCCATCTCACCGACTGCCTGGGACGCACCTGGCAGTGCGGCACCATCCAGCTGGATATGAACCTGCCCGAGCGCTTCGACCTGACCTATACCGGCCCGGACGGCGAGAAGCACCGTCCCGTGATGATTCACCGTGTGGTGTTCGGCTCCATCGAGCGGTTCATCGGCATTCTGGTGGAGCATTTCGGCGGCGCGTTCCCCACATGGCTGGCGCCTGTGCAGGTGAAGGTGATGACCATCACCAGCCGCAGCGACGAGGCCGCGCGCGAGGTGGCCGGCCTGTTGACCGATGCGGGCCTGCGTCCCGAACTGGACCTGCGCAATGAGAAGATCGGCTTCAAGGTACGCGAGGCCCAGATGATGAAGATTCCCTACATGTTCGTCCTTGGCGACCGCGAGGCGGAAAACCGCACCGTGACCATCCGCAACCGCAAGGGCGACAACCTGGGCACCGTCTCCTTTGAGGAGGCCGTGGCCATGATCAAAAAGCTCAACGACGAGCGCACCATCGACTGACGGAAACAGAGTCGTACCTTTTTCCGACAGGCTGACGCGCCGAGTGCCCCATGCACCCGGTGCGCAGACTGTCGGAAAACCCATTCTGAGAGGTTTGGAGGGACCGTCCCTCCAAATGAAATCCGAATCCGTGCGGAAAACCCTGGCTGCGAGCGCGATGAACCAGGGTTTTCCGTTTTGTCGGAAGAGGCGGCACGGCGGACTTTTTCGATGCGCGCAGACCCGGCGGAAGCAGTTCCGCCGGGTCTGTTCGTCTTATACCCACGCCCCGCGGCGGATGGCGTCATGGCCGTACCGGCCGCGGATTTCGTCCACCATACGGTCCAGGGCCATGTGCCGTTGATTCGCCGCCTCCTCGGGGAGAAAGGAGAGCTGGATGTTCTGGTTCGCGGGGTACAGCGCGCTCACGCATACGCCCAGCGCGCGAAGCGGCACGCGCGGACGCCAGTGCCGGTCCAGCAGGTCCATGGCGCCGTCGAGAATGTTATAGCTGCAATCGGTGGGCCGGTCCAGCGTAAGCTGGCGGGTGACGGTGCGCATGGCCGTATCACGCAGGCTGAGCTCCACCACGCGTCCGGCCATGCCCTGCTGGCGCAACCGGAAGGCCACGCTCTCACTCAGGTCCAGCAGCGTCAGGCGCGCCCCGCGCTCATCCGTCACATCGCTGGGGGTGGTGGTGGAGTTGCCCACGCTTTTGACCGGCTGGTCATCCAAGAAAAGGGATGCGTCGTCCGCGCCGCGCGCAAAGCCGCTGAGCGTGAGCCCTGCCTTGCCCAGCACGCCGCGCAGCACCTGCGGGTCCGCCGCGGCCAGTTGTCCTACGGTGTAGATGCCGATGGCGTTGAGCTTGCGCGCCGTCGCCCGCCCTACGAACAGGAGCGACCCGATGGGCAACGGGTCCAGCACCTGGGATCGGTTCTGCTCGCAGATCAGGCTGACGGCGTCCGGTTTTTTCAGGTCGCTGCCCAGCTTGGCCAATACACGGCTGTCGCTCACTCCTACGCTTACCGTCAGGCCGGTTTCCTCCCGAACGGTATGGCGCAGATGATTGGCGATGCGCTCGCCCTGCTCCAGCGTCATATCGGGCGCGGTCAGATCCAGCCAGGCCTCGTCGATGCCGAAGGGCTGCACCCGGTCGGTGTAACGCCCAAAAATCGTGCGCACCGTCTGGCTCATGCGGGAGACCTCCCGGTAATCCGGCGCGATGGTCGTCAGGCGCGGGCATAGCTGAAACGCCTGCCACAGCACCTGCCCAGTCTGAATTCCATATCGCTTGGCAGGCATGTTCTTGGCCAGGACGATGCCGTGCCTGCGCGCGGGGTCACCGCAGACCGCCACGGGTACCTCCCGCAGGTCCGGCCGGTGCAGGCAGGCCACGGAGGCATAGAAGTTATTTAAATCTGCGTGTAGAATGACCTTTGCCATGCCAACCGCCTCAACAGCGCAAAATACGAACATATGTTCTATCTCATTATACGAACATATGTTCTAAAAATCAACCGCCAGATGTAGCGCACCTGTCTTTGCGGCACACCATCCCTGGCGGGCGCATAGGATGACGTGGGCGGTCCGGGAAAAGCGCGGCGGCGTTTTACAATCCGCCCGCTTCATGATATGATAACAAAGCAGGGCCGCCTTCGGAGTGTGAAAGCATGAAACGAGGCGATATATACATGGCCGAGCTGGACCCTGTGGTCGGAAGCGAGCAGGGAGGAACGCGTCCAGTGGCCATCATTCAAAACGATATGGGAAACCTGCATTCGCCCACGGTGATTGCGGTGCCGCTAACGGGCAGTACCGGCAAGCCGGCGCTGCCCACGCATGTGCACATCCCGCGGGGAGAGGGCGGGCTGTGGCGCGAGTCCATCGTGCTGTGCGAACAGGTGCGCACCCTGGAAAAAACCCGCCTCAGGCGGCGTCTGGGCGCGCTGGCGCCGGAGAGCATGCGCCGCGTGGAGCGGGCGCTGGGCGTGTCGCTGGATATGACCTGTGAGGACGATGCACAATAGAAAAGGGGCGGCTCCCGGCAAGGGGGCCGCCCAGCAAAACCAAAGGAGAACACATGAGAAAAAACCTGTTGAAAAACGAGCACCTTGCTTCCACCGTGCAGATCGTGCTGGGCTGCGCTCTGGGCGCGCTGGCCTACCCGCTGTTTCTGGTGCCCAACCACATCGCGCCGGGCGGCCTGACCGGCCTGGCTACGGTGCTGAACTATTTGTTCCACTGGCCCGTGGGCACAACCAGCCTGCTGATGAACATACCGCTGTTCATCATCGGCTACCGGGCGATGGGGCGGGTATTTGTGATCCGGTCGCTGGTGGCGACGGTGCTTTTCTCGGTGCTGATCGACCTGATCCCGCTGCCGCCCATGACGCAGCAGCCCCTGCTGGGAGCGGTGTTCGGCGGGGTGCTGCTGGGCGCAGGTCTGGGGCTCATCCTGCGCGGCGGCGCGACCACGGGCGGCACGGATATGGCGGCCCGCATGATTCACAACCGCTTTCAGCACATCTCGGTGGGGGCCATTCTGTTTCTCATTGACTGCTGCGTGGTGCTGATGGCCGGTTTCTTCATCGAGGCGGAATATGCCCTCTACGCGTTTGCCTCCCTGTATGCCTCCAGCAGGCTGATTGATGTGGTAATGGTGGGCCTCGCCCGCGAAAAGGCCTGCTACATCATCTCCACCCAGCATGAGCGGGTGAAGCAGGAAATTATGCAGAAGCTGGACCGGGGGGTAACGGTGCTCCGCGCCGAGGGCGGCTACAGCGGACAGGAACGCCCGGTGCTGCTGTGCGTCCTGAGCGCGCAGGAGATGGGACGGCTCAAGGCCATCGTGCGGGAGGCGGATGAGGACGCATTCCTTTTCATCAGCGATGCGCACGAGGTGCTGGGCGAAGGCTTCCGAAGGCTGATGGAATAGACGAAACCGCCGCGGGGCAAGAACGCTCCCGCGGCGGTTTTGTCGTTATGCATGCCATGGTCAGGACGCAACGGCCTCATCAAAAGCCTCGAAGAAATCCGGGCAGCTCCACGTGCCGCAGGCGCTGACGGATTCATCGCTGACCAGCAGTTGCAGCGTGAGCCCGTTTTTCAGACCGATAAGCAGGGAACCGGAGCCGCTCATGGCCGTGCTCTGATAGTCGGCATAATCCACCAGAATCTGCATCAGCTGCTGGGCGGTGGCTACGTCGGATATGCGCCCCTTGCCGGACAGTTCCATCCACTCCACGTCGGCGGGGTCGCACAGGGTATCGGCCAGGGTCTCGGAGCCGATAATGGCGGTGCCCGCATAGCTTACGCGCTGGAACACGCGCGTGCTTCCGTCCACCTGAGCCGCCACCAGGGCGCCGCTCATGCCGGAAATGGCATAGACCGTCTCCCCGCGGGCCACCACGTTGCTCACCATGCCGCTGGTGCCCAGCGCGGGCTCGACGTTAAATTCGGTCACCTGCCCCAGCTCCTCGCCCAGGAGCGAGCTGGAAATGCCGGTGGGGCTTTGCAGCATGCGGTAGGTGGCGCCGCCCATGGTGATGAGCGGAAAGCTCTGCCCCTGGCCCTGCGCGAACAGGGTCTGATTGGAACTGGCGCTGCCCGCGCTCATGGACAGGCTGCCCACGGGCACGTCACCGGCGGTGCGCGGCGCAGCGGTAGAGGGATGTGAATCGCCCGCCGAGCGGCTGCCCAGCACGTTTTGCGTGGGCGTGGGCTGGACGCCGGGCACATGGCCGTCCGAGGCCCACAGCGCGGCCCCCACACACAAAACCAACGCGGCGCATACGGCCAGCGCAGGCCTCCAACTGATGCCGCGCCTGCGTGGCTGGCGCATCTCCGCGGCCCGCAGCTTTGCCTTTGCCAGCAGGGTGGACGTCGCCGTCAACCCGCCCAGCTGCCGGTTTGCCACTTCGGGCAGTTGTTCCAGGCGTTTCACTGCGAAAGACCTCCTTCTTCCTTCAAAATGCTTTCCAGCTTCTTTCTTGCGCGGGAGAGGCGGCTGGAGATGGTGCCCTCGGGCAAATCGAGCATCTGGGCGATTTCGCCGATGCCGTAGCCCTGGTAGTAGTACAGCAGAATCGCTTCCCGAAAGGTGGGAGGCAGTTCGTGGATGGCCTTCATCATGGCTTCTTCATCGTCGCGCCTGCCGCTGTCGTCCGGGGCGGGAATCATTTCAAACGCCGGACTGCCCAGCACCACGCGCTTGAGCCATGCGCCGCGCCACAGGTCGCGGCAGCGGTTGAGCGCCACTTTGAGCAGCCAGGCCTTTTCACGGCCCTCCTGCAGGTCCGGCGCGTTGGTCATCAGGCGCACGAATACGTCCTGACACACGTCCTCCGCGCGCTGCCTGTCGCCGAGGTAGAAGTAGCTGACGCGCAGCACGTCCGTAGCGTACTTCTCGTAAAGTTCCTCGTAGCTAAGCATGTCCGAGCCTCCGTTTAATGCCCGGACGCGCATCCTTCACGGGCGTACTGTGCTCATTTATCAAACGAATCCGCCTTCCCTTTTCCTGCACAAAATTCAAATTTTCTTGAGGAAATTTTCCAAGTGGGGCGGTGTAGCGGGCACTCATGGTCAGTTTGACCCGATTGAGCGGGACCATGCGCTCAGAACATTTTAGCATTGGAGCCGGAGCGCGTCAACACACGCACGCCCATCTGGAAAAATGTGACGCGCGGAGGCATAAATGCATTTCCCGCCGCATAAGATGCAGGAAGGGCGGCCCTTGCATTTGCACGTTGGCAAATCCTGTGTTACAATACGCAATGTTTGTAAGATGCCCTTGACACGCAGAACGGAGGAATCTACCAAATGCTGTACCACGATTCACATGACGCTCAATACCGGGATCCCCTTGGGCCCGTCGCGGCGGGAAACAGGCTGACGCTGCGCTTTGCCTGTGATGAAAGCCCGGAGGTGCTGCTGCGCACCTGGGATGGTGCGGAGCGCCTGTATCCGATGGTTTCTGTGGGGGAGAGCCTTTATGAGGCAACCGTCACCGTACCGGACAAGCCCATGCTTTTCTGGTATGACTTTATCATCCGCCGCGCAGACGGCGACGTGCGTTACGGCAACAGCCGCGATCAGCTGGGCGGCGAGGGCGCGTGCTATGACGGCCAGCCCGACAGCTATCAGGTGACGGTCTATGACCCCGCCTACCAGACCCCGGAATACCTGCGTCACGGGATCATATACCAGATTTTCCCCGACCGCTTTTATAAGGATAAGAACGGACAGAAAGGACGCTTGCGCAAGATCGCCGCGGCGCATCCGGACGCCACCTTCCATGAGGAATGGAACGAGCGCCCCACGTTGGACCTGGACCCGGAAAACGGCGATAACCGCGCCCTGGACTTTTTCGGCGGCACGCTCAGGGGCATCAGGCAAAAGCTCGATTACCTGGCGGACCTGGGCGTGAGCATCATCTACCTCAACCCCATCTTCCGCGCGCATTCCAATCACCGCTACGACACGGGCAGCTATGAGGAAATCGACCCCATTCTGGGCGACGAAGCCGCCTTTGATGATCTGGTGGCGGCAGCCAGGGCGCGCGGCATCCGCATCCTGCTGGACGGCGTGTTCAGCCACACCGGCGCGGACAGCAAGTACTTCAACCGCTATGGCCGCTATGACACGCTGGGCGCGTATCAGAGCAAGGAAAGCCCTTATTATGACTGGTACCGCTTTGAGGAGTTCCCCGACAGGTATGACTGCTGGTGGGGCTTCTATACGCTGCCCGCCGTCAACAAGGACAACCCCTCCTACCGTGATTTCCTCTTGAATGATGAAACCGGCGTGCTGCCCCGCTGGGTGCGCCGCGGCGCGTGCGGGTGGCGGCTGGACGTGGTGGACGAGCTGCCCGTGGACATGGTGCTTGAGATGCGCAAGGCCGTCAAGCAGGCCGACCCGGACGCCACGCTGCTGGGCGAGGTCTGGGAGGACGCCAGCAACAAGACCGCCTATGGCGTAAACCGCTCCTACTGCCTGGGCGACATGCTGGACAGCGTGATGAACTATCCTCTGCGCTGCGCGGTGATCGACTTTTTCACCGGCGTGATCGACGCCTATCAGCTGCGCCGGGTGATTCTGCATCAGCAGGAGGTATACCCCGCGCCCTTCTACTATTCGCTGATGAACCTGCTGGGCAGCCACGACCGCGTGCGCATCCTCAACGCGATGTGCGGCCTCAACCGGGAAGGCGCCGCGCAGATGGACCGCGCCGAGGCAAAGAAGATCACCCTGGGCAAGCGCGAGCTCAAGAGCGCCAAGAAGCGCTATCTGGAGGCCATGAAGCTGCTGTGCGTCCTGCCCGGCGCGCCCACCGTGTACTATGGCGACGAGATCGGCATGACCGGCATGGCCGACCCCTGGAACCGTGCGCCCATGAACTGGGACGATCCGGACGAAAAGCTGCTGGAGGGCGTGCGCGAGCTGCTCCACAAGCGCCGCGACAACCCCGTCCTGCAGACCGGCTACCTGGAGGTGGAGGCCGTGGATGCCGATACGCTGCGCATCACGCGCTGCGCCCGGGAGGGAAAGGATGTGTTCGGCGAGCCTCTCGCCGGCAAGGCCGTCATGGTGAAGGTCAGCCGCAAGTAAGCGCGATGAACCGCCAAAAGGCGGGTTTGGGCGGCGAACGGCGCTGCTTTCAGGCGCGCATATGTTGCGCGGGTTCTCGGGTTGATGCTATAATAACCCTGAACATAGCGCAAGGGGGATACCATTTTGACCGCGAAGGAATTGATCCGCAAAAACCTGAATGTGCCCAACGTGCTGACCATGATCCGGCTTCTGCTGGTGCCGGTGTACGTGGTGCTGTTCGTCAGCGGGCAAAAGTACGCGGCGCTTGTTACCTTCCTTGCAGCCAGCCTGACCGATCTGCTGGACGGACGCATCGCCCGAAAATACAACCTCATCACCGATTTTGGCAAGCTGGTGGACCCGTTTGCCGACAAGGTGATGGTGCTGACCGCCCTGTTAAGCATGGCCATCGGCTCGTCGGCCATCCCGCCGGTGGTGCCGTGGGTGGCGGTGATCATCCTGCTTATGAAGGAGCTGGTGATGATTATCGGCGGACTGGTGATGCTCAAGCATGGCATCGTGGTCTACTCCCGGCTGATCGGAAAGACGGCGCATTGCGTGTTCATCGCGGGACTGGTCGCCACATACTTCCACGACTGGTTTGTGGCCCGGTGCGTGGGCTGGATGTTGACGCCGGACCTGCTGCTTTTGTGGCTGGGCGTGTGCATCACGCTGTGCGCGCTGGTATTTTACGTGAGCGATGCGATCCGCAAAGCAAAGGAAAAGGGAATCATCTGACGGGCCGGAGGGCCTTCTGGGGGATGGGCGGCTGCCCGTCCCCGCTTTTTTGCCGGCAGGGCGGTTTGCCTGCCCGGTAAAGAGGACCCCGGCGCCCTTTTGTCGAATCCATGAGCAGATTCCCTTTTGGAAACGGAGGCTCCCTCATGAGCGAATTTTTGGCGCCCCTCAACTACGGCCGCGCGCGCGACGTGCTCCGGCGCCTGAGCGGGTATTCCGCCTATACGCCGCAGGGCGCCGCGCAGGCGCTGGGCGTGCTGCGGGAAAGCTATCCGCTGGTGTTTGACAAGCTGGAAAGCAAGCAGTTTGACAACGGCGCGGTGCTGATGGAGATGCCCGGCGCAAGCAGCACGTCGCCGCTGGTGTTCGTATCCCACCTGGACGCGGCCGGGACGGAGGCCGTCGCGGCGGACAGCCCGCACGAGATGCCCATCAGCGTGCCGCTGTCGCGCGCCCATGTGGTGGCGCTGCTGGAGGCGCTGGAAGGGCTTCTGGGCGAAGGGTATCAGCCCGGCGGCGATCTTTTGCTGGCCCTGAGCATGGACGGGCTCAGCGGCGGGGCGGGCGCCCGGAGCATCGCCGCGCACCTGAAGGCGCGCAGCCTGTCGCCCTGCTTTGTGCTGGACCACGGCGGATATGCCACCATGGAGGCGTTCCGCACCTACCTGCCCAAAAACGCGCCGCTGGCGCTGATTGGCATCTGCGAAAAGGGCGAAATCCAGGGAGAGATGACCGCGGACCGGGA
>ENA-ORNY01001712-ORNY01001712.1-human-gut-metagenome-genome-assembly--contig:-NODE-1712-length-12127-cov-6.641567_pt1 | contig 12127 bp, 10 predicted proteins | sample MGYA00242122_ERZ509036 | MGnify/ENA primary metagenome ERZ509036 (study PRJEB26280, sample SAMEA2338696) | human gut metagenome | biome: human gut; feature: human-associated habitat; material: faeces...
CACAGGGTCTGCCAGCGGTTGGCGCCGTCGATGCGGGCCGCCTCCAGCATATCCTCGGGCACGGCCTGGAGTCCGGCAATATAGATGATCATCATATAGCCGATCTGCTGCCAGCACACCAGGATCACCAGACCCCAGAAGCCGTATTTCGTCTCCAGGACCACGGAGGTGTTGTACTTGATGAGGATGCCGTCGAAGATCATGGACCAGATATAGCCCAGCACGATGCCGCCGATGAGGTTCGGCAGGAAGAACACCGTGCGGAACACGTTGGTGCCCTTGAACTTCTGGGTCAGGGCGTAGGCGATGGTGAAGGCGAACAGGTTGATGGCCAGCAGGCTCACCAGGGCAAACAGCGCCGTGTACCAGAATGCGTGCATATAGCCGGGGTCCTGAAAGGCTTTCCGGTAGTTGTCCAGTCCCGTCCAGGTCCACTGACTGGTGATGCGGAAGTTGCAGAAGGACAGAAACAGCCCCTTGAAGAAGGGGTACAGGAAGCCGATGCAGAAGGCCCCGAAGGTGGGCAGCAAAAACAGCCACACCATGCGCTTGATGGGGCGGCGGATCAGCCGGGAATTCAGCGCGGCCTCGTCCCGGCGGTGTTTCGGAAGTTTCATGACGCCTCTCTCCTATCTATGTATTTTCCGGGCGGCGCCCGGAGCTCTTGCCCGGTCCATACCGGCCAACAGCTCTGTGCGCTGCGGGTGAGAAAAATCGGGGGCGGGCGATAAGCCCGCCCCCGGTCCTATTGCGTTACAACGGAGCGCTTATAGCTCAGCCGTTCTCCTTGGCATACTGGGTGGCCCAGCCGTCCACGAAGGCGGTCTTGACGTTATCCCAGCTGCCGCCGTTGACGGTGTACTGGGTCAGAGCGTCCACCACGCCCGCACGCCAGTCATCCACGGCGGGGGTCCAGTTGAAGGCCCAGGTCACAATGTAGTTGCCGGCAGCAGTATAGGCGTTGGCATCGGCAAAGAACACGTTCGCGGGGGTCTTGGCGTTCTTGAAGGGGCAGGGGCCAAACTGCTCAGCCAGCATGCTGGTGCCCTCGTCGGAGGTAACGACCCACTTCATGAAGTCCAGAGTAGCCTGGATGTCCTCTTCCTTGGCGTTCTTGTTGACAGCCCAGCAGTTCTCGGTGCCGCAGCACAGACCGGACTGCTCCTCGCCCTCAACGCCGCAGTAGATGGGGATCATGGCCAGATCCTCGGGGTTCATCTTAAAGCCCTTCTCCTCGCCGGTGAGGTTGGCAAACTCCCAGGAACCGTTCTGATAGAACACAGCCTTGCCCTGGCCGAATTCGGCCTCGGAGGCGTCGCCGGTGGCGGTGGTCAGAGCAGCGCCGGTGGTGGCGGAGTCAGTGGTGTACAGATCCCAGACGTTCTTGAAGTTGTCCAGATAGGTGCCCTTGATGCTGGCGGGCTGAGAGGTGACCTTGTCATCCCGGAACTCATAGAACAGGGGCATGTTGGCCAGGTGACCGGAGAAGCGCCAGCTGGAGGAGCCCTCCAGGCCGGCGGAGCTGAAGGCGTCAAAGCCCAGCTCGGCAGCGCGGCTGTGGATGTCGTCGGCGACCTTCTTCAGGGTCTCAAAGTTGGTGATGTCGGACAGCTCATAGCCGGCCTGCTTCAGCAGAGCCTTGTTGACGATGATGCCAAAGGCCTCATAGCAGTAGCCGATGGACACGGTCTCGCCGTTGGCATTCTTCAGGTTGAAGTCCTGGGTGGTCATTTCCTTCATGACGTCGGTGTTATCCAGAGGATAGCAGAAATCGCCATAGGAGTTGACAGCACCCTGGTTGCCCACCTGGAACATGGTGGGAGGAGCGGACTTGTCCAGCTCGGAGGTCAGCATGGTGTCATACTGGCCGGAAGCGGCGGTGACGACCTTGACCTCCACGCCGGTCTGCTCGGTGTAGGTCTTGGCCAGCGCCTGCCAGGCCTGATCGGCCTCGGGCTTGAAGTTCAGGTAATACACGGAGCCCTTGGCCTCCGTGCCGCCGTTTGCGGGGGTCTTGGCGCAGGCTACCAGGGACAGAGCCATGACAGCGGCCAGGATCAATGCAAGAGTTTTCTTCATGATCATTTCTCCTTCATTATATATTTTTCAGGCGGTTTCCGCCGGAAAAACTAAGAAATGTCGCGGACGGATTCCCCGGTCCGCAGGGTGGTGTGGGCCGTCTCCCGGATGGGTCCGCCCCGGTGCTCCACCATGTCCAGCAGGATCTCCACGCTGCGCCGGCCCATGTGCTCCATAGGCTGGCAGAGGGTGGTCAGGGTGGGGTTGATGTAATCCGAGACGGTCAGTCCGTCGATGGCGATGACGGAGCAGTCCTCGGGGATCCGCCGTCCGGCCTCCCGCAGGGCCCGCATGGCCCCGATGGCCATGTTGTCGGAGATGGCGAACAGGGCCGTGAACCGCGCCCCCTCCATCAGCCGCCGCCGCACCGCCAGATACGCCTGCCGGATGTCGAAAGACCCGGCCTCAATGACCAGCTCCTGCTCCAGGGGCAGGCCGTGGGCCGCTAAGGCCCGGACATAGCCCTGATACCGCAGCTGGCTGATGGAGCGGTCCTCCGTGCCGGAGACCAGCGCCGCAATGCGCCGGTGGCCGCAGCGGTACAGCTCCGTCACCGCCCGGCAGGCCTCCTCCTCGTCGGCGATGGACACCGATGCATAGGAGTCCGGCGGCAGGGTACCGTACTGGTTGTCATACGAGCAGCAGACATAGGGGATGTTCAGCGGCGCCAGCTCCTGGGGGGTATAGTCGGACCGGCCGCCCAATAAGATCAGGCCCCGCAGCCGCTTTTCCCGCTCCATCATGGCGCCCCGCTTCACCTCGTCGTCGCAGGTGCCGATCTGCTGCATCACCAGGGTATAGCCCCGGGCAGTGACCTGCTCCTCGATGACCCGGATGATATCCGTGTAAAACGGGTTGGACACGCCACGCACCACCAGGCCGATGGCGTCGGACTTGGTTTTCACCAGGTCCCTGGCGGTGTTGTTGGGAATGTAATTGGATCGTTGAATGGCGGAGAGCACCTTGCGCCGGTTCTCCGGGCTGACGTCCGGCCGGTCGTTGAGCACCCGCGACACCGTGCTGACGCTGACGCCGCACTGCCGCGCAATATCCTTGATGGTCATAAAGCGCGTTTCGTCTCCCTTCTTCTGCCATTCCAAAGGGGCGGCAACATTACCGGTAACGTTTCCGACCCCCTATGGCCCTACTTTACCAACTTTCGTCCCGTCTGTCAATGGCATTTGTAATTTTCTCCGAATCTCACAGTTTTTTGTCGTATTTTGTTGTGATTTTAACGGACGTCCTGCCGCAGAAGCTCCTCCAGCCGGGACTCGCCCACCACCCGCAGGCCCTGCTGGCGCAGCAGGGCGGCGGTGATGCCCCAGCCCTCCGTCAGCGTGCCGGAAAACGTGCCGTCATATACGGCCCCGGAGCCGCAGGAGGGGCTACGCTCCTTGAGGACGGCGGCCTCCGCCCCGGTGAGCCGGGCCAGCTGCGCCGCAGCCTCCGCGCCCCGGCGATAGGCCTCCGTCACGTCCCGGCCGTCCCGGGTGACCACCCGGTCCCCCTGAATCTCCGCCGGAGGCCGGGGCGTGGGCAGTCCCCCGAAAATTTCCCCGCACACGGGGACCACATGGTGCTTTTCGCACAGGGCCCGGGCCAGGGGATGGGCCTTGCTCTGCCCGTCGTACCGGCAGGGGACCCCCAGCAGGCACGCGCTGACCAGAATCGTCACAGCGTCAGCTCCTTTCCGTTCAGGCAGGCATAGACCAGCATCTCCCCCTGATACCGCAGCTTCAGGGAGAAAAACGGCGCCCCCTGCCGCAGCAGGTCCAGAAAGATCCGGTCCCCGGCCCACTGGGGCAGGGCCGCCAGCCGGTCCTTGTGGATCCACTCCAGCACGCCCTCGCCGCAGTCGTCCCGGACCTGGCCGGTCCACTCCGTGGCGGTGAACAGGTGCATATATTCCGTTTCCCACCGGTCGGACACAAAGGTGACGATGCCCCGGTAGCGGTATCCGGTGACGGTGAGCCCCGTCTCCTCGTTGATCTCCCGCAGGGCGCACTCCTCGGGGCTTTCGCCGTCCAGGAACTTGCCGCCGATGCCGATCCACTTGTCGCGGTTGCAGTCGTTTTCCTTTTTCACCCGGTGGAGCATCAGATACTCCCCGGCGGGGTTTTCCAGATAGCAAAGGGTGGTATAGCGCATGTCCTCGCCTCCTCCGGCTACACATTATAAAGCAGCCCCGGAAAAAACGCAACCCTTGTGAAACGGAACAGCCTGTGCTATAATGTCCTCAATTTACAACAAAGAGAGGTATCGCTATGCTGCTGATCCAGAACGCTTACATAAAGCCCATCACGGGCCCGGACATTCCTGGCGGCTGTCTGCTGGCCGACGGCGGCCGCATCGCCGCCATCGCTCCCCACATCGACCCGCCGGAGGGCTGCACCGTCATCGATGCCGGCGGCCGCCTGCTGACCCCCGGCTGTGTGGAGGCCCATTGCCACATCGGCCTGGACAACGAGTGCCTGCGCTGGGAGGGCATGGACTACAACGAGGTGGTGGAGCCTCTGACCCCCCAGCTGCGGGCCATCGACTCCATCAATCCCCAGGACGGGGCATTCCCCAACGGACTCCGCGGCGGCGTCACCACCGCCTGCACCGGCCCCGGCAGTGCCAACGTGGTGGGCGGCACCTTCACGGTGCTGAAGCTGGCCGGCAAGCGGGTGGACAATATGCTGCTGAAGGAGCCCGCCGCCATGAAGTGCGCCTTCGGCGAGAATCCCAAGGGCTGCTACGGTCAGGGCATGAAGAAAAGCCCCATGACCCGCATGGCCGTGGCGGCGCTGCTGCGTGAGCTGCTGTTCAAGACCCAGCGCTACCGGGACGACAAGCTGGCCGGAAAGAATCCCCCCTTCGACATGAAGCTGGAGGCCATGCTGCCGGTGATCAACGGCGAGATTCCCCTGAAGTGCCACGCCCACCGGGCCGACGACATCCTCACCGCCGTGCGGATCGCCAAGGAATTCGGGGTGAAGGCCACCCTGGACCACTGCACCGACGGCGAGCTGATCTCCGACGAGCTGGCCAAGGAGGGTCTGCCGGTGTTTGTGGGCCCCACCCTGGGCAGCAAGAGCAAGGCCGAGCTGCGGCACAAGAGCTTCACCACCCCCGGCGCCCTGTACCGGGCGGGCCTCACCGTCAGCATCATCACCGACGCACCGGTGATCCCCCTGGAGAATCTGACCATGTGCGCGGGCCTGGCCGCCAACGCGGGCCTGCCTATGGACGAGGCCTGGCGGGCCATCACCATCAACCCCGCCCGCAGCCTGGGCATCGACAGCCGGGTGGGCAGCCTGGAGCCCGGTAAGGACGCGGATTTCGTCCTGTGGACCGCCGACCCCCTCACCACCATCGGCGGCCAGGCATATATGACCGTCATCGACGGCAAGGTCGTATACCGGGCGGAGTAAATTCGCCTAAATTCCCGGGAAATCCCGATTCCCTCTTGCGAAGAGGCGGTTTTTCCTGTATAATCAACCAACAGCACACTACAAAGGGTACCGCGTACCTATTTTCGAGAGGACTGAAACAACTATGAGTGCATCCAGAGAAAAGAAAGCCCGTCAGGAGTTCGCCGCCAGCGGCGCCGTGGACCCCAAGGCCGCCCGCCAGGCGGAGGAGCGCGCCAAGCAGCGCCGGAACAACTGGCTCTACGGCGGCATCGCCATCGTGTTCGTGCTGGTGGCCGCCGCGCTGCTGGTCTGGAACTCCAACGTGATCCAGCGGGGTGCTTCCGCCGTCACCGTGGAGGGCGAGACATATTCCGCCGCCGAGGTCAGCTATTTCTACCATGTGGCCTATAACTCCATTGCCCAGAGCCAGTATGCCTCCTATTACGGCCTGAGCAACTCCACCCCCCTGACCCAGCAGAGCCTCAGCGACATGGCCAAGACCCTGCTGGGCGTGTCCGACGACATGACCTGGGACGCCTATTTCAGGGACGCCGCCAAAAAGAGCCTGATCCAGATCACCATGCTCAAGAAGGGCGCCGCCGAAAAGAACATCACCTGGAACGACGACATGCAGAAGGAGCTGGACTCCACCATGGACACCCTGGCCTCCTATGCCAAGTCCGCCGGTAAGAGCGAGGGCGAGTACCTCAAGCAGCTCTACGGCAGCAACATGACCAAGAAGATCTTCCAGGGCATCCTGAAGGATACCATCATCGCCTCCCACTATCAGCAGGACTACATCGACAGCCTGCAGTACACCGACGAGGAGCTCCAGAAGTACTATGAGGAGAACAAGAACTCCTTCGACGTGGCCAACTATGAGATGATCACCTTCAAGGGCGCCGCCGCCTCCACCAAGGACGCCGACGGCAACACCGTCCAGCCCACCGAGGAGGAGAGCGCCGCTGCCCTGCAGAAGGCCAAGGACGCCGCCAACGCGGCCCTGGAGCAGGTCAAGGGCGGCGAGCTCCTGGTCAAGGCGGCCAAGGACTATGAGCCCATCGGCACCTATTCCCACCCCGAAGCCGGCACCTACAGCGGCGATGCCGCCACCAAGTGGGTGTTTGACGAGAGCCGCCAGGAGGGCGACACCGAGATCGTGGAAAACGGCACCTCCATCTATCTGCTGGTGTTCCACAGCCGGACCCGCAACGATTACAACACCGTGGACGTGCGCCACATTCTGTTCAAGGTGGACACCACCGGTCTGGACAGCAAGGCCGACGATTACCAGGCCAAGCTGGAGGAGCTGAAGGCCGGCAAGAAGCAGGAGGCCGAGAACGCCCTCCAGGCCTGGAAGGACGGCGACGCCACCGAGGACAGCTTTGCCGCGCTGGCCAACCAGCTGTCTGACGACACCGGCTCCAACACCAACGGCGGCCTGTATAAGCAGGTTTACAAGAACCAGATGGTCACCGGGTTCAACGACTGGTGCTTCGACGAGAGCCGCAAGGCGGGCGAAACCGGCATCGTGGAAAACGACGGCAATTACATCGGCTACCACGTCATGTACTTCGTGGGCACCGACGATCCCTATTGGATGGTCCAGGTCCGCAATGCCATGACGAACAAGGACTACTCCGAGTGGTCCGCCAACCTGGTCAAGGACATCACCGCCACCGAGAACTCCGGCATGAAGTACGTGGGCTGAGCCCCGTCTCCCATAACGGCATAACCAAAAGAGGCTGGCTTGCGCCAGCCTCTTTTCTCCGTGCCGGGGCCGGAGCAATTTTGGGTATTTTGCAATTTTCCCTTGCAAGTTCCGGCGGAATATGGTATAAATGGGGGTGCTTAAAATGCTTTGAACGGGAAGTTCCGCAATCATCGCCTTTCCAAGAGAGGACCGGTCACCGGCTGCAAGCCGGTCCGTCAGGCGCTGCGGTGTTCGCCCGGGAGCTGCCGCGAGGAAATGCGCGGACGGGTCATCCCCCGTTATCGGGAAAACGAGTGCGCGGTTCTGTGCCGCGAAGCTGGGTGGTACCACGGAAGCCGTATGCCTTTCGTCCCAAGTGATTGGGAGGAAGGGCTTTTTTCGTCCCAAAAAAACTGATCCTATCAAGGAGGAGCCATATGAAAGAGAAACTGACACAGCTGCTGCAGGAGGGGCAGGAGAAGATCCGCGCCGCCCGCAGCGAAGGCGAGCTGCAGGAGGTCAAGGGCCTGCTGCTGGGCAAGCAGGGAGCGCTGACGGGCCTTCTGAAGGAGCTGCCCCGGCTGGACGTGAGTCTGCGGCCGGAGATGGGCAAGGCCGTGAACCAGGCCAAGGCCCAGCTGACAGAGCTGCTGGAATCCAAGCGGGAGGAGCTGAAGCTGAAGGCGTCGGAGGTGGACCCGGACTTCGACATCACCGTGCCCGGTACGGCCCCCCTGTCCGGCGGCCTGCACCCCATCACCCAGATGTGCTACGACCTGAACGACGCATTCCGGTCCATGGGCTTTGAGATCTTCGAGGAGTCCGACATCACCAGCGAGCTGTACGGCTTCGACAACCTGAACTTCCCCCCCAACCATCCCGCCCGGGAGAGCATGGACACCTATTGGCTGGAGGGCCACGACAAGGGCCAGTGCTGGGAAAAGCTGTGCCTGCGGCCCCATCTGACCGGCGGCTCCGTCCGCTATCTCCAGACCCACAAGGCCCCCTACCGCTTCGTGTATCCCGGCAAGGTCTACCGCAACGAGACCACCGACGCCCGGCACGAGCGTGCCTTCTTCCAGTATGAGGCGCTGATCGTGGACAAGGACTTCACCTTTGCCTCCGGCAAGGTGATGATCAAGAGCATCCTCAGCAAGGTCTTCGGCCGCGACGTTCCGGTCCGTATGCGCGCCGGCTTCTTCCCGTTCGTCGAGCCCGGCTTTGAGATCGACATGGGCTGCCTGGTCTGCGGCGGCAAGGGCTGCAGTGTGTGCAAGCACGTGGGCTGGATCGAGGTCATGCCCGGCGGCACGCCTCACCCCAACGTGCTGAAGGCCGCCGGCCTGGACCCCAATGAATACACCGGTTTCTACGTCAACATCGGTCTGGACCGCCTGGTAATGATGCGCTACGGCGTGGATGACGTCCGTCTGTTCCACAGCGCCGATCTGCGCTTCCTGGAACAGTTCCGCTGATAAGGGAGGGTACACGACATGAAAGTATCTTTGAATTGGATCCGCGATTACGTCCAGCTGCCGGCTGACGCCGACCTGAAAAAGCTGGCCTACGACCTGACCATGTCCACCGTGGAGGTGGAGGACGCCACCGATCTGGGCGCGTCCTTCCACGACATGGTGGTGGGCGTTATCAACACCATCGAGCAGCACCCCAACGCCGACAAGCTGAAGGTGTGCAAGACCGATATCGGCGGCCGTGTGGAGGACATTGTCTGCGGCGGCAGCAATCTCCGCGAGGGCATGAAAGTAGCTGTGGCCCTGCCCGGCGCCATGTGCAAGTGGCACGGCGAGGGCGACCTGGTGGAGATCAAGAAAAGCAAGCTCCGCGGCGTGGACAGCTACGGCATGATCTGCGGCGCGGTGGAGATCGGCCTGGCCGACCTGTTCCCCACCAAGGAGGAAGCCCACATTCTGGACCTCAGTGACTTTGACGCCCCCGCCGGCACCCCTTTGGCCGACGCTTTGGACCTGAACGATATCATTCTGGAGATCGACAACAAGTCCATGACCAACCGTCCCGACCTGTGGGGACACTACGGCATCGCCCGGGAGATCGCGGCGCTGTACGACCTGCCCATGACGCAGTTCCCCCACTTCGACCGGAACGTGGAGAACACCGCCGGGTTCCACGTCACCGTGGAGGACGCGGAGCGCTGCCCCCGCTACCTCTCTGCCCAGATCGAGGGCCTGAACGTCAAGCCCGCCCCCTATCAGATGCAGAACCGCATCTGGAAGGTGGGCATGCGTCCCATCAACGCGCTGGTGGACATCACCAACTACGTTATGCTGGCCACCGGCCAACCCACCCACGCATTTGACTCCGACCACATCGCCGGCCACGTGATCGTCCGCCGCGCCGGCGAGGGCGAAAAGCTCCTGCTGCTGAACGGCAAGGAGTTGGCCCTGTCCTCCGACGATTTGGTCATCGCAGACGACGCCGGCGTGGTGGGTCTGGCGGGCGTTATGGGCGGTGCCAAGGACTCCATCCTGCCGGATACCTCTAAGGTCATCCTGGAGGTCGCCAACTTCGACGCCAAGGGCATCCGCCGCACCGCCCTGCGGTATGACAACCGCACCGAGGCCTCCGCCCGTTATGAAAAGGCCATTGACCCGGAGCGCTGCGACCAGGCCTTCGACCTGTCCATGCAGCTGTTCTCCCAGCTGTACCCGGAGATAAAGGTCACCGGCCTGGTGGACCAGTACCCCGAGCACCTGAAGCAGGCGGAGATCGACGTGCCGCTCAGCTGGCTGGAGCGCCGGCTGGGTAAGCGCCTGTCCCCGGATGAGATCAAGCACAAAATGGAGCTGCTGGGCTATGGCATCTCCTTCGACGGCGACAACATGCACGTGGTGGTCCCCACATGGCGCTCCACCGGCGATGTGTCCATCCAGGCGGACATCATGGAGGAGGTCGCCCGGATGTACGGCTACGAGAACTTCGAGGCCGAGCCCATCACCACCACCTTCGACGGCGCCATCAACCAGCTGGACAAGGATCTGGAACGGCGCATCAAGGAGTATCTGGCCATCCGCTGCGGCATGCAGGAGATCTTCACCTATCCGTGGATGGAGGAATCCTACGTCAACGCGGTGCTGCAGAGCACGGAGGGCATTCTGTCCCTGTCCACGCCGCCGTCTCCCGCCGAGCGGTTCGTGCGCTCCTCCCTGCTGCCCAACCTGTGCAAGGCCGTGGTGAAGAACGAGCGCTACTTCGACGAGTTCTCCATTTTCGAGACGGCGCAGGTGTTCCGCGACGAGAACTACACCTCCCCCTACGATCCCCGCGAGAAGCTGCCCTCCCAGCGCAAGAACGTGGCGGGCGCCTTCGCCACCACCGACAAGGACATCACCGCCCTGTTCCGCAAGGCCAAGGGCGTGGTGGAGATGATGGCGCGCTACGTCCACATGGAGGCTCTGACCTTCAAGCAGGCCGAAAAGCCCGTCTGGGCCGACAACGTGGTCTGGCTGAACATCTACCGCGGTGACGAGAAGGTAGGCGACCTGGCCCTGCTGGCCAAGAAGGTGTCCATGGCCTGCGGCATCAAGAACATGAACGTAATGCTCTTCCAGCTGGATCAGGACTCTTTGGTCCCCCTGAAGTCCCGCACCAACACCTTCACCCACCTGGCCGAGTATCCCATGACCGACTACGACATCTCCCTGCTGGTGGATGGTTCCGTCCAGTGGAAGGACGTGGCCCAGACCGTCCGCGGCATCAAGAGTGAGCTGCTCCACGGCGCGGCCTTCGTAGATGAGTACCGCGGCAAGCAGGTCCCGGCAGGCAAGAAGTCCCTGACGCTGCGCCTGGCCATCGGCTCCAAGGATAAGACCCTGACCTCCGCCGAGATCGAGGAGGTCGCCTCCGGCGTGCTCAACAAGATCGCCAAGCGCTTCGGTGCGGAGCTGCGCCGCTGATCCCGCGCAGATTTCCCCCTGTACCGCGCACTTTTTCCCCTTTACAGTTCCGGGAAAAGAGCGTATACTAAAAGCGATGTTGAGAAAATGAGAAAGGCGGTGCCCACATGGACGAATTTACCCGTAAGTTCAACGCGGCAGAGGATAAGGAGCAGCAGGTACACCACATCCTCACCTCCGTCTACGAATCACTCAAGGAGAAGGGCTATGATCCCATCAATCAGATCGTGGGCTACCTTCTTTCCGAGGATCCGACCTACATCACCAACCACAATAACGCTCGCAGCCTCATCTGCAAGCTCGATCGCGACGAGCTTCTTCAGGAGCTTGTCCGGCACTACCTGTTTGATTAGTTCCCCGCCTGGGGAGGCTTCTGCGGCAAGTAGAGGCCTCCCCTCTTTTTCTGCCCTCCCAAGCAAAAAAAACATCCGACAGTTCCCGCACCGCATTCCCGGACCATTGTAACGCTTTCCGCCGCAATGATTACAAATCGGCAGAAATTCCGAATTTGCTATTGACAATTCGGTTTCTATGTGTTACAATTCGGTTACATTTTATTTGGAGGTTCCCGAATGTCCGAAAAAAATGAAGTCCTCACCTACAAGGGCCACCCCCTGATGCGGAAGGACAATCTGGTTTATTACGGTTCCATGGCAGACGAATTCATCGTCATGCTGCAGATCCTCGAAACAAAAAAGCTCGACGATCTCGAGCTTGCAACAAAGGTCTCCGTCCAGCTCCAGCGCACGGATCCCGCCGCCAAGGCGCGCGACCGCGTGGTGAAGAAGACGGAAAAGGACGGCTTCTACACGGCTTTGGATGTTGGCTGTGTGTGGCTGGAACGTGCACTGAACGCAAAATAAGCACAATTTCTGTTTGGGAGGTACTTTTACATGAAACGGATGATCAAGGTCCTGTTGATCCTTGCCGCCACAGTCGCCGCTGTTGCGGCTCTTGCGATCACGGCAGGCGCCACGGAGCTCAAAACCGGTATCGGCATTGTCGAAGCGAACGGCGGCCTTCGC
>ENA-ORNY01001718-ORNY01001718.1-human-gut-metagenome-genome-assembly--contig:-NODE-1718-length-12086-cov-4.277034_pt1 | contig 12086 bp, 9 predicted proteins | sample MGYA00242122_ERZ509036 | MGnify/ENA primary metagenome ERZ509036 (study PRJEB26280, sample SAMEA2338696) | human gut metagenome | biome: human gut; feature: human-associated habitat; material: faeces...
GAGTTCTGCCAGCCGCGCCTGTTCCTGCTGCACCTTGAACTGCGTCACGGTCAGGTGTTCCTCCGAGCTGCCTCGTTCGCCGCGCTCCACGTCGGTGTAGCCCGCTGCGAACATGGCGTCGTGGTACCGATCCTGCAGAACGCTGTAGGATTTCTTCAAAATGATCTTGCCGTTTTTCGTGCGCATAGGTTCGCCAAATTCATCCAGTACGGGTCGGGACTGCCACTTCTTGCTGTGGCTGACCTGCATGATGGTCTCCTTGACGGTGCCGACCAGCGCCGGGTCCTTGCAGCGCTTCGACCACAGAATCTGTTTTTCGACGACGGGCACATAGACCACATGAAGATGGTAGTGCCATACGTCGTAGCCGAGGGCTTTGCTCATGCCCTGGTTGCGCTCGTCGGCATGCATGACGGCGGAGAGAATGTACTGCTCGCCGCCGACAATATCGACGGCGGCTCTGTACGCTTCGGCGTAAAACGCCTGCGCAAACTCGTAGCCGCCGTGATTGTGGAAATACGCGGAGTTGACATCGAAAACCAGCTCACCATAATGGACGGCGTCCTGCTTGAGTCCACGGGTGGAAATGGTGCCGTCCTGCTCCATCTGCCGGAACATCTCCTGATAGCTGCCGGAAGGCTCCTTGAAGTGGATGTTCAGATGACTGCGTTCGGGGACGATATCCTCGTTCCGGTAGCAGGCTTTCTGTCGCTCGTTGTGAGCTTCGGCGTCTGCAATGTTGCTCTCCGTTCGGGGCTGGTTGCGCACAGTGGTGCGATCCACGCCATCGTTTCTTGCCATGGAAGCACCTCCTTTCTTTTCTTTACGTTGGCACAAAAAAAGAAGGCCATGCGCTGCCTTCTTGCTATGTGAAGTTGTAAATATAGTATACGCGCGTGCAGCAGATACAAAATACGCTGCATCGGATAATACAGCGTAAACATATCAATTCTTTTCCTGAGCGATCAGGTTGCTTGCGATCTCGTTCAGGCGGATGATGTCAAAATCCTCGATAGCTGTCTTGAGCACTCCCTTTGCCCTTAATTTCTTTCTTTTCCATTGCGTAATGTCTCCAAGATAGGAAGCACCCTTTTTGTTCATTTCAGTATTGACGTAACTGTCCACGCCCAAGCTGTACGCCGTCACACGCCATTCATTGTTCGTTTTTTCGATGGTCAGCATTTCTTCCGCTTGACCGTCCTCTGCAAGATATGCCAAATAGAACTTGCCATACTCTTCACATGTTATACTGGGGAATCTTTCATTCTGCTGATAAACAATCGATCGGCTTCTATTTTCAATTTGCCAGGTTCCATCATGCTTTCCCAGTATGAATACTTCGTTGCAGCCTTCGACCCTGACAAAAGCGCAAGCGGCAGCATAACCATGTTCATCGTAATAATAGACTGCCGGCGTATTCTGAGTCTTGTTTCCCCTTGTTGCATTGGGAATCTCATACGGCATCAATATGGTCGAACTAAGCACCTCGCAGATATCCGGAGATAAACCGCGCTGCCCGCTTATGCCACAAACTGGAAGGAAAGTACAAAATATCAATACGAGCAATGCTGAGGTCTTCTTCATCGATCATCTCTCCTTCCACAATGTTATAATAACATATGATCAAGCATCAGACAAGCCAAGCCTTGGAAAATGCAAGGGTCTCTTTAGTCTGGTCTCCAACTTTTCCGTCAACTGCGAGGTTAAAATATGCTCCGGCGTTTTACTGAAGAGCCATGACGGCATTCTTCGTGTTCGTTCCCAAACGACCATCAACAGATCCGGCATTGTATCCAAGATAGTTAAGCTCATGCAGGCATCCTTCGGGATGCTAGCTTTGCTATACCTTTTTTGACCGTCTAAATTTTTCTCACCTTTCCTCTCATTTCAGCTTGACTTTTAATGGTTAGTCTTTCTTTGGTGGTGTGATGGGTTTCGTTTGGGGCACGGGGTGACGAGGGCATGGCACTTTCTGCGAAAGTGTAACTACCCACTATGACACTTTCTGTCTTCCTGCGGAATCCAGCAAAGTGCCGTGGGCCAGAGCGCTCCGCCTCTGGATTCCGGGCAAGGGGCACTGCCCTCTGCACACCCGGCAGGCGCTGCCGCCCTGCACCCGGCTCAAAGACAGGAAGCCATGCTTTTGACGGCATGGCTTCCTGCTTTGCGGGGTTGGTGCACGGTGGTGCGTTCTGGTGGCAAAGGTATCGCGCGATACGAAGCTGGAGATGGAATTGTAGTGCGTATGAGCACCAAAGAGCATCAGCAACCGAAGCTGTCCAGCGCATCGTCGAGATCGTCGTCGTCAGGCTCATCACTTCGGATGGGAGAAGGAGCTGCCGAAGATGTGACTATGTTCAGCGTTTGCAGCAGATCGCCAAGCTGAACAGAGGGAGCTGCCAGCTCCTCCCGGACGATTGAGCGAATCGTCTCCCGCAAGCCTTCATCCACGGTTGGCTTGCCATAATAAGCATTGACCGCCGGAACGATCAGCACGCTGTAGGACAAGCCGCGCTCTGCATGAAGCTGACGCAGCAGAGCGACAGCATTTGCGCTGGCAGGCTTGTCCAGATCAAGCCGGAGGGTGGTGCGGAACATCTGGCTCATCCGGCAATACCCTCGCGCCTGAGGCGCCGCTCCGCAAGGTATTCATAGCCCTCGGCGTTGGCGTGTATGTTGTCGATGATGGTCACGCGGTCACGGTCAAACTCGCCGAAGTGGCGCAGCAGGCATCCGCCGCCGCCAACGATCCACAGGCGCATGGTCTGTGGGTCGTATTCGTGCTCGCGCAGCCTGCGCATGATCTCTGCCGCATAACCGGCTGCGGCCTCGCGGATGGTGTCCACATAGTCGCGCCCGATGTCTGCGTCGCCGTTTCGGAGCACCTCGTCAATGATGGCGTCCGGCACAGTGCGCCCAAAGCGTTGCGTCAGGGCCTCGCGTGCTCGGAGCACGCACTGGTAGGTGCCGTACTTCTCCGTGAAGCACTGGTCCATGACGGCGCGCCTGTCCTGAATGGTCATGATGTTCATGGTGCCGTTGCCGATGTCGCAGAGCATGTTCACGCCCTTGAACTGCCTGAGCATGGGCACGATGGCGGAGAATCCCTGCGCATACACGTCCGCACCCACGATATCGACGTGGTATTCGATGCCGCGCCAGATGAAATCCACATGGTCGTTCTGGAGCAGATAGGCACGAAAGCTCTCACGCTGGGACTCCACCCAAGTCAGGGGCAGACCGGCGGCGATGTAGACGCGGGCTTTGGTCATCCTGTGCGCCCACAGCTTCTGACCGATGCCGGCGAGCGTCAGGATGTAGTGATCTGGGTTGCTGACCTTGTCCGGGGTGAACTCCCGGTATCCGCTGCCGATGACGTGGTATTTGCCGTCGTAAACCAGCAGGTCCTGCGCGTGGACGGGCTCGTGGTCGAAGGTCAGGACGCTGGCGGGGAAGATACCGCTGGCGGTTTTCAGGTTGCCGTAGCCAGTGTCAATTCCGATGATTTGCATGTTCTTAAGCTGTTTCATAACGTACCTCTCTTTCAGTTTTTTAGAGTAAAGGTTATGATTCTTATTTGGAATTCTATTGTATGGGTGTCCCTTGCCTGTTCCCGGATAGAAACCTTGTTTGGCTCACAGTCAGTCCTGAAGAGGCGCTTGCTTCCGGGGAAGGTGCTTGCCAGGGGGACGCAGGGGTAACCGGAAGGTCATGGCGGTATATCGGGCAAAGGGCTTCGGGATGGGTTGTCAAGGTTCTGTGTTCTGTGGAACGCAGACAGTATACCTGACAAACCCCATGCTTTGGCCTATGTCCGAAACGATGGAAAACCCGCAAAAACCCCTGTCTTTCCACGCTTATGGAAATGTGGTATGATAGGGTTGAAACTGGTTATGGAGGCTGGAAAATGTACGTTCAACTGACAATGGCCGAGCGTCTGAAGGACCTTCGTGTGATCGATAAGAAGCTGACGCTGGAACAGCTGGCGGAGCAGACCGGCTTATCGAAGTCTGCACTTGGCAAATATGAGAACGAGGATTGCGGCGACATCAATCACTACGCCATTCAGAAGCTGGCAAAGTTCTATGGCGTATCCACCGATTATCTCCTGGGCTTGACAGAACAAAAAAATCACTCAGATGTGGACGTGGCGTCCCTGCATCTGAGTGATGAAGTATTGGAGCTGCTGCGCAGCGGGAAGATCAATAACCGCTTGCTCTGTGAAATGATGACGCACCCCAGATTCCGCCAGCTGATGGCAGACATCGAGATCGTCGTAGATCGCATCGCGGATATGCGAATTCAGGATATGAACACGGTACTGGAAGTGGCGCGCCAGAAGGTCATGAAGGAATATGCGCCTGATGAGATGGATGTTTATATGCGCACGCTTGAGGTGGCGTAAATCAATGAGACGGATTACTTTTCGTATATCATTCACGAAGATATGGATGAGATCACTGAAACCATCCGGGAGAATCATCGCAAGGACACCACTACGGCAGATGAAACAACGCCTACACAGGATGGAATCAAGGTGCTGATGCACTCGATACTTGATCAAAAGGATGAAACGACAGTGCTTTTGAAACAGCTTTGTGCTCAGATGCAGATCCCGGAGGAGAAGATCACAGAGGAAGAAGTTCGGGCATTCAGAAGCATGATGCAGAAGTCCAGGCTGTTCAAAAAACAGATGAGCATGCGAGGAAAAGGTGGACACGCTAATAAACGGAGATGAAAGGGAGCTGGGGATGAGATTCATGAAGGCTCTCCGATCATGAGGTTGCCACGCTGATTACGATATTGAGGCTATTATCAAAACGCTCTGTGCAAAGAAAGCCGAGCTTTGAGACAGCATACATCCTCAATGAACAGATGGAGCCTGCAACCTTGCATATCGGGGATAAACAGTAGGAATTTCACCATCATAGTCTCCTGATATTTCTTAACAAAACCAAACCGCCAGTCACTAAATTGATTCTTCAGACAATCTTCAAACACCGTACAACCCAACTCCAAAGCGCAGAGGTATACTCGGTGCATCCCCGATGAAAGGGAAAAAGGAGGTTGTACGATGAAAAAAGTGTTTTGTGTGTCTCTGCTTGCTTTGATGCTGGTGTGCCTGCTTTGTGCATCTGCGCTGGCGCAGACGACCGGCATCGCCATGGACGGCAAGGTGTACACGTTCACGGGCGGAGAGGGAACCTATCAGGCCGATGGAAAGACGTTCATCATCGGCGTGGAGTCCGTCGTCGTTCAGGAGCCGGGGCTGCCGGATCGCGTGCTGGAGCTTCACCAAACGGAAGGTACAGAGATCATGCGGGATGGGCATCCTGCTGCTGCCGGGCAGGAAACGGACGATTCCACAGTCATCTGCGAAGGTACGGCGGCATACGAAGCTGCGGAGGCCATTGCGGTGTATGAGCAATACTCCTATTCGTATCCAGAGAATGATGAAGCCTGGGCCAGACGCTTTGCGCCGTATGCGGCATACGGCTTGCGCTGCGATCCGGGAAGCCGGATGCTCATGTATCGGGGACAGCGGGTGCGCTCCTTCACAGACGCCTATTCGATGAGCGGCGGGGTGTGCACGATCATCGAATTTACGGACGAGCAGGGAACCATCGACCTGCGAACCGAGCGCGACCAGACCCGGCTGATTCGCCATGCGGACGGCTCGCTCAGCCCGGAAGGCTTGCTCACCGGAATCCGCGTGCTGACCGAGGAAGAGTCTGCTGAGCGTAGCAAAGGCGAGCGGATGCCCCAAATGACTGCCACCTCAGAGGGTGAAATGACTGCTGCCGAAAAGCAGGCCTTCTTCGCGCCCTACGCGGCATTTGGCCTGTGCTACGATGCGGCGAGCGATGAGATGGTCTTTCAGGGACAGCGTGTGCGCCGGTTTCTGGACATTCGCCAGAGCAATGGCGAACCGCTTGACAGCGGACGCTTCCATGGCAGCATGACGAGCATAGTCTGCTGCGATGACGATCAGGGAGAGGTCGATGTTGAGGTCATTCGGGATTATACCAAACCGGACGCAAACGGCGATGGCGCTCTGATCGGCATGATGGCAGAAAGAGTGCGATAAATGCGAAACCTGCGAAGGGGCAAAGGCTCTTTCGCAGGTTTGTGAATATTTCGGGAAATTCAGAAGAAATCCAAAAAGATATGCTATACTGTCCTGGATAAGGAGGCGCAGGACATGTACCGTATTCTCATCGTTGAAGATGATGTTGATATTTCGGAGCTGCTTCAATCCTGGCTGACCGAAGCCGGGTATCAGACCGCTGAGGCGGAGGATGGACTGAAAGCGCTGGAGGTTTTTGAAAGCGGGCAATTTGACTTGGTGCTTCTCGACCTGATGCTGCCGAGGCTCGACGGCTTTGGCGTATGCGAATGGATTCGAAAGAAATCGAATATCCCGATCGTGATGCTGACCGCGCTGGACGGAGAGGAGGAGCAGCTTCGCGGCTATGATCTGCGGATTGACGATTACATCACCAAGCCGTTCTCCATGCCCGTGCTGCTGCGCAAAATCGGTGCGATTCTCCGGCGATGCCGGGGCGAGGATCGCCCGGGCGCAAATTTGCTGCGCTACCGCGACCTGACGCTCGACCTGGACGCCTATACCGTCATGCGCGGCGACCAGATGCTGGAGCTGACCAACCGCGAGTTCGAATGTCTGCGGGAGCTGCTGCAAAATCAGGGGCGCGTGATGACCTACCAGATGCTTGTCAGCCGCATCTGGAATTATGACTATCTGGGCGACGATCGCGTGATTTATAGCCATATCAAGAATCTGCGCCGCAAACTGGGCGCGGATTACATCCGGACGGTCAGAGGGGTGGGCTATCGTGTGGACAAGGATTAAGCACAGCCTGACGCTTCGCATCTTTCTGATGACCTGCGGCCTGATGATCGCCGTCTGCGCTGCCACATATGGCGCGATTGCGTATCTGACGCCGCTCACCTATACGAGCATTTTGCAGGAGGACCTCGACCAAAAGACCGAAGCGCTCCTGACCGCGCTGTCCGGGCGGGAGCCGTCTGCGTGCGACGAGCTGCTTTCCGCCTTTTGCAGGGAGACGGGCGCAGCGCTCCGTCTGTCAGACGAATATGGGCGAATTCTGTACGATACGATTTCGTCTGAGGCTTATCTTGTGGAAGGCACCGCAGAGCGTGCGGCGATCACCACGGAAGAAAGTGAAACGCTTGAACAGGATGCGGTTATGCAGGCCACAGAGGCCGGAGACGCGACCGGCACAGCGGAGAGCGTCATCCATCAGATCACCGTCACCGATGCGTACATATCCGCCGATGAAGCACGAACTTTTTTCTTCCGGGATAGAACGATGGGGTATTTGCTGGTAGTCGGTGGAAAAAAGGCTGTCAATCAAGCGTCGGAGGCCATGAAAAAGACGCTGCCGTTTCTCGTGCTGCTGATTCTTGGCGTCTCGCTGCTGACCTCGTTTTTCTACACCAGATGGATTACCCGGCCCATCGTGGACATCAGCCATATCGCCGCACGCATCGCCGGGCTGGATTTCAGCTCCCGCTGGGCACAGCATCGCACGGATGAAATCGGAGCTCTGGGCGACAGCCTGAACACGCTTTCTGACAACCTTTCCGGTGCTCTGACAGAACTGAAAGCCGCCAACGAACGCCTGCAGCAGGATATGGAGCGCGAACGGGACATGGAGCGTCAGCGCTCCGCGTTCTTTTCAGCCGCTTCGCACGAGCTGAAAACGCCGGTGACGATCCTAAAGGGACAGATGAGCGGTATGCTGGCGCAAATCGGCGTATATCGGGATCGGGACAAGTACCTGGCACGGGCGCTTCAGGTGACCGGCAGGATGGAAAGCCTCATCAAGGAGATTCTGATCATCAGCCGAATCGAGGCCGGCAGCTTTGTCCTCAAAACGGATACGGTCAATCTGAGCGAGATGATGGAACGGCAGCTGGAGCTGGATGAAGAGCTGCTTGCGCAAAAGGGGCTGCACATTGAAAAGCACATGGCTTCGGACGTGACAATCCGGGGAAACCAGGATCTCCTGACCAACGCGCTGGACAATGTTCTGATGAACGCCATCCTCTATTCCCCGCAGGGCGCGAGCATCCGCATTTTGCTGGATGCGCATACGATGACGATTGAAAACACGGGTGTTTCCATCCCGGAAGAAGCTCTGCCCCAGCTCTTCACGCCGTTTTACCGCGTGGAGCAGTCCCGCAGCCGTCAATCCGGCGGGAGCGGACTGGGGCTGTATCTGGTCAGGCTGATTCTCGAACTGCACAACGCCTCCTGTGAAATCAAGAATTCGGAAGATGGTGTTGTGTTTTCTGCGCGGTTTACTTGATTTCCGGCTGGAATTGTACTAACTGCATGGCCGCTGTTTTCCAACAATTAGTGCAAAGAATGTGTGGTTGCCTTTACAATGTGTTCATAAAGCTCTTTTTAGCTGCCTATTGGCGTGATCAGAGCCAATAGGCTGCGGTCTTGTCCAGATACTGCTTCCGTTCCTTCCAGTCCGGCATCAGCATCGTGAGAAAGGCATAAAACTGCCTGGAGTGGTTGGGGTGAACCAGATGGCAAAGCTCGTGCATGACGACATATTCAATGCAGTGCCTTGGTGCTTCGAGGAGACGCTTGTTCAGTGTGATGATTCCCTTCTTCGCCAGACAGGAGCCCCAGCGCGTTTCCATGTCCCGGATTCTCAGAGAAGGCTTCTGCACGCCGTATTTTTGAAACGACGGATACAGCGCATCCATCACGTCGCCAAATACCGTTCTGCACTGCTGGCCCAGAAATCTGTTGACGACGCGCCGCTTCCTTTCGATATCGTGGAGATCCCGAACACCTAGATGGATGTAGACGCCGTCCGCTGAAATGGAATCCTTTGCGGCCTGTGTGACCTGCAGGCGCAGACCTCGACCCAGAATGTTGAATGCCTCGCCACTGACGTACTGCTTCGGCTGAGGCCTGTATTGCGCCATCTCATGGAAGTGGTCAAGGGCCTTTTGAATATACGGGGCCTTGCTGACAACAAAGGCGTCGATTTCCCCGCAGGGGACGCCCGGATCTGCTGAAACCCACACGCTGCCATCCTTCCGCACCCGCAGATTGAGGTTTTTGACCTGCTTTCTTTCAAGACTGTATAGGATTTCGCACCCATCGGCGGTTATGGTTCGTTGGCAGGTGATGTCCATCGCTCAGAACCTCCGCAGGGCAACAGTCTTGACATTGTCGATGATCTTGTCGATGAGATCGAACGAGAGCTTCAGACCATGCTCCTTTTCGTATTTGTAGAACAGATCGTCGATGTCCTGTGAAATGCGGTCGTGGATGGTCTTGTTGTTCGTCCAGTCCACCTGACTGTGGGAGGCGACGATTTTTGTGATCTCCTCGGAAACCTCTGCAACGAAATCGGGTGTAATCCGTTCGTCCTCCACCTCGTCAAAGAGTGCGGTCAGCACACCGAAAAAGGCCTGTGCGTGAACATTATTCTTGATGCGCTCCGGATAGCTGACGGTGCTCCTGCCGGCGTGGTAATCCCCCATGATGGTGCGCATCTTGGCAAGGTATTCGGCTTCGGAGATGACCTTTTCCTTGTAGAGCGCAAGGGCGTCCCTGATCCGCTTGGAGAAGCTGTCATAATAGGCGGGATTCTCGTCGCGCTTCTCGCTGATGCTTCGGGTCATCCGGCTGGCTATCGCATCGGCTTTTGACCGCAGCGAGCCCAGCTCCTCAAGCTCCTTTTCAAAGTCGTCCTTGTTCAGAATGTCGATGGGGCTTGTGATCTTCTTCAGCCCGGCGACAGACAGGTGCGTGTCGAGCAGATTCTGCATCAGCGGTTCATACTCTGCGTTGTCGATGGCGTCGCAGTACTGGAGCTTGACGCTGCGGCGAACCTTTGAAAAGAAGATGAACGTGTCCTGATACTTCTGCCGCTCCTCCTTGCCCAGCGCGTTGTATGCCTGCTCCGCGTTCAGCACCAGATGCAGCGCCCGGCCAAAAGCGCAAAGCAGGGTGTAGAAATCCTGACGCACATTGTCATCGGCGAGGAACACCTCGACGGCTTCCGCATCGCTGATGCTGCCCACCGGGGCAAAGAGCTCTACCAGCTGCGTATAGGCGCTGCGGAGATTCCCGATGGCAGACATCACATCGACCACGACGCCCTTCAGATCGCCGCCGTCGAAGTTCTCCAGACCAGCGCCACTGTACATGTCCATGGCGGTGTCGAGCTTTTCAATCAGGCCGCGGTAATCGACTATCAGGCCGTAGTCCTTGCCCTCGTGCAGGCGGTTTGTCCTCGCGATGGCCTGCAAAAGGCCGTGCTCCTTGAGCTCCTTGTCGATGTAGAGCACCTGACACAGCGGCGCGTCGAAGCCGGTGAGCAGCTTGCTGCACACGATCAGAATGTCGATTTCACCATCGCAGAACCTGTTCTTGATGGCTTCCTCGTAGCGGTCGGCATCCCCGTACTGCTGCATCATCTTGTTCCAGAAGGAGACGACTAGATCGTCCGCACCCTCGTCGACGTCATCGACGCCTTCGCGCATGTCGGGCGGCGAGATAACGACGGCGCAGTTCAGGTCGCCGAACTGCTCAAAGCACTCCAGATAGCGGATCGCGTCGCGCTTGTAGTTGGTGGCGAGCATGGCCTTGAAGCCGGTATCCTTGTAGCCCTCAATGAAGTGCTCGCTGATGTCCAGCGCGATGCGCTTGATGCGCGCGTCGGTGGAGGTTAGGCGACGAATGCTGCTCCACTTCCTGCGCAGATCCTCCCGCTGCGCCTCCGTCAGGCGGCGGGTGGTTTGCTTAAACCAGAGGTCGATATTTTCTTCGTCCACCTTTTGCTCGACAAAGCGCCCCTCATAGATCAGGGGGACAATCGCGCCATCCTCCACGCCGTCCCGGATGGTGTACTTGTGAATCAGCCTGCCGAACCGGGCCATGGTGTTCTTTTCGCTTTTCATCAGCGGCGTGCCGGTGAAGCCGATGTAGCAGGCGTTGGGGAATACGCTGCGCATCCGGGTCGCCATGAGGCCGTAGTTGGAGCGGTGGCTTTCGTCCACGAGCACGAAGATGTCGCGGGAGGGGTTTTTGACCTCCTGCCGCTCGACGGTGTTGAACTTGTTGATGATACTGGTGATGACGTCCGCCCGGGCGCTGTTTACCAGCTCCACCAGATGGCGTCCGCTCGTCGCGCGGGCGGGAGTCAGCCGGGTATGGGCGAAGGTGGCGGCAATCTGCGCGTCCAGCTCCTTGCGGTCCGTGACGATGACCACGCGGGGGTGACAGTCCTTCAGCTCCATCAGGATGGTTTTCGCCAGCATGACCATGGTCAGGCTCTTGCCGCTGCCCTGCGTATGCCAGATGACGCCGCTCTGGCGGTTGCCGTGCTCGTCGTTTTCGGCGATGGTCTTCATGATTTCCCGGACGGCGAAGAACTGCTGATAGCGGCAGACCTTCTTCACGTTGGCGTCGAAGAGAATGAAATAGCGAATCAGCTCGAACACGCGCTCGCGGCTGAACAGGGAGACGATATTTCTGTCCTGTTCGGTGGGCATGCGATCCGGGATGAGCGCGTCAAGCTTGGCCTGCAGCCAGCCGGTGTCCTGCTCCTTCCAGACGCTCCAGAACTTTTTGGGCGTGCCGGCTGTCGCGTATTTGACGGCGTTCTTGTTGGTCGCCACGACGAACTGCGCGAATTTGAAGAGCTGAGGGATATACGCCGCCTGCTGGTTGCGGATCATCTGCCCGACGGCCTCTTCCACGGGAATATGCGGAGCCTTGCACTCGATGACGGCAAAGGGAATGCCATTGATGAACAGCACGATGTCCGGGCGGGCGTTGTGCTGCCTGTCCTGGCTGTCCACGGCGAACTCCTCCGTGACGTGGAACATGTTGTTCTGCGGCGTCTCCCAGTCGATATACCGGAGGTTAAAGCTGAGCATTTTTCCCTCGCCGACAGTCTCCGGGTAGCTCTTGCCCAGTAGCAGCGCGTCATAAATCTTCTCGCTGGTGCGCACGAGGCCGTCCGTCAGCGGTTCGTCCAGATCCTCCATGGCGCGCTCGATGTTGG
>ENA-ORNY01001722-ORNY01001722.1-human-gut-metagenome-genome-assembly--contig:-NODE-1722-length-12071-cov-4.103612_pt1 | contig 12071 bp, 9 predicted proteins | sample MGYA00242122_ERZ509036 | MGnify/ENA primary metagenome ERZ509036 (study PRJEB26280, sample SAMEA2338696) | human gut metagenome | biome: human gut; feature: human-associated habitat; material: faeces...
TTACTTTTTTCTAGGTATAGATTGCAATTTTTATTTTTTATTAGAATTTAATGCCGTGTCCAATGCTTCCTGCTCTTCCTCGGAAAGAGTGATCACAGAATTTCCATCAATAATTTCTTTGATGTATGTATAGCATCCTTCACGGCTATGCATTGCATTGATGATAAATCCATCGTTGGTCTGACTTAAGAGTGCAAGTGAAAAACTCAGCTTTCCTCCCATTTCGTTAAAAGCATCGTATTTTACAAGTCCCACTTTTTGGAAGGTATATTTCATGTTTGAAAAAATACGGTTGATGTTTTTCTCATTTTTCTCATTGGAGTCCATCAGCTGCTCTACCTGATCCAGTCTTTTTAAAATGGTGTCCTCTAAATTTTTCGCATCTTTTCCTGTCATAAAATTGTTGTATGCTTTTTTCAGGGAATGCATTTTTGCTGCATTCACGATCATTACGATGATCAGTATCAGTACAAGTGCTGCCAATCCGATCACGATATAATCAGAATCAATTCCTAAGTATTCAGATATCATATTTTCTCCTTCCAGAACGTCTGTTCTATTTTAATATCATGTCAATTAATCGGTCTAAATCTTCTTTATTATAATACTCGATCTCGATTTTTCCCTTATTTTCATCTTTTGCATTGATGGATACTTTTGTTCCCAGAATCTGTTTCATTTTTTCTTCCAGATCCTGATATACGATTTCAAGCTGTTTATCCATCTTTGTTTTTTCTACTTCTTCTTTTTCCTTCTGTACTTTCTTGACCAGCTTCTCTGTTTCTCTTACGGAGAGTTTTTCATCGAAGACTTTTTGTGCCATATTATACTGTTTTTCTAAATCTTCAATTCCAAGAAGTGCTCTTGCGTGTCCACTTGAAATAGATTCCTGAATGAGCATATTTTGTACTCTCTCATCCAACTTCAACAGACGAATCGAGTTTGTAATTGCAGTACGGCTTTTTGATACACGCTCTGCAACTTCATCTTGTTTCAAATCATATTCTTTAATCAATCTCTGGTAAGCCATTGCCTCTTCTACCGGATTCAGATCTTCACGCTGAATATTTTCAATCAACGCCATTTCCATTACATTCTCGTCATCGGCTGTGCGGATGTATGCCGGAATAGATTTAAGTCCTGCCTGTATGGAGGCACGGTAACGACGTTCTCCGGCTATGATCTGGTAAGAGTCTTCACTCAGTTGACGCAACGTAATGGGTTGGATGATACCAATTTCGGCAATAGAGTCGGCCAACTCCTGTAACGCCACCGGATCAAATTCACGACGCGGTTGGTTAGGGTTGACGGATATTTTGCTCAGTTCTATCTCGTTGATAGAAGATGAGCCGGCTGTCTTTACTTCTTCAGTCGAGATCAGTGCGTCAAGCCCGCGTCCTAAAGCAAATTTCTTCTGTACTGCCATTGTTTACTTACTGTTACGTGTTATAATTTCTTGTGCCAATGCCAAATGATTCTTGGCTCCGGTAGAGTCGGCATCATACAATATTGCAGGAATGCCGTGGCTGGGAGCTTCGCTCAGTTTGACGTTACGCTGTATAATTGTCTTGAATACCAATTCTTGAAAATGGCGTTTCACTTCATCATAAATCTGGTTGGCCAGACGCAGACGTGAATCGAACATTGTCAGCAGGAAGCCTTCTATTTCCAGTGAAGGATTCAGTTTCGATTTAATAATCTTAATGGTATTCAGCAATTTGCTGATGCCCTCTAATGCAAAATATTCGCATTGAACAGGGATAATCACTGAATCGGCTGCTGTCAGCGCATTGATTGTTATCAAGCCTAACGACGGGGAGCAGTCTATCAGGATATAGTCATATTCGTCCCGCATGGGGGCTAATACTTTTTTCATGATCTTCTCGCGGTCTTCCAGGTTCAGCATTTCTATTTCTGCGCCAACCAGGTCGATGTGTGAAGAAACAATGTCGAGTCCGTCAATGTCGGTGGTATAAATTGCTTCCCGTATATCGGCTTCGTTGATAATACATTCATAGATAGAGCATTCTACCTCTTTGATGTTCACACCCAATCCTGATGATGCGTTGGCCTGAGGGTCTGCATCAATAACCAGCACCTTTTTCTCCAGTGTTGCCAGAGAAGCTGCGAGGTTAATCGTTGTGGTAGTTTTACCTACGCCACCTTTTTGATTGGCTAAAGCAATAATTTTTCCCATATTAATCAGTTTTTCTCGCTGCGAAGTAACAAATAATAGGTGATTGCACCTATAAAAAACGGCAGACATTAGCAAAACTGTTGATAACTCATTGGTTTTGTTAATAACTCAACGGCGGCAAAGATAGAAATTTTCATTCAATTCTATTCTATTTTTAGCACTGGGTTGTAGAACATTAAGATAATTTTCTTTTCCGGTGAGGGGTAGTTCCGGCAAAGAGTTGTATCTTTACGCTCCGAGAAAAAGAGTGGAAAAATATGAAGAAAGAAAAACCGTTGATATTGCTGTCAAATGATGACGGCGTGGAAGCTAAGGGATTGAATGAATTGATACGCGGGTTGCGTGGAATGGGTGAGATAATCGTAATGGCACCGGACGGTCCTCGTTCGGGAGCTTCGGGGGCGATCACTTCCGAGCATCCTGTGAAGTATTACAAGGTACGTGAAGAGGAGGATTTGACTGTGTATAAATGTACGGGCACACCGGTAGATTGTGTGAAACTGGCATTGCATACGGTGGTTCCCCGTCGTCCCGATGTGGTGATAGGTGGAATAAACCACGGTGATAATTCTTCAGTGAATGTGCATTATTCCGGTACGATGGGGGTAGTGATTGAAGGGTGTCTGAAGGGGATCTCTTCTATCGGATATTCATTATGTAATCATTTTGCGGATGCTGATTTCTCTTCATCGCTGCCTTATATACGCCGTATTACTGAGCAGGTCCTGGAGCATGGCTTGCCTTTGGGGATTTGCTTGAATGTGAACTTTCCGGATACAGCTTCCTTGAAAGGGGTACGCATCTGCCGTCAGACGAATGGGGCTTGGATTAATGAATGGAAGCGTAGTCTGCATCCTCGGGGGGGAGAGTATTTCTGGCTGACCGGAGAGTTTGATAACTATGAACCGGAAGCGGAAGATTCGGATCACTGGGCATTAGGACATGGGTATGTGGCGGTAACTCCGACCCAAATTGATGTGACTGCTTATGGGATGATGAATGAGTTGAAAAACTGGAATCTGGAAGTATGAAATACTATTTGATAGTAGGCGAGGCATCAGGCGATTTGCACGCATCTAATTTAATGCGTGCCTTGATACAGGAAGATCCGGAAGCAGAATTCCGTTTCTTTGGCGGGGACTTGATGACGGCTGTTGGTGGAACGCGGGTGAAGCATTACAAAGAATTGGCTTATATGGGTTTTATCCCGGTGTTGTTGCATTTGCGTACTATCTTTCGGAATATGAAAGAATGTAAGCAGGACATTGTTCGTTGGGCTCCTGATGTAGTGATTCTGGTGGATTATCCCGGCTTTAACCTGAAAATAGCCGAGTTTATAAAGAAGCAGACGAAAATACCTGTCTACTATTATATTTCTCCTAAAATATGGGCTTGGAAAGAGTATAGGATTAAAAATATCAAGCGGGATGTGGACGAACTGTTTTCCATCCTGCCTTTTGAGGTTGAGTTTTTTGCCGGACATCAGTACCCTGTTCATTATGTGGGTAATCCTTGTGTAGATGCAGTGGATGCTTATTGTAAGGAACATCCGGATGGATTTCCGGAATTTGTGGCGGATAATGGCTTGTCCGAAAAGCCTGTTATCGCATTGTTGGCGGGCAGCCGGAAACAGGAAATCAAAGACAACCTGCCGATGATGCTGGAGGCTGCTGCTCCGTTTACCAAAGATTATCAATTGGTGCTGGCAGGGGCTCCGGGGATGGACCCTGCCTATTATTCGGATTATATAAATCCGAATGTACCGGTTAAAATCATATTCGGACAGACCTACAGGTTGTTGCAGCACGCGCAGGCGGCATTGGTGACTTCGGGCACTGCAACTTTGGAAACAGCTCTTTTCCGTGTTCCTCAAGTGGTGTGTTACTATACTCCGGTAGGGAAATTTATCGCTTTTCTTCGCCGGCATATTCTAAAAGTGAAATATATTTCGTTGGTTAATCTGGTAGCCGACAAGGAAGTGGTTCGTGAACTGGTGGCGGATACGATGACGGTGGATAACGTGCGTTCAGAGTTAGAATCTCTTTTATATAATAAGGTATACAGAAATAAGGTGTTGGAAGAGTATGATCGTATTATTCAGATTTTAGGTCCGGCAGGAGCTTCGGGGACAGCAGCCCGTGAAATGGTAGCTTTGTTGAAGAAATAAACTTTTCACGATCTCTTTTTGTTCTTTCGGGTAAACAACTTAAACCCTGGAAGTATATGAAATATTTTTTTCAATCTATGTTAGGGGCGATGCTTCTTTTGAGCGGAGTATTCGCCTTTTCATCTTGTGGTAATGATGAAAGTGATCCGGACAGTACGGTGACTATAGCTATGGCTACCGTAGAAAAACAACCTCAGTATGATGCTCCTTATTTGGTGTTGGACAACGGAGAGAAGTTGTGGGTGGTGCAGCATATTGTTCCTTACCGGGATTTGAAGGCAGGAGAACGGATTTTTGGAAATTATTCTTTTTTGGAAGCCGGTGAAAGTGGATTTGCTTATAATATCCGTTTGAATGACTATACCTTAGTACCTGTTCAGAAAATTATCGGATTGACCCCCGATAATATGGACAGTATTGGAAATATGAAAGTACAGATCAAGGATATGTGGCCTTCTGATGACTATCTGAATGTACGTTTTATGTTGAATTTTCCCAGTCCGCAGAAACCTATTCTTAATCTGGTTGTGAATGAGATGATTCCTTGGACAAAGGACGGATATGCGCATTTGGAACTCCGCTATAATAACAACGGAAGTCAGGGCAGATTGGTACCTGGTATGGTTTCTTTTAAATTAGATGATTATTCACCGGAAAACAGTGAATTGAAAGGAATAAAGGTATTGGTTAATCCTGTGGACGGGGAAGAAAAAACATATATTTTCTCTTATCCGCTCACTGGCGAGGATGTACCGGGCTTTAATCCTTTGGATTTGGCGGAGTTAAAATAAAGAAACTACATACAGATAGACTACTGCTGCCGGGATTGCGAGAATCGCGCTGTCAAAACGGTCGAGCATTCCACCGTGTCCCGGTAAAATATTGCCCGAATCTTTGATGCCTAGACGGCGTTTTAATAAAGATTCCGTTAAATCTCCCCAGGTTCCGAATACTACCACTGTCAATGCTAGTCCGATCCATACTCCGGTAGACATGAAAGGGAAGAAGTGAGATAGCAGGAAAGAAGCTATGATACAGAAAATGCCGCCGCCAATAGAGCCTTCCCATGACTTCTTAGGAGAGATGCGTTCAAATAGTTTATGTTTGCCAAATAGCATGCCTGTACAGTAAGCACCTGTATCATTCACCCAGTTGAATATAAAAATAGATAGTGGGAGAATAGCGTTGTATTGTGAAAGGCTGGCTGTTTCGTCCGAATGGAAAGCCAATACATTCAGCAAAGCGAATGGCAAGGCAATATACATCTGGCTTAACATGGCATAAGCCCAATTATTCAGCGGGTTTTCTTTTTTCAAATAAAGTTCGCTGACCATCAGATAAATAAATAAAGCTAAATAAGGAATAAATATACCTGTTTGTGAAGGATCTATTCCAAAATAGAAAAAGCACAGGAAAAGAAAAATTCCGCTGAGAATACATATACGTTTATTTACTTGTATTCCTTCTACATGATTGACCAAATTACAGAATTCATTGATTGCCAATGCGCTGATAACGGCAAATAGGATGCCGAATGAGACAGCCCCTCCCACGATGCAGCCTATCAGTACTGCAACAAAAATAATTCCGGTTATGGCACGTTGTAAGAAATTGCTTTTCACGGTCGTTAGTCTTAAGTGATTCAAAAATCAAAGTAGAAGATCTGTTTTTTTATCATTCTGAGTGACTATGAAGAATCCGGATATATCTGGATTATTACGGACTCTTTGTATCATTCAGAATGACAATGCTTATATAGTTGACAGATCTTTCTACAATGTTATGCTTCTTTTTTTTCTTTTTCCTTTTCCTCAGAATCTGAAGAATTCTTCTCTTCAAAATCTTCGGTTACTTCTACTGGTTTTGCTGTAGCTTCTAAAGCCATAATTTCTTCTGAACGTGAAGTCCAGGGGCGTTTGCCAAAAATGCGTTCCACATCTTCGGCGAAAATTACTTCTTTTTCAACCAACAGACGGGCCAGCTCGTTGTGACCATCTTTATGTTCGGATAATATTGCTTTTGCCCGATCATATTGTTCGTTGATCATTCTTTTCACTTCTTCGTCAATCAGTTCGGCTGTACGTTCACTGTAAGGCTTGCTGAAAGAGTATTCATCGTTGCTGTAATAACATAAGTTGGGTAACTTTTCACTCATTCCGGCATAAGCAATCATTCCATATGATTGTTTTGTCACACGTTCCAAATCGTTCATGGCACCGGTTGAAATATGTCCGGTGAACAGTTCTTCGGCTGCACGTCCCCCTAAAGTGGCACACATTTCATCCAGCATCTGCTCTTTGGTTGTGATCTGCCGTTCTTCGGGCAAATACCATGCGGCTCCCAATGCACGTCCACGGGGAACAATGGTTACCTTAATCAAAGGATTGGCATGTTCCAAAAACCAAGACAGCGTAGCGTGACCGGCTTCGTGTAAGGCAATAGTACGCTTTTCTTCGGCAGTCATGATTTTGGTTTTCTTTTCCAAACCACCGATAATACGGTCTACAGCATCTAGAAAATCTTGTTTCCCAACCGCATTCTTACCATGGCGGGCGGCGATCAGTGCTGCTTCATTACATACATTGGCAATATCTGCCCCACTGAATCCCGGAGTTTGACGGGCGAGCAAATCCAGATCAACACTTTCGTCCAGTTTTAAAGGCTTCAAATGTACTCCGAATACTTCTTTACGTTCGTTTAAGTCGGGTAAGTCAACATGAATCTGGCGGTCAAAACGACCGGCACGCAATAATGCCTTATCCAATATATCCGCGCGGTTGGTAGCGGCCAAAATGATCACACCGCTATTTGAACCAAAACCGTCCATTTCTGTCAATAATTGGTTTAATGTATTTTCGCGTTCATCATTTCCACCCATGCTTGGATTTTTGCCACGGGCACGTCCTACTGCGTCAATTTCATCAATGAAAATAATGCAAGGAGCTTTCTCTTTCGCCTGGCGGAACAAGTCACGTACACGGGATGCACCTACTCCGACAAACATTTCCACAAAGTCGGAACCTGAAAGCGAAAAGAAAGGTACATCCGCCTCACCGGCAACAGCTTTTGCCAGCAAAGTCTTACCGGTTCCCGGAGGGCCTACCAGTAAAGCGCCTTTAGGTATCTTACCTCCCAGCTCCGTGTATTTCTGAGGTTGTCTCAGAAACTCTACAATTTCCTCCACTTCTTGTTTAGCTTCCGCTTGTCCGGCTACATCTTTAAAAGTAATCCGGTTAGTTTTGTCTCCTTTTTCGTATACCTGAGCTTTGCTTTTACCTACGTTGAACGGATTGGCGCCTCCGGCCCCTGCTCCGCCGCTCATGCGGCGCATGGCAAACATCCAGATACCGATCAACAGTAAAAACGGAGCGATATTCCAAAATAATGCACCGAAGTAGTCGCGTTTCTTTTCATAACTGATAGATCCGGTAAAATGACCTTCTTCCTGTGCCTTTTCCATGAATTTATCCAATGACTCCATGGAACCTATTTCTACGTTCAAGGCTGGATTACGACCTACTTTTTTATAGTCATTTTTAAATACATCTTTAACAAATTCCGGTTTAATGTACATTTCTACCGTATTGTCATCGTATGCAATTATTTTATTGGCATATCCCTTGTTTATCATATCTTTAAACTCGGTATATGTTATTTGTTTGTCAATTCCTCCTTCTTGATTGGAAAAGTAGAGGATGGCAAAACTCATGGCAATGATAACATACAGCCAACTCAAATTGAAGCGTGGCATGTTTATCTTTGGTTTATTATTGGTATTTTCACTCATTTTGATTCTGTATTGGATTAGTCTAGATCAGGAATTTGGGTTAGTTTGGCATCTGCCCATAAATGTTCCAGATTATAAAAATTTCTTGTTTCCGGCAAAAAGACATGTACCAGTACATCACTGTAGTCCATTGCAACCCATTCTGCGTTTCTCAGTCCGTCTATTCCCGTAGGTTTGTCATTTATTTCTTTATGTACATATTCCTTGACTGAGTCAACGATAGCTGTAACTTGACTTGGGGAATTACCTTGACAGATTACGAAATAGCTGCAAATGGTATCATTAATGGCGGTGAGGTCCGCTATTACAATGTTTTTACCTTTCTTTTCTTGAATGCCTTCTGTTATTTTTTTTACTAAAGTCTCTGCTTCGTTCATTATAATGTTATTAACAACTGATTATTCTAATATATGTATTTACAACAATGCACAAAGATACTTGGTTTTCTCATTCTAGCGAAAAAATGTGCATTAAATATATTCGGTTTTTGTTTTTTTTAGTTAGAGAATCTTTTTATTGTTATGTTAAGTCTAGAATGATGATACACGGTCAAGAAGGATAAGGAAGGCCGGAAAAGAAGGCAAATGGAGAAAAAAAGAATCTTGATTAGAAAAAAAAGCTTCAAAAATTTGTGGATTAAATAAAAAGCCGTATCTTTGCAGCGTCAAAATCAAAACGGGTGTTTTGATAGGAAAATTGGGATATGGTGTAATGGTAACACAACAGATTCTGGTCCTGTTTTTCCAGGTTCGAATCCTGGTATCCCAACAGACAAACCACTTGTCAAAGACAAAGATCTTCTAAAATTATAATTTTAGAAGATCTTTTTTTATTTTGTGTTGGTTATCTTAAGAATTAGTAGTGTTATATGAAAAAAGAGTCTAACGCATTTGCGTTAGACTCTTTTTTCATATAACTGTTTTTATTCGTTTTTCATTGATTGGTCGATCACCTCAATTTTTTTCAAGATCAATTCTAGGTCTGCTTTGAGTTTTTCCACTTTACGATTCATTTCCGTAACCAAACTGCTACCTTTTTTGGAAGAACTGGTCAAGAAGCCCAAGTTGTTCTCGTATGTTTGAATTTCATTCTTCATGTTTTCGTAAGCACGAACCAGTTTTTCGCGTTCACGATAAAGGTTGCCTTCCTTGCTGATGGTTGATTTAAAATTGCTTAATTTTTTCTGTGATGCGGAAAGATTCAGCTTGTCAAACAACTTGTCGATGACACCATGATATTGCTTGTACAGTTTATCTTTTTCTTTAAACGGTACATGACCGATGCCGTTCCATTCTTTCATTAATTCTCGAATGGCGTTTCCCGCATCCTCTTCCGGTGTTTCCTGTGCGTCAATTGCATTTAATTTTTCAATGATCGCCTTTTTCTGAACCATGTTTTCCTGTTCAACCGAGCGTTGTGAAGAAGTCGCCTTGTTCTTTTGCTCGAAGAAATAATCACATGCGGCAATGAATCGTTTCCATACGGCATCCGAATACTTTTTAGGTACAGGACCGATTGTTTTCCATTCCTTTTGTAATTTGCTTAGAATATCAGCAGTTGCTTTCCAGTCTGTGCTTTCTTTTAGTGCTTCTGCTTTTTCACATAATGCTTTCTTCTTTTCCAGATTGCCTGCCATACTTTCCTTGATGGATTTGAAGAACTCGGCTTTGCGTTTGAAAAACTCATCACAAGCGGCACGGAAACGTTCGAATATCTTCACGTTCATTTTTTGAGGTGCGTAACCAATTGTTTTCCATTTAGCTTGCAAAGCAATGATTTCCTGAGTTTTGTTTTCCCAGTCTTGGAAAGTAGTGAACGTATCGTATTCCATCGCTTCCACAATTTCACAGATTACGGTCTTTTCATCCAAATTACGTTGCTCTTTTTCTTTTAAGGCTTCGAAATGTTGCTGGTGACGACGGTTTACGGCTGTAGAGGCAGTTTTGAACCGGGTCCATATATCTTCGCGCAATTCTTTTGCAACAGGACCCGTATTCCGGAATTCCTGATGTAACTTTTGTAATTGGTGGAAAGCGGAAATCACATCTTCTTCATCAGCCAATTTCTCTGCGGCTTCACAGAGATGAGTTTTTATTTCAAGATTCTTTTTAAAATCATACTCACGGAATTCATTGTTCAGCTTTATCAAGTCATAGAACTTTTCTGCATAGTGCTGATAATTTTTCCATAGTTCATTTACCTTGGCAGCCGGCACCTGTTTTATATCGTTCCATTCCTGTTGCAGTTTCTTGAATTCATTGTATGCTTTGTTGGCATCTTCGGGAGATTCGGCAAGTTCTTTCAAGCGGTCGATAATGGCGAGCTTTTTCACCAGGTTATCTTCTTTTTCTTTATCTTGTTCTGCTTGTATGGCGCTTCTTTTCTCTTTGATAGAGCTCATGATATCTTTGAAACGGCTTTCAGCATCGTCCGGTTGGGGAATAAATGCCTCAGGAGCACCTCCGCCATCAATAAATGCCTTACGGGCGGCTTCTTGCTCAGCCTTGTGCAGCTTGTAGAAGTTCTGTTTCAATAAATCCAACTCTTGTTTGTCTGCATTGCAGGCGTCTTCGTTGATTTCTTTTAAACGTTCGATGACCTCTTCTTTCGTTTGTTTAGGTACATACGTAGCGTTATTTTCTTCTGCAGTAGCGGAAGATGATACCAAAGTTTCAGATGTCTGTTCCACTGGAACTTCGGTTAAAGGGCGGATAGTTTCATTCGAGTCCATCGTATAGATTTTTAAAGTAAGCGTTTTTGTTATAACAACAATTTACAAATTAAAAGAAATAAATTAGAACTTCATACTGTTTTTCCCGATTTTTTTAGGAAAATCCTTAAAAGTGGAGAAAATAGGAGAATCAAGGGGGATAAATGCACTGCAGATTACATAGATTCATACAGATTCTCTTTTATTGTGATTCTTTGCCGGTTTCTGTGTGAATCTGTTTTTCTCTGAATTTCAATCTATGTAATCTGTAGTGAAATGTGTCAGGATAGTAATACGGTGATGCCCATATAAAGCATCATACCTATAATGTCATTGGTGATGGATATGAACGGACCTGTAGCGATGGCCGGATCTATTTTTAGTTTTTCCAGTGTCATAGGAACCAGGGTCCCAAAGATGGAAGCGAACATGACTACTGCAAACAGGCTGAATGAAACCGAATAAGTCACGGTGGCACTTGCCCCGAAACGGATGAAATTATAGATATATACCAGCATAGAAATAATAGTAGCATTGATTACGGCCACTACAGATTCCTTTACTATTTGTTTCCAGGTGTTTTGGGCATCCAGCGAGCTGTTTGCCAGTCCTTGTACGATAAGTGCCGAGGACTGTGTTCCCACATTCCCCCCTGTTCCGCCGATAAGGGGGATGTAGAGGGCCATTTCGGGATGTGCGGCAAAAGTGCTGTCAAAGTTGCCCAGAATCATGGAGTTTCCTATTCCGCCTATCATGCCGATGAGCAGCCAGGGCAGGCGGGCGCTGGTTTGGCGCACAAGGTTGTCGTCGGTTTCGACGTCTTGCGAAAGACCCGAAGCCAACTGGTAGTCGCGTTCGGACTGTTCGCGCACTTCGTCCATGACGTCGTCAACGGTGATCTGGCCGACAAGTCGTCCGATGCTGTCGATTACGGGGACGGCCACGAGGTCGTACTTCTCGATGATCTGTACCACTTCGTCGATGGGTGTGTCGACATGTACCGAGATGGGGTCTTTCTTCATCACGTGCTTCACTTTCGATACCGAAGGCGAGGTAATCATCTTCTTCAGCGGGAAGACGCCTTGCAGACGCTCGTCGTCATCGATGACGTAGACGTAGTAGATTTCGTCGAGCTGTTCGGCTTGCAGACGCATCTCCTTCAGACACTCGGGCATACTCCAGTTTTCGTTGACGGTTACCATTTCGGTAC
>ENA-ORNY01001726-ORNY01001726.1-human-gut-metagenome-genome-assembly--contig:-NODE-1726-length-12050-cov-2.332472_pt1 | contig 12050 bp, 12 predicted proteins | sample MGYA00242122_ERZ509036 | MGnify/ENA primary metagenome ERZ509036 (study PRJEB26280, sample SAMEA2338696) | human gut metagenome | biome: human gut; feature: human-associated habitat; material: faeces...
GGGGGGACCGCCGCAAGGTCGGTAAATGTTATGTAGGGATAGATATCGGATGTGCCCGGCAGCGCCAGAAAATAATTGTATATCGCAAGCGGCAGGTCGGTGAGCCGCATACGATAGGTCGAAACATCGGCGACCGTGAGCTGATAGCTTGCGCCGAAGTCGAACGGACCGGAAAAGCGTGCCGCGTTGAACCACATCGTAAAGCCGGCGGCGGCAATCACGGGCGCACCGAGAGAGGCAAGCTCCGCGATAATGCGACGCGCACGGCGAAGGCTGCCGTTTTCATCGCGCCTGCGTATTATCATGAACCACAGCCCGGGTACTATGGGGAACGCCGCAAGCAGCGCAATGTTCGGGCGCGAGAGAAAAACGAGAGAATAGATATCCCCGCCGCGATGAGCAGAAGACAGCGGCGCCATCCCGCGCGTGCGTTATATGCCGCAAACGCGAAGAAAAGAAACGCGGAAAGAAATGCCGTGCCCGCGGCGACGGAAAAGAAATAAAAGTGCCTGAGCCCGCGCAGCGTCAGCAGTATGCCGCTGCCCGCAAAAAGCGACGGCACGGCAAACATCAGCAAAATAAGCGGCGTGCGCTGCCCGAAAGCCTCTGCCCAGCCGAACAGGGCGAGCGGCAGAAACAGCGCGGTGATAAACAGAAAAACTCCCAGCGTAAACGAGTCGCCGGGCAGGGCTCCCGTTGCGAGATAGTAGGGATAATAAACGGCGATCACCGGAGCGATGCCGAAATACGAATAGTATTTTCCGCCGTACATCGCGCGGTCCCAGAGAAAGTAGGCGCCCGAGTTGTGTCGCGCGGTGTAATCGTACGGGTTTTCGAGCGCGGTAAGGCGCGGGCTTACGGGAAAGTCGATCTCAAGCTGACCCTTTTCGAAGGCGTCAAACTGCTGCACATACGGGTTGTAGGAGTTTACGCCGTCCTCGAGCGGATATGCGATGGGATCCTTGGCGTCCGCAAAGCAGTTAAAGAACACCGGCACCGCCGCAAGGCAGAGCAGCACAGACACGAGCGCCGCGAATTTGTGGGAGAGGCGTCGGGGATCATACGGCGCGCCGAAAAAGCGCGCAAGGCCTTTTTTGATGTTTGAAGGATTCATTTATCCGATTCGCCTTTCGGGTGTTTATTTTACGCCGTAATATTCCTTCCAGTCGGTGGAGGCAAGGATGTTTTCGGAGAAAACATAGATGCGAAAGCCGGGAATACCCTCGGTCGGGTTTCCCTCGTCGTCTCTGTCAGAGCCGTCATAGCACTCGGTGAGATATGTCGAGCACAGATCCTGCCATGTCTGCGATGAAGCGGCAGTGGCAGCCTCGACGCCGTGAGGATGACAAAATACCTGTCGTGCGAGGTGTCGGCGTACCAGTCGAGTTCGGATTGATAGTAATACGGGTATATTCCCTTTACACGGTCAACGTTTATCTGGCGCACGGTGACATCCGAATCCGAAAGCACCGTGACTGCGGGGCCGTTCCAGAAGGTAGCGTATCCGTATTCAAGCTCGTGTGCGCGGCAGAAGTCGATTATGCGGTGCAGATTGTTGTCGCTGCCGTAGTCGGTGGGCATTGCGGCGATCGTCGCCGCGGGCAGGAGCGACGCAAGCATAACGAACGCCGTAAGAAGCGCGCCCGCGCGGGCTGCAACGCGACCCGAGGCTGCTGCGTCCGTTTCACCGGTTTTATCCGTCCCGGCTGCACCATCGGCATTGCCGGCAGGTGCCGACAGCGCCCTGCGCCCCGCAAGCCAAAGCTCGTAAGCACCCACGAGCGTCACGAGCACGGCAGAGCCGGCTATGGGAGTGAGTCTCCAGTTCGCCGCCGACAGCTTGCCGCAGATAAAGCCGAAAATTATTACCGCCGAAAGCACAAGGTGCGCCCACACGCAAAGGCATGCGCCGACCGTAGAGAGCCTGCGGTAGAGAACGAGCATCACCAGGGGCGCGGCAAGTATCACAAGGCTTATGCCGATGCGTATCATGTTGCCGAACGATGCCACGGCAAAAAGCGAGTCTCTTTCGACCACATTGAGCCCCATGAGGGTCATAAAGTGGCGGAAGAAGAGCTGCGCATTGCCGACCCACTCGGTCGGCGACGACCAGCCCGAATATGCGTCGGCATATCCGGCGGAGACGCCGTTTTTCATCAGCTCCAGCAAAAGCATTCCGACAGCCGTGCCGCCCACGACCGCAATGAGAGCCGACAGAGATGGTACCGATGCCTCGGATACGAGCTTATCCTTGCCGCAGAATATGCGCTCGGCAATGAGAGCCGCAGCCGTCGGCAATATCGCAATGGCTATTATCTGCATCCCGTCTGTCGCCGCGCCCGCGGAGAGGAGCGCCATCAGCACGATGAGCATAACGTACCGTCGGCGTGAGGTGCCGCCGTCAAGCAGACGCGCGGCAATGCCGAGCGTGAAAAACAGCACGCAAAGCCCTATGCTGTAATAAATGACGTGCCCCCACATGATCTCGCGCAGCTTGTCCGAGGACGAGAGCAGCATGAGAACGGCAAAGGTTGCTATCCCGCAAAAGCCGCGTCCCATGCCGAAGGAGCGAAAGCAGAACCACACCGACGCGGCAAATATCACGGCGAAAATTATCATTGCGATGTTGTGCGCCGTCATGCCGTAGCCGAATATCCGGATGAGCGGCACCATCCACGCCGATGCGGAGAAGGGCAGCAGCGCGGCGTATTTGAAATCCGGGTCGAATATCTTGCCCGACTCGACCGTTGCGTTTGCCCAAACGATAGAATCGGTGCAGTCCGAGTGGAAATAACCCTCTCCCGGGCCGAGAATGTAGTATATTACAAGTGCGAGCGCCGCGGCGACGGGGAGAGCGGAGATAACGGCAAGCGCTGCCCTGCCCGCCCGTGTGCGGCGGAGGTCTGAGAGACTTTTCATGTCCTGCACTCCTTTTTACCGTGGTCAGGCTTTTGCGCCCTCGGCAGATTTTTCCTCGTGATATTCCTTTTCGGTATTCACGCCCCATACGGCGGTCTTGTCATTGCTGCCCGCGGCGATGGCACGCACGGCTTCTATTGCCGTCAGCATCGAGTGATCCATATTGTTGTAGCGGTGCTGACCGTTGCGCCCGAGGCACCAGAGATTGTCGATGCCCGAGAGGTAATCCTTTACCGTGTCGAATTCGGCGTAGGTGTCAAAATACGCGGGATATGCCTTCTTTACGCGTATGCGCCGCGCGTCCTTTACGCTCGCGCGGTCGATGACGTCGATCTTGACGAGCTCGTCTATCGCAAACTTTATAAAGTCCTCGTCCGACATATTCCACATCTCGTCGCCCTCGTTGCAGAAATACTCAAGACCTATCCACATCGTGTGCTCGGGGTCGGCGACCATGTAGGGCGACCAGTTGTTGAAGAGCTGAAGCCTGCCGAGCTTGACGTCGCGCTCCTGGATATAGATCCAGCAGTCGGGCACGTCGCCGGTGAGCGTTTTGTGCTTGGTCTTGTTGACCAGCTTGAGCTTGTCAACGAGAAGCCCCACGGTAATAAAATCGCGGTAAGGCAGTCCTGCGGCAATGCGGCGAACGTCGGCGGGGACCGCGTCGCCCATTCCGGCGACAAGATCCTTGACGGGCATGGTGGACATGAAGCAGTCGCCGCCGAATTCTCTGCCGTCGGCGGTCGTAACGCTCACGACTTTATTTCCGTCAAGCTTTATGCCGCTGACCTCGGTGTTCATTATTATTTCGCCGCCGAGCTCCTTTATTTCATCGGCGAGCGTCTCCCAGAGCTGACCGGGACCGTATTTCGGGTAGTAATACTGCTCGATGAGCGAGGTCTCGACCTTGTCCTTAGGGCGGAAGGGCTTTGAGAGCACGTTCCAGACTGCTTTCATGAGCGAGAGCCCTTTTACGCGCTGAGCGCCCCAGTCGGCGGATATCTGCGACGGGTGACGGCCCCAGAGCTTTGTGGTGTAATCCTCAAAAAACATTTCGTAGAGGGGTCTGCCGAAACGGTTTATATAGAAGTTTTCAAGCGAATCCTCGGGCTTTTTGTGTATTGCCGAGCCGATATAGCCGAAGCCGGAGCGCATGGTGTTTTTAAAGCCCATGTTCTTGAAGGTCTCGGGCTTGAGAGAGATGGGATAATCAAAGAATTTGCGGAGGAAGAATATGCGCGATATGCGGTTGCGCAGCAACATCACGCGGTCGGTGGTCTCGGGGTCGGGACCGCCCTCGGCAAGCGGCTTTTCGACGCCGAGCTTTTTGTCGTCATACGACGGCTTGCCCTGAAGCGGCATAAGCTCCTGCCAGAGCTCGTTGACCTCGGCGTTTTCCTCGGCGGTCACAATACCGTCGCCGTTCAGGTCGCGCTTGAGCGGCCGCCGATGTAAGGGGATGCCTCGAGTATTACCGGCTTTATGTCGGTATCCTTAAGCAGACGGTAGGCGGCGGTAAGTCCCGCAGGCCCCGCGCCGATGATAATTGCCGTGCGTGTTCTTTTTTCGGTGTTTTCCATATCGGTTTTTCCTTTCTCAATAGCCGTATTCTTTGCCGAATCCGTCAAGTCCCGCCTCGGCGAGCTTGTCGGGCAGTATCCATTTTTCGCTTGTCGTTTCCATGTCTCCGCTTTCGTCCGGCTCGGACACCGCATAGCAGTATATTTCGGTCTCCGAGTAATATGTCAGCGCCTCCTCGCGCACGACGGTATATCTGCCGTTCTTCCCGGTGTCCGGCGCAAGGTAGGTTATCGTTACGGCGAATATATATTTTTTCGGTTCGTTGGGCGACGACGGCAGGTCGGTGCGCACGCGCGTCAGCGACGACACCTCGCCGTTATCGCCGAAGTGTATGCCGCGTATCGCCGACAGCGTTTCGTCAAGGTAAAAGCCGCCGCTGCCGTCGGCACGAAAGCAGTTGTAGGTGTCGCCGTCGAAGGTGCGCTCCGACATTGATATGATGTCCGGCAGCCCGTCGGCGTCTATGTCAACGACCGAAACGCCGTAATCCAGCCCGTCGTCCTTATGGAACGGGCGCGTCACCCTGTTCGTACAGTGAAGGCGCTGCGCCTCGCTGCCGTCGGCGTTCCTGACGACGAGATTCTTCACGCCGTATACCTCGCCGCCGTATGCCTCTACCGTCCTGCCGTCGCCGAGGGGCAGCTCTGTGAGAAGCGCTCCGCCTATGCCGCACGACGCGAGCAGCAAAAGCAGCGCCGCAGACAGCAAAAACGCGGAAATGATCCTTTGAAGCTTCATTTTTTTACGCCTCCGCCCTTTTGCGTGGCTTTGCCGCGAGTTTTTCTGCGCACCGAAAAGCCGAAGTCGCCGAGCTTTCTGCCAAGCTCGAAATATTCGCCGTGCGAATATGCCGCAAGGTGCGCACGGTCAAGGTGCAGCTTGCCGTTCCCGTCAACTATCGCGGGATCGACACCCACGCCGAGAACGTCGGCAAGAAATATATCATGCGTGCCGAGAGGGATCTTGCGTATCACGCGGCAGTCAAGCGTCAGCGGCGATGCGGAAAGAGACGGACAGCCGACCTTTCCCGTTGCCGACGGCTCGGTGGCGAGCGAGAACTTTTTTATTTTGTCCGCGTCCCTGCCCGAATACACTCCGCAGCTGTCCGCGGAGCGCACCATTGCCGAGGTGACGAGGTTTATCGTAAATTCTCCGGTCTCTTCGATTATCCTGTACGAATGCCGCGACGGACGCAGCGAGATATAAACGACCGGCGGCTGTGTGCAGGCGATCCCGCACCATGCCACGGTCACGGCGTTGGGCGCAAAGCCCGACGGCATCGCGGCACCGTCGGCTCCTATGCGGTCGCCGCCGCAGGTGACCATTACAACGGGCAAAGGGGAAAGCATCGCCCCGCCCTTCCATGATAATTTAGACAACTCAGACGTCCTCTTTTTTTGATTTCTTCCTTAAATAAATAACGGATATCGTGTGCGCGGCGCGTATCAGCCCATTCCGGCAAGCTTTTTTGCCGCAGCCTCGATGTCGGCGGCGGATTTCAGCCCCGCAAACACCTTTTCGCGGTCAAGCGGTATGCCGCGCTCGGTCAGCACGCGGTATGCCGCAATGCCCGTGGGAACGAGATAGTCGGTCCCCGCAAACACATACGCGTTGTACGAGTCTGCCGAGAAGTCGCCTGCCCAGTCGTTGAGGTCCACTATGTCGGACATACTTGCAAAGCCTCCGCCGTAGGTCACGACCGTAGCACCGTCGAAATTTTTTGACATTTTGAGCTTCGGTATCGAAATGTGTATGTCGTATATCTCGGGCACCGGCATTCCGAGCCGACGCGCCGTCTCGGCGGCGCGGTCGCACACAGCCGTGCGCAGGTCGGTCATGGCAAGCATTTTCGTCACGGCGTCCGAAAGATCCTCCTTGCTTGCCGCGCTGCCGCTTCCCGCCGCTCCGCAAAGCACGCCGCGGTTTATCAGCATCGCCTTTTTCGGCAGGTCGCGCTCAAGTATGCGGCGTATCACCTTGCCCGTCGTCAGGTCGGTCGTGCCGTCGAGCCTGAAGGAGGACGCAGGGAGAGAAAATGCGGGGTCGGCGCTGTTCATGCCGAGCGCAAGAATGTCCGCATCGCAGAAATACAGAAAGTCGCAGGGGTGGTGCAGCCTTCCGTTGTAGCGCATGCCCGCAACAACGTCGCCGACGAGCGATTCGACGGCTATGACCTTCTGGTGCTGGTATATATACCGCGTCAGCATGAGCTTTGAAAACACCATCTCCTCCACCGTCGATATGCCCGAGACCGGAACGGTCAGGTGCCGCTCGGTTATCCGTCTGCCGTCCGGCAGAGTTATCTCTCGGTCGGCAAGGCAGAGCTTGTAGAGCACGCGGTCGATGTGATAGGTGAGAGCAAGCCCGGTGGCGTAGGTGTCGCGGCGCAGATAATCGAGCGAGTCAGCGTCAAATCGCCCGTTTATCATGTCGGTGAGGTAGGCGGGGCGCAAAAGCCGTCCGTTCTCCTCGCGCAGCGGGACCGGAGCGCCCACTATCATCCTGCCGACTGTTTCGAGCAGCCCGGCGGCGTCCTCACCGTCGAGCGGAAAATCGGTCTCCTCCGCAAAAAAGCGGCGGAAGGTGGGCGTGTTTATTATTATAAATCCGAATATCTCATGCGGCTGCGCGCCCGAAAAAACGGGATTTTCGCGTATCAGCCGGGCCATTTCCGGCGTTCTGCCGTAGTAGGATTCCGAGAGATGAGAGAAAAAGCAATGACCGACGTCGTGCAGTATCGCCGCAAGGCGCAGAAGGCGCACGTCGCGCGGCGGTATGCGGCGCTCGCGGATATCGGCTGCAGCCCCGGCGGGCAGCACATCGTCGCTTTCGTCCTGATTTATGCGCGATATCATCTTTGCCGTGACGGAGAGCACGCCGAGGGTGTGTTCAAAGCGCGAGTGATGTGCCGAGGGATAGGTCGTCATGGCAAGACCGAGCTGGTTTATGCGGCGCAGGCGCTGAAAGAGCGGCGAGTCGATGATCTGAAGCTCCCACGGGCAGATCATGACCGTGCCCCACACGCAGTCGTGTATCACCTTGCTGCGGCGAAAGTGCCCCGGCGTGTATCCCGCCATTACCGACGCGACAAAGGCGTCGGCGCGTGCGGAAAAATCTTCGTATATCCCTTCTCTTGCGATATCCCCGGTCATCTCGTCCGTCCTTTCCCCGACAGCGGTCACGCAGTCGTAATTACATTCTTCCAAGTTAATTATACTACACATTATGGAAAAGGTCAACAGTTTATTTTTGCCCGCGCAGCATATAAAAAGAGCTGTTAAAAACTCATCGTTTTTAACAGCTCCTGAAATATGCCGGCCGTGATCCCGGCATTTTTGATGCGGTCCCGGTCGATCTTGCCCCGGTCACAGATCGATCCAATATCTTTTTACCGTGACCTTTTCGTCCGGGTCGTAAAGCGTGTTCTCGGGCACGCCGCCGTTTTTTATTATCACCTTTTCCGAGGCGTAATTGTCATCGTCGCAAATGCAGAGGAGCCTCTCAAACCCCGAGCGGCGCGCTATGTTCATGCCCTCGGCAAGTATGCGTGTGGCGATCCCCTCGCAGCGCCGCGACGGACGAACGGCATATCCGACATGGCCGTCGTAGTTCAGAAGATAGTCGGTCAGTTCGAATTTGAGGCTGAAAACACCCACGACATCGGCGCCGTCATAGCAGATATAAAAATCCTCCCGCACATAGCCCTGCGGCAGATCCTTCCCCGCGTGGAGGTTCCGCATATCGGAAAGCCAGCGGTCATAGTCGTTTCGATAGCGAAAGCCGATGCACTCGCCGCCGCTTTTTTCCACCTCGTTATAAAACGAAAGCACGGCGTCGTGGTCGTTTTCCGTCGGCAAAACAAATCTCAGCATAAACGATCCCTCTCTGCCGGTCATATCCACCACTCGGGCGTCAGCTCGCCGAGCGTTGCCACCCTGTTTTTTTCACAGTCGAGCATTATTTCGACAGAACGGTATTTTTCGGGCATGAGCTGAGTCATCAGCTCGCGGCATGCTCCGCAGGGAGGCATTGCCTTGCCGTCCCGGTTTACGGCTATAACGCGGCGTATCTCGCTCTCGCCGCAGGTGAGCATATGAAATATCGCATTGCGCTCTGCGCATATGCCGAGCGTACACGCGCCGTCAACGCATATTCCGGTGTATATTTTGCCGGTCGACGATTCTATCGCCGCGGCAACGCCGCCCGCCTCCATCCATTCGGATATCTTGCGCGGCGCCAGTACCTTTTTTGCTTCGTTATAAAGCTTCTCCCATTCTGCGTCCGTGTTTTTTTATCCGTTTCACGCTTCAATTGATATTTGATATTGCGGATATTATATCACAAATACGCGCCGGCATCAACCGCCCGTGCTTTTTAACTCCCGTTTAATTTTGCCGCGCTTTCTGTTTAAACCGCCCGTGTATACTGATATCGGTCGGAACATCCGCCGCGGCACTCTATGCGAGGGCGCGGCAAAATGAAGAATTTCGGGTCGTTACCGAAGGAGATGTATTGTAATGAAGATGAACAAAGTGACAGGTTCGATAAAAACGGCTGTCTGCGGGTTTTTTATGGCGCTTGCGGACAGCGTTCCCGGCGTGTCGGGCGGCACTGTCGCGTTTTTTGCGGGGGAATACGATGATTTTATATGTTCCTTCGGCAATATCACCGGCAGAGACAAAGCCCGCCGCAGGCAGTCGCTGCTCTTTCTCCTGCGGCTCGGGATCGGCTGGATCTGTGGCATGGGACTGTCCGTCACATTGCTTGCCGGACTGTTCAGCACGCATATCTACGCGGTGAGCTCTTTGTTTTTGGGGCTGGTCGCCGCATCGATCCCGCTCGTTGCGGCAGAGGAGAAAAAAACTCTCAAGGCGTGCCGCCCGTGGCATATACTTTTCTTCTTTGCGGGTGCTGCGGTTGTAGTCGCTCTCAGCCTGCTGCATTTTTCGGTCTCTACCGAGGCGTTGGATGTCCCGTCGGCTCTGTATGTCTTCGTAAGCGGCGCACTTGCCATATCCGCAATGGTGCTGCCGGGCATTTCGGGCTCCACGCTGCTCCTGGCATTCGGGCTGTATGTGCCGATCATCACGGCGATGAAGCGCTTCTTTGCGTTTGATCTTTCGGCGCTCCCGCTCCTGCTCGTGTTCGGCTTCGGAGTGCTCGCGGGCATTTTCTGCTCGTTCAGGGGGATACACTATCTCCTCAGCCGGCACCGCGGCGCAACGGTGTGCGCGATCCTCGGGCTGATGTCGGGCTCGCTTTTTGCGGTCGCAATAGAACCGACGACGCTGAAGGTGCCGCTGCCGCCGCTGAGCCCCGCAAATGCACATCCCGTGTATATATTGCTCGGTGCTGCGACCGTCGCGGCGTTTGCCGCCGCCAAGGCGATCGTTGAGCGGCGGGCAAAACGAAATAACACCGAGGATGCCGGCGAGTGAGGCTCACATATGCTTTGATCGGTTGCCCTTCCGCACCCGTTACAATCCCGTGGATGCGCGCCATCTGTAAACGCGGGATATCGTTTTTGCGTCCGACATTTCGAGCACGAAGTCGCCGTATATCGTATGCTCGCCGCCTGCGTCCCGATAAAGCAGAAAATATCTTGAGGTGATATATCCGTTAAAAAAACGCGCGTCGTATATGTTGACGCAAAGCAGCTCGAGCGGACCCTCGACTGCCACATCATTCATCTCGAGCGCAGACCCGACGATGCGCTCCGACTCGCGGTCGAATTCGGCGACGGCATCCGCCGCAGTACGGCGTCGGGCGTCAATGCCGGGATAGTTCCCGTCTGAAGGACGGACGTTTTTCAGCGCCGCAAAGATCGCGGGATGCTTTGCGGATGAGAGCGGATCGCTGCCGGCGGCTTTCATTGCATTTATCATGAGCGCGCCGGTGTAATAGCAGGATATTCTGACCGGGAGCAGGCGCTCCGGCTTCGTCACCGCCGCGCGCATACGCTCCTTCATCGCAGCCGCCGCGTTTTCGTCGAGCTGCCCGAGCACCGCCCACTCAACGTATGTCGCGCTGCCTTCGATCTCCTCTATCCTGCTTTCGTAGTCGAATTCGTACGGATATTTTTCGCTGCGCAGCCTGCGGTGCGAAAGCAGCTCGCGGTATGCCGTATCGTCGAAGCGGTCGAGCAGACGCAGCAGCAGATCGTTTTCGCGCAGCCTGAGGCTCAGTGCGTCCGCATTATATTTATATCGGTAAAGGGCTTCGGTCTCGTCAGCCCAGCAGTTCCACTTCTCACGTGTCTGTAAGCCGTGAAACATTTCATGTACGATCTTTGACGTCAGCACGGGGATGTCCGGCTCGCCGTCTACCTTCCAAATTGCGATCTGCTCGCCGTTGTAGTCGATCGAGGTGTTTGCGCAAAAGACGTCGGTCTTTTCGATGTACGCACCGTCAAAAAAGCATTTTTCGTCGTCGTACAGGGCGAATTTCAACGGTCTGAAGCCCGGTCGTATGCTTTCGCAGTCAAGTGACGAAACGGCTTCGGTTATTCTGCCGTACAGCTCATCAAGTTTCATGTGTGTGAACTCCTTCGTGTGCTCGTGTGCTTTTGCCGGAAATTAACGCGTGCGGAGATGGGCTCTGATCGCTGCGTGCATCTGTCCGTAAGCGGCAGGGCAGGCTCCGCCGTTCTTTTGCTGCCGGAAAAGACGGCAGCCCGGCCTCCGGTATCTTCATATAATGCTCCTCCCTCACAAATTACCGCACCAATTTCATGTACAGAAGCGGATACGGATTGCCTTCCTTGTCAAAATCGGTACGTTTATATGTTGCAAATCCCATGTGTTCGTAAAATCCGATTGCCTGAGGGTTCTGTTCGTTGACCGTGACCTCGCGGACACCGTAACTCTCAATGCCGTGCAGAAGCAGTTGCTTTCCAATGCCCGTCCCGCGCACCTCCGGTGCAACGAACAGCATTTCCAGACGTTCGCCGGTCACGCCCATAAAGGCGACCGGTTTGCCGGAAGCATCTGCGGCAGCGGTCAAACGTTCAACTTCACTGAAAGCTTGCGGAACATATTTCTTAATTTGATTTATCTCAACATCCGATAAGAAAAGATGCGTTGTCCGAACAGAAGCTTCCCAAATATTTAATAAGCTTTCCAATAGCCGCGGCGTTTTGGCTTGAACTTCATATATTCTCATACCAATTTATCTCTACACAAATTCAGATTGGTCAATATTTTATTATACCATAAATCTTCCCGTTTTTCAATCTCGATCATGCAATCAAAAAATGACCGCCGGGCGGGAAATGCTCTCGGCGGTCATTTTTTATTCGTTGTCAGCTTTGTAAAAGGCTTCTGCCGCCAACCGCATGGCGATCCCGGATCCGGAGGTAAAAGCCGTCCCGTGTTTTTTGGCAGGGGCAGAAGGATTCGAAACCCCTGTTTGTGCGTCCTTTGGCGCGGACTTCAAAGTTTCTGCTTGCGCAAACAGGCTCGGAATAAAGTGCATTGTTGATTTTTCGGTCAGTTTGCCTCGCCCGTCAAGGCGCTGTGCGCCTTGACCTGAGAAAAGTAATGACGGATTCC
>ENA-ORNY01001728-ORNY01001728.1-human-gut-metagenome-genome-assembly--contig:-NODE-1728-length-12047-cov-2.209223_pt1 | contig 12047 bp, 12 predicted proteins | sample MGYA00242122_ERZ509036 | MGnify/ENA primary metagenome ERZ509036 (study PRJEB26280, sample SAMEA2338696) | human gut metagenome | biome: human gut; feature: human-associated habitat; material: faeces...
GATCTGCTGGATCAGCTGGGGGAATTCGTCCCACAGCCGTTTGACAATCCTTTGCAGGTCGATTCGCGTATCGTACTCCCGTTTCAGGCCGGTATCCTTGTATTTATCATACTGTGCCCGTATCTTTGGAAGCTGCTCCCGCAGTCGGCCGATCAGTTGCCTGGAGGCGGATATATCCGAAAGGCAGAAGCAGTTCTGTGCCGTTTCACTCATGAGCATCCTCCAAAGGGAAATGCTCGACATAAACACACACGGAACCAATTTTCCCGGTTTTGTCCGTATAGACGACAGCGGTTTCGCAAAGCCTGTTTTCCGAAAGTTCGTCCGGCCCTTTTGGCGCTGCGGCCAGCCGCAGCGTTTCCGGCACCTGCCCGAATGCGGGATTGACCGGCGTGATCTGGAGATTGTGGATCATCTGATGGAAGGCGCCCATCGCCGCGCTTTCATCGCTGTAATACCGCTCATCCACGATTTTGACGGGCGAAATGGTTCCGGCGTCCGCCTGACAGCAGATACGGAACATCCGCGTTCCCTTCTGGAACCTTGGAGTATAGAGTGCGGTCATCAGGATATGCGGCAGATTGTCCTTGTCCAGGCTTCCAATGCAGAATTCCTCCTGGCTTTTATAGCTCAGATCCGCGTTCAGCAGCACGTCGCCTTTGGCATTGATGTAGACAGTATCCCCGATTGTGCAGCAAAAGCCGGTATAATCCATATCATAAATGCAGTCCTTGATCGGGATTTCCGACTGTCCGATGCCGTTTTCCCCGGCCCGTCCTTCTTCCAAAACGGAATAGGACGGGATTTGCCCGCGTTCGTATACCGGCCGGTAATACGGCAGCTTGCGGTAGAACTCCAGCGCCTGTGGATCAGCCGCTTCATGGAACTGGTCGATAGAGGCGGTCAGCACACATTGTTCCTTATTTGTGCAGGAATGGTACAGCTTCATCAGAGCGTCTACAAACGGCTGGGAATATACCTTGGCGTTGGTAGCGCAGAAAAAGCTGCCGACGGTGCAGTGCCATCTCCTGGCCTGGTATACGATTTCGTCGATCACATAAGGGACAAGCGACGGTTCGCCGCCGGTCAGGCAAAGATGCCCGATAGCCCGGGTGTCTTCAAAAATGCGTCTGATAGCCTCACTGCCCATAGACAGATCTTCGGCGTCTCCGCGCATACAATGCCGGCAGGTCATATCACATCGCCTGGTTACCTCCAGCAGAAGGTGTTTCAGCTTTACAATCAATTCGATGCCTCCTAATTTCGATGATTTATCCCACTGTCTTCGTATGCCGGGAATTGAGCCGTTTTCGGATGCTTCCCGGGTACATGTCGGTGAGGACGGTTTGAAGCAGGGAAAGATACTGCGGGAAGGAGCGTATGGCAAAGCCGGGGTGTTCGCACTCCTCGGGGATGATGACATAGACGGCCACATAGCCGTCGGCGTCATCCGCGATGATATCCACGTGCCGGTTTTGCAGCACCACGAACCGGCTTTGGCCGGCCCCGCAGGGTTTCCATGCGCAGATTTTCTCCAGTGTCTTTTCCCTGTAGGAAAGTTTGACACTGAGTGTATTGATGAATTTCTCCCAATCGTCATACGGATCAGATGTGTATATGGCTCCTGCTTCGATATAAAAACCATCGCAGGCGGCCAGATTTTCATAAGCAGGCGGAAGCCAGTAACCGCGTCCCATCAGGCAGTCCTCCTTTTTTGTTTGATTTGGTATAGGATAAAATATCGTTTCTGCATAGTTCGTTTTCTTCCTTTCAGGCGGCCTTTGCCGCCGGTTTTGATTTTTTCTTTCTGGGCTTCACCATTTCCGCCCGCATATTGATCTGGCGGGAGGAGAAAGTGACGTATCGTGTTTTCAAATCCCCGCAGATCAGCAGATCGTATAAAAACGAAACAACAGCGGTGGCCGCCGTGAGGTTCGCCGTGACCGACTGGGGCGCCGATACCGTCCGTTCCGCACAGGACAGCTCCGATGGGAATTTGTCTTCGTCGTCCAGCATATCCGGATATAGTGAGCAGACCGGCTTATAGGTTGTGCGTCCATTTTGCCGGACGCCGCATACCACCTGGCCTGTGTGCTCTCCGTTGCCGGAATCGATGTAGATAAGATCCTTTTGTCTGGCAAAAACGGCATGGCACAGCTTCCGGGATTTGTTGTTGTCCACGCATCCGAGCAGCAGGACCCGCTGCGTTTCCGGGATACCGGATTCGCTGTTTTGCCGGAAATCCGGTTTGGTTAGGCGAAACAGTTCCTCTTCATCTTCCACAAAGCGCGGGATATATTCGCACTCGATGCCGAAGGCGGCGGAATACCGTTCCGCCAAAACCTGCGCCTTGTTTCTGCCGATATCCTGTTCCACAAAGTTTTGCCGGATCAGGTTCTTTTCCTCTACCACATCGCCGTCGCATATAATAATCCGTATCTGCCGGTCAGCGGCAAAGCTGATTCGGTACAGATGCGGGATAACATAGCCGCCGGTTCCGCCGGCGCCGAGGATGATAACCTTGACAGGTGATGTTTTTGAGTATTTCATTGATCTTTTTCCATCCTTTCAGGCAGTACACAGTTCACCGGTAGCCGTGGCAGAGGCTCTTCCTTTTGAAATTTGATTTTTTCATCCCAAATCGAAGGATAGGGATATGCCTTGAAATTTGTTTCAAAAACTTCCTGCGGCTGTAGATAGACGAATTTCCCGGCGCAGCTTGCCCGCACGGTAATCTCCGGGAACACTTTATCCAGCCTGCCCACGACAGCATACATCCTCGTTGCTTTTTCATCGTTATCATCGATAGAGGAAAATTTGGCCGGCATGGTGTTGTGGGAATGGATGTCCATGACATGGATCAGATGCTCAGGGTACTCTTCCTCCATTACCGAATGGACGCTTACATGCGTCAATTCCTGCTGTGGCACCCGGATCGTGTACTTGTGGCGGACGGTATCGTACAGGATATGTACGAGTGCCTCCAGTTCAAAACGTTCCGAGAGCTTTGCGAAGAAATTGATAATGAACATCAGAATATGCATCGGTATTTTGGGAAGCGTCATCTGAAATCCGCTGTGTACCTCCGGAAGCTCCGGCAGGAAATCTGCCGGAGCCGTGAAGGTCCCTACGGGTGTTTTGCGCATCTCATAGACTCTGCCATTCCTTGCAGGAAGAATGATAATGGGTTTTGTACTGGTCTGTGCGTCAGCGGACGTCAGACAGCATTCCTTGTAGGAAGGCATTCGGAGTATTTCGCCCTTGCTTTGTGCCGTTACACGCGGCTTTACCAGACATTCGGGCTGCTTTTCCGCATCCGTCTTGGCCGTTTTGAGTCCGTCAATAAATGTTTTGGATTTCTCAATTTCTTCCTTGATGTCGTACACCTTGTCGGAGCCGGGATTGACAATCGTTTTGGTGATCTTTCCGTATGCCACGCTCCACGACACCTTTTTGGATTCCGATAGTTCCGGAAAATCCGTCTCGTATTTCAGACGGAGATCCTCAAAGGTGCAGTCCCTGTCTTCAATGGCGTCTTTTGCTTTTCCATAAGAGAAAACAGCCGCTTTTTTTGCCAGGCTTTCGGTCAAGCGTTCTTCGCTCTTCGCTTCTGCCTTTTTCAACGCGGCGGTAAAAGGGTCGTTTTCCTCCTGTTTGGTGGGAACCGACTGCTGGGCGGCCGGGGTTTGGGCCAGCGCTGCCTCAAAGAGGCTGGCCTGTTTCTGCTGCTGAACAGTTCGGGGAGCTGCTGGTTCCTCCGGCGTGATCTCCTCAAACTCCGCCTGGTCGGCGGGAGGCACTTCCTTTTGTGCCGGTTCCGCACCCGCGTTTTTTTTCGGCGTGGGGAACGGGAAGTCGGCAAACAGATCGTTTTCCTCCTCCGCCGCATTCAGGAAGTCGTTCAGGGGGTTGTTTGCAGTTTCACTCATGTGGGATTCGTCCTTTCTGTTTTTATTTGTAAAACAGAAAAAGACCGGCCTCCCACGCAAGCGATGGAAAGCCGGTCTATTCTGTAATTACCGGTTGGGTTTATTTTTTGAAAAACTCCCGCTTCTTGACGGGAAATAAAAAGGCCGGAATGATCTTGTAAAGACAATTCCGACCATGTATCTCATACCAAAGCCCCAAGATGGGGACAGTTACTCATACCTAAGAACAAACTGATTATACTATATATTGTGCCGAATGTCAAGCGTGGTACAATATATGCGTGCAAATTCTTGGGATTTTCCGTACAAAAATATTTTTTCAAAAATGGCCGCTAACATTTGAAAAACTATTTTTTCTGCTTATACTAAAGGCAAGTCCTTTTTAGAGGGGTACGGTTTAAGGGGTTGAGCCGTACTCCTCGCTTTGTTTTTCATACCCTGTTATAGAATCATACAGAATAAATACAATAAATTTGTCGGAATAAAAAATCAAAATTACACCGAATAATATTGCAAAATCAGGCCGAATGGGATATAATGATATCGGAGGTGTTTATGGATGGACAAAAAGGATTATAAGCCAAGGATTATAGATAAACAGATAGAAGACTATTTAGCCACCTTTGGAGCCGTATGTATCGAGGGCCCGAAATGGTGCGGTAAAACATGGTCGTCATCCTATCATAGTAAAAGCGAAATTTTTATCGGCGATCCGGCGGGCAACTTCCAAAATCGGGCGCTGGCACAGATGTCCCCGGCTTTGGTTCTGGAAGGAGAAAAACCGCGGCTGATTGACGAATGGCAGGAAGTTCCGCCGCTATGGGATGCTGTTCGGTACAAGGTCGATCAGACGGCAGAAAAAGGACAATATATTTTAACCGGCTCGGCAACGCCAAATCACAAAGGCGTTTTGCACAGCGGCGCCGGCAGGATTGCAAGGCTGCGGATGAGGCCAATGTCTCTGTATGAGTCGGGAGAATCGTCGGGCAGGATATCACTGAAAGACCTGTGCGAAGGAAAACTGACGCCGGTAATGACCGGAGAGGTTGATTTGCGGGATATCATTTTATATATCGTGCGGGGTGGCTGGCCGGGCAATCTGGACACGTCGGCAGACCGGGCAGGACTGCTACCGGCCGAATATCTGAATGCTGTCATTGAAGATGACATTTACCGGATGGATAATGTGAAACGCGATTCCACCAAAATGCGTTTATTACTGCGTTCTTTGGCAAGGAACGAGAGTACAACTGTTACCAAAAGCACACTTAAAAAAGATGTGAAAGAAATCGATTCCGAAGATATTGACATTGATACTATCACTACCTATTTAGATGTGTTTAAGCGGCTGTTTTTAACCGACAATCAGGAGCCGTTTGCCACGCAGATCCGTTCGTCCGTAAGGGTCAAGCAGGCAGAAAAGCGGCATTTTTCCGATCCTTCCCTTGCCTGCGCCTTGCTGAAGGCAACACCGGAACGCCTGCTGAATGATTTGCAGACACTGGGCTTTTTATTTGAAGCACTGTGTGAAAGAGACCTGAAAATCTATGCGGAATCCTTTGGCGCCCACCTGTATCATTATCAAGACTATAACAATAAGGAAATCGATGCAGTGATAGAGCTCGACAACGGGAACTGGTGTGCATTTGAAATTAAACTGGGAGCAAATCAGATTGATGAGGCAGCCAAAAATCTGCTTGGAATTAAAAGATCGATTGACGAAGTCGGCGGTACGCCGCCATCTGTAATGTGTGTCATTTGTGGTCTCTCAAATGCAGCCTACCAGCGGGAAGACGGTGTATTCGTGGTTCCGATCACAGCACTGAAAAATTGAAAAACACTGTCAGCACTAAAATAAAGAGCGCGGTTTAAAAGGAAAACTGCGCTCTTCTCTTTATTTTTTGACGATTGATTTGATATGTTAGCTATCTTAGCTATTGTCAACAAAGGCACAAAATCACCCTTCCCTTGTGTATGACAATGTTTGGGACTGGACGGTATTCTGGTCTCGTTTCCTGCGGCCGATATATTGACCTTTATCATTGCAGCGGTCATCATCAGAAAGGTATATAAGGAACTAAGCTCCTGTAATAACGAAATAAAAATGGAGAAGGCTTATTAAATACGATCATAAGTGTCCCTTTCGTGATAAAAAAAGAGGGAGGCTCCGGTATTCCGGAGACCTCCCAGTTATTCTCAGATGTGTTCTGAAAAACGATTATTTGCTTTCTTTCAACTGCTCATCCTGAGAAATCCCTTTTATTGCTTTGACAGTCTGTTCGTCGTAAAAGGTCATGATGTCAATACCGTCGTAGCCGGTTTCTCTTGCAAGCTGCTCTTGCGTGATGCCGTTATGTTTGCAGTAATCTAAATACAGCTGTATGCCGTCTTGTATTTTATAATCATCTCGGTTGCTTTCAAGATCCTGCCATACATAGCAATGAAGTTCCAGTGACATTTCACCAGCCATTCAAACAAATCGTCTCCAAGCCAAAACAGAACCTCATAGCCTTCAAAAGCGTTTTCGTCATCAGTTAACGAACTGAAAAAGATAATTTCATCCTCATGCGCCGCGTAGGCGACCGCATCCTGTGGTGTATCTCCATTTGTCAAAATATATGCCACTTGGAAATTTTCACTGTCAGCTATACCGCACTCCTGATTTTCGCGGTAGGATCTTGTATGTTTCATTGCTTTTTCGGCCAATTCTATCCATTCTTTTTTATCCATACTTCATTCGACTCCTTTTGTGAATTTTCGTTTATAAAATTTTGCTGTTTAGGATTTGTATGGCGATTTCATCCTCGGCCAGTTCCTTGGAATGAAAAATTTTGTCGCAGAAGGGTTCCAGCGACTTGCCGCAGGGACCGCCCTTATCCAGAAGAATCCCGGTCACGGTCGCCTGGTATGTGGCTTTTTCCCTGAGAAACTCTTTGGTAAAAGCTTCAGGCAGGGCGCATTCGCCGTCTGTGATAATGGTGATGTCGGCGTTTTCATAACCGTTTTCCATCAGCCGGAGCGCTTCTTTCAGCGGAGCTTCAAAGTTTGTTCCGCCTCCGAAAAACTGTTCTGCTGCTTTTATCACATCCTCTGGTTTGTACTGTTCCGGTTCAAACAGGTCTGTTTTGATCCTGTCTGCCGACGCAAAGTGTACTAATGCAAACTTCCGCCGGTCTTTTGAAGCAATATCCAGAAGTGCCAAAGCCAGTGCTTTCGCCCATGCGGCTACGCTGCGAGTGCTACCGCTTTCGTCGATCAGGACAATCATATCACCCCGACCCTTGACGATAGCTGTGCGTTTGCGATACTGCATCAGCCGCTTTTGCTCATATCGCCGCATAAACAGAATTTCTGTCTCTGCTGTTCCCAGCAGGGCCAGCTCCGAAGCCAGGCAGTTTGTGATGTCGTTTCCTTCGGTTAAATCGTATTTTTCGCCTCGGCCATATGAGAAGCTGTTTTTTCGTTTATCGGCAATCATTTCCCGGTATCTACCCAGCAGCCGGGCGATCTCCCGCAATTCCTTGCTCTTTTTCACGTACGCCAGCAGCGTACGATTCATGGGTGTATTCCGCATTTCTGTGCTGCCGTCGCCCCAGGCTTCCATAATAGTGTGTGTCTGTAGTGCTCGATTCACAGAAGCTTTTAAGGCGTTGTCGATGACCGGCGACAATGCTTCGGCCCAGCGGACAGCGGCTTTTCGGATTTTCTGCATAAGGCAGTCGATCTGCGACAGCTTCCGATCTACCCGGTTATACAGGAACAGCAGCCGCTTAGAAGATACCGGAAGCTGTTTTTTCCGGATATCGTGTATTGCTTGTATGGCTTTCTCAGCCTGTTCCTTTAGCTGTTCGATAATTTCCAGGTAGTGCAGATCCGGAATATCGGCTGCCGACAGATTGCCGGCAAAGGCTTCACAGAATGCGGAAACTGCGTCGTAGGACGGCAGCTCCTTATCCTCGCAAAAGCCCTTCAGGTTATCAAAATTGTCGTTCCCGATAATCCGTTCAAATAAAGGCTTATTTAAGATGCGCTCCCTCGGTTTTACCGAATCCTCTTCCTTGCGGCGGAGAACCGGCGAATAGAGTGCGGCAAATAAATCTTTTGCCAGACTTTCCATGTTCGGGATGCTTTCATTCTGAGGAAACCGGCGGACCGGCTGTTGTTTGTCAAAACTGCTGTATATCAGGTCTGTCAGACGGGTGGTATGCAGCAACCGGTCGGAAACCGGATTCTTTCGTGTCAGCAAATAGCTGTCCAGCCATTTTTCCGCCAGCGGCAGGTCGCGTTCTGTTTGGTATCGATTTCTCATAAATAATGTTTCCTCCATGATCGGTAATAAAATCAGTTGTTTACAAAACCGGCGTGTCAGTATGCGGGCGAGGTGCCCGCATACTGATTCCGGTTCGGTTTATCCGGGGAATGGGGGGAAGGCGTCAAAAGGGAGATCGTCATCGTCATCGTCCGTTTCCACGGCAGAAAAGTCAGGGACAAAATCTCCGCCATTCCCGGCCGGTTCGGCGGAACGCTGGCCGTCGCTCTTACTCTCTCCGAAATATACATTGTCGGCAATGATCTCAATAGCCACACGGTTGTTGCCGTCTTTATCGGTGTATTTTCGGCTTTCCAGACGACCGTCAACAGTAATCAGAGAGCCTTTGGAAAAATACTGCGTGATGAATTCCGCAGTAGAACGCCAGGCCGTCACATTGAAAAAGTCGGTGTCCCGTTCTCCCGCGCTGTTTTTGTAGTTGCGCTGATTGGCGATGGAGAAGCTGGTGACGGATATGTTGCTCTGGGTGGTACGCAGTTCAGGATCGCGGGTCAGTCTTCCGGTCATGATAATTCTGTTCAGCATTGCTTTTTACCTCTTTCTTTTTTATTTTGGATTTCTAAAATTCAGTTGTCCAACTTTGTCCCACAGGTCGGACAATAGTTGAGTGGTTCCGGGTTATAAACCGAACGGCCGGAATATATACCGTTGTAATATGTTTCGTGTACGAGAGCTGCGCCGTATTTGAATTCCGTTACGCAGCTTCTGCCGTCTCGACCGTCTTCGTAGTACTTATCCCTGCATTTCAACTTGTTGTACCATTCGCAAAACGGGCAGGAAGATGAATCGGTATGCTCCATTGATATGACTCCTTTCCGAAGCGCTTAGACGCTCATCTGTTTGTAGACCTTCAGTTCCTCCAGCGGAACATAGGTAAAAGCAGTTTTGGCATGAGCATCCTTGCTGATAGCTTCCAGCGTAGAGATCAGCCCGTCTACGGAAGCGGCCGCCGCATCATTTTCCGGCAGTCCATCTTTCATAGAGACGCCTTGCTCATACAAGGGCAGCAGTTCGTTACGGAGAATGAGAAGGGCATGGTTTTTGTCTGCCGCATTCTCAAAAGCCTGCTGTGCCTGATATGCTGAAGCTAATACGGCATCTATCTGCTCTCCGAGAGGATTTTCAGTCAGCCGGCGGATGGTTTCACGGATGGTTTCCACTTGTTCCGGCTTATCCCACAGATAATTAACGAGCGCCGTCATGTCCGCAGGCACTACGGTATCTCTGCCGCAAAGCCAAGCTTCGGCCTGAACAACCAAAGCAAAATTGAAATAAATACGATCGCTTACCGGGATATCTTTCCGGCGCAGCTCGCATAAGATGTTGTCCGCCAGTTCGTTGATATTGTCCGGCACTTTCACTGCTCTGACCTCCGCCTGCATAGCATACAGTTCATCCAGCGAAATAACGGCCTGCATCGGCGGCAAGGCATTTTCCTGCTTTTGATTCAGGACTTTCATACGGTTTGTCTTTTCTTCAACATACTTGGTATGCACTTTGAAATCAAAGCGATCATAGAGAGCCCGCAGCGACCTTTCCTCCGAATTGTTGAAGTTTGGAATCTCGTTGGACGCAGAGAAAAAACTGATAACAGGGATTTTGACCGTGACACCTTCGTTAGTGTAAACACGTTCGTTTAAGGCTTTTAGCAGGCTGTTAAGCACTCCATCGTTGGCCTTGAAAATTTCATCTAAAAAGCAGATATGGCTTTCCGGTATCTTGTTCTCCGTCAGCATTTCCGGAATTCCACTGTGCAGCTCGGCAAGACATTTGCGATAGGTTTCCATTTTCTTTTGCAATTCACCGGCTGCTGTCAGGAAATTCCCGTTTTCAGTATCCTTGGCGGCATCTTCCAGAAGCCTTTCCAAATACAGAGCCATTTCCCGGTACTCTTTGTCTTTTTCTAACACGGAATGGGATACATGACCGGGAATAATGCTGGCAAGATCCAGCCTTCCGAAAAGCTGTTCCTGATCGATGCCTTTGCTCATCAGGATTTCAAATTGTTTGGCGTCCCTGATATGTGCTCGGAACAGGTCAATGGCCTGTGACTTTGCCTGACCGGGACTGCCTAAGACAAACAGGTTTTTCCCGGTCAGCAGCGCCAGAGCAATGGTATGTACCAGTTCTTCCCGTTCGGCAAGCCCTTCGCAGACCTCGCCGATCACTTCGTTCATTTTGTTGTGCAACATAATTTTCGCTCCTTATTTAATTTGTTTTAATACTCGCTTGGAAACATCACGGTAGTAAAATTTCTGTCGGCATCCGTCAGAATATAAATTTTCCTCTGAAGTTCTTTGCTGACGTAAGCGCCTAAAATCCTGTCATCTCCATTTGCAACAGCGGAATCGTTTGCCAGCTTATCCCCAGTGGAAAGCTCGCCCCAATCGCCCGCACTATATCGGGAGACAGATTCCATAACGAAACGTTGGAATTTCGTACTAACGACCATTTCTGATGATATACCGCGTGTCACTGTCAGCCGTCCGAGTTTGAATGCCATTTGCTATTCTCCTTATGCCGCTATTACAGCATTTGTTTTATTTTTTTGGGGCTTTTGGGATTTCTCTTCCGAATGGTCATCCTTTTTGGCAATGCGAGCCGGTCCCCTCGGGCAGATGCAGTACCGGCAGCCATTTGCTTCCATCAAAGCAAAACCGCGCCGGTCAATTCCAATCTGAACAGGGCCGGCCAGACGGCGCAGACATTCAATCCACAATCTTGGCTGGTAGTGGAAGGTTTCTTCCGTCGTAGGCGCAATGACTTTTGCCTGTATATGGGCGGAAGAAGTGCACCGCGCGGTTTTTACCTGTACGCACACTCTGTCTGCATCGATTTGCAGATCGATGCATTTATCATCTTCTGTGCCCAATATGGTGGTAAGGCTGACTATCTGCTCATAGAACTGTTTGGCATCAACCGTGGCTTTATAGATGATCTGTATGCCGTCAAGAAGCTTGCTGGCTTCCAAATATTTTGCGGTAAATAGCATCGTCGAAAAGAACATATCCTCCTTCATCAGAACAGCATGCTTTCCGACAATCCCTGCATATAGTGCTTCATCCGGTTTGACGATTCCGTATAATATATTCAGTGCTTTTTCGTGCATGGTTATCTCAAGATCACCGTCAGCGCAATGAGGAGATGTAGCAACAGCCACACAACTGCCGTCTGTGGCCTCTGCCTGCGTTATGCCGCTTTTAAAGCTCAGCTTGACATAGGAATAAGTCGCTTTGTTGTAGTCGGTTACGTTGTCATCCGTTGCGAAAACCGTGCGCTTGATGAGAGAATTGATCCCCTTAATCTGAATGGTATCCTCCGGGAAAGGAATTTGCAGCTTGGGAAAGCTTTTGGCTTCCAAATACGGTATTGCATAGTTGCACGTACCTGCGCGCAGTACCGCGTGGCCCTTACCGGTTTCTAATTCTACGAATTCACCGTCAAGCAAGCGCAGCATATCTGAAAAGATAGGCATTACAATCATGCTGCCGCTTTCTTCGATGTGTTCCTGCCGCAGGCGGCGCTGGATATGGGTACGTATATCCGTTCCCGTTAGTGTGAGAATGCCGCTCTCGGCATCGGCTTCAATGAGTATGCCGCTGATCTCAGGGATTTCTTTATTTTGTCTCACGGTTTTCAGGACAGTTTTGGCTGCTTCATATAGCAGCAGCCGGTTTGCAGTAAATTTCATCGTTTTCCTCCTTATTCGTATTTGTTGTAATCCAGATAGGCATACAGGGAACAGTTTTCGCACGTGGGGCTGCCGTTCCCAATACACAATGGATAGG
>ENA-ORNY01001730-ORNY01001730.1-human-gut-metagenome-genome-assembly--contig:-NODE-1730-length-12046-cov-2.742223_pt1 | contig 12046 bp, 8 predicted proteins | sample MGYA00242122_ERZ509036 | MGnify/ENA primary metagenome ERZ509036 (study PRJEB26280, sample SAMEA2338696) | human gut metagenome | biome: human gut; feature: human-associated habitat; material: faeces...
AGGACGGTCGCCGTTTTGGGCGAGAGATCAAGCAGCTTGGCGATCGCCGCGCCGGTCTTGCCCTTCGAGCGTTCTTCCAGAAACTTGCCGACCGTGACCAGCGTCAGGATCATCGCCGCTGATTCAAAATACAGGTTGGAGCGGTAGCGCTCTACGGTTTCCGGATCGCCGCTGCCGAGCGAGACGCCGATCATAAAGATGGCGATAACGCCGTACAGCATCGCCGCTGCCGAACCGACGGCCACCAGTGAATCCATATTCGGCGCGCGGTGGAACAGTGCCTTGAAGCCGTTGAAGTAAAACTTGCGGTTGACGTACAGTACCGGCAGCGTCAGCAGAAATTGTAGAAAAGCGAACGGGACCGCGTTCTGCGTGCCATGCAGGAAGTGCGGAAGCGGCAGGCCGATCATATGGCCCATAGACACATACATCAGCACTACCAGAAACACGACCGACACCCAAAGCCGCGTGCGGATGGCTGTAAACCCGTCGCTCGGCGCCTCCTTCGACTTTGCTTTTGGCACCGCTGACGTCTGCCCGGCTTCGGCGGCCTCAGCGGCACCGAAACCCGCCTTTTCCACCGCTGCGATAACGGCGGAGGGGTCGGTTTTCAATTCGTCGTACGTACATACCATACTGTTTGCCAGCAGGTTTACCTGCGCGCTCTCCACGCCGTCCAAGCGGCTTACCGCTTTTTCTACTGCGGCCGAGCAGGCCGCGCAGCTCATACCGGTCACGGAAAACTTTTTCTTTGTCATAGGAAACACCTCGCCTTCGCGCGGAAAGTTAGCATAAACTACTTAATACAGTTATTATACTCTCGCATAATAGAAATTACAAGACTTTATTTTGCCAAAAAATGCCCAGCCGTATACGGCGACATTTAACAAAACGGCAAAAAAGAAGAACTCCGTATGGCATCGCCGGATAAAGAAGTATTGATATAGAGGATACGGAGCAGCACCGATGAAGGAGCTGCCCGTATCGTTTTGGGAATATTAGGGAGACTCCGCAAATGAAAGTCGGCGCTTAAAGCCGATTTATGCGGAAACTGTCCGCACAGTATCCCTGCCTGTTATGGCATGTGACATTTTTATCGCTCCGGTAATTGTTTTTTCGGTTTGTATTTTCACTGCATTTTGTTTGCGTTAAACCTTGGATACTTACCTTTGGGAAGAACTCTTTACATCATGGGTTGATATATTTACCTGACACATAAAACACGCCATCTGTAAAAGGCTTGTTCGGCAGCGGCTTTTTCAAAACTCCTCGGCGGATCAATTCATCAGTCACATAGCCGACAATTTGAAACAGGTAAAGGGAAACCCATTGGTTTATTTGCGATTCTATCCGCTTAGGCACAAAATTTGAGAAGCTTTTCCGCACGGAAATGATCCATTCCGAAAGCCATTTTTCAAGTTCTTCGTCATTCAGGCAAAACAAGGAGATAAACGCATCAAATTGCTCATCCGTAAAGCAGGCAAAATTCAGCTGATACGCCCTTCCATCATTCAAAATAAGGCCTTTTTGGAGCAGCCTTGCTGCATCTTCATCGGATATCGAATCTTTATCCCAAATGCCATCGGGATTCACTTGAAAAATATCCCTTGCGCATAACCAGCGTATCCCTCCGTTATGATAGACATCGTTGTCAAAGTATTTGGCAATCCAATAATAATAGATGTGGGCCGGCGTTTTGCCCTTGCTTCCGTCATCGTTGCCGGCCACATTACAACCTGTGTTGTATTCCGCAGGCATTTCGCTTTCGTCGACGGTTTCTTCCACGATAAACCAACCGTATCCGCCGTCTTTGCGTGGCGGATACGCGCCGTTTTCCATTTGCAGGCCTCTTTTCAGCGTTCCTATCTTTTTTCTTAAAACATATGGTACGATAAAATGACCTAAGCGATCCATGCCAAAGTCATGGCCATAGAAGTTCAGCCGATTTACGGCATCTGCCTTGCTTTGCAGCAATTGCTCAAATCGGTTCGCAATCCTTTTTACGATCTGTTCCGAAACAGTTTCCACTGTTTTCCGATCCTGTAGCCGAAAGATAATAAAGTTTGCTGCGTACTTTTTCCCGATTTTACATAAGGCGTCTCCGTATTCCAGCCGTGGAATCTCATCTTCAATATATATGGCGGGAATTCCTGTACGAACGCTGATTTCCTCCACGGTTTGCGGTTCCTCATAGGCGGCCATGCAAATCGCACGGGCAAGCTGTGTGTGCAAATACCGGTCAGAATCCATTGAGCCGTTGCAAGTGACAGTGTTCCAATGGATTCTTTTATAAATATTCTCCATGTGTTTTGTTCCTATCCTTTCTTTGATTTTTTCACGTCCCGTATTTAGACGCCATTTGATTGTCGTTTCCGGAAGCGCATATTTTTTTGAAAGCTCTCTGACGGACATTTCACCAATATAATAATCGACGAAAATGTTCCGATACATTTCGGAAAGCGTATGCAGACACCGGAAAACAGATTCAAAACGATGTTCCGTATTTTCATCGTGAATGTCTGCGTAGTCATCATATACCGGATTCAAATCGGCGTACTCCTCTGACAAAACCACCCGCATTTTATTCTGCTTCTCAATGAATTTTGCATAGCGGTTATGCGCGATTCGCCAGATCCAAGCGTTAAGATTTTCAATTTCGTATTTCCGCATACCATCGAGAACATGGCAAAGGATTTCACCGGATAGATCTTCCGCGTCACAACGATTGTGCAATCTGTTGCAGCAAAAACGAAATATCGGTTCTACATAAGGGATGATTTTGTCTTGCTCCAAGCGATTTCCTCCTTTCAAAACGTATGCAATCATGATTACGCTTGTTTAGTGTCTCCGTATCAAATCGGATAGGCATTTTTTATGGAATATTTTTATGATAACACAAATGTGCGATTTTTTCGTCACCATTACACAGAAACCGGCGGCAAGGCACAGTCCTCACCGCCGGTTTGATTTCAAATGATTGCCTTATATGGTGTTCGCTCATGGGTTCTCCTTTTAGGAAAAGAATCAGGAAAACGGTGCGTACGAAAGCGCCGTTACACCCGACATAAAATAAACCGCTACGACCATACCGTCCTTTAAGGCCGTAAATATGTCTTCAATCTCCAAGCCGATATCCAGCTGTTCAAAGCCCGCTTCTTTCAGAAGCTCGATATATGCGTCGCAGTCGGCCTGCGTGGTGGCGGCATAGGTAAAGCTATAGGCCCCGTTTTCTTCCGAGGCGTCTATAAGTGTTCCGGCAGTAAATGCGGGCAGCTCGGACGGGAAATCGGGCTTGTCGGGTTCTGTTGCCGGATCGTATTCGGTGTAGTTTTCCGGAATGCCGAAGAGCATATCGTCGGGGATTTCCTCCGTAAACGCCGTGACGGTCAGCAGGGAATTGGTCTCCGATTCGCCCATACGCATCGAGATACGGACTGCGTACAATGATTCGCCGTCAAAAAAGTAGGTGAGTGTCTGCGATTCATCCTCTTTCAATGCGCGGAGAACGCAGTCATAGGTCTTGCCGTTCAATTCCTCGGTTCCTTCCGAAACAAACACCGTTTCGCTGAGCAGCGGATGTGTTTCTGTTTCTTCCGTGATAAAATACACCAGCTCGGCAAGATCGAAGGAATAGCTTTTGCCCTCTTTCACCACCGTGTAGGAGACTTCCCCGAGCGTTTCTTCTCTTGAACTCAAAACACCGTTACGTTCGGCAATCGCGAGCGTGACCTCCAGACCGAATAAGTCGCCCTTGAGTTCAAAATAAAAATTCCCTTCGGAGATGCGTGCAATCAGTGCATCATAACGCATAGAGGCGGAGGCGGTCTCCGGTTCGGAGGATTCTTCCGGCAGAGAGCTTGCTTCGGACGCGGCCGATTCCGCTGACGTATAGCTTTCGTCGCCCGTTCCGCCGCAGGCCGCAGCAGATACCGTCAGCAGCAGGCAGAGCAGGACAATGAGCAGCTTTTTCATTTTGTATTTCTCTCCTTATCTGTTTCAGCTTCATAAACGGTTTAATCTGCAAAAGATAAATCGGATGGAGCGTGCTTAAAGCGCGCTCCATGACGTTGTGCAGTGGATCGATGTAATACCTGCTACATGATAAACAGTGATAACTTTGCCGCTGTCGTCGACGCCCGTAAACATATTTTCCGTCTCCGATTCCTGCGGCTCGAAGCCGGCATCGGTCAGCATTTGTACATACGCGTCGTAATCCTCCTGCGAGGTGTACATATAGCCGAACGTATAAATATCCGTATCCGCCGCAGCATAATAAAGCGTTCCGGCGTCGAATGCGGGCAGGTGGGACGGGAACTCGATGCGCTCGTCAAGAATGACGTCGGAGGGCAGGACGGATGCGATGAGTGTTGCGCCTGCTGAATAGCAGACAGTCACGATGATGCCGTCTTTCGTCGCTGCAAACACGCCCTGTTCCTTCCAATCAATTTGACGGAAGCCGGCTGCTTTGAGCGCTTCAATATATGCGCTGCAGTCGGTCTGTTCGGTGAAGATGTAGACAAAGGCATTCTGGCCGGCTGCGGATGAAGTGGAGTAAAGGGTGCCGGCATCAAACGGAGGCAGCGCGGAGGGGAATTCGATCTCCTCATAAGGCTCATAGGTGTATTCCATATACCCTTTCGGCAACTCGAAGGGAATATCGTCGGGAATTTCTTCGGTAAAGGCCGTGACGGTCAGCAGCGCCTGCATCGTCGAGTCGCCCATCTGTATCGTAATACGGATAGCATACAGCGCTTCGCCTTCCAATAAGAAGGTCAGCTTCTGCGTTTCATCCTCGGGCATTTCGCATAACACGAAATCATAGACTTTTCCGTTCAGCTCTTCGCTGCCCTCAGAAAGGAAGCGCATTTCGTCCGCTGCCGTTTCCTCCTCGGTGACATAGTAATACGGGCTGAGCAAATCAAAAACATAGCTTTTGCCATCCCTGACCATTGTGTAGGTCGTCTCGCCTTCAATCGTCTGCCGCGTCGTCACGACGCCGTCGCGCTCTGCAACGGCGAATTCGGTTTCGACGCCAAAGAGATTGCCTGCCATCTCAATATAGATATTTCCTGCATTGACCCGTTCCATCAGTGCGTCATAGCGTTCGGACGGCGTGCGCGCTTCGACAGTTTCAGAGTTGTGAGAATCGGAAACGGCTTCCGATGCCGCGAAGGATTCCGACCCGGAAATTTCGGAAACATCCGGTGAACCGGACGCCTCCGGCAGGGATTCGGCCTCGGAGATGGAGGGTTCCGCAGACGCATAGCTTTCGCCGCCCGTTCCGCCGCAGGCCGCAGCGGATACCGTCAGCAGCAGGCAGAGCAGGCATATCCAGATCTTTTTCATTTCTCTTTGCTCCTTTACTTGCATCGTTACGGGGCAAATCTGTTTATCGCGCAAAAGGCGGAAACACGACAGACGGGTGCTCGGGGGCAGAGGGCGACACGACAGGGAAGCATGCCATTTCCGTTTTGCCGCGCTTCACCGGATGTCTTCCAACACCGTTTCGGGCGGCGTATCCAGCTTATCGGGATTGTATAGGCAATCCTTGAGCACCTTAAGCGCGGATGCGAAATAAAAGCCGTCGCAGATACGCTCGTCGGTGACGACGGTGTAATCGATATACTTGTTTCGCTCGACCGTACCGTCCAGCTTGAGCTCGTTTTTGAAATATTTTGCGCCGAAGGCAATGAATACCGGAATATTGCCGAAATTATACAGATGGTGATAAATCGGCGGGATGCCCAGAGAGCCCATTGAGGTAATCGCCATTGACCCGTGGAAGGGAGACAGCAGCGTCAGCTTGCGCGGAACCAGACCGAAATAGTCCATTGTTTTCAGAAACGAAACCGTAGCTTTCATAAACAGACCGGGTATGTAGTTGAGCGCCTTTGCCAGCCCGTCGAAATCGGTTTCGTCGCCGCGGCTTTCGTCAATGGCGTTCTGAATGACGGCATAAACTTCGTCGGCAGTGAATTCGGGCCGGAAGAGGAGCTTTAAGCAGGTATCCGGCGAGTCGAGCGAAATTTCCTTTTTGATGGTCAGCATCACTTCGATGCAGTTGCGTGCATGTACCCGCTGCCCGCGGATGAAGCGGTTAATGGCCGGCCGCTGCGAAACCGTGCGGACATAGGAGGCTACCAGCAGATGCAGCATACCGAAGCCTCTGAGCCCTTCGTTACGTTTTTTACGGATGTATTCCTCCGCTTTATCGACATTGATCGAATCGCGGATAAAGTTCTGCGCATCGTTGCGCAGGACCATAATGTACGGCGAAATTTTATTGTATGGGGGGAGGCTTTTGAGCTTGCGCCCCTCCTTGACTTTTTTTGCCACAATAACACATCCTCTTTCTGCACTCTTTTTTAATTCTATCATAATTATGTGCTTTTTGCAAGGATTATTTCGATTTCTTGCGAAAAAAAGATTTTAGGAATATGTGACAAAAGGATTGCGATTTGGAAATGAAAATGGTAAAATGAAAGCATCAATTATCAAGGAGGGTGTTTCTATTGAAGGTTCGAAAACTTTTTAGCTGCTTTATGGCATTGCTGCTGCTTATGCTGACCCTCGCGGCCTGCGATGGGGGGGTGGAACCGAGCACCTCATCCTCATCCGGCGACACGGCTTCCGCGGATTCGCAGCCCGCCGAAGAAAAGGACATCGGGGACTATGTGGAAAAGAAGGATTACGGCGGGCGTACGCTGACTATCCTCAGTCCGCGTATGAATGCGGAGAACAAGTCCGAGACAGAGTATATGAAAAACGAATATGCGGATAATTATGAGGGTGAAAAGCTGGCTACGCGCATCAACGACGCTATCGAGGCCCGCAATCATCTGGTTGAAGAATATCTCAATGTACAGATTGTCGAGCAGCGCCTGCATGAAACTTCGCGTCCGGGCGGCGCGATGCTGCAAACCGTGCGTACCGAGATCATCGTCGGCGGCTCGACGACCTATCAGCTTATCAATCCCTGCCTGTATGACTGCGGCACGCTTGCGGCAGAAGGCTCGCTGTACAACCTGTATAGCAATTCCACCCTCAACGGCCTGGAAGCCGAATGGTGGGATCATACCTTTAATGGGGACGTGTCGTTCGGCGACAAGCTCTACTTCACCAACGGCGATATGGGATTCCAGAGCAAGAGCAGCACGGCGATTGTCGTTTTCAATCGGGATTTGCAGACCGAGTACGGTCTGGAGGACCCGTATGCGCTTGTGCGAGAGGGAACCTGGACAATCGACAAGGCCATTGAAATGGCAAAAAACATATCGGAGGATCTCAACGGAGACGGACAGATCACCTATGAGGATAAGGTCGGCTGGGAGGGGCAGGCGGACGACTGCTGGAACATGTTTTACTCCTCCGGCTCCCGCATTGCCGAATTTGACGCAGACGGCAAGCTGCAACTGACGATGTACACCGAACGCAGCGCCCGGGCGGCCGAGCGGATTATGGAGCTGGTGCAGGACGATGCACATTATATTTCCGCCAACGATTATTTCAGCGTGACCCAATGGCCGGTGGAACTGTGTATGGAAAACTTTGCGGCGGGCAACGCGCTCTTCTTCTCCGATTCGCTTGGCAGTTTGATCAATTTCCAGAAAATGAAGGGCAACTACGGTCTGCTGCCGATTCCGAAGCTGGACGAAGCGCAGGACGAATACCAGAGTTTTATCAATCCGTGGGTCAGCAGCGCGCTGTGTATCCCGAGTTCGCTTCCGATGGAGGACGCCGAATTTGCCGGAGCCGTGTTGGAGTGCATGGGGTATTATTCGATGGATACCGTGCGTCGGGAGTATCATGATGAGGTGCTCAGCTATCAGTATGTGCAGGACGACGAGTCGATGGAGATGCTCGAATTGATTTTGAATACGCGCGGCTGCGACGTTGGACAAATCTTCCAGGTGGGAAATTACCAGAACACGCTGCACGAGTTTGCAACGATGGATCCCGGTTCTTTTCGATCTGCCTACGAAGCTTCAGCCGGTGCGGCGCAGGAGGATATCGACCGGCTCAATGCGCTCTTTGAAGAACTTGCGTGATGATGAGCAGGGAAACGAGACAAAAGCTTTTCTGTCTGCTGGTGACGGTTCTGCTGGTTGCCGGCGCGGTATTTGTATATTATCTGACTTCAAAATGAAAAAAGGGAAGGCCCCGTTACAACGGGGCCTTCCCTTTTTTTCAGGATGTGCAGCAGGAATGGAGGGAAGATGAAACGCAAAAATACTTTTCAGCGATTCCCTTATGCAGGGAGGGAAAAGCGCGGCAGAAAATCGTCGGGTCTGTAAAAGCCCTTTCCGATATTCCGCAAGACGGGCAGGCAATCGGCGGGATGCGTATGCCGTCGAAAGGGATATGCACAGATTTCATTGTGCTGTCTCGGGATGCAGCAGACTGCCGGCGATGCTTAAAGGCCGCGGCGCTTTTGCAGCTTTTTGATGCGCTTGCCCGTATCGGGACGGCGAAGGCTGAAGGCGAGCAGGCCGATGAGTGTAGCGGCAACCGCCGTAGCGTAGACGCCGAGCGTGTCTGACGTTGTCCCGCTGTCGCCGGCAATGAGCGAAAGAAGCACCAGCAGCACGAGAAACAGCCCATTGGTCAGCAGCGCGCATTTCAGCTTGCCTTCCTTGGCAAAGCAGTGCGCGAACACGAAGCCGAGCCCAAAGGTGAGAAATACGGTTGCGTAGGCGGCTATCCCGACCATCGAGGCGGGGTCGCTCCGGCCCGCGGCGAAATAGGAGAGCACGAGCGCGAGCAGGAAGTAGGCGGCAATCTCCACCGCTACCGAGACTGCGACGGAAAAACAGAGGTTTTCGCGTTTGCTTTTTGTCATTATGATACGACCGTTCCTTTCTTTCGCGGGCTTACATATACGGCCCGTCCGGCTTTCTTTATTTTTATGTATATTTTCCTGTTCGCGCCGATATGACGGTGTCATACGAAAACGCAATAAAATGGTTTAACCGTTTTGCGCTGCGTTAAGCATCAGAAGATCTCGTTGATGAGCATATCGCGCAGCCGGTCTGCTTTTCGGAAATCCATCGCCGCGACGTAGATGTCCTCCAGTTCAAAGTGCAGCGTGCGCGCGCTTGCGAACGCCTCGGTTGCGTCATCCAGCAGCAGGCGGCAGCCCTTTCGGAAGAGCCGGTTGAGCCGGCGGGTTTCTTTTTCCTTTTCGGGGTCGATAAAACGCTTCATATTGATGCGCTTGCTTTCGGCTTCGCCTTCGCCGACGGCCACGAAGGTACCGGTTGCAGGGAAGTAGAGCGAGCGGATTTTCCGCGCGTTGAGTGCGTCGGGCGAAACGACGAAGGAGATTCCCTCGGCGCGTGCTTGCTGCGCGAGCGCTTCGGTGAGGAGAAAGCCTTCGCCGAAGCTGTCCGCCACGGTGTAACGCTCGACAGGGTCGAATACGTCCAGCTCCACTTCGCCGTCCGCCGTGCGCGCGTAGCGCGGCCAGAGCAGCTCGAAGGGCGTGCTGTCCTTTGGAAACCTGCGGCAAAAGCGGGCGGCGAAGGCCTGCATCTTCTCGGCGCGCAGCGCGTCGGTCATGTTTGCAATCGCCGCGCCGCGCAGTCCCAGCGCCGGGAAGCCGAGCAGGCCGAAAATGAGGATGGGGTCGAGAACGATGTTGGTGGCCGCGCCGGCGATCTGCGTGATCATGGAGAGGTTCGTGCGTCCCGTCGATTGCAGCAGGCGCTCATTATACATCTGGAAGAACAGGCCGATCGAGCAGCCGATGCAGACGGTCACATAGTCGCGTCCGTAAGTGATGATCTGCGGGTTGTCCGTCTGAAAGCGGAAGAACGGTCCCGCAAGCGTCCAGCCGATGAGGGCAAAGAGCGCAAAATTGCACAGCGTCAAAAACAGTCCCACATTCGCCGCGCGGTCCGCGCCCGCCTGATTCTTCTCGCCCAGCGAGCGGGAGAGCAGCGCGTTCATACCCACACCCGTGCCGCCGGAAAAGGCGATGCACAGCGTTTGGAGCGGGAATGCGAGCGACACGGCGTTCATTGCGTCCTGACTGAGCTTTGCCACAAAGATGCTGTCCACCACGTTGTAGAGCGCCTGAAACAGCATGGATACCATCATCGGCACCGCCATGCTGAAGAGCAGCCTGCCGACCGGCATGGTGCCCATTTTATTTTCCTGTAGGATCTCTTCTCTGATATTTTCGTCCATTTTCCGTATCTCCGTGCGTGAAAGGGTGCTCCGTCCGGCGGACAGAGCACCTTTTTCTTTATTTTTTCAGTTCGCCGTTCGCGGCCTTGGTGAGGTAGGCGTTGATGAAGCCGTCGAGGTCGCCGTCCATCACGGCGTTGACGTTCGTGCTCTCAAAGCCCGTGCGGGTATCCTTCACGAGGGTATAGGGCATGAAGACGTAGGAGCGGATCTGGCTGCCCCACTCGATCTTCTGCTGCACGCCCTTGATGTCGGAAATTTTCTCGAGGTGCTCGCGCTCCTTGATCTCGATGAGCTTCGAGCGCAGCATGCGCATACACGTTTCCTTGTTCTGGAACTGGTCGCGCTGCGTCTGGCAGGAGACGACGATGCCGGTCGGCTTATGGATGAGTCGGACGGCGGACGACGTCTTGTTGATGTGCTGGCCGCCTGCGCCGGACGAGCGGTAGACCTGCATTTCGATATCCTCGGGCCGGATATCGACCTCGGCCTGCTCCATTTCCGGCAGCACCGCGACCGTCGCGGTCGACGTGTGGACGCGTCCGCCGGACTCTGTCTCCGGCACGCGCTGGACGCGGTGGACGCCGGATTCAAATTTGAGTCTGGAGTACGCACCCGCGCCCTGAATTTCAAAATCGGCCTCCTTGATGCCGCCGAGCTCCGTTTCATTGTAGTTTAACAGCGTGACCGTCCAGCGCTTGGACTCGGCGTACATCGTGTACATCCGGTACAGGCTGTGGGCGAACAGCGCGCTTTCCTCGCCGCCGACGCCGCCGCGGATCTCCATGATGACGCTCTTGTCGTCGTTCGGGTCGCGCGGCAGCAGGAGAATTTTCAGCTCCTGCTCCAATTCCTCCAGCTTTTTCTTGTTTGCGGAGAATTCCTCCTGGCACAGCGCTTTCATTTCAGGGTCGAGCCCCTCGGAGAGCATGGCGCGCAGGTCGTCCTGCTCCTGCGTCGTTTTCATATAGCTGCGGTAGGCCGTGATGATGGGTTCGAGCTGCCGCTGCTCCTTTAACAGCTGCGATGCGGCCTTCGGGTCGTTATAAAAATCCGGCTGCGCGGCGCGCTCCGCCATTTCGAGATAGCGCGCCTCGACCAGCTTCAGTTTTTCCAGCATAGGCTTCCTCACAAAATCTTTGTTATGAATATCATACTCTATTTTGCCCGCAGCGTCAAATATCTGAACGGCTTTTGCGCATACTAACAGAAGATTTTTGAAAGGAGCGCGCCATGAAAAAACTTCTCTGCCTGCTTGCGGTGCTGGCGCTGCTGGCACAACCGCTGCGCGCGGAGGCTGCGCCGCAGCGCTATCTTGCGCTGACGTTCGACGACGGGCCCGACCCCGAGCAGACGCCGCGCGTATTGGACACGCTGCGGGCGCACGGCGTACGGGCGACCTTCTTCCTGATCGGCGAGCAAATCGCCGGGCATGAGGACACCGTGCGCCGCATGGCGGACGAGGGGCACCAGATCGGCCTGCACACCTGGCACCACGTTTCTCTGAAGGGCATGACGCCCGACCAGATCACATCCCAATTAGACCAGACCCGCGCCGCCATCCGCGAGACCGTCGGGCCGGTGGACCTGATGCTCCGCCCGCCCTACGGCTTTGTGGACGACACCCTGCGGCAGTGGGCCAAGGCCCCCATCATCTGCTGGTCCTTAGATACCGAGGACTGGAAAGACCCCACCCCGTCCCGCATCACGGCGGATATTCTGCGCCAGGTGAAGGACGGGGACATCATTCTCATGCACGATATTTTTGACACCTCCGTGACGGCGGCTCTGGCTGCGGTGGACCAACTGCTGGCCCAGGGCTATCGGCTCGTCACGGTGGAAGAATTGTTCGCCCAGC
>ENA-ORNY01001731-ORNY01001731.1-human-gut-metagenome-genome-assembly--contig:-NODE-1731-length-12042-cov-2.481855_pt1 | contig 12042 bp, 12 predicted proteins | sample MGYA00242122_ERZ509036 | MGnify/ENA primary metagenome ERZ509036 (study PRJEB26280, sample SAMEA2338696) | human gut metagenome | biome: human gut; feature: human-associated habitat; material: faeces...
TTCTGCTCGGCAACTGACTAACAGCGATCTTCATCCGCTGTTATGCGGTGTTGCCTTAATATTTTTTGTTTTCCAAGGGGATTTTGATATTCATTCATACTGCAAACTTCAATAACAATATTGATATTAGAGCTAATCTTTCGTTTGAATATTTCGTTAATTGAAGATTGAATACTGTAAAACCACTCTTTGCGAAATGAATCGACTTTGATATAACACTTTAACTTATGATCTTGTTTATAGTAGATAAAATTGTAACTTATAACAATGTCATCAAATTGATTATTAACTTCAGCTATGATCTCCATTAATAGTAGTGAGTTCAATTCAAAGCCGTCTTTTGTGTAAAGATTTTCTGAAGAACGACCAGTTATGATGTCTATTACAGGGTCCGAAAAACCGCAACTGCACGAATCAGAAAGCGAGCGAATCTTAATGATATCAGATTGATCATATCGAATCAATGGCATCGCTTTGTTTGTTAAACTCGTTATTATAGATGATCCGTTGAAATCGGACTGTTGGACGTGAACATTTTCACTTATGATATGCATATGATTGTGTGGGCACTCAAAAGCAATTCCATTCATTTCTTCAGATCCATATAGATTTGCAATCGGAACTTTGAAAAAATCAATGACCTTTTGCTTCAAATCGGCAGTAAGTAATTCTCCAACAGACTCAATATATGCAAGCGATTTGGGTGGTTTCTTATCGTTTTTAATATACGATAACAAAAGTTTCTGCAAAATAAATGGTTGAATATACAGCCATTTGGGTTGGAATTCATCTATTATATCAATCACCTTGTTGTATAACACGGTTTCTTGAATAAGCGATATATTAAAAGATAATTCTGTTGGCGAATAATACTTGTACAACACATCATCAACTTTATATTTCAAATTGAATGTATTAAGAGTAAAAGTTACTCTACGATCATTAGGAACAACTCCATAATGCAGGTATCGTCTACGCCATAGATGAAGTGTAGAAGCATAATAATCTGGATAATCCCAATATACTGTAACTGGTATTCCGGTCGATCCAGAGGAAGACTGCCTCTTTAATTGTTGATGCAGATATTTCGATTTATATCCATCAGAAAACATATTATACCTGTTTTCCTGTAATTCTTTTCTTGTGAGAATCGGCCATTGTGTTATGTCAAGAGGATTTGTTATGCCATACTCTTTAATACGTCTTTTATAAAAGTCATTATGTTCTGAAACATATTTTAACATGCGTTCCAATTTTGTCATGGTACATCCTCCATTCCAGTTGCTATTCTTGTGTTGTACTCATCATATTTTCAATAACGCCAACAATATCATCAACGTTCTTGAAGTTTTCCATCAGCAATATATCATCCGGAACAATGATATTGAAAACAAATTCGATCTCTACGACAATTGAAATAAAAGTCATAGAATCCATACCGAGATCATCTATCAAATCCACATATTCAAGAATACTGGTGTCGATTCCGGAGTTCGGAAACAGGGTGTTTAGTATGTCTACGACTTTAATTTTAATTTCATTTCTTTCCACAAATCATCATCCTTTCGTATCGTCGTTAGATAAGATATTAAATACTTTCGTACGATCAACTTTGCCGCGACTGTTTCGTGGTATCGTTTTAACTCTAACAAACTTTTTTGGTATCTCGTATTGCAAGAGTTTGTTTTTCAACCAACGAACAATATCTATTACACACTCTGCTTCACTCACATATAGGCAACCAACAATTTCCGAACCATTCAACAAGCATCTATTCACTGCACAATCAGAAATAGACGGGTTTTTCATAATCAGCCGCTCTACATCGCTCGGATAAACCTTATGTGCATCGCAGATGATAACATCGTCAATACGTCCCACAACATGAATTTCGCCAAACATATCTTCAAAACCTATATCTCCGGTATTTAACCATCCACAATAGAGCGACGGGTGCTTTCTTTCACCAATTACATATCCGGAAAACAGGCTCGGCGTATTCACATGAATAATGCCACGTTTTCCGTTCGGAACAAGAACACCGTTATCGTCCACAATGGCAACTTCAATACCGCCGATAGGTTTTCCAACGGAATTGCTCTTGCAACATTCGGGCGTTTGAGCGGTAACGCGTGGTGATGCTTCCGACAATCCATAGACATTAAAAACAGAAATCCCGCTCAAGACTTTTTTTGCTTTTTCATACACATGATCATTTAGAATTGCACCACTGACATATATCCTTTCAAGAACGGATAAGTCGTAGTATTTCCGTTCTACATCGTCGCATAGGAACGATAAAAGCGTCGGGTTTAAACATAGAATCGTTACATCGTGTTGCTTCGTCTCGGATAAAATACGGCGTGGTAGGATAGCGGAAGCAGCAATAATTAATTTTGTGCGAGATTTAAGTGCAACCAATAATTCTCCGGTTAACGTTGATGAATGCGAGAGAGGTCTAACAGTATATATGGAATCGTTCGATGGCGAAGGGTTCATATAGCCAATAATAGCATCAGCGTTAGTGTTGATTGCGAAATGAGATAATATAACGCCTTTTGATTTCCCGGTTGTTCCTGAACTATATATAACCACGGCTTCCGAATAATCGTAGTTGGCATGGAATTTATCGTATATACATGTGGGTAACTCAAACGTCATAGCGTTATCTACCGAAAAATGTTGCATTTCAATCTCAGAAAACGCATTTAAATCGTATTTGTCCCAGAGACCCGCCTGCACATAGCATGAGGTAACGCCGGCATCTCGCATCATTTCTATCGCGGTATAAAAGGGAGTTTGCCAATCAATGAGAACGGCGCAATCACCGCTGTTCCAAATGTCTATAAGTAGTGTTACGTATTGAATAGAATTTTTTCCTATGAGTGCAATTCTTGCCATATGACTTTCTCCCAAAAACAAAAACAGCGCAAAAAGGTCCTATGAAAGAGCTCTTCGGCTGTTTTTAACATAACATATTTGATTTTATAATTTTGGAGTGCATTGAAACACGTGTTTTTTGAAGAAAATGTGGTGAATAAGATTCTTCAAATTGATTTAAATAATGGTATTGAAAAAACATCTCGTGAATTCTGCATGAAGTGTGCCTTTTCATAAGAAATACTCCTGCTTAATAATTCCTTTCACTTGTATAATAGCATATTTACTTAATTTTGTCAATAGGTGTAGAAACTCAATTATAATTTGGTTGCATACACACATGGCGTATATTGTCTTCAACCAGCACACTTTTATCTTTGAATTTAAAATGGCGCATATTTAGTGTTGCTATAGTCCGCAGAAAGGCAGACTGCTTCTTTGGCTCAGAAACACATATTGAAGTTCACACCACTGTTCGACCTCTGCCGATTTATCTTTTTAACATAAAGAAGGAGTAGGAAATTGTCTAAGATCCAGTTTACAGGGGGGGTAATCGGTCATTTTTGACCCTTATAAGTGGGAATGTAACAGGGGTAATAACCGGGGAAAAGTGTACCCGCTTTAGAATTGGCGCGGGATGACCGCACCTATGGCATTTCGGGCGGTCGTATGGCAGTACAGATGACGGCCGTTACGACGCTGTCGGATTTGGAACTTCGATTTTAAATACGCTTCCCCTTTAGGATTTATGATAGATAATTTTCTCAAAAAACCGGGTTTGATGGTGGGTGAAACCCTGTTGCACCCACCAAAAAACGAAGTTCCCTTGGAAAAAAACGAAGTTCACCTATGATTTGCGCTTATTTATGACTATCTATCAAAAATCATAGAAAATGACCTTTCCTTTCGGAATGATAAAATTTCGGAATGATTTTAGATGATTTTCGCTTTGTTATGCACCACTTTTTGCACCATTTTTTATGATAAAGAAAATGACGTTCTTTTTCGTGATGATAAGAGGTAAATCCCCCCTGCTTCCGAAATGAGGGAGCAGGACAGTCATAGTCGAATGTTCCCCCTGTCATTCCGAAAGGAAGGTTCTCCTATCATACCGAAAACGAGATTCCGGCATCATTTGAAAATGAACGGATAAATCCGTCATAAATCAAAAATAAATCTGAATGGCTTTTTGAAATGACGGTCATTATATCATTTCAAAATGACGAATATGATTATCATTTCGGAATGGTTGGGCGGCGAGCGTTTGCGAATGACGGTCATTTTTATCATTTTCGGAATGAGGTTCATTTTCTTTTCATCATCCGAATTACGGTCATAGTTTCCCATTAAGGTCAGCGATCCGTGAGCCGAGCCACAGTATGTATCAGCCTTTGAAAATGCTACCGAGCAGGACTGACCGTAGCCGATCTGCGACAAGTCTGGACAACGGAGCGACTTCGCATTTTTCTTGCTTTTTTCTCTGCCGTGTATATACTTTTCGTACCGTCACGGTGGATGTATTGACAGTTTCCAAAATTTATGGTATAATGAGCTTACTCAAAGTGAAGCACGGCTTTTAAGCTGTAGGAGCCGCACCGCTTCACACCGCCGGTTGAGATCGGCGGCGAGGAACTTACTTTGACAACTGAATAGAAAACTGTATTTGAACTATACAGCCTTACATATCAAGCATACGCCGTGAACGTGTGCGCAACCTTCCGCTTTGGTGCGCTTTGAGACGGTCTATTTTGCTGTGGATATGTGGGGCTGTTTTTTTGTCCCCATTAAAGCATTGGAAAGGTTGTGAGAATGGAACAGGGAGCGAAAACAGAATAACGGACGGCATCGTTTTGGGGACGATACCGTATCCGTTCTCTGCAAGTGTACGGGTACACTTCCGCTATTGTCTGACGGTAATATTCCCGAAAAAGCGATATGCTATACACGACAGCAGAAGAAAACTATCCCGTAGGGATAGGCAAGCATATTGTTTGTATAGACGCCGCCGCACACGGCACCGCCCTACAAACAGCTTGTCGGGGCAACCCCGAACCCCCATATTATTTTAGCAATCCCACGGTTGCGGAAAGCGAGGTAAACAAAACCAAGAACAAGACCAAAATGGTCGCTATGCGTTTCAGCGAAAGCGACCACAGAGCAATCAAACGAAAAGCGGAACAGGCAAATATGAACTTCACCGAGTTTATCACCGCCTCTGCGCTGAATAAGCGGATTACCGTTATCGAGGGACTGGACGGTGTGCTGAAAGAGCAGAAAGCCATCGGCAGAAATCTCAATCAGCTAACCACCCTCTGTAATATAAGGTAGGAAAAAAGAAGGTGTATCTGGCCCCGTCCGCAGCGCAGGCACAGGGCTATGAACGGGTGTCCAAGTACCCCAAAAGCACCAAGTTCGGCAGGCAAAATCCCATCACGGAACGCTGGAACAGCGACGAGCAGCTTGTCCTGTGGCGGGCTGCATGGGCAGATGTGGCAAACCGCCATCTGGAGCGTACCGGGCACGAAGAACGCATCGACCACCGCAGCCATGCCGAACGTGGCCTGTTGGAGCGGCCTACGATCCATGAGGGTGTGGTTGCCAGAGCCATGGAGAAAAAGAGTATTATCTCTGGCCGGTGCGAACTAAACCGACAAATTAAGGCGGACAATACCATGCTCCGGGAGCTGAGAGGACAGGTTAAAAAGCTGGCGATGGCAGTCAAGAACACCATCCCGGCGCTTGCCGAGGCCATGGAGAATCTGCGTAAAAATCTGCTGCTGTTCTGCTATCAGCTGGGGTATCTTCGCAAGGGCAAGGAATGCCTGAATGCTTCGCTGAATACGCTGCGCCCTGCCCTCACACAGTACAATCAGCTGGCAAAGGACATCCGGGATAAGACGAAAGAGCGCCGCAGCCTGCTTTCCGAAAAAAAGGCACTCTCTGCGGTTCATGTATTTCGGCACCGGGAGCTGACGGCTAAGATTGCGGCTCTGACAGAGGATTTGGAGGAACTGCGTTCGGAAAAGAATCTGCTTCTGGCGTCGCTGGCATATACCGAGGACGATGCCGCCGATCAATTTCCCAAAGACATTGCCGCTATGGAGCAAAGCCTGAAACGACTGGAAGAACAGGAGCAGAAATATTCCGCCGAGTTGGACGCCGCCCTGAACGAGTACGCCGGGCTTCGGGAGCAAGCCCAGAGCTTTGACCCAGTGCAGCTGTATGAAGCAAGGCAGTCCATCCGCCCCAGCAAGGAGCAGGAAGCGGAGAACCGAGCGCAGGAGGTTTACGGCGAGAAGTACAGCCCGCTTTTGATGTTTGACATCAAAAAGGCGGTGTCCCGGATGCTGGACGAGGATGCAGAGCGGCTGGCTGTGCGGAAGTTGGTGCGGCAGGCGCAGAAAGAGCAGAATATTCTCAATAAGCGAAAAGACAAAGGTAGGGAACGGTAAAACCGTTCCCTACCTCAACAGCTTAAAAAATTCATTTTTTCGCCATCTTAATTACCACATTCCCGGCATGGTCAACATCGGCAGCTGTCTGGATTGCTTTTGCCAGTTCGTCCAAAGAAAACTCATGGGTAATGATGGATTCCAAATCCCACTTTCCGCAGGACATGATTTCCTGTACATCCCGGACATCCTCCGGCATATATCCGCCAGAACCAATGATACTCTGCTGAGCATAGGTCATGTGCAGCAGATCGATTGTTCGAGGTGCGTTATTGACAGCCACCGAAACAAAACGGCTCTCAATTTTTCCAATCTTCTGGAAGTCGGCAAGGATCGATTCCGCACCGGCAGCATCCAGCCAACAATCAATATCGGTTGTCTTTCCCGTAATCGAATCTGCGTTACCGAAGTACGCCTCTGCATGGAATACAAAATTTTCTTTTGCGGGATTGCAGGTTTCAAAGCCAAGTCCGGCTGCCAGTTTCAGTCTAAAATCCGAATGGTCGCATACCATCACTTTGTCCATGCCAAAATGTTTAAACGCAACAGCAGCGGCAACTCCGATCGTTCCGCAGCCGAAAACCACGGCATTTTGTCCCGCAACATATTGTCCGTTCCCAGCCGGAACCATTCCACGCCTTGCCGCCCGGCAGCCCACAGTGAATGGCTCGATTAAACTTGCCAGCCTATCGGATATACGTTCATCCACCGGATAAAGGGAATGATTTTTCCGGGCATTAGGGATTAAGATATACTCTGAAAAGCCTCCGATTGTTCCCGCACGTCTGGTATCGTTTTTTGCATAGTGGGGATAGGGATAAACCCGTTCCCCCGGCACGAACTCTGTAACATTTTTCCCCACTTTAACAATACGGGAAATCGTTTCGTGTCCAAATTCTCCGCCGACAGTAACCTTGTGCCCTGTGTTGGGACCGTGTGTAAATACCGCCACATCCGTTCCGCAAATGCTGGAATAGAGGTTCTGTACCAGCACATCATTATCACCCACTTCGGGCAAATCCACTTCCCGAATTTCGATACTTTCTTTGCCAAGATAAATTCCTGCTTTCATTTTTGTTCCCCCTGTTTTCCACGCCCACGCATAACGCATTGTTCCATAATGGCGCAGATATGTACAATCGAATCTTCGCAGTCCTGTTTCAGCCATTCAGATAAAATTGCCATCAGACCGCTGATATAAAATGCTACCATATATTCCCGGTCTGCCTCCGGCACCCGAAACCGTTCCAAAATGGGAAGAAATACATGGCGCATCATTCGCCTGTAAGTTCCGTCCAAGCGAAGGGGGCCGGAATTTTTTAATGCTGTACGGAACAGGCGTTTATTCTGCCGGATATATTCCAGATAAGGAATCAAATATGTAGGCGTGACCAGGTACAGTTCTTCCAGAGGACATTCCCGGATTTTTGAAACAAATTTCTCTGCACCCAGCTTCATGTGTTCCTGAAATTGCTGATTCATGTATTGTACGCTTTCCGCCAGCAAATCGTCGATGGTTTCATAGTGTAGATAGAAGGTGGAGCGATTGACACCTGCTGCTTCACAAATTTCCTTTACTGTGATATATTCCATGTCCTTCTTTTCCAGAAGTTCAAGAAACGCCCGATCCATTCGGACGGCGGTATTAAAGTATTTACTTTCTGATTTTTTCATCTCGTTCCACCTCCTTCTTCGATTTTGATGAACGAATGAGCATCACAATTACCGTAACCATGACTGCGGTAAATACCGCCGTACCCGTTATGGTATTCATCATTTTCCGGTACGCTTCCCCCTCAAAAGAAAAACGGGAAATCATAGCTGTCTGTAAACCGAGAACGGACATCAGCGCAGACACAAAGTTCAGTACCTTTGCCGCCGATATGATGGAGCTGCCCATTTTCCGAAACTTGATAAGGTTTATAATGGACAGGATCATCATGTAAAATGTGTACAGAGCCGACAGGTAAATCAGATACCCCGGATATGTAAACCCGGAATCGGTTTGTATCATTAAAACAATCATACCGGCCATGGGAATGTTCAGCAAAAAAAGCATTCTCGCTGTCCGGCGATAGCATCGAATTTCATAAATCGGGCCTTTTTGCTCCCGGCATCGGTAGCTGAATACAAGGTGTGCCTTCATCACGCATAGTACCAGATAATAAACCGCCATCGAGAAAAACCATACAGAGCGGTATTGAATAGCGGTCACAAACCGGAACAGCATATAGGCAAAATTGACTACCATACCCTGATAAATGCTGATACTGCTGCGAAACAGATGGTCGTTCAAATACTTCGTTCCCAAATTCGTGGAAGAGATTTTTTTAATCAGTTGGCTATGGTTCCAGAATTTTGCTTTCACCTGTTTTAGCCGCCCTGCCAGTAATGGTAAGGCGGCAATCAGGATTATCAGAGAATATGCAGACAGTACAAAAATCGGGTATGCCGTAGCACTGTCCTCTTTCTTGGTTGCAAAGATAAAAATGAGTGCGGCAAAAGAAAACGGCGGAAGAAAACATAAAATCCAATTCGCCGGATGAATCAGCCGGTATATGATCATCTTTGCCGTTTTCATTGGTTATTCCTCGCTGATTTCCTTTGCTAATTCCATGATTTCAAACGCATATTTTTGTTTACCCTTCGCCAGCATCTTTTTATAGACGGGATAGTTAACTCCCATGCCAGCCAGACCAATGATACCGATTACCACACCAAGAGCAAAGAACATGGTTGTACTGTTTCCAATTACACCCATAGACAGACACATTCCAATTCCGGTAATAAGGGCGGAAATGATACCAAAGGTATAGGTAAAAATGGTTGCCGGCAGTTTTGCTCTGGCATCCAGCTTGCGGAGAGCAATTACTTTGGAATCATTCTTCGGTGCATACTCGTTGGCGAGTTGTTCTGCGTAAATTTTATCTGTATTCATGGCGTTGCCTCCTTCATTTGATGATTTTATTATACTGGAGGAAGGATAGCAACGGAACAACATGAATAGGAATTTGTGTTGAGTTAAGAAAAAATCAGCTAAACAATAATGGTGTATGCTCCTTATAATGTATTATACCACGATTACATAATTGTTTTGTTTTCTGTTGGAGAAAACACCCTTGACAAATCTCTTTTCAAAGGCAGATGCTTACCCAATATTGCAGAGATAATGTGGATCGACCTTATTTCCAAGCATACCGAGATCACCGAGCTGACTGCACCTCTGCTCAACGAGCTGATTAACAAAATCGTGGTACACGAAGCCACAAAGGACGAAAACGGTAAAAGAAAGCAATTACTTGAAATTGATTACCGTTTCGTCGGTACGATTGATTAACTACCCACAAATACCGATTTCCCCCTAAAAAGGGCAAATCTTACATACAGTATCTTTAACTATGCGAAACGGGGGCAACCATGCCGGATATACTGCTGCTGCCGATCCTTGCGGATGTCTTCGGCGTTCGTATCGACGCGCTTTTCGGTAAAAATGCGCAGGCTGTCGTCTGCGTGTCCGCAGACGATGTATTGGACGCGGCATGCGGCAGCCTGAGGCGGATTCTTACGGAAGCAGTAGGCAAGAGGGATGATGAGGATAAGTCGTCGGAGAAAGCGCTTGCCGAATATGAGCGCGCGCTGTCCGAAGACCACCGGATGAGAAGCGCTGTCCTGCGCGGCCACGGCGTGGTCTATTATCGGGAGGCGCTGGGCGGACTTCTGTTGAAGCGCCCGCAGGATGGGTGGCCGTCGCTGCTTCAGGACGCGCAGGCAGCAAAAATCGTCGCACTTTTGGCAAACGAGGATTTTCGGAAGGCACTGTTTGCGATTCTGAATGCCGGGATGGCCGCTTTCACCGTTCCGACGCTCTGCCGGACATGTGAGATTGAAGACGCGCAGGCGCTTGAAGCGGCATTCGCGGAAAGCCGACTGTTCAAGTCCCAAACCGTCCGCGTCGAAGAACAGGACGTGAAAATATACGAGCTGGTTTGTGCGCACAGACTGGCGATGCTTTTCGCGGTTTTGGATTATGCGAAAGAATTCGCTGAATTTCAGGATATGTTCTATTATTATTGGGGCGACTCCGATTTTCCCCGCAAATAGCGCCGGTGCCGTGGAATAAGATCAACTTATACTGAAACGCAATTCAATATTGTACAAAAAACCTTCGCGCAATCCGATTTTACGATGGCGTTTGCCATACCGTTTGATTGCGTTCTCATATGACATACGGTTATCGGCTGAAACTACAGACCAAATGCCGACTTACTGTTGCTGTATGCGCTCGCCGCTGATATGCGCCAAAGGTGCCTATACAGAAAATAACGATAGTTCAGTACATCCCATCCCTTTTCGTTTTCTTCCTTACTGTCGTCAAATTCCGACAACCGGAAATATTTTAACATACCCAACTGCCAAAGTCAACAGAAAAAACCGGGGCCGTGTCTGACGCGGTCCCGCCTTTTTTCAAATGCTGTAAAGCAGTTCACCGTAGGTCGGAAACGGCCAGTGTTTTGCACTGACAAGGGTTTCCGCCTCATCCGCAGACGCACGGAGCTGCTGCATAGCCACAAAAACCACGGTACGGCAGAAAGACGCCTGCTCAGCGGCCGTGGGATAGACTCTGACCTCCGCAAGCGCATGCTCCAGATTTTCCGCATCGGACTTGATGCAGGCAGCCAGCGAAGATAAGCGGCGCACCGTATCCAATTCGACCGAAATATCGATATCCTCTGACAGCGCCCGTTTGTCCAGCGCAGCGGCCGACAGCTCGCTTGTGTAAGCAACGATGGCGGGAAGAATATCCTTTTTCGTCAGCTCGACCATCGTCAGTGATTCGATCTGAATCGTTTTGATATAATTATCCAGTAAAATTTCCATCCGCGAGCGGATCTCGGCTTCCGTAAAAATACAGTGCCGGGCAAACAGACGGACATTCTTTGCGGCAGTGAACAACGGCAGCGCTTCAGGCGTCGTCCGCAGGTTCAGCAATCCTCGGCGCTCAGCTTCTTCCACCCACTCATCTGTGTAGTTATTGCCGTTAAAGATGATGCGCTTATGCTCACGGATCGTCCTTCGAATGAGTTTATTGAGCGCCTCGGTAAAATCGGGTGCCTGCTCAAGCTGATCGGCAAACTGCGAAAGCGCCTCGGCAACGATGGTATTGAGTACCAGATTCGGGCCGGCGATCGAAAGCATCGAGCCGAGCATACGGAACTCAAATTTATTGCCGGTAAATGCAAAGGGCGAGGTGCGGTTGCGGTCGGTGGTATCCTTCGGGAAATGCGGCAGCACATCAACGCCGATCTGCATCTCTACCTTTTCACGTTTAGAATAGCTGCTCTTGGATTCAATGGCCTCTAAAATTTCAGTCAACTCATCACCCAGGAACATAGAGACGATAGCAGGCGGCGCTTCGTTGGCGCCGAGGCGATGATCATTACCCGCGCTGGCAACCGAAATACGCAAAAGATCCTGATACTCATCCACCGCCTTGATGACCGCGCAGAGAAACAGAAGAAATTGCGCATTTTCATACGGCGACTTCCCCGGCTCCAGCAGATTATAGCCGGTGTCAGTACACATCGACCAGTTATTATGCTTGCCGCTGCCGTTGACGCCGGCAAAGGGCTTTTCATGGAGCAGGCAAACAAGACCGTGCCGGAGCGCGACCTTCTGCATGATCTCCATGGTCAGCTGGTTGTGGTCGGTT
>ENA-ORNY01001733-ORNY01001733.1-human-gut-metagenome-genome-assembly--contig:-NODE-1733-length-12038-cov-4.255612_pt1 | contig 12038 bp, 8 predicted proteins | sample MGYA00242122_ERZ509036 | MGnify/ENA primary metagenome ERZ509036 (study PRJEB26280, sample SAMEA2338696) | human gut metagenome | biome: human gut; feature: human-associated habitat; material: faeces...
TGTCAGCAGCTGCATCTGCTTTTTTCTCCGGCTGCTCTTCTTCCTCCCCGGGGACATCCTCCGGTTCGTCACTGGGCTTCGGACCCTCCATCTCGCTTTCGATCAGGTCGAGTAGTTCCCGGTTGCTCGTGGAGCGTGTGACACGCACGGAGAGCCCTTCCTGCTCGATGTAGCCGCGGATCATCGCACGCAGCTCCTGGCCTTCCTCGGTCTTCTCACCGAGTTCCTGCCGCTGAAGCTCGTCATAACGTTCGAAAAGGTCGTCCAGCGAGATGCCTCCGCCTTCACGCCCGTTTTCTCTGTTATCTTTCGTACGGCGGTCGAACGAGAACGCGGATATATCCTCCTTGGGCAGTTCACCGTCCAGCGTGTCGATGACCGTCTTCATTTCATCCGTCTCCATGAGCGACATGCCGTAGATACCGTCGCACTGTTTGAGGAACTCGACGGTGGCTCCCAGATGATAACGGGTGTAGCGGTAGATGATTTCCGGGATACGCGGCGCACCCATCAGGGCGGTCAGCTCCTCCTTGGTCAACGGTACCGGTTCCGATTCGTTGTCAATGGAAATGACATACTCGGTCTTGGCTCCGTTCTTGCGCTTTTCAATCTCCACCGGATAGGCGTCATACACCGAGGAAATCGGGCACGGGTAAGACGGATTCTTGGCCAGTTTCTTGCTCCACAGCTTGAACTTCCTCTCATCCAGATCCTTGAACTGGGCATGGGAAAGGGTCATCATCTGCACGCCTTTGGCTCGTTCACCCAGGTCGAATACATAGAGACAGTGGCCGTAACTGTATTTCAGACCGCCTCCGAACGAGCCCCCGGCAATCTTTTCCGCCAGTTTGTCGTCCCCGTCCTCTTTTGCGGCTTCGACGGCCATGCGGCGGTAAGTCTCGATGGGATCAACGCTATATCCGGCATCGGTAGCGCGGGTGACAGTGACATACATCTTTTGGGGCTTGTTCCCCGTAGCGGGTTTCTCCAGCTCCAGAAGCAGCTGGTGGACGGGATACTCATAGCCCGGACGTGTCGGCGAGCCGTCCGGATTGGGAGCGATGGGCAGGATACGGAGACGGTAAGTCCCGAACTTGTCCATGCGGAAGAACTCCGTACGGGCGAACGCCCTGTTCTCCTCCTGGGCACGCAACTGTGCCTCCTGATAAGATTCCTGAACGCCGAGGAACATTTCCTCGACAGACATGCCTTCCATGCCGTTGTTCTTTTCTTCTTCTTGCATAAACGCTTTGTTTTATGGATTTAAAAATGCCCGAAGAATGCGACACGGTATACCCGCATCGCAAAGAAACTGGTAACAGGACGGACGGGTTCGGTTGCACCGTCCGCGTTCAACTGATAAAATTGGGAGAGGATGTCTCGCTGACCGTATCCCGAAAGAGGATACTCATTTGACAATATGGAAAGGTCTTGCAGCGACCGTGGAATACAAAATTAGGCAAATTACCCGGAACAGCCATACATGTACATGAATGTTTCTCACCGGCATTGTCCTTCAGCGCATTACCGTTTCATTTTAAGAATGCTTTTAATCTCTCCGAGCAGTCTGTCGCCGCCCGGCGCGTTCCGCGCTTCGGCAAGCAGCCTCCTGCGGTTCCGGCGGATATACTCTTCTCTCTTGCGGCGGCATATGCCTTCATAGTAGGCTTTGCGCTCCGGCGTGAGCCGTTTCCCGCGCCGGCAATAGACCCCGTCCCGGCGGTACTCGTCCAGGTAGCGGCGGAACTTCGCCTTGCCGCAGGAAGGGTCTTTCGATGCCTCCGCCACCGACCGTATGACCTGCCAGTCCGGCTCGAAGGGCTGCTGCGTGGCGCATAACCTGCGGAGCAGATGATAGACTACCGGCATCTCATACCGGAGCATGAAGCCTATCCGTGTCTCGTCGAAAGGAAAGCGCTTAAGCGTCCCCTGCGGTCTTCCGTCTTCTCGCTTTCGGGGCTTCTGCTGCCGGGGAGACGGTTTCTTCTGCGGCTGCCGCCTGATTTTCTTCTGTTTCATGATGTTGCGGTTGAATGGTTTGCTGTACGGTTTCACGGACGGGAACGTTCCTGCGCTCCGCAATCCTCCGGCGGCTTTCAATATCGCCGTTTACATTGAGTTTATGTTTCATGACTATACAAAATAGGTGAAGTTGAGTTCTACATTGACATTGTACATACCGCGCTCGTAAAGCTGTATCCTGCGCGAACCGCCGTAGATGGTGAACGAGGAGCCCCGGTTGTACTTGTGGTCATCGTTCCAGTCAGCGGCGCTGCAGCGCACGCTGTATCTCGGGGGCTGTATCTTGTTCGGGATGACGGCAACGATGCCGCCCCAGTTGCTGCCGTCCCTGCGTGCGGTATTGATATACCCCTGTATGGACACGATATTCCCGATCTGGCGGATAAACAGCCCCTGGGTATCTGTTCCCGAGCCGCTGTTCTCCATGTGCATCCATCCCGTATCCGCCAGCAGGGGCTGGTATTCTTCCGCATAGGCGGCTCCGATAGCGCGGCCTGCCGTTTCGCCTCCGCTGTCGGCAAGGACAGGTCGGAAAGTTTGCCGTCCTTGCGCAGGTAGTCCTTGACGATTTCGTCTTTGGACAGCACGTCCAACTTGTTCCGCAGGAGCTGCCGGGCTTCCATGGGGGATTTTCCTTGCCCGGTCAAAAAGTCGATGTAATCCTGGAACAGGTTTTCAAGCGCGGCGAAGCGGGCGTCCGCCCCGGCCTTGGTATACAGGTTCAGGTTGGTGGCGATGGTATCCTTTTCGGAAGCGTTGTAGCCGCCCATCAGCCGCTCCGCCTTTTTCTTGAGTTCCCTGACAACCTGCGAGGTCATCACGTATCCCTCGACCTGCGCGTGCGAAATGCCGCCTTCATCTATGTAGGCGAACGAACCGGTCTTGATTTCCAGCAGTTTGTCCCTGAGTTCGGGTGTGAAGACAATGCCCTCGTAAGCGGAGTCAGTCCCGAGCTTGCCGTCCATCATCCGGTCTATCTCGGCCGTGGAATAGACTTCGAGGTTCTTGCGTGCCTTGCCCTTGTCCGGAAGGTCGGACAGGTTCGAGGTCTTGGCCAGTTTCAGCTCCCCGGTACCTTTCTTTTCGGCATCGAGGGTATCCCTGACGGCCGCCTGCCGCTTTGCTTTCAGTTCGGCGGCTTCCTCTGCCGTCAGCCCGCTGATCTCGTCCGCCGTCAGGCGCACCAGCTCCTTCAATCCTTCGGAGATTTCCAGAAATACCTCCCCGGCTTCCGCTTTGGAATAGACATCGATATTCTTCCGGGCGGCAGCCTTGTCCATGACATCGGAAAGGTTCCCGTCGGCGGAGAGTTTCATTTTCAAAGCCGCCGCGACGGTTCCCGATGTGACATAACCTTCGCCGCCCTCCGTCAGTTCTCCGGTAGTGATAGCCGCCAGTTTCTTCCTGTATTCGGTCGTGAAGTCTTCGGTAGAGAGCTGTTTGCCTTCTACCACATCCACTTTCTTTCCCATCGCCTCCGTAAAGGCCCTGACGGTCACATAGGTGTCGGACACGGATTTTCCGTTGATTTTAAGCGTACCGAGCACATCCACCGCTCCCAAAGGGGCAAGCACGATGTCGCCCAGAGCGTTCCTCAGCGCAAAACGGAAACTGTCAGCGGTGTCGAAGCCGACGGTGGCGAGCAGCGCGGCGGCACTGTCGCGCCAGGTAATCAGGTTTGTCAGCCTGGCATTGTCTTTCGTATAGGCGGTATTCTGAATATCGATACCCCGTCCGGTGCTTTGCAGGGAGAGCAGTCCGCCGACCTGCAGGGTGGCGGTACGCCCGATGACTTTCAAAACAGGTGTGGTGCAGGCTTTTCCGTCATGCACGGCAAAGTCACGGTATTTTGTTCCGCCGCCCTCCGTGCCGTGGTAATTGATACGGATACAACCCTCATCCGTCACATCCGAGGTGTTATAGATGTCGTATCCCTTGATGCGGACAGCCCCGATCCGGGCGTTTTCATTCAGCGAAGTACCGCAGGATATGCCGTCTTCCGTAACCCTGGCCAGTTCCTTGCCTTGTTTCATGAAACTGAACGTGCCGTCCGTCCGGATGACAATCTCGTTGACAAGCAGACCGTGCAGGTAGGCACCGATGGCGGCATGGCCGTCCGCCTTGACGATGCCTTTGAGCATGTAGCCGTTCCCGCCGCTGACGGAGACGGCGGTCTTGGAGCTGATTTCTTTCTGCCCGGTGAACGTTCCGGCCAGCACCAGATCCTTCTTGACGGTCTGCCGGGCAAAAGGTGTATCGAGCAGGACAGCATAGCGGCCGAAGAACTTGTCGATGAACCGGGGTGCATAGCTCTCCGTCACCTCGATGGCCGCCGGCAGTTTGTCAGTAACCGGATCGACCGTATCCGGGACAGCCTTGGCTCCGGCACAGAGATAACAGGTACGCCCGCGCTTGTTGACCTCATTGGCGTAGACCACCGATTCATGCCGGTTGATTTCGTATATATAATAGGGATAGACAGCATCGGCGCAGCCGTCGAAACGGCGTACCTTTCCGCCGAGCCAGACATAACCCGGGGAGACGCGGGGACCCTCGATCTCGCATCCGGAGATGATGAAGTCCGAGCAGCCGTCAAAAACGGCACTCATGCTGAGAGCCAGTTCCTGCAAGTTCAGGATATCGTCCGAGTAGGTATACCGTCCGCCGGTTTCCGCAATATATTCTTTCATTGTCCTGTATTCTTATTGGGGGTGTATTCGTCTTCGTCGATCTTGATCAGGTAGGTCTTGCCTGCTGTCTTATAGGTGTTCACCACATAGGAAAGCATATAGACCAGTTCCCGCGGAGGTATGGTGACGGGCGGGACGCAGACCATGAAGCTGACCTTGTTGATCAGCTTCTCTTCCGCCAGCAGGTAGAACGGACGGGGGCGTTCCGCCTCATTGTCCGTTGTAACCTGTTCCCCGTTGTACCATACGGTGAAAGGACGCTGGTATTCCGCCCCTTCGTGGTACAGGTCCACACCGACACTCGTGCTGTCCTTGATGAAGATGCGGTCCTTGCCGTCCTTGATGTATTTACCGAACCGGTAGTTCAGGAACCACTCGAAATAGATGACCTGTGAGGTCATGCGCGCCTCGATATGCCGTTCCCGTGCAAACGTACGGAACCGTTCGTTCAGGCTTTGCAAGGGATAGAGGCAGCTCTGCACGAAGAGGATGAACCGCCGTCCCGACAGGTAGTGCGGCACGAGCCGGTTCACCGAACGGTCTATGGGCAGCTTATATCTCATGGTTTTCGACTTTGAGCGTGATGGCTTCCCGGAAGGTCGGCAGTTCCGACTCCTCGTCCTTGCGCGAGGACTCTTTCAGGTAGCCCGAGGCGGTGTATGTCATGCGGCCGACACGTTGCAGGGGCTGGATTTGCCCGTCCGTATCGTGGCAAGCAATAAACACGCCCTGCTCGGGGATTGCCGTCTCGTCGATATAGACGTCTGTAACGTGTTCGGCACGGCGTATGGCATCCGTCAGGCGGGAGACATAGACCGCAGCGTCGAAGTCGATGCCCATAATGTAGTCCCGGATACGGGTCTCGATGCTGTCGTACATCTCCGCCTCGGGAACGGCACCATCGTAGAAGACCGTAAGACGCGGCACCAGCACGTCGCCTTTGGTCGAGATGACCTCGATGCGTGTGCCGGCGAATTTCAGCTTGCCGATATAGGCATTGATGGGCACCAGCTCCTCGGCGGGAATAGCTTCCAGATGTCCTTTCGTGCCGGTAGCGATTTTCAGTACCAGCTTGCTGTCGAGGTTGCTGTCGTCCGTGCTCTCCACATAGGAGACCTGCGTAATGATGCGTTTGGTCTCATCGACCTGGGCATACCCGAAAGCCAGTCCGTCCTCGCGGACGGTCAGCTCGTCGCCCTGCTGGTATTGCAGCAGCGCATTGGCGTAGTAGTCCGGCGTGCCGTTGATCCGGTTGTTGATGGCTTCCGAGATATCCACCGCGAAGACATCAAGCAGCGTCTCGAAACTGTAGATGACAGCGGCTACGGTCCATAGGATACCGTTCATGACAGACAGCTTCGAGTCGCTGGCGAACTCCGTCAGTTCCAGCCGCCGGTTGCGTTCCTGCACGGCTTCATTGTATATCTCCTTAATCGTCCGGCTCATTCCACTGTATAGGTTATATCGTCGATAATGAATTTCCACGCGCCACCCTCATTCCAGGCCTCCTCGTGCAGGATGACCCATACGGCTTCCATGCCCGAGGCGATACGGTAGCGCCCCGTTTCGGTATCCCGGTCCGGCTCCCGATAGGTTCCCGTCGGGGCTGTAGGTAAAATGACCGTGCAATTCCGTCGGTCGCCGTAATGTTCCACAAGGGTTGTCAGGTAATGATCTATGACTGTCGGTTTCAGTCGGGCGGCGGAGAGGTCGAGTGTCATCAGTTCCCGGCATTCGGCAAGCGGTGCAAGATCGGCCAACGCGCAATTCGACAGGTTCAGGCTGTAGGTTCCGGAAAGCAGCCGCAGGCTCTCCAAGGAGAGTGTGGCGTGCGTGAGCGTCAGCTCCTCCACCGGCAGTGTCTGCACCAGTACCAACGACCGCGGTTTGAGCCCGCTCCAGTCGATACTCCGGAAGCAGGCATCGGTAAACCAACGGATACGACGCCTGTCCCTGACTTTGTTGTCGAAGGTATGGGTGAGCAGCTGCGGCGTGTCCGCGAGGAGGACGGTCTCGGTGTCGCTGTTGTCGCCCCAGTCGATTTCCAGCTGTCCCGCACCGGAAACGGCACACTGCACGGTGATGATCCCGGCAGCGAGCGTGAGGACGACAGCAAGCGGCAAGGTGAACGTTTTGGGATAGACATGCCGTTCACCGTTAGCGGGGACGATGCCGTGCAACCCGTTATAGGCGACTACATCGGCGCGGATAACGAAATCGTCCGTGTAGACAAGTTCCCGGCCGGCAGTCAATGTCGTGGCGAAGGAGAGATCGGGGTTGTTGATGAGCAAATCCACGACTCCCTCGATGCTGCCGTACAGGTACAGGGCCACATCGTAGATATTCTGTCCGGCTACGACCCTGTACTTACCCATCGTTCTCCTCCTTTTCCTCGGTTTCTAAAAGCAGCTCTCCCGTGGCAGAATCCATATAGGCATTCTTGATGACGACCTTGTCCGACAGGAATTCCGACTGCAGTTTGGCGGCAAGACCGTTGTTTTCCAGACTCGAATGCAGGTAGTCGACGAGGCCGACACCTGTCGTAGAATGTTGGTAGAGATTTCCGGCTGAAGCTTTCAGCAGAAACGTCTCGTTCTGGGCTTTGGCGGCTCCTATTTCGAAGTCGGTCTCTGAGCCGCTGTACACGGCAAGGTAACCGTCCCGTGACAGCAGGTTGTAGACTCCCTTCTCATTGAGGGAGAAAAATGCGGCCAGGGCGATATCGGCCGGCTTCCGTCTCCGCCACGACGGGAAACCAATGTTTGCCCGTCGCAGGATTTCTCAGGTACTCCGTGCCGCCCGAACCGCTTTCCATAACCAGACGGACCGTCAGGCGGCGCATGTCGGGCGTATAGGGAATCCTGACATGGAACCCTTTGCCGTCGTTATACGTGTACACGAAGCCGACGGGGACGGTAATCTCTCCGTAGCGGAAGGTGTCGTTGTCCGCACCCGCGACGGCATCGAGCAGGCGGAAGTCGTAGAAACTCTTGCCGGCGATATTGCCGGAAGTCTCCACCTCACCGTATTCGGCGTCCATTGTTATGTCCTGTCTTGCCATGAACGATACTTCAACAAAAAGCCCGACCATACATCAGAGTACGACCGGGCACTCTTTTCAAAAGAGTAGCGGCAGAAAGAAAGGATGGTTTACTTCTCCTGAATGAAATCGTAGATGCGCGACACGGTAGCCCACATATCGTCCGGAAGCTCCTCGTCCGAGATGCGTTCGCAGGCTTTCCGGAGATACTCCATCTCGTCCCCCGAGAACTCCACGGCAAGCGGTTTCTCCTTCTCCACATCCCATTCGATGCGCTTGTCCTCGGCATTCTCGTGAAGACCGATGGCTTTGCGCTCCTCGTCCGGAATGGCGATCTTGCGCAGAATCTCTTTTTTGAGGTTGAAGTCCTTGAAGTTGCCCCGTGCCGGCAAAAAGGACGGCAGGTAAAGGCGGTCTTTGACTGACAGTTCCATATTATTTATGCATTTTGTACGTTACTCTTTTTTATTTCGTCGATCATGGTATCGAAATCATGAAACAGGGGTGCAAGCGGCTCTCCCATAGGAATGTTGCATGAAATAACGCCTTGTTCCATGTAGATGATACCTATCTGCGGAGCGTTCCCCGAGCCATCCGTATCCTTCTTGCGGATGGAGGCGTGGACGCGGGTCAGCGCGTCATTGACGATGGAATATTCCAACTGGTAGTCGGCATTCTCCGTGCTCTCTTCGGCAACCTTGGTTACCGTTACGTTGGTGATGTTCATAATTCGCTTCTGTTTTTATTAAGTGTAGGGATATTCCCAGCAGAAAAGTTTTTAATAAGAGTGATTTAATATCTGGTAATGGAACGAGGGGTAATTGGCGCACAATACCGTAATGGAGTCTCCCTTGGCTAACGTGTAACTGGCAAGATCCCCGTTGTGGTTACGGATATTGGTGAATACAAGGCTATTCCCCCAGTTGTAGTTGTAAATTAGGGTAAATATGCAGGCGAAGTCCGACGGCAGAGTCGAGTAACCGAACATGGTGGCCACGGACGATGCCGACGGCAGGGTCACGCTGTACTTCTGGTTGGCATAAACGAAAAAGATGTTGAACTGCGAGAAATCGATCGTGTAACCGCTGCCTGTGAAATAGACATTCTTGATCTTGTTGCCGATGCAGGCAGGGGCTATAACAGAGGCATTGGACCATATTCCGTAGTTACGGTTACCGTTTTTGACATCGATATAAAGCCCGTAGTTGTTATTAAAGATGCTGTTCACCTTGTTGTTCACAATACGTCCGGTGGCACATGATCCGCCGGCGGATGCCGGTATGGTGTTGCTGCCGAACAGGACATACGAAATGGTGTCCCCCACGCGGAACAGGTCGTCGTAGATGGCAAGGCCGCCGCCTGAGCCGGTTCCTGTCGCCGTCGAGCCGATGCGCCCCTGACCGATGACGAATCCCCCGATGGTGCCGGCATTGGCGTTGATGGTGCCCGTCATCGTGACATTTCCCGAGGCGTCCCATTTGATATTCTGGTTGGCCAGATAACCCGATCCGTCATTGGCAAAGGAGATTTTCCCGCACCCGAACGTGGCGGAACCGTCCGTGTTCAGCGCCCAATAGTTTACTCCGGTGGAAGGGTTGTCGTGGTAAATATATCCTGAAGCCCCCATAACGATGCGGTGCCCCGAGGCCGGAGCCGAAGCGGTCAGGGCGCTTGTTCCGAGAATCCAGCCGCCGATCTTGCCGCTCACGGCCGTGATACCGTTCCTGTCCAGCGTGACCTTTACGCTATTGTTCGCATCCTTGACGGAGATGCTGCCGTTATAGCTGCTCCCTCCGACAGTCAGGGCGGAATCCACGATAATCTGGTTGGCGCGTACGGTTCCCGTGTAAATGCCGTTGGCATCGATGGTGGTCGTGTATTTCTCCGTGGAGGTAAGGTCGAAGACCGTGGCATAGGCCACATACCAGATGACAGGCGTATCGGAAGTCCCCTGCGTGCCGTCCACGTAGAAGAAATGGGTGCTGGAAAAATCGGCGGTGCCGCACACGACCTTGTAGACGTATTCTTTCCAGTCGCCCGTGCCGGCGTTCGACGTAAGCCACCGGTGCGAACCTCCCGTGCCGACGCTGTTCGTCGCCCAACAGAGATTTCTGCCGGCGGGGATCTTGGCGATAATGCGGGCGACGAGCACCTTGCGGTAACCGCATTTCGCCCCGAAATAGAAGCCTCCGTTGCGAGGGCTGGCACTGCCGCTGGTCTGGATTTTCAGGACATACTTGCTGTCATTGGGTGCCGTGGCATCCTGCTGCCGGGTAACGGTCACCATACCGTTCTGGGAGTTGTTGTAAACCACGACACCGTTGTTTCCGTTCCAGAAAGTCGGGTCGCGGTAGAGCATCTTCCCGAACGCCATGGCCGAAGCGAGTTCCTGCGCCGTCGTGATGCCCGTAGTCCACTGGGCGGATACGGATGCGGCAAAGGTAACCGTGCCGGCGGCATTCCATGAGATATTACCCGAGGCTATGTGCCCAGACCCGTCGTTGTTCAGACTCCATTTCGTGGAGTTGGCGATAGATCCGTCGCTGCCCAGCGAGATGTTGTTTTTCCAGATATGGTTGTGGTCGAAGGCCCACCCCGCGATACGGTTGTATACCTCCTTGCTGCCGCTTTTGGTATAGTTCACCGAGAGGCAGAAGTATTCCAGATTGTCCCATGACATCATCTGAAGACCTATGAATCCGGTCTTGACACTGTTGCCGGATGCCGCCACCTGCCCGAGGACGATATGCCCTGCATTGCTGCTCTGATACCACGTAAGGCATATACCCAGCGGCTTGTAGGCTCCCGTGTACCAGTAACCGCTGCCCGTGGAGGCGGAACGGATTTGCAACGGGATGGCACCCACAGCTCCGACGTTCCCTATGGTCATGTTGTCACTGCCGATGGAGAAACCGCCGATCTTGCCCTTCGTGAACGTGCAGCTGAGACCGTTGATGTAATCGGTATTGATAATGGACGACTTGATACCCACGGCATCGAGTTTCGAGGCGCTGATGCTGCCCGCGGCGATACGGTCTGCCGAAAGTGTTCCCGTCTTGATACTGCCGGCATCGATCGCCACGGCGTTGACCTGCGCCGCGGTAAGGGTGCCCGTGTAAATCCCTGTCGAGCCGATATAGGTCAGCGGGTGCGCCGCAAGCGTGCTGTCCGTGCTTTGCGCCAGAGCAATGAACCGATGGCGGCGGATCTCCTCCTCGACGGCAGCCGTGAGGGTGCGCGGCGCGGGGGCATAGGCTTGTGTGGAACCGCTCTGGAAGATAAGGTCGTTGCCGTAAGCGATTTGCGGAGCTGCCGGAATCGGCGAAGGACTATAACTGCTGCTCTCTATCGGCTGGTCGGAGTAGAGGTGGTACACGGCACCCGTATCGCCGCCGCCACGCAGGAAGACGGCGAACATGCAGTAGTTGCCGCACAGCTGCGCCCCGGCGAACATCCGGCAGTAGGTCTCGGAAAGGTCATAGATATCCCATGAATAGGCAATGCCACCCCAACCGCCGAAGTTGGTTTTGATAAGTACGATCAGACCTCCTTTGTGCGTGGATGTGTTCCACGAGACCGGAGCCTGCTCGGCATATCCCCGACGGACGAGAATGGTACGTTTGATGTTCTGGTCGCCACCTTTGAAAACGACTGGATAATAGGTCGCTTCGTCGCCGTTGATGATGAGTTTCTTGTAATATCGATAGCCGAAGTTCGTAACCTTGGCCGCTTCGATGTCGTTCTTCCATTGCAGCGATACGGAAGCCCCGAACGTAACGTTCCCGGCAGTGTCCCATGCAATGTTGCCCGAGGCGATCTGCCCCGAACCGTCGTTGTTCAGTTTCCATTTCGTGGAGTTGATGATCGAGCCGTCGCTGCCCAGCGACACGTTGCCCTTGCGAATGGAAGTCGTGTCGATCGTCCAGCCGGCTATGCTGTTGCTCGAACCCAGCTGTGCCACGCAGTACCCTGCACTGTCCGTGGTATAGAGCCCGAAGTCCGTGTCGCTGTTGTAGTAGAGCTGCACCCGCTGCCCGCTAGCGACACCCGAATTGGCCCCGTACACCGCGATGCGTCTGTTGCCGCTGTCTATCGAGATATGCGTGGCAGTGAGGGCCGAAGCCCCGATCATCCAGCCGCCGATTTTTCCTTTGGTGAAGGTACAGCTCAGGCCGTTGATATAGTCCGTGTTGATGATGTTGGCCTTGATGCTGGCCGCGTCAAGCTTGGAAGAGTTGATGCTCCCCGCAGCAATGCGGTCGGCACTGAGCGTTCCCGTCCGAATA